>PVBE012558077.1_pt1 | contig 21804 bp, 21 predicted proteins | sample 1631181 | NCBI WGS metagenome assembly PVBE01 (sample SAMN08397723, study PRJNA350692) | Marine metagenome, whole genome shotgun sequencing project. | isolation source: water | place: Pacific Ocean | collected 2012-04 | reverse complement strand
CAGGCAGGTCCACCGCTTCTTGGTTTTCTTCGGCCAGTCGGGCTGCGGCTTCGGTGCCGAAGCGTGCGGAATAGGCAGCCAGCTCTTCCCGGCCATGGGCGATGCGGTATTCGGGCGCCATGGCCGCGCGTACCAGCATGGCCACGGCCTCTGGTGGCAGGTTGGTGCGAGCCCCCAGGCGCTTCGCGAGCAGGCCCAGGCGTCCATCGTCCAGGCCGGCGATGGTCACCTCGGCCCGCATCAAGGCGTGGGTGAAGTCCACGACGATGCGGACGATCTCGGGCTTCGCCGTCAATCCGCGGCTGGACAGGATGCCGAGCAGGCGGTCCTGCAGGCGCCCCGTGAGCGGTGGCGCCAGGACGGAGTCTGTGCCGCCTTGCCCGGTGCCGGTCGTGGTCATGGCGCGCCGGGGCGGGCGGGGTGCGCTAGCGGTAGGTCACGGCCGTGGCGATCGACGCTTTCTTGCCCCCCTCGGCGGCTTCGCCGAGCTTCGCCGCGTGAACGGCGAGGTAGAAGGTGTCGGTCGCCGAGGGCCGGAACATGACCTCGGGCTGCCGGTCGTCGGTCTGGTCCTGGACCAGCATGCGCCCGTCAGCGTCGTAGAGCACGAGGTCCACGTTGGCCAGGCTGGTGTCGCCGCAGCCGAGGAACTTGTATTCGTTACCTGCATAGAGCGTGAGCAGGTAGATGCGGTGCTCTGTCTCGGCCAGGTTGGCCTTGGTGATGGTGCGGACGGCCCAGCCTTCCGGGTAGGCTTCCCAGACCTTGGAGCGCACGCAGGTGTCGGCCTCGTCCTGATCGGCGATGGCGGTTGCGCCGAAGACCGAGAGTGCGAGGAAGACGGTGAGGGCTCTGGTGTGAGTACGCATGGGGGTCTCCGCTACAGCAGTGCCAAGACCGCTTCGGTCTGCTCTTGGATGGTCTTGACGTCTTCTTCGCCCAGGTTTTCCTGGGAGGTGAGCATCTCGAGTTGGCCAAGGGTCTGTTCGAGCTTGGCGACGACTTCGTCGGGTGCGCTCTCGCCTTCGATCTTGACGTACTGGCGGAAGTACTTGACCACTTCGGGCTGCTTGAGCAGCGTGTTCGCGGCTTCGTAGGTACCCGCGGCGACTATGGCGCTGGACACCAGGTTGGCGCCCTCGAGCCAGGAACCGGCTTGGATGAGCGGTACCGCGTTTTCACCCGCTTCGTACTGAACCTCGGGTATGATGACGCCAGAGAGTTCGTCCATGTCGCGTACCAGCTCGTCGCGGCTGACCGCGTCGTTCTGGATGCGGTTGATGAGGTCCGTGATGGTGTTGTCGATGTCCTGACCACCACCGAGCTGCTGCATGCCTTTCTGCACGCCCTGTAGGCGGGCCACCAAGTCTTCCTTGGGGGCAGCCTTGACCGTGAGCACGATGTCGGCCACCAGCACGCCGGTGCGCACGGCCACGCGGTCGAGGTTGGCGGTGTCCATGTCCACCTCGCGCTGCTGCACGAGCTCGGAGAGGGACTGGGTGATCTGGGCCTTGGTCAACGCGGCCTGCATCTCGGCAGGCGATGGCGTGAGGGCGATGTTCTGGGCCTGGGCCTGGAGCGTGGCCAGGTCGAGGTTGGGGGCCGCGGCCGGCTCGGGGGCCGGTGCGGGTTCGGGGGCGGGGGCTTCGGTTGGGCCTCCGCAGCCCACCAAGACGGCCGAGAGCAGCAGGGGTCTCATCCAGTACGGCAACATGTTTCTTACCTCCGGTGCCGGAATTGCCAGCATGGGACAGTACGCCAGACGGCGCCGCAGAGCAAGGTGCTTCCCACGTGGGGAGGCCGGATCGGGCTACTGCCTCTGTCCCGCCACGGCCAGTAGGCCCGAGCCCTGGACCGTCGATACGGACACGTCGGCGTAACCCGCCGCGTGAAGGATGGCTTCCAGCGCTGGGGACTTCCGGACGATGGCGGGCCACTCCAGCAGATGGTTCCAAAGAACCCCGTCGTGGGAGGGTGCTGATGCCGTGATCACGGCGCGTCCCCTTGGGCCGAGCAGGCGCCCGGCTTCCTGTGCGAGGGCCGTGGCCATGCGGGCAGGCAGATAGTCCATGAGCGAGTCGGCGACGATCAGGTCCACGTTCGACAGGGCCCGCAGGGAGCCCCCTTGACGGGGCGCACCCATGCGCTGGTGGACCATGCGTACTCGGATTCGGGAGCGTGACAGGGTTGTGTCGAGCTGGGTGAGCGCTTCGCGGGTGGGCTCGACGATCCAGAGTTCGCCTTCCCGCTGGGACACGCGCTTGTAGACGCGATCGAGCAAGGGGCCTTGGGCACAGTTGACCAACACCAGGCGTAGCGGGCCAAGGTGAGTCTCGAGGTAGTCGTCGAGCACCTTTCCAGCGGCGAGATGCCGGGCGCGCATGCCTTTTGCCCTGGGTAGGCCCAGGAGCCAGCGATCTACGGCCAGTCCCAGAGGGCCGTCGCCACGAGCCTCGCCTCGGAGAACATGGCCCAGCACGGTCGGTCCTCCGGCGAAGCCTTCGGGTCGGGCGAGGGACAGCTCTGCCGTGACGGAGCGCAGGAGGTAGGGGTGGACTTGTAGTGCCAGCTTGCGCACGGCGCGAGCCAGCGTGATGGGATCGGCGCCGTCGCGCTGCAGGCGCTCGAGCTCGAGAACCAACAGGTCGAGCAGGTCGGCCACGCGGTCTGCAGCCTTGTTGTCCAGTGGGTTTCGCCGCAGGGCCTGGTCTACCTTCGCGAGCCCTCCGAGGCTGCTGGCCAGCAGGGAGCGCGCCAGCATGGTCGCGCTTCCGTCGGTGGCCGTGCCCATCGCGGGCCCTGCTCCGCGAAGGCTGCCGGTGACGGCGTTGGAGGTCACCTCGCGCACTCGATCGGCCACCTCTTCCGCCAGCGCCCGCCAGAACCGAGCAGCGAAGGCCGAGTCGGACGCCAGCAGCTCCTGCAGCTCGCCGACAGGCCACTGCGTGACCACGGTGCCCGGACCGGCGAAGGCGTCGGCACTGCGAGGTGTGCCATCGATGAAGCCCATCTCGCCCACCAGCTCTCCAGGCCCCAGGACGTCCAGGATCACCTCGGGCCGGGAGCGGCGGTCCACGATCTCGAGCTGTCCCCGCTCGACGCGGAATACGTCACCGCCCTTCTCGCCCCTGACCAACAGGTGGTGGCGCGGCTCGAGCTCCATGCTGCGCCCGATGCGCTCGAGACGGTCGCGATCGTCCTGGCTGAGACGGGAGAGGAAGTCTGATGGCATGATGCAGGTGCTCGGCGGCCAGGGGTGCCTATCCGGCGGGAGGAGCGGGGGCATACCTTCCTTGTCTGGCCCGAAGGGGTGATAAGCTCTCGGACGTCGAGGGGTCCTACCGTGGGCCCCGTTGCCTTTCGGAGGACCGCGTCATGATGGCGGTCGACAAGCTGGTAGCAAAGCTGCGGGAGCTGGTGGCCGATCCGTCGCGTGAAGACGACATCGAGCATGCCAAGCTGGTGCTGCTCGAGATGATGAAGGGCCCCGAAGGCGGGCGAGTGCGCGAACTCGTGGAAGGCTTGCTGCGCGGCGAGGTGCTCGAGGTGCGTTGGGAGCTCGAGGAAGTGCTCGAGGCCGCGGCGCCTCCGCCTCCGCCTCCGCCTCCGGAGCCCGAGCCGGAACCCGAGCCCGAGGAAGCCGCGGGAGATGACGAGCTCGTCGTGGTGTATGACGACCCCCGCGGGTTGGTGCTGCACCGCACTCGCAGCGGCGACCGTTGGTTCGCCACACAGGTCGATCCCCAGACCGGGCAGCCTGCGACCTTCGAGCTCCCAGCTCACCAGATCGACGCCGTCAAGCAGCAGCTGGCCGGATCGCCCTATTGGGTGCTCGGGGCGGGTGCTTAGCGTGCTCCCTCGCATGCCCTCTGTCTTCGCCGTGCTCGCCACGGCTCTCGTCATGTCCGGCTGTGCGGCGAAGAAGCTCGCCAAGGAAGCCGAGTCCATGCTCGCCGACGGCCGCACGACCCACGCCGCTCGGTGCTATCAGCAGGCGTGTGACAAGCGACCCACCAAGGGCGCGTTTCAGCTGGGCTGGGCCCGTGCCCTCCTGGCCGATGGGCAGGCGGACCGCGCCGTGGCTCCCGCCCGCGCCGCGTACTCGGCCGAGGAGGAAGGCGCCGACCTGGTGCTCGTCGACGCACTGCTGCGTGTCGGTGGGCTGGACGAAGCCCTCGAGTTGCTCTCCGACACACCGGATCTCCCCGCCTACCTCGAGCTCGAGGCTCGGGCGTTCCTCGTGGCTGGCGACGCCGCCAGGGCCGTCGAGGTCATGCAGCGTGGCGTGGCTGCCGAGTCCAGTGCCGCCCGCCAGGCATACCTGGGTTGGCTGCTCGTCCGCGCGGGCGAGATTCCCCAGGCGGTGGGTGCTGCCCAGCTGGCTTCGGACGCGAACTCCGACGACCTGGACGCCTTGGGCGACATCGCGGCCGTCTTCTTGGTGACCGAGCGGGTCGCCGAGCGAAAGAACGCCGCCCGAGACGTGCAGAGCTTTGGCACCGACGTGCTCGAGCGCTGGAAAGCGCAGGCCGGTCGCTCCCAGCAGGCTGGCGACATGGAGGGCGCGCTGCGGTTCATGACGCGGGCGGTGGCGCTGCGAGCCGACGACGGTGAGCTCAACGGCCTCTTGGGAACCATGTTCCTTGCAATCGGTGAATACGCTCTGGCCATTCGTTTCCTCGAGGGAGCCCTGCACGCCGAAACCTACTGCACGTCCTGGGAGCGGGCGGAGGGCTTCGTCGAAGCCGGAGCGGTCCACACCATGGGCTTCGAAAACGAGCAGGCCGCATCGTTCGGGCGCGCGCTCGCGGGGGCACACGAGGCTTCCGGGCATGCTCTCTTGGCGGCGCAAAATCTGCGATCCGCCCTGCTGGTGGGGGGCGACAACACCGCCGATGCTTGGCTCGAGGTCGCGACTCTCTTCCACAAGGGGGGCAACCTGAAGGGCGCCGCCCACGCCGTCCACTACGCACAAAAGATGGACACGCGGCACCTGGGTGCCCTGGTCATGCTCACCAACCTCTACCTCGCCGTGGGCGATTCGGGTCAGGCTATCGGCTACGGCCGCATGGCCTGGAGCGTGGCCCCTGGCGATCCGCGCATCGCGCTCACCTTGGGCCAGCTCTACGAGCAGCGGGGCGAACCGATTTCGGCTCGCGAGCTCTACTTGGTAGCCCTCGAAAAGTACCCCGACGTCATCGAGCTCCGCGCGGCCTTGAAACGCATCGAGCGCTAGGCACCCTCGGTGGCATCGGCTTGGGCATCGGCTTGGGCCGCGGCTTGCTCGAGGAGGTCGTGGGCGCCGTCACCGGCGATGGTCAACGCCAGGCCCGCGAGCACGCGCACCGCTACGGCGTCGTGCATGCCGTGGAGCTGGTCGACCTCGATGGCGGGCCCGTAGCCACGCCAACACGTGAAGGCCAGGGCCAGCAGCAGGCGATCGCCATGGGAGGCGGGGCAAGTGCGGATGAAGTTGTAGGCGCCCGTGTCGGTTCCGCCGGTGGCCAGGGCTTTTGACACGGCTTTGTCAAAGAGGTGCCGGTGGCGAGGTTGGACGAGCGCGGACACGATCTGCTCTGTGTTTGGCTTGTCGGCGGAGGCCATGGGGAGTCCTGTTGGGGAGCGGTGGATGCGTGGTGGTCAGGGTGTACGCTGGTCTAGGGCTGCCTCGAGCTTGTCGAAGACCCGCTTCTCCAGTGTGGCCAGGCGCTTCGCCGAGAGGCCCAGGCTGTGGGCCAGCAGGCTGATGGCTCGGGCTTCTTGGACGCGGTAACGGCCGTCTATCAGGGCCACGTGGATGCAAGAGCGGACGAAGAGCTCGGCGTGAGGCCAGATGGCTTCGATGGCTTCGATGGCTTCGATGGGTTCGCGGGGAGCGTCACGGCCCATGCTCCCGCCGAGCAGCGCGCGGATGGCCTGCTTCTCAACCTCGTGGACCGGACCGTCCGCCGCCGCCACCTTGCGCAAGCCTCGGTGGAAGACCCTGCGCATGGAAGGGGAGAGCCCCGCTGTTGCGATCTCGTCGGCCAGGGGCATCGCGGTTTCCGTTCTCGGCGGTTGGGGCGTTGGGGTGCGCATCGTGATCGTCAATCGGGTTAGTATTGTAACCCCTGCGGGTCTGGGCGCCGGCCGCCACCGTACTCGCGATACCCCGGACTCTCCCGTGGTCACTCCTCGAGGGAAGATGCCAGGAGGCACCAAGATGTTCCTGTTCACTCGTTGGTCGAGGTTTTCGTTGGCCGCTGCCGCTCTGCTTGCCGGCTGGGCTGCGTTCTCGGTTCCTTTCGTTGGTGATGCCTTTGGTCAGGAGGTGCTAGCGAGCGGCGGCGTGGTCGAGCTCGTCCCGGCTGGCGAAGTCATCGGCGATGGTAAAACCCCCGTGAAGTTTTCAATGGTGGCGCTGTCCGAGGACGGCAGCCCGCTCACCCAGCTCAAGGCGAAGGTGGTCCCCACCGGAGGTACCACCACCGAGCTGCGCGAGCTGGGGGGTGGAATCTACGAGTTCACCTTCACGCCCCCGGAAGTGGACGCGGCGCGCACCGTTGAGCTGGCCATCAAGGGCAAGACGGTCGACAAGACCACCGTGGCCCGTGTGTACGCCCTCACCGTCTCACCGCCAGCTTCCCATCAGATCACCATGACCGCCAACCCCAAGGAACTGGTCTTGGGCCAGGACGCCTCGTCCACCATCAACATCCAGCTCGCGGCGGCGGGTGGAGAGGATCTCTCCGACGTCTCCCTGGATGTCAGGGCCACGGCCGGCACCATCGCCAACCTCACCTACCTGGGCGAGGGGCGCTTCTCGGCCCTCTTCACTCCCCCCAAGGTCAACTACCCCCACGTGGCGATCATCACGGTGGCCGACAAGCAGGATCCCGGACGCAGCTACGGCTACGTCGCCATTCCCCTGGTGGGCAAGACCTCCTATCCCATCACGTCCACGGCCAACGCCAACGTCATGCTCCGGGTCGGTGAGCGGGACTTCGGGCCCATCCAAACCGACGCGACGGGTAGGGCCAACGTGCCCATCGTGGTGCCCCCCGGCGTCAAGCAAGCCACCCTGACCACCGCTTCGGGCGCAGAGACCAAGACCGAGACCATCGATCTCAAGGTCCCCGAAGGCAAGCGCCTGGCGCTCGTTCCCACCTACGCCGGCATCCCCGGCGACAAGGGCGTGACCGTTCCGGTGCGCGTCGTGGTCACGACGCCCAAGGGGATGCCTGCGGGCAAGGCCGGAGTGAACATCAGCGCTTCGTCCGGCACCATCACCAATCCTGTCCACGAAGGGCAGGGCATCTACCGGGCCGACTACACCCCCGCCGCCACGATGGCCATGGGTCAGGTCAACTTCGCCGCCAGCCTCGCGAACCATCCCGCCGCACAGACCGACACCGCGACCATCCCGATCGTGCCGGTCCGGCCTGGTGGCGTCACCCTCACCGCCGATCCGCCGTTGCTGCCCGACGGCGCCACCGGCTTCAAAGCCTTGGTCCAGGTGGTCAGCCCAGGGGGCAAGGGCATGAGCGGTTCGCAGGTCCTCATCGAGGCCAACGGCGCCACCCCTCACGAATCGGTCAAGGATCTCAAGGGCGGCGACTACCAGGGACTGTTCGATGTCACTGGGAGTGGTCCGGTGGAGATCACCGCGACGGTTCAGTCCACTCCCACGGGTAATCCCCTTCGCTCCCTGGTCGTGCTCCCCACCACCGAGCGGCTCCCCAACGACGGTCTCTCCAGCACCATGGTCACCATCGTCGCGGTCGACGAGTTTGGCTACTCCGTGGCGGGCGTCCCCGTTGAGCTCAAGCTCGTCGCTGGCGACGGCAGCCTGCCTTCCTCCCTGACCACAAACGAAGCGGGCATAGCCCAAGTCTACTACACGGCGGGTCGAGGCGCTGGCCTGGTCTCCATTCGAGCCTCCGCCGCGGGCCACGCGGGCGCAGCGGCGTTGTTGCAGCTGCCTACCGACGTCGCGGCCGACCTCGAGCTGCCTCGCAGCGGCACCGACGCGAGCATCCAGCTGCGCGACGCCTGGTCGGCCATCGTGCAGGTCATCCGTCTCGAGCGCGAGGGCCAGGCTGCCAACGTGCCGGTGGCCGTGCCCGAAGCCGAGGGTGCGGGCGAGCTGGCAAAGCTGCAGCTGGTGGCCGAGCCGTCTTCGGTCGCCGCGGGTGGCACCGTGACCATCAAGATCAACGCTTCGGATGCCGAAGGCCGGGGCGTTGCGGGTCAGTCCTACGACTTCATCGTCAGCGCCGGTAGCCTCTCGGCCGTCGCTGACAAAGGCAACGGTGTGTACACCGCTTCGCTGACCGTCCCCGCGGGCCTCACCGGCGAGGTGATGATCAGCGCCGCCGACAAAGGGGGTAAGGCCTCCTCGTTTCTGAAGGTGCCCATCAGCGCAGCGCCCGCCTCCCTCTGGGGTACCGAGCCCGAGCCGGAGCCCGAGCCCGAGCCGGAGCCCGAGCCCGAGCCCGAGCCGGTAGCGGAGCCGGAGCCGGTAGCGGAGCCGGAGCCGGTAGCGGAGCCGGAGCCGGTAGCGGAGCCGGAGCCGGAGCCCGAGCCCACTCCCAAGCCTCCCAATGAGCCCACAGAGCCTTCCGATCACCGTTGGATCCGCGCGCGCGCAGCGCTGGGTACCGCCGGCTACAGCTACAACTACGATGTCAGCACCACGCCGCGCAGCATCGTATCCAACGGCAACCCGGTTCCCTACGGCGAGTCCCTGCAGCTCTCGGGTGACACCGCCGCCCAAGAAGGCTCCGGCGACACCGTGCCCTTGTCCGTGCCCTCCATCGACATTCACGTCATCGGCTGGCTTCCCATGTTCGAATACGTGGGTGTCGATGCGCGGTACCGCACCACCTGGTTCGGCGTCGAGACCGACTCCTTCACGCAGGAGCACGAAGGCGTGGACATGACCTGGATCGACCACTTCGTCACCGCCACGGTCCAAGCACGCTACTTCCACGACATCGACGACAACCGGTTTTGGCTGGGCGCGCACGGCGGCATGGTCTCCACTGCGCTTCCCCTCGTCGCCATGTGGGAGCCCGAAGGCCAGGATCGCGGTCTGTGGTTCTTCCCCTGGGGTTTCACCAGCCTCTACGGCGGCATCCGCGGTGGCGCCGAGCTGGGCTTTGGCCTCGACGTGCTGCTGTCCGGATCGTGGGGCACCGAAGCCTACTCCGGCGTGTTCGCCTCCGACTACGACGTCGCGCTTGCCTACGAAGTCATCGACCACCTCACCGTCAACGTCGGCTACAACCGCTTGGGCCGGCATATCGTGGTCCCGGAATGCAGCGAGTGCGATGACACCGGCTCCATGGTCGAGGTCACCGACCTGCGGTCCGGCGTGTTTCTCGGTGTAGGAACGGCCTTCTAGGCTGGTATTTTCGAGTCTCGGCCGACCCGGGTGGGTCGGTCTTTGTCCTTCGGAGGATGAAATCATGGCGCTCCGGTCCCGACTCTCCCTCGCGGTCTCCCTTCTGCTCACCGTCGGTTGTGGCGGCATGGCCATCGACGGCGTCGTCGTGGATCATGCCGGCAACCCCGTGGGTGACGCCATGATCTCGGCGGTCGGCCAGCCCTACCACGCGTCCACCGACGCCACGGGTGCCTTCTCCCTGGAATGCCCTCCGGGTGTGTACGACCTCACCATCGGCCAGGTGGGTCACGTCACCATCAAGCTGTGGGAGTACGACGCCAGCGAGCGGCAGCGCTACGATCTGGGTCGGCAGGTTCTGGTCAAGGTCCCCGACGACAAGGGCCTCCTGCTGTTCGCCGACGGTCAGTTCCAGGCTCTCGAGGCGGGCTACTTGAAGCGCAATAGCGGTGGCTTTGGCGATGGGCAGTACAGACACTACTGTCTCGACGCCGAAGGTTCGGCGGTCAACGCGCTCGCGTCGGGTGTGCACACCTTCTACGATCACGAGTCGGTGGGCTGGAGGGCCTTCAAGCTAGACGAAGAGGGCTGCGCCTACAAGATGTCACCCAACAGTCCCACCAGCTGGGGTGTCGACTACAACGAAAAGGCCAAGGTCGAGCTGGAGCAGCTCGAGAGGAACCTGTCCCGCGCCTTGGTCACTTTCGAGTCGGGCGACTACTTCATCGCGCACTGGGACCAGGGATTTTTCACCAAGGCGTCTCGGGAAGACAGCCGCTTCACCGGCTTCTACGTCAAGGTGCAGTAGGCGTCACGGGCGGCGGAGCCTGCGAACCAGCAACCCGGCGATCAACAGTGCCAGGCCCAGTCGGACGGCGGGGATCGCTGCGGGTGGCAGGACGCCGGCGGCTGCCTGCGTCTGTACGAGGGCTCCGGCCAGTTCCCAGGCCAGCACCGGGGTCGCCGCCACCAATACGGCGAGGGAGCCCGCCCCAATGATGGTGGGTAGGGCGGCGCCGACCAGCGCGGCCAGAGGGCAAGCGAGGGGCCTCGACAGGCGCGCAAAGCGCTCGGCGCTCGCCCCGGGACGGGTGTCTTCGCGCAGGGCGGACCAACTGCGCGCTGCGGGCAGGTCGGAGCCGATGAGCTCCGCGAGGGGTTCGGGCGGGGGGAGGCGGGCCCACGGGTCGACCACCGTGGGGCGGGTTTCCTCGTCGTAGCGCTGGGGCAGCACGGGGTGCGGCGCGATCCATCCGTCTCCTTGCCAGCGGAGGGTCTCTGCGGCCCAGCTGGAGTCCATACGACCCTCGTGGACGGACAGGGCTCGCACGGGGCCCAGTCGTCCGCTGTGGGGATCACCCACGACATGAAACAGCACGGCATCGGAGGCGAGCCAGGCCCCCCCGTCGGTGCGCAGGGGGCGCCCGCTACGGGTCGCCATGGCCCGGTCGTGGGCCGCGAGGCCGTTCGGTGCGACCCAGGCGTCCAGTGCAGCGGCGCCTCCCCCCGCCAGCGCTCCGATCAGGAGGAATGGACCGAGGCGCCGAGCGTTCCCCAGGCCCGTCGTGGCCAGAGCCTGCCACTCTCCGCTTCGGAGCAGCCCCACCATCGTCAGGGCCGCCCCCAGGACCGCGACCAGGGGGGCCGCACGGGCCAGGTGCCCTGGCAGAAGCAGCAGGGCGAGGCGGAGTGCATCCATCACGGCGGGGCCGCCCTCTTGGGTCGAGGAGGCGATCCTCGATCCGTGCTCCACCCAGTCCACCAAGAGCACCAAAAGGGTGGCACCCACGGTCGCCACCGCGCTCCATCGTAGGCAACGGCGGAGCAGCAGGCGTGTCGCCAGGCTGGGCGTGAGGGCCGCCATGATCACCGGTCCGCCCAGCCTGCCCAGAGGGCCAGAGAGGCGATGGCCAGGCCGAGGAGGGGTAGCGCTGCCGCAGGACCCGCACCGATGGTGGCGCAGGCCCCGTCGCCGATCCGCACCAATGCCCAGAAGCCAACGGCCACGGCCACGGTGTGGCTCGGCTTGCCGCCCCAGCGGAGGCCAAGGGGCAGGCAGACCCATGGCAGCAGCAGCATGGCCAACGGCAGGGTGGTGCGCTTGAGCAGCAAGACCTGCTCGTAGTTGGCCTGCTTTCCACGGTCTCGCATGCGTCCGATCAGGGATGATAGCTCCGCGTCGGCGCGCTCGGCCAGCTCGACCCGCCGGCCCGAAGCGGACAGGGGTAGTGGCAGAAGGGCCTCGTCGAATGCCAGGGTTGCCGAGTCGGGTCCTGCTCCCATGGCGCGGCCGTCGTTCAGGCGCACCAGCAGCCCGCCCTCTCGGGGCTCCAGGCTGCCCTGCCGTGCCACCAGCACCGTGTCACCTTCGGCTACCATCAGGCTTCCTTGCAGGCCGCGATGGAGCACGACCCCCCTCAGCTGCATGAAGTGGCCCGGAAGGAGCTTGACATGCCCGTGTGCCTCGGACAGCTCGCGGCTGACGCCGCGTCGGCCGGCGGGCGCGACGTGGTGGGCGAGGCCGGCCAGGAGCAAGGCCCCGATGAGCCCGAGAGCCAGCACGGGTAGCAGGAGACGGCGACCTCCCACACCGGCCGCTCGGAGTGCCACCCAGGTGCCCTCGCTCTTCCAGCGCCCGTAGGCCACCGTCGCGCCTACCAGGAAGGCCACGGGGAGTGCGTACTCGAGCACCGCCGGCAGCAGCCCCCCGCAGATACGGAGCGTAGTGGAGAGGTCTGGAACCACTGCGGTGGTCAACAGCAGGCCCGTCGCCTGCAGCACCAGGCCCGCGGCGCAAACGAGCACCAGGGTCACGGCGGTAGGGCCAGCGAGGCCCAGCATGGTCAGACGGAAGATTGTAGGCATGGAACGGTGAGATGATGCCCAGTGGGTGACACCCGGCGTGGGCGTGTCGAGCGTGTTGTTCGGGGCGGGTCGCCTAGCTTTGTGTTTGCTCGAAAGGCTCTGGCTGTGTACCATGCTATGTTCGCATCGAGAAGCCCTGGCGCCGACTTGCCAGCAGTCCTCCGGGGCGCTGATGGAGAGACCCGCCCCTCTCTGCCCTACAGTAGGACCAGAGCCGCACCCGGGCGCCCAGCTACGATGCCACCGAGGAGCGAGAAGAGATGGAGTTCCAGGTAGGAGAAAAGGCGGTCTACCCAGCTCACGGCGTGGGGACCATCAGCGACATCGAGACCGTTGAGTTCGATGGCATCCAGCAGACCTTCTATGTACTCAAGATTGCCGAGAATGGCATGACCATCCGTGTGCCCGTTGGCAACGTCGAAGCCATCGGCATGCGCAACGTGATCGCTGTCGAGCACGTGGACAAGGTCTACGACATCTTGCGGGATCGCGACGTGCCCGCTGACAACCAGACCTGGAACAGGCGCTACCGCGAGTACATGAACCGCATCAAGACCGGCGATCCACTCGAGGTAGCCAAGGTCCTGCGCGATCTCGCACTGCTCCGCCAGGACAAGACGTTGTCGTTCGGCGAGCGCAAGATGTTCGACCAGGCGCACACCCTGCTCGTGCAGGAGATCTCGGTGGCCAAGAAGGTCCCCGAAGAGCAAGTCGAGAAGGAACTGGAAGAGATCTTCCAGATGTAAGCGCCCCCGGGCGCCTGCTTCCCAGACTCGACGCGGCGCGGCCCGCCTCATAGGAGAGGCGGCTCGGACGCGGATCTGCGTCCTGTTCTCCGAACCCGACGTGAACGGGAGGAGCCGTGGACAACCCCATCAAGGTCTTCAACTCCTACAAGCGCTCCCTCGAGCCCTTCGTGCCGCTCCAGGACGGCAAGGTCGGCATGTACGTCTGCGGGATGACCGTCTACGACCTGTGCCACATCGGTCATGCGCGGGCCATGATCACCTTCGACGTGATCTATCGCTACCTGCGTCACCGCGGCTACGACGTCACCTACGTGCGCAACCACACGGACGTGGACGACAAGATCATCGCTCGCGCCAATCACCTGGGGGAGGACGTCCTGGAGCTGTCCGGCCGGTTCATCCGGGCCCTCGAGGAAGATCTGGCCGGCTTCGGTCTGCTCCCACCCACGGTTCGGCCCAAGGTCAGCGATCACATCCCGGACATCGTTGGGACCATCTCGGCCATCGTGGACAACGGCCATGGCTACGCCGTGGACGGGGACGTCTTCTTCGATGTTCCCTCACTGCGCCGGTATGGCTACCTCTCCGGTCGCGACATCGACAAGATGCGGGCTGGCGAGCGCATCGAGGTCGACCCTCGCAAGCGCCACCCCGCCGACTTTGCCCTGTGGAAGAGCGTCAAGCCCGGCGAGCCGGCGTGGGACAGCCCTTGGGGACCCGGCCGACCCGGGTGGCATATCGAGTGCACCGCCATGTCCCAGAAGTACCTGGGCGATCAGTTCGACATCCACGGGGGCGGCAACGATCTGCTGTTCCCCCACCACGAGAACGAGATCGCTCAGGGCGAGGCCGCTACCGGCAAACATCCCTTCGTGGCCTTCTGGATGCACAACGGCATGGTCACGCTGATCGACGACGACACGGGCGAGCCGGTGAAGATGTCCAAGAGCCTTGGCAACGTCATCAACATCCGCGATCTTCTGGTCGAGATGCCCGCCGAAGCCCTCAAGCTGCTCTACCTCGAGCACCACTACCGCAGCCCGGTGCCATTCTCCCGCGCGGGCTTGTCCCAAGCCCTGTCCAACCTGGACCGCGTGTACCAGGCCAAGGAGGTCGCGCTGGGGGGCCAGGGGATCATGGACGAGGGCAAGCGAGCGCTGACGCCCGAAGAGGAAGCCCGCAGCGTGGGTGGTCCCGCCAAGGCTCTGCACGAGCTGGTGTTGGACTTCGAGAGGCGCTTCATCGCGGCCATGGACAGCGACTTCAACAGCGCCCAGGCCTTGGGCCATCTCTTCGAGCTGGTCAAAGCCACCAACCGACTGGCGGGCATCAAGAAGGCGAACAAGCGTGCGGCGGCGATCATGGCCTCCGCCCTGCCCGCCTTCGATCTGGTAGCTTCCGTGCTCGGTGTCGGTGCCATGCAGCCCACCGAGTTTTTCGAGGAGATGCGGGTCAAGCGCCTGGCCGCAAAGGGCGTGGCTCGCGAGCATGTCGAGGGTCTTCTCGAAGCCCGAACCCAGGCGCGCGTGGACCGCGACTGGGCCCAGGCGGACGCCATTCGCGATCAGCTCGACGAGCTGGACATCGTGGTCATGGACACCCCCGAAGGCACCGCCTGGCGCATCCGCGTGTAGAACTCTGCCTCTGAGCGCCGAGAGCCCGACCGAGGCCGGGCTCTCCAGGTGTCGGGCCTTGCCTACTTGACGACGACGAGGGAGCAGGAGACCTCGACTTCCTCTCGAGGCTTGCCTTCGCAGGTCTTGTAGCGGACCATCTCGACCACGTGGGGGCCCTGCTTGTCGTAGGAGCTGGAGTAGGTCCAGCGGAGTTCCTTTTTGCCGCGCTTGCCATCGACCGTCTGGACGGCCTGGCCCTTGGGGCCGGGCTTCCAGTCGTCCCAGATGTCGAAGCTGTAGGTGCAGCCGTCTTCCGCGGCGCGGCCGTCCTGGCCGATGTACTGGAAGTAGGCGGTCTCGGCGGGACCGAAGAAGCAGCCACGGTTGGGTGCGCAGAAGGCTTCTGCGGCTTCATCTTCGGACTTGGGGAAGTCCGCCGTCTTGGTGGGGATGAGGTCCTGGGAGTCGGTGCAGTGCTTCCAGGAGAGCTCTTCGTCGCTCTGGACCATGGGGTTGGTGCCCACGGGGTTCGAGTCCTCGAGCTTCTTGCCGTTGTAGATGGTCATGTACATGTCGGTGATCTTCAGGCGGCACTTGCGCTCGTCGACTCGCAGGTAGATGAGGCCCTGGAGCTTGTTGCCCAGGTTGTTGTTGTTGAAGACGAACTGTTCCCACTGGTCCTCGCCCTCGTACTTGGCGATGACTTCCTTGGCTTCCTCGACGCCTTTCCGGTACTGGTCCTGGGTGACGTCGCCGTCGATGGCGCGGATGTCGTCGATGGTCACGTTCTGGTTGCCCGCGACGTAGAGGGACTGGTACCAGTCCTTGACCTTGGGCTCCTCCTTGCACTGGAGCTCCGGCTTGCCTGCGGATTCCTTGATCTTGCAGTTGTAGTCGTAGACGTCGGAGAAGGACGAGACCGTGTACTTGGCCTTGACGGAGCCGCCCTCTTCGTAGATCTTCAGGCGGGTCTGGTTGTTGGGGGTCTCGGTCTTGTCCGGGTTGATCTGCAGCAGCACCCATTGGGTACCGGCGAGACCTTCTACGGAGAGATCGCAGTCGTTCTGGCGTTTGCCCAGCACGATCTTGTGTTCTGACTTCTGCTCACAGCCACCGAGAAGGAGGCTCGAGGCTAGCAGGGCCAGGACCATTTTCATTCCACGCATGTTCGACTCCGGCACGGATCGGAAGGAGGTTCGAGGGTAGCAGGGCCCCCTTGGGTGCGGCAACCGGTGCGAGGAGGCACGATGGTCGGGGTAGGTTCCGCGGGGTGGCCCTGAAGATAAGGGCGGCGCATAACTCGCTTTCGTGGGCGGGGCCCGTGTGAGGGGAGGCGGCCGGGACCGATTGTGAAGGCTGCATGATCTTCGCCTTTTCACCGTTGGTTTACGCGCGGCGACCTCGAGACCCGTGGGAGGGAGGCGCGTGTTCCCCTTCGCTTGACGGAGGCCGGGGGCACCGCTACCTGCGGCTCCCCAGGAGGTCCCCATGAGCCAGCCCGCGCCCCGGCGCATCGCCATCGCCAGTGCCAATCGCCACAAACTCGAGGAGATTCGGGCCATCCTCCACCCCTTTGGTTTCGAGCCCCACGGGCTCGAGGCATGGCCTGACATCGACGACCTGCCCGAGACCGAGGATACCTTCGAGGGCAATGCGCTGATGAAGGCGCGCGCCCTCTTCGAGCTCGAGGGCGTGGTGGCCGTGGCCGACGACTCCGGCCTCGAGGTGGATGCGCTGGGCGGAGCGCCGGGCGTGTATTCCAAGCGCTACACGCCCGAGGGGACCCACGACGCCAACAATGCCAAGCTGCTTGGGGCGCTCGAGGGATCCGAGGATCGCCGCGCTCGCTTCCGCTGCGTGGTCGCGGTGGTGGGGCCTTCGGGTCAGGTCACGGCCAGTGGAGCTTGTGAGGGAAGCATCGCCCACGGGCTGCGAGGTGCCGGAGGTTTCGGCTACGACCCGCTCTTCCTGCCCGAGGAGACCCCGGGCCGCACCATGGCCGAGCTGCCGTCTGACGAGAAGAACCTCATCAGCCACCGCGGCCGGGCCTTCCGACAGCTGCCCGCTCTGCTGGAGTCGTTGGGGCTCTAGCAGCGTGGGCGGTAGGTGACGTGAAGAGGGCTTCGTCAGCTCCCGCTGTCCAAGGTCCCCCTCTTCCGTTCCCTCAGATCCAGCAGCAGCCGCCCGAAGCCCAACAGCAGCCCGGCGATCACGAACAGTGCGGCGGTGGCCAGGCCCTGGGAGTCCGGCTGGCCGCGTAGGGATGGCAGCGTGGTTGCCAGGAAGGGCAGGACCACCACCGAGCCCGTGTGGCTGGCGTTGTACCAGGCCACGACGCCCCCGGTGGCCAGGAAGAGAATGGCCGGTAGGTAGCGCATCAGAGGCAGTAGGCGTCCCAGCACGGGGGCTCGCAGGCTCCGAAGGCCTCGCAGTCTTCGACCGCGAGGCAGTCGCTGGTGCAGGCCAGGTAGCCGTCCGTGTCGGCGCATGCCCAGTCCTGGTCCTGGCCCAGCCAGCCGTCTTCGCAGGCCTGGAAGTCGGACCAGCCCCAAGCGTCGCTACACAGCTCGAAGAGGGTGTCGCAGATCTCCGCGACGGTGGCGCTGTCGCCGTTCAGGGCGCCCGTGTCGGCGTCCGTGTCCGCGTCGGTTTCCGGTGGTGCGTCCGTGTCTTGGTGATCGACGCCGGCTTCGTAGCAGGCGTGCAGCGATGCCAGGCCGAGCACGAGCGGGGGGATGAGCAGCGTTCGCAGTGCCATGGGTGGCTCCAGCAGTCCGTGCACACAGCATAGCCCGGGTATCGGTCAGCTTGTTCCTTCTCGACGTCACGGGGCGTCATCGAATCGGTGCGTGCACCGGGCGGGTGGGGCCGGCCGGGCCTCGCGGATAGGGGGTGGAGTCGTCGAATCCTCGGAACCACCTGGAGCAGACCATGGACCATGGCGCGCCCGCCTTCGAGCTGTCCATTCCCTGGGCCCTCGCGCTGACCGTTCTCTTCTTGGCGGTCAACGGGTTCTTCGTGGCAGCCGAGTTCGCCCTCGTCAAGGTGCGCGGCACCCGGATCGAGGCGCTGGCCCGCAAGGGAAACCGCAGCGCTCTCGCCGTGCAGGACGCCCTGGCGCGGCTCGACCTCTACCTGTCCGGCTGCCAGCTGGGCATCACGCTGGCCAGCCTCGTCCTGGGGTGGTTGGCCGAACCCGCCGTGGCTGGGTTGCTCCTTGCCGGTGCGGAGAGGCTCGGGCTCGAGATTGGGGACTCCGGGCCACTCCATATCGTCGCACTGGCCATCGCCTTGGCCGTCGTGACGGTGCTGCACATGACCTTCGGCGAGCAGGCCCCCAAGATCTGGGCCATTCAGCGGGCTGAGTCGGCTTCCCTGTTGGTGGGACTGCCCCTGCGGGCCTTCGCCACTGCGCTGCGCCCGGTGATCTGGTTCATCAACGCCCTGTCCAACATGCTGCTGCGCGTGGTGGGTGTTTCGTCGGCGTTCGAGCACGAAGGCGTGTACGACGTGGCGGAGCTCCGAGCCCTGCTGCGTGGCGCTTCCCGCGCGGGCCACATCAGCCGGCGTCAGAGCACGATCGGCGAGAACGTGCTGGGCCTGGCAAGGCTCGAGGTCCGCCATGTCATGGTCCCGCGAGTGGACGTCACCTTCCTCACCAAGCAGAGGAGCAACGCGGAAAACCTGGAGGTCATTCGCGGCAGTGGCCACACGCGCTTGCCCCTGTGCGGTACCGATCTGGACGACATCCTAGGGCTCATCCACGGCAAGGACGTGCTGGGTAGCCTGCTGGCGGGCGACGCCCAGCCGGATCTCGTCGCGCTGGCGCGCCCCGTGCTCACGGTGCCCGATCACCAGTCCCTCACACAGCTCATCCCCTTCCTGCAGAAGACGCAGGCCCACTGCGCCGTGGTGGTGGACGAGCACGGAACCACCGTAGGGTTGATCTTCCTCGAGGACGCCCTGGAGGAGATCGTGGGGCCTCTGCACGACGAGTTCGACCAGAAGGTCTCCCGCTGGAAGCGGCTGGGCGATGGGGTGATCGAGATGGTGGGCAGCCTGCCCGTACCCGAGGCCGAGGAGCTGCTGGAGCTGGAACTCGGCGCCGACGCGGGTACGGTGGCGGGGGTGGTGCTCGAGGCCATGGGCCGGCTCCCAGCGGTGGGTGACAGCGTGGAGATCGCCCCCTACCGGCTGACCGTGCTGGCCATGTCGCGAAGGCGGGTCGCACGCTTGAGGGTGGAGCCCTTGGATGTGGTGGGTGGTGAGGGCGAGGGGAGCTCCAGCTAGGAGATTGGCGGTCGCTCGGTGGTTTGCCGGGCCCCGTCGGTGACACCCAGCAGCATGCGGCTACGCTCTGCGGCGCGGGCGTTGGCCAAGGCGCGGTAGACCAGGGAGCGGCCGCGGGCCGCGATGGCTACCGCGAAGACCCATGACGCTATCAACAGGGTGTAGATGGCCAAGTAGTCCAAGGTCACGTCCCGCGGCACGGATCGGCCCACGTCCATCCAGGTCAGCGCGCCGAACAGGCTCACGGCCAAGGCCCCAGCCCAGGTGGCGACACCCGGCGAGAGGCGCGCGCCGGCCAGGACGACGGCCAGGACTACGAAGTAGCTGCCGGGGACCCAGGGCAGGGCGTTGTGTTCGTCGGTCCAGGCCAGGACGAATCCCAGGGGGACGCTGATGGCGGTGAGTACGTCCATGGTGACCGAGATCAGCAGCAAGCGTCGAGTGATGGAGTGTTTCCGGAGCCAAGCCACCACCAGGGGGCTCGTGATCACCAGCCCGGCGCTGGCCCCCGTGATGGCCAGGGCCTCGGGCGAGCGCGCCAGGACCCTGTCCATGGCCGTGGCCAGCTCGATGGTCAGGCCCATGCAGCCCACCACGAAGCGGATGAGGGCAGCCAGGCGCTCGCCCCGCGTGATGGCGTCCAGGAGCACGCCCTCGGCCATGGGATCGGGCTCGTCTCGGGGCAGGCCGCGCTTCTCCGCGCGGGTCCACTGCTCGAGCAGGCTGCGGGCCTCGTCGAGCGCTTCCTGGGCCTGGGTGTTGGCCGGCCACAGGGCCAGTGCCTGTTCCAAGCCCGAGCGAAGCGCGTCCCAGGCCTCTCCGACCCGATCGCCCCCGGGGCTGTCTTCCTCTGCGGCCTGGCGCAGGGTGTCGAGCCACGGCAGGGCCTTGTCCGCCAGAGCGCGGGAACCCGCGTGTGCCCGCCAGTCGGCCAGGGCTACCTCGAGGGCCTGCACCAGCGCGCCGGCGTCGGGGAAGCGACCCGTGGCATCGCGCCGCATGGCGTGCAGGCAGAGGATCTCGAGCTCGGGTGGTGTGTCCGGCCGGATGTCGGAGGGTGGGGGTGGCGGTTCCAGCAGCAAGTGATCGAGCACCTCGACGGCGCTGTCCCCTTGGTAGGGCGTCCGGTCTGTCAGCAGGTAGTAGAGGACGCCGCCCAGGGCGTAGACGTCCGCGGCTGGCCCCACCGACTCACCCCGGGCTTGCTCCGGCGCCATGAAGGCAGGCGTGCCCACTACCGAGCCAGCCAGGGTTTGCATGGCGGGCTGATCACCGGGCCGCTCGTCGCTGCCGGGTTTGACCTTCACCAGGCCCAGTCCAGCACCAGCACTTCGCCGAAGGTGCCGACCATCACGTTGGCGGGTTTGATGTCCCGGTGGATGGCGCCCAGGGAATGGGCGTAGGCGATGGGCTCGCAGATGCGTTGGAAGATCTCCATCCGGCGCTCGAGGGAGAGATCGCCGTCCTGCACCAGCTCCTGGAGCGTGCGGCCCAGCACCTCCTTCATCACGTAGCAGGGGCGGCCATCCTCGAGCCGGCCCAGGCGTGCACCGGGATGATGCCGGGGTGCTGCAGCCGCGCCGTGATGCGCGCTTCGTCCAGGAAACGCCGCTCGTGGCGCCGTCGGTCCGGTCGCAGGCTCTTGCGAGCCACCGTGCGATCCAGGCCGGGATCGTGGGCTAGGTGGACCTCGCCCATGCCGCCGCGGCCCAGCAGGCCCAGGCTCCTCCAGGGGACGCCTCGCTGGGAGCGCTCGAGGCCGAGTCGAAGCAGCTCGGCCCCCGACAGCCGCGAGGCCGGGTCGGGATCCAAGAGGCGGCGGCAGAGCTCCCCCACCCAGGGTGGCACCGCGCCAGCCTGCGCTCCGGCCTGTCGGAGAGCGGCCCCGAAGGCCCAGAGGTCGGATGCTGGCGTGCCCCGGTCCTCGGGCTCCAGTTCGGGCGCCCGGAGATCGTGGACCCAGCCGATCACCCCGTGGGGCAGGGGGTCGACCAGGACGGGTTGACCGCTGGGCTGCACCCAGAGGTTCGTGGGCGTGAGGTTGGCGTGCACCTCGTTCGCCGCGTGCATGGCGCCGAGCCCAATGGCGACGCCTGCGAACAGGTCGAGCCAGGCTCCCTCCGTCGGATTCGTGTCAGCCCAGCCCAGGATGTCCTGCCCCTCGACATGGTCCCGAAGCAACAGTCCCATCCTGGAGTCCAGCACCCTGGCGCGGGCCAGGGTGGGGTGGGCGACCTGCGGGAGGACCAGCGCTTCGCCCCCGTCTGCGAGTCGCTCGGGAAGGAGGCGCTTGAGCACCGCCGTCTCGCCGGTCTCGGGATCCGTCGTCAGGGCCGACTGACCGTTTGGGCCGACCGCCAGTTCGTGCAGCGCGGGCACCGAGGGGCCCTTGGCCAGCGTGACGCTGCGGCTCAGCTCGTCGAAGGTCGCGCCGGGGGAGAGGGTGTGGGCCGCGAACCCCATCGCGCGCTCGGTGCGGCAGCGAGCGCAGCCCTCGAGGTGCTCCAGGACCCCGCGGGGTGGGTGCTCGGCGAGCAGATCGAGGAGCAAGGGGTGAGACATGATTCCCGCATCCTACCAGCACGGGCCTTGGGGTATTGCCACCTCGCGGACTCGGTGCTATTTCGGGCGGGATCCGGGGCGTAGCGCAGTCTGGTAGCGCTCCTGCTTTGGGAGCAGGAGGTCGCTGGTTCGAATCCAGTCGCCCCGACCATTAGAAACCCGCTTTCTCATTGAGGAAGCGGGTTTCGTCGATCTGATTGTTCTGGGGTGGTGGCGGCGTGCCTAGCTTTCTGCCTAGCTCGGGGGTGTTTGGGAGGGGGCGTTGACGATCTCCAGGACCGCGTTTTGGAACGCCTCGAGCCGTTCGGTAGAGAGTGTCTGTTCGGGAGAGAAGGCT
>PVBE012105868.1_pt1 | contig 21806 bp, 15 predicted proteins | sample 1631181 | NCBI WGS metagenome assembly PVBE01 (sample SAMN08397723, study PRJNA350692) | Marine metagenome, whole genome shotgun sequencing project. | isolation source: water | place: Pacific Ocean | collected 2012-04 | reverse complement strand
AGGGTTTCCTGAATTATCTGCACCGCCATGAGAACCGTCATAAAACTCAAAAACCTCAGAAAAACCAAAATTCAGCAAGTCAGTTCTAATATTCCTCAAGTGCTGCCAATCTGCCTCACCATCATCACCGTAGCCTTGTCCTTCATCAGATCCAAGTCCAATTGCCTTATCATACCAATCACCAGCTAATGGTGTAACTTCATATTCCATGTTCTTATCGAGAATTTTTTGAAGGTTTTGTGAAGTAGATGCACTAAAACGACCTACAAAAATATCTGGGTACCAGTCGTTATTCCCTACCAGTAATCCATACTTAGCGTCAGACCATTTAATTTCTTGACCTGTACTACCTGCATTGTAGGAATTCACATCAGCATGATCACCAACCAACAATAAATAGATTAAATCAGGATTATTCACATAATAATCACTTACATAATTATAAATTGATGATTGGCTGTTACCCACATCATTTATAGAAACTATTTCTGTAGGTATGCCCTTATTAACTTTCCAATTAACAAAAGATTCCATATCAGCGATTAACTCATCTTTACATATGACAAGCATACTGCCCTGCTCAGCAACAGGATTATATTTAGTAGTAGAATAATTCAAATATCTTTTTTGATTAAAATCATGAACATCTCTAACTAATACCTTAGAAATTTCTATTTCATTTATTCCTTGTTTCTTCGGATCATTTACCACTTCTATTTTAATCTGATGGTAAATCCTTAATACTTTAGTTACAGGATTGTACTGAACTGGAGAAAACTCTACCACCTGCCCTCTTGTAGATCGAAAAGCAAAAGGATCTCTTAACTTCACCAAATCACCTGGATAAAATTCATTTACAGAATATATTTTTCCTTTTACATAATCAATCAAAGCAGGATCAATATTTCTATATAAATTTCCTTTTGAAGGAGCTATCTCAATATTAAAATAGTCTGTATAGGAAGAAGACAAAACTTCAACACTGGTAAGCCCTTTATTAGACAATTGGATAGTTGCTGATATATTAGGCAAATCTGGTTCAGATAAATTAAGATTTGGAATGCTGTTGTCTGCAGAAACAATAAAATGTTCACTTCCATTGATTATTCCAACTGATTGCATTTGATGATTATCAAATTCTAAAGAAAGGGTGACGCTATTAGAATTTTCATTAATATATTTTATAATGTTTTCTGCATAAGAGCTATATAACAATAAAAACATAATAAATAAGGATAGAACTTTTTTCATAGAATCTCTTTAAATTTATTTCTAAATATAGAAAATCAATTATAAAATAAAAGTTGCCTTAAACATGAAATAATTACTAATATTTTAATCATATTGGAATCCTATTATAGATCAACATAGAATAATGTAAATATAAATTCATCCTTTATTAGTACACCACATCCTTTAATTTTATTCGAAGTAAATATTATATTCGCAATTCGTTATCAATAATAAAATGAGCATTCAAAAAGAAATAGAAAAACGAAGAACTTTTGGGATCATTTCCCATCCAGACGCAGGTAAAACCACACTTACTGAAAAACTATTATTATTTGGAGGTGCTATTCAATCAGCGGGTGCTGTAAAAAGCAACAAAATAAAAAAATCAGCAACCTCTGATTTTATGGAAATTGAAAAGCAAAGAGGTATTTCTGTTGCTACATCAGTAATGGCTTTTAATTATTTAGATAAGCAGATAAATATCCTAGACACACCTGGCCATAAGGACTTTGCTGAAGACACATATAGAACATTAACTGCAGTTGATAGTGTAATTATGGTCATTGACTGCGCCAATGGTGTAGAATCACAAACAGAAAAATTAATGGAGGTCTGTAGAATGAGAGATACTCCAGTAATAGTTTTTATTAATAAAATGGATCGTGAAGGACAGGATGCTTTTGATCTATTAGATGAACTTGAAGAAAAACTTTCTATTAAAGTAAAGCCCCTAAGCTGGCCTATTGGAATTGGTGAAACCTTTAAAGGAGTATACAATATGCATCGAAACCATCTAAACCTATTTGATGGAAATAAAACCGGCATAGAGAGAGAGGTTGTATCCATTAATGAGTTAAACAATAAAGACCTTGATCAATTAATATGCAATGAAGATGCAGATGTACTTAGAGAAGAAGTTGAACTTATCAATGGTGTATATGATGATTTCAACCCTACTGATTACCTAAATGGAAAACTTGCACCTGTTTTTTTTGGATCTGCTCTAAATAATTTTGGAGTGCAAGAATTACTTGAAACATTCCTAGAGATATCACCAACTCCAAAAGGAAGAGAGACTGATAAAAGAAGTGTAGAGCCTGAAGAAAATAAATTTAGTGGTTTTGTTTTTAAAATCCATGCTAATATAGACCCTAAACACAGAGACAGAATTGCCTTTTTAAGAATAGTCTCTGGTAAATTTGAAAGAAATAAATTTTATAATCACATTAGATTAAATAAAAAACTAAAATTTCCTAATCCTACAAGCTTTATGGCTTCAAGTAAAGAAGTAATAGATGAAGCATTTCCTGGAGATGTGATAGGGCTATACGATTCTGGAAATTTTAAAATAGGTGATACACTTAGTGAAGGTGAAAATTTTAATTACAAAGGAATTCCTAGCTTTTCACCTGAGCTTTTTAAAGAGATTCAAAATGACAACCCAATGAAAACTAAGCAACTGGAAAAAGGGGTTGCTCAATTAACAGATGAGGGGGTTGCTCAACTATTCACCATGCAACCGGGAAATAGAAAAGTAATTGGCACTGTAGGTGAACTGCAGTTTGAAGTTATTCAATACCGATTAAAACATGAATATGGAGCTTCTTGCAGCTTTCTGCCTAAAAACTTCTTTAAAGCCTGCTGGATGACTGCTGATGATTCTTCGAAAATTGATGACTTTATTAAAAGAAAAGTTGGAAATATTGGTTATGACAAAGATCTAAATCCTGTATTTCTAGCTCCTTCTATATTTTTACTAAATCAGGCGGAAGGTGATTATCCAGATATCACTTTTCATAAAACATCTGAATTTAAGCTAGATGAATAAACAAGTTGATTTTTTTAATCTCAGAGTTTATGCATTGATTCTTGAAAAGGATATGATCTTACTTAGTAAAGAGCTTATCAAAAATAAAATAACCATCAAATTTCCAGGTGGGGGTGTTGAGCTTGGTGAAGGCATAAAAGATGCTCTACAGAGAGAATCAATTGAAGAATTAGGCCAAAAATTAACAAATATTGAGCATTATTATACCACTGACTATTTTCAGCATAGCTTCTTTAATCCTAAAGATCAGCTTATTTCTATTTACTACAAAGCATCATTAAGCTCATCATTAGTATGTTCAGATATACAACAGCCTCTTAAAGATCAACCGGTATTTTTTTGGAAAAAAATTAATACTATTAAGTCAGCAGATCTACATTTCCCTATAGATCGCTTTGTTTTAGATCTATTACAAAAACAATAAAATATCTTTTTAAATTTATCTTTTCAACCTCTATTTAAACTTTTAATACATTTAAAGGTCCATATTATAAAATTTTTATGAGAAAAATCATAATTTCTTTTTTCTGTGTTTCTAGTATTCTCATTAACGCACAACAAGTCAGTGACTTTGAAACCTGGGGTTCAATAGGAGTTCAAAAAAAAATATTTAACAAAAGCCTTACATTGTCTGCTTCTCAGGAGTTTCGATTTGAAGATAACAGCTCTAAAATGGATCAATTCTTTACAGAGTTTGGGATGAAATATAAATTTCTAGATCACTGGACCTTAGGCATTGGTCATAGGGTCATAAGAGAAAATGAAGGTGAGGATCCTAATTCCAAACAAAATAGATGGAATACTGATATTGGGTTCAAGCATGAGATTGAGCGCTTTTCAATCGGATATCGTTTAAGGTATCAAAGTAAAAGCTATTCAGGTGTTTCTAAAGATGAAGGAGATATTCCAGTTCAAAAGTTCCGTACCAGAATAAAAGTTAATTACAACATAAAAAACTGGAAATGGGATCCTTATATGGCTACTGAGCTTTTTTGGGCAAAAGAAACCATTGCTGTAAATAATTTTGTAGCATCAATTGATGAAGAAGATATTAAAATATCAGGACTACAAAAAATCCGTTTAACAATTGGCACATCTAAAAAAATTAAAAAAATAGGTAAGCTCAATATATTCTATCGTTTCGAACATGAATTTAATAAATATCCATATTCATATATAGAAATGGATGACTGGTCTGCTCAAACCCATGGTCCTGTAAATATTAAGAACTGGCACATTCTAGGTTTTAATTTCAATTTTAATCTTTAAACAACTACAATGAAATTTAATTCAACTGCTTCAATATTATGTTTCTTTGGTTTATTGTTAATCAATAGTTGTCAAAAAATTGACACTTCCGAAATAGGCTATCTAAATCCAGATTATGACATTGTTTTTAATCAAACTGAAGTTCAACGATTAGATATAGTGATCGATGCTGACTATTGGACAGTTATGCAAGAGGACCTTAATAATATTTTTGGATCTGGTGCAGGTGGACCTGGGATGGGATTTTCTGATGAAACACCTATTTATGTTCCTTGTCAGGTTTATCATAATGATAAACAGTGGTATGATGTAGGTATTCGATATAAAGGAAATTCTTCTCTTAACATAGCTCAAGGAGGCGAAAAGAAATTACCATTTCGACTTGAATTCGACCACTTTGATAATGAAAATCCAATAATAGATAATCAAACATTTTACGGATTTAAGCAATTATCGTTTAGCAATAATTATAAAGATCCCTCCTTTTTGCATGAGAAAATAGCTTCAGATGTTTTTAGAGAATTTGGAGTTCCTTCAGCCCAAACTGCTTTTTATAGGATATATATAGATCATGGTGAAGGATCTGTTTATTTTGGGTTGTACACCATGGTAGAAATTATTTTTGACACTATGCTAGATGATCAATTTGTAAATAGCTCTGGCAATTGTTATAAACCAGATGGTGATGGAGCAAGGTTAAACAACCTTAATCAAGTTACCAATGATTTTTTTGTTAATAAAACAAACTCTACAACTTCATTAGATGACATCACTCAATTGGTAACTGCAATTACCTCTACTAACAGAACCACTGATCCAAATCAATGGAGAAAAGATATTGAAGAAATTTTAAATATTGACCTTTACCTTAAATGGCTCGCTGCAAATACTACCATGAAAAATTGGGACACCTATGGTCAAATGACTCATAACTATTATTTGTACAATGACCCATCCACAAGCAAGCTCACTTGGATTCCATGGGATAATAATGAAACTTTTTCTGATGGACCTGGAAGTGGACCTGGCGGAGGCGGAGGAGGGCCACAACCTCTAGAATTTGATTTTAGTGACTTAACAGATAACCCAATGAGCAATGGAGTTGTTGCCTGGCCATTAATTAGATATATATATGATGACCCTACATATAAAACCGTATATGATGACTATATAGATCTTTTCATAAGCACTGCATTTGAACCCACTAAAATGGCAATACAAATCACTGATGCACATGAGTTAATCTCACCTTATGTTATTGGCACTGATGGAGAAATACCTGAATATACTTTTCTTAATTCTGAAGCTGAATTTACATCTACTTTAAATGAATTAATTCAATTTGTACAAGATCGATATAATGAAGCAGATGCTTATACACCTTAATTAATTTATTATTTCTCAAATAAGTTTTCTAAAGACTTAAAGGCTTTAAATTCCAATGCATTTCCTGAAGGGTCTAAAAAAAACATAGTCGCCTGCTCTCCCACTTTCCCTTTAAATCGAATGTAAGGTTCAATAACAAATTGAATGTTTTTAGATCTTAACCTATCAGCTAATTCATTCCAATACTCCATAGACAAAACAACACCAAAATGAGGAACTGGAACATTATGACCATCTACATGATTTACCTTAACATTCATTTTTTGGCCAGTTTCATGTATCACAACCTGATGCCCATAAAAATTAAAATCCACCCATTTATCATCAGACCTACCCTCTTTAAATCCCATAATCTGATTATAAAACACTCTACACTCTTGTAGATCATGAACAGGAATTGCTAAATGGAAAGGTCTTAATTCAATCATATCATAATTTTTAAACAAAAAAATAAAAAATTATAAGCATAAAAAGATATTGTATCATAAATTCGCAATGAAATAATTTTAAAAAACATAAAAATGGCTGTATTAGTAGGAAGAACAGCACCTGACTTTAATGCTCAGGCTGTTATCAACGGAGGGGAATTTGTTAATGAATTTTCTCTTTCTCAATTTAAAGGTAAATATGTAATACTTTTCTTTTACCCTAAAGATTTTACATTTGTGTGCCCAACGGAGCTTTTTGCTTTCCAAGAAAAACTAGAAGAATTCAAAAATAAAAATGTTGAAGTAATCGGTGTGTCAACTGACACTGAGCAATCTCACTGGGGATGGTTACAAATGCCAAAAAACCAAGGTGGCATACAAGGGATAACTTACCCATTAGTAGCCGACACTAACAAAACCATCAGCTCAAATTATGATGTACTTGTTGGTGATTTTGGATGGGACGACAATGGAGACATGATCGCTGAAGGTGAATTAATTGCATATCGTGGTTTATTCTTAATTGATAAAGAAGGAAAAGTTAGACATCAATTAGTAAATGATCTTCCTTTAGGAAGAAATGTTGATGAAGCGCTTAGAATGGTTGATGCTTTACAACACTTAGAACAACATGGAGAAGTTTGTCCAGCGAATTGGACAAAAGGAGCAGATGCAATGAATCCTTCTCATGAAGGTGTTGCAGAATATCTTACTGCTCATTAAAAAAATAATTTTCATTCATAAAAAAAAGCCACTTTAGAGTGGCTTTTTTTATTTAGCGGAGAGACTGGGACTCGAACCCAGGCAACGATTGCTCGTTGACAGCTTAGCAGGCTGTTGCATTACCACTCTGCCACCTCTCCGTCTATCATCATATTGATGAATGTCTGCAAAAATAATATAGTTTTTTAAATCAACAACAAGCATATTGCCTATATACGTTTAAAAATGCTTTTCTTCATTAAATTTATTTGAATAAATCTATAAAATGGAATGAATGATTAAATTTGCGTTCCTAAATTAATTAACTATAAAACATTAAAATGAAAGAAGTCGTAATCATCTCTGCAGCAAGAACTCCTATGGGAAGCTTTGGAGGATCTTTAAGTAGTGTTTCTGCAACTCAGCTAGGAGCAGCAGCAATAAAAGGAGCTCTAAATAAGGGTAATGTAAAACCTGAAATGGTAGATGAAGTATTTATGGGAAATGTTTTACAAGCTAATTTAGGTCAAGCTCCCGCTAGACAAGCGTCAATTTTTGCAGGAATTGGTGAAAATGTTCCTTGCACCACTGTAAATAAGGTTTGTGCTTCTGGCATGAAAGCAATTAGCTTAGCAACACAAAGCATAAAATGTGGAGATGCTGATGTTGTTGTTGCAGGAGGAATGGAAAACATGTCAATGGTCCCACATTATTTCACAGCAAGAAATGCAACTAAGCTAGGTGATGCAAAAATGCTAGATGGAATGGTAAAAGATGGTCTAACTGATGTTTATAACAAAACTCACATGGGAGTTAGTGCAGATCAATGTGCTAATGACAATAATATTTCTAGAGAAGATCAAGACCAATTCGCTATTGAATCCTATAACAGAGCGAGTGCATCTTGGGATGATGGTAAATTTAACGAAGAAATTGTTCCTGTAGAAGTTCCTCAAAGAAAAGGTGATCCTATATTGGTTGACAAAGATGAAGAGCATACTAATGTTAAAATGGAAAAAATACCCGCTCTTAGGGCTGTATTTACTAAAGAAGGAACTGTTACAGCTGCCAATGCATCAACCTTAAATGATGGTGCTTCTGCTTTAATTTTAATGAGTAAAGAAAAAGCAGATGAATTAGGTCTTGACCCTATTGCAAAAATTATAAGCTATGCTGATGCCGCTCAAGATCCTGTGCTATTCACTACTGCACCATCTTTAGCTGTACCTAAAGCATTAAAAAAAGCAAATTTAACTGTTGAGGATATTGATTACTGGGAGCTCAATCAAGCTTTTTCTGTAGTAGGAATTGCCAATACTAAAAAACTGGGTCTTGATCCATCAAAAGTTGATGTAAATGGAGGTGCTGTTGCATTAGGTCATCCTCTTGGAAGTAGTGGCTCAAGAATTATTGTTACATTGATCAATGTACTAAAGCAGAATAATGGTAAATATGGTGCTGCAGGTATTTGCAATGGTGGTGGTGGTGCATCTGCCATGGTCATAGAAAACATATAGACCTCTTTTAATATGAAAAAATTATATGTGATTCGTCATGGGAAATCTGACTGGGGAAATCCTGAGGTTATTGATTTTAATAGACAGTTAAATCACAGAGGGTTAAGTGATGCTCCTAGGATAGGAAAGCATCTTTGCAATCATCATGATAATGCTGATATTATATTATCCTCCCCTGCTAAAAGAGCCATTACTACTGCTAAGCTAATAGCTGATCAAGTCAATTATCCTGATACTAGAATCAAGACAAATGAAAACATTTATCTTGCAAATAAAGAATCACTTTTGGAAATAATAAATTCAATAGATGATCAACACAATTGTGCATATATTGTTGGTCACAACCCAGGATTTAGCAATTTAGCATCATATCTGATAGATGATTGGATAGAAATGAAAACTTGTTGCGTTGCCATACTTGTGAGTAATGTGAAAAGCTGGAAACACTGGTCAAAAGGAAATGCTATACTTGAAAAATACCTATCTCCTAAGATCATCAACTAATTATAACTTTTCTCTATAAAGAAATTTCTTCTGAATTGATTCAAAAGGTCTATATATATAGTACACATATCCATCAATAACCTTGACTTTTTCAATATATCTATATGCCAATTCAAAATAATGTATTGGTTTACCAGTATTAAGATCGATTGACTTTAGTATAGTTATTCCGCCTTTATGATAAATCCCAAAAATTTTCTTTGAAATAGGATCCTGAACTAGAGGTTCATTCCATTTATCCTTTGAATTTTTAAGATGATGACTAATAGGTAATGAATCTACAGGCTTTCTATTAATGTCATACTTAAATAGCTTATCATTATAATGATCAAAAATCAAAACTGTATCCTCTTTTACAAACAATGGAGCATATACTGGCTGATATAAAATATCTTGAGTAAAAAAAGAGGCTCCTATCCAAATTTCCTTATCAATGCCTGTTTCTTGTTCTTTCCTGTAGGCCCATAATTTATTTCTCCCACTTACATATTTAAATTGAGCACGATAGAGTTCCATCATGAAGTCATCCCTAACCTTTCTCAATAAATAATTTGATGTGTCATTTTTTAGGGTCGAATAGAAATTTACTTCAGGATACAACTCATTGTAATTGCTATAAAAATATTGATTATCAAGTGTGTCAATTACTCTATGGTAAAATCCATAAAAGTCTTTATCCTCAACAGAAATAAGAGTAATTTTTTTATCAACGCTTTTAACCTTTACATAAAAAACACCAGCATCAGTTATTACATAAACCCTATCAGCAAAATCCTTAAAAAGACAAATAGCTTCACTAGGAACCACATAGCTATGAATCATTTTTTGCTGTTTGTCGGTCAAAACAATTTTTGATCCTTTTTTAAGGTTTTTTTCATAAACCAACAAGATCATTCTATCATTATCAACTAGCTCAAAATCTTCAACCGAAAAACGTTCATTGCCAAAAATAGTATCAATTTTTTTTGAAGTAATCGTTATCTCATTTAATAATTTATCATTAAGGATTACCTTTTTAAATTTCAAAGTATCACTGATTTGAATATTTCTTACCAATCCTTTTTTTATGGTAATAGTTTCTTCAATAAATCCTACATGTTTAAACACAATGTTTAATGGATCTTTTTTGTAGACTTTAATAAAATATTCTCCTTGATTATTAGTGAAAGTGAAATGATCACCAAATGAAACCTTTACAGAAGGAATAGATATCCCATCATGATCATTTACAATACCACTTATTACAAATGAGCTCTTCTGCTGAGCATTAGAGAACAGATGTATAAATAATAAAAAAATTATAAAAAACCTCATAATAATGAGATGCAATTCATGGAATTATTCCATAAGAAAATTAAATTTTCAATAGCCAGTTGAATTTATCTTCTACCTTACCTTTTTTATATTCATTAAGGTATGAAAGTACTTTTGATGAAAATTCATTTTCATTTGATTCAGGTAAAACATAATCCTGACCATTATAATTAATTAGGCTGATTGGTGCTATCGTTGCTGCTGTTCCAGCACCAAAAGCTTCCTTAATAGTGCCATTTTCAAAAGAATTTACAATCTCATCTACAGATACCTTTCTTTGCTCAACTTCTATACCCCAATCTTTAGCAATTTCTATTACACTTCTCCTTGTTAATCCATCAAGAATAGTGTCACTTGAAGCAGGAGTGATTAATTTATCTCCTATTCTAAACATAATATTCATTGTACCTGCTTCTTCAATATATTTATGCTCTTCAGCATCAGTCCAAATCAATTGTGTATATCCTTGATCCTGACCTAATTTTGCAGGATATAAAGCAGCAGCATAATTTCCTGCAGCTTTAGCATAACCTGTACCTCCTTTAACAGCTCTGGTGAATTCAGTTTCAATTTTTACAGGAACCGCACTACTATAATATGAACCAACTGGACAAGTAAAAATGATAAACTTATATGTCTGTGAAGGTCTGATTCCTACATAAGGGTCAGTAGCAATTAAAAATGGTCTTATATAAAGTGAATACCCCTCTTTATTTGGAACCCATTCCCTATCCAGCTTAAGTAATGATTTAAGCGCCTCCATAAAAAAATCTTCTGGAATGGTAGGCATACACATTCTTTCAGCAGAAATATTGAATCTACTAGCATTTTCATATGGTCTAAATAGGAGGATCTCTCCATCTTCATTTTTATGGGCTTTCATGCCTTCAAAACAACTTTGACCATAATGAAGGACTGAAGTAGCTGGGGAAATCGTTAGGTCTCCATAGGGTGAAATTTGTGGGTTATTCCATTGACCATCACTGAATTCCATTAAAAACATATGATCAGAAAAAACTTTACCAAATGGTAAATTATTCCATTCAACTTGGTTTATTCTTGAATTTAAAGTTTTTTGTATTTGAATTTCAGCAATATCTTCCACTATCATATCCTATTTTGGGCACGAAAATAAGAAATTTAAAAGATTATTAAGCTTTATTTTTAATGTAAATTCAACTATCTATATTTATATAACAAATCATGATTAAATTATAACATGACAAATGAATTAAAAGCATTATTAATTAAATTTTGGGGATATGATACTTTTAGACCTAAGCAAAAAGAGATTATCACGGCTATTATTCAACAGAAAGACACATTAGCCCTTCTTCCTACTGGCGGAGGTAAATCAATATGCTATCAACTACCAGCCATTGCTCTTGATGGGGTTTGTATTGTTATTTCACCCTTGATAGCCTTAATGCAAAATCAGGTTGATGGATTAAAAAAAAGAAACATCAAAAGCAGTTTTATAAATTCTTCTATGTCAAAAAGAGAAATAGACATTACTCTTGATAATTGTATTTATGGTAACACTAAGCTACTTTACATTTCACCTGAAAGACTTAAAACAGAAATCTTTATAGAGAGATTTAAAAAAATGAAGGTCAGTTTTATTGCAGTTGATGAAGCTCATTGCATCTCTCAATGGGGTTATGATTTTAGACCTAGTTATTTAAACATAGCAATATTAAAGGAGTATAACCCAAATCTTACATTTGTTGCATTAACAGCTACTGCTACTCCTAAAGTAGCACTAGACATTCAGCATAATCTAAAGTTTCAAAAAAACAATGTTATTCAAAACTCTTTTTACAGATCCAATCTAAACTATAAAGTAATTAGGACTGAAAATAAATTATCACAAATACCAATTCTTTTAAAAAATAAAGACAATAGCGCTTTAATCTATGTGAATTCCCGTAGAAAATGTCATGAGTTAGCAAATTTTTTAAACAGCCAAGGATTTAATGCTCTTATTTATCATGCAGGCTTAAGTGACAAGGATCGTAAAATAATTCAGGAAAAATGGCTTGACAATAAAAACAGAATCATTGTAGCAACAAATGCATTTGGAATGGGCATTGATAAACCTGATGTAAAAACTGTAATCAACTTTGACCTACCAAATTCAATAGAAGCTTATTTCCAAGAAGCTGGAAGAGGTGGAAGAAATGGTGAAAAAGCCAATTCATATTTATTGGTTAGCGCAAACGACAAAAATGACCTTACTCAAAGAGTATTACTTAGCTATCCATCAAAAGACATGATCCAATTTATCTATCAAAAATTTTGTAACCTTCATCAAATAGCCATTGGCTCTGGAATAGGAATTTCATACCCATTAAATTTTAATTCTTTTTCCGAAAATATAAAAATTAACACCTTAGAAATATTCCATTCTTTTAGGATTCTTGAACTTTCTGAACACATTAGTATTTCTACAAATAGCTTTCAATCATCTAAATTAAGGTTTCTTGTCTTTCATAATGAATTATTAGATTTCATAGACAGAAACACTAAATATAGATCAATAACAAAATTTATACTTAGAAATTATTCAGGATTATTTGATTATGAAACTCATATAAATGAAGTAACCATTGCTAAAAGAATGGATTTAACCCATAAGGTTGTTATAAACCTTTTAACTCAACTAAATAACCTAAAAATTATTAATTACATCCCTAAAAACAAAGACACTCTAATTACCTTTTTAGAACCAAGGCAAGATGTTAAAAAAATTACAATTTCTAAGACAGCTTATTCTCAAAGAAAGTCTAATGATCTAAATAAAATTAAAGCAGTAATTGAATATGCATACAATAAAGAAAAATGTAGGAATAAAATGCTTTTGAGTTATTTTGGAGAAAAATTTGATCAAAAACAATGTTATTGTGATATCTGTATTACTAAAAATAAAGTTTCAGAAGACCCTAAAAAAATAGCAACTCTCATTAGATCCAAATTATCGAAAAAACCACTTGAAATCAATGACATTATAGGTAAGAAAAAATCACCAGAGCAACAAAGTCAGTTCACAGCAATCATAAAAAAAATGCTAGATAACAATGAGCTAATATTGAATGACATGAATCAACTTCAATTGAAAAAAAAATGAAGCTACCTATTTCATTCTATAAAAATGAGGATGTAGTCTGGTTAGCACAAGATTTAATTGGGAAAGTTATTTATACCCATATTGGAAACCACATAACAGCTGGTATCATTACAGAAACTGAAGCCTACAATGGAATTGTTGATAAAGCTTGTCATGCATATAACAATAAAAGAACCAAAAGAACTCAAACAATGTACAAGGATGGTGGTGTTTGTTATGTTTATCTATGCTATGGAATCCATCATTTACTAAACATAGTCACCAGCATTAAAAATGACCCCAAAGCAGTCCTGATAAGAGGAGTTAAACCAACAAATGGAGTCAATGAAATGCTATTAAGAAGAAAAAAGAAAAAATTCACCAGTTCATGCAACAATGGACCTGGTAAAGCTGCTCTATCATTAGGCATCTCATCTAAAATAAATGGCGCTTCACTTATCAGTAATAAAATTTGGATAGAAGATCATGGATTAATTATTAAGAAAAATAATATAATTATTACTAAAAGAGTGGGGGTTGATTTTGCAGAAGAAGATGCAATCCTCCCCTATAGATTCATTCTGAAGTAACATCATGGCTCTTACAAGATTTTCTTCCTACTTTATCCTCACATGATTTACACTCTTTTGAGTCTCTTTTAAAGAGGTTTCCCATTTGGCAAAACAATTCACCTAAATTATTAAAGCTCTGTTTATAAAAGGCCCCTACCCCTTGAGTATACTGTGATTGCTCTATATTAGAAAAATCATATTCATTGGATTCATTAAATGCATGTACCCTAAGATTCCCTTGTGTATTCAATTTATATTCAACATCAACATCTCCAATAAAACTAGTAGGGTTTTGATTCAGTTTATTTCCTTGAGATACTCCTAAATTGGTCTCAATAGTAAGCCGGTCATTAAATTGTTGTGTTGACATGGCTACAGAAACCTCATCATTACTTATTTCATCGCCAGGGCTATACTTAAACCCAATATCAAAATCATCAGAAAATTTAGAGATCATGTTACTCAGCTGACTTGACAACATTTCTGATGTAGTAGATAATGATAAGTCTACACCTGCATTGGAAATATCTTGACGATTGGTCATAAACCTATTCAATATCAAAAGAGAAAACACCTGCTTATTCATTTCCTGATCTGAGCTAACAAGATTTTTAAGAGCTGTCCTTGCACTTTCATTGGCTCTTGGAATTAAAATATCAAAATCAATCTCAGGATTAAAAAGATTATCAGTTAAATGCATCTCAACATTTACATCGCTTTTTTGCTTCCATTCTTCTTTTTCTGAATCGGGCATTATATCATACAAACTTGTTTTTAAAGGATAATAAGTTACCAGATCTAAATCTGCCTTATAAGGATCGCCATACCAATTGATCGTACCTCCATTCCGAACCTTAAAATTCTTATTAATGAAATCCTTCAGAGTAAATAAATAGCTGCCCTCAGCAATCTGATATTCACCATACATATAAAAATCATAAAACTGATCAATCATCATATCTATATGACCACTACCATTTCCTTTCATAGCATCACCTACTATTTCATCAAAAACCAATTGTATATCTGCATCTTCAGTAAGATCTAAACTTATTTCCATATTAATACCCTCAAGATCAACTTCATATTCATCATTTTCATTAGTATCTGTATTAAAAGTTATAAAATCCTGAAGAACAACTTCTTCTGTACCATATAATGGCAAGGTAATATCAGTTCCTTTTTCAGATTTAGCCTCTACATTGATCCTGAAATCATTAATCGTATCATACTCAACCATCACATCTCCAGTTATAAATGCTTTTCCATAATAATAAGGATTCATTTTATAATTAGTATTCATAACCAAAAAGGGTTCATAGAATGATGCAGATAAATCAAAATTATATTTAGAAAAATTTTGATGAAAAAATGAACCTATAAATAAACCTTTAGAGCCATATTTATCTTTAATGGGAATTCCATTAATAGCTATCATGTCAGGATTTATTTTAATAGGTCCTTCAGTAAAATAAGTAGTATTAAACATATCCATATTTACAGAAGCATCCAACAATAAAAGTTCTCCCATAAACTGAGGGGAGCCTAATTCGCCTTTCAGAAAAATTTTACCATCTACCTTACCCTTTAATTCAGACATAACATCCTCTTGTAAAAAAGCATTAGCAAAGGTCAAATCAAAATCATTGATCTTAAAAGTGAAATCTAAATTATCTTGCTTTTTATCTACATAATAACGGCTTTTCCATATTGACAAGCTTGAACTATCTTGTTCATTAATTAACTTCCCATAAATATTTATCTTTTTATCCTTAGGATCCCATTTTGAAAATAAATTGAAATCTCCCATCAGATAATTATTTAATTTAAATTGATCTATAGTTAATTTTGAATTAAAAAACAGGTTATTATATGCATCTGAAATATTTCCTTTTAAATTTAATAATCCTGAAAAATCGATGCCATAAGCTGCAACAAAACCATTAAAATCTGATAACTCAACATTTTCTACATTTATATTCAGTTTATCTGTAGGGTCTTCAGAAATCACTCCATTTAGTAAAAACAACTGATGATCATTAACAATTGAAAAATTAGAAATATTGAGAGAACTTGAGTCTATTACTATCTGAATACTATCATTGATCTTCCAATTTCCCGCTTTCATCGAGTATATATCTGATGATAGTAAATTGAACTTAAAGTGATTATGATCCAAAACCAATGCTTCAGATCTAAGTGTGCCCAAATAAGATGAATCATCTGCATGCCATCCTAATGAAAAATCGAAATTATCTGCAAATGCCTTTGTATTCAAACTAAAGTTCTGAAGATAAATTTCAGGAGTTATAAAAACTGAATCAACAAAAAGATCAAAAACATAACTAGTATCTTGATCTATGATTTTTCTTGCAGTATCTAGCTGAATATCTGCAAATCTCATTCCCTTATACTCTATCCACTCAGAATTAGCATAAAGCTTAAGCATGTCATCATCATTATCATAATTACAAGTAAAATGAGTGTTAGGTGAAACTGATAATTCTGGCATCAAAAGCTCTGTAAGCTTAGAAAGGTCATTAATCTTTATATCTAGAATAAAATCATCATGTGAAAATGACCGCCCCGATTCTAATGGGAAAACACTGGGGATTATTTTCGAGCCCACCATATACATATCATCAGCAATAGAATCTAAATTATAATGGCCCGTCATTCTACATTCTGCAAATTTTGAATACAATTCAATACTATGCATAAATGGATTACTTTGAGAATCAAACAAAATTGAATCTAAATAATAATCCTTTCCCTTTTCGTAATAGCTTAAATTCCTAAGCTCAATCATTCCTGAAAAATCATCCAGGTTATTGCCAAATCCTGAAGCTTTAAAATCAAAACAAATAGAAGAGCTTTCTCGTTCATTGATAATATTTAGGTCATAAAGATGTGCTTTTTGAACATTTATATTAAAATCAAATAACACTGGACTCTGAGATAAATCAAAATCCCCCTCAAATATTAGATCAATATTTTTATCAAAAAGATCAAGCTTTCCATTAAATGCTTTATCTGTTAAATCTCCATGTAATGAAATATCATCATACTCATAATGCTTATAGGTTAACTGTTTAAATTTACCATCAATAGTTATGTCTAAATCTTCCAATGACAAACCTTTACCATCTATTAGTAGATCAGAGCTAAAATTACCCAAATCTGAGTCACCTGAAATTGCACCTGCATCAAAATCAAAAGTTTTCAAGCTGCCTTTATAAAAAAATTGATTTTTAGCATCTAATTGACAAACAAAATTTCCATTAACATCCCCCTTTTCTGTCAATACATTAAAATTGAAACCAAAATCATTATAAAATCCATCTATTATTCCACTAAGCTGAACTAAACCCAACGATCCAAGCTGATTAGGTAGTGTTAAATTTTCTGAAAACCCAAAAGATGTAAGATCAATACTTTCAAGATCCTCTTTTGAAGTCTGACACTTTTCAATATCTAGAAAAATAAGACAATTCTCAATATCTGTTAAACCTTTAAAATCTACATTTCCTTTAAAATATGAAACTTCAGATATATTTAAATTTAGATCATTAACATATAAATTATTAACAGTACCATTTATTTTTCCTGAGAAATTGAAGTTTCTTTCAAGTCCCTTTAATGCCGGAGCAAAATAACTAATGTCTTTTATACTTATATTAGATTTCTTAACGGCACCTTCTATTAAAACAGCATTAACAAAATCATTCAGGTCATCCATGTCATGATAATTAAAAGCTATACCATTTGTTCTAATAATAGATTGATCTGTTCTTAAATTTAACCCCTCAACCTTGATTTTTTTTGGATTCAATAGAAAATGACAATCTAAATCTTTTAACTTAAATCCAGAGCTCTCATTAAAAGCAACATTTTTTAGATCTACAGATGTAATGTTATCCCTATTTCTGAATTCAAGTATGTCTCCCTTAAAATTTGAAAGCTCAATATGATTATAATCTATTCCATATTCTATTTTTTCTATATTCCAATTATGGTACGTAAAATAAGCATGATCTAATCCTATCTTTTCTATCTTTACAGTAAATACCTCATCACTTTTAGGTTGTTCAAAATAATCAAGCAAAAACTGAATATTCAATTGATCTTCCCCTTTATACTGCTGTAATTTAATTCTTGTTTTTGAGCTGGTTATGTCTTTCAAAACCATAAACTTATCCTTAAAGCTAATGTCTTTTAAAGTTGATGATGCTAAAGGAGCAAACAATAAGGTGTCACCCTTGAGATCTTCGATATAAAAATTTTCTAATTCTATATAACTCAATCCAACTATTTTAACTTTATCTACACTTACTTGGGTTCCTAATTCAGCTGAATAATAAACAGCAACCTTCTGAGCTACATATGTTTGAAACCAATGAGATCTAAAAAAAAAGAAAAGTAAAACAGTTAATATCAAAAGGAGTTCAAGCGATCGCCCAGTAAAACGAAAGCAGTACCTAACAAAATTTTTGATAATTTCACCTATTATTTTCATATGAAGAATAACAAAGATAGCATCATTCTTGGTATAGAATCCAGTTGTGACGATACTTCTGCAGCAGTATTAATAAACGGTAAAATTTATTCTAATGTTGTTGCTAATCAAGAAGTACATACTAACTATGGTGGAGTTGTTCCAGAATTAGCATCTCGTGCTCATCAACAAAATATTGTGCCTGTTGTTGATCAAGCTCTTAAAAAAGCTAAAATCACCACTAAAGACCTTTCTGCAATAGCCTTTACAAAAGGTCCTGGTCTTTTAGGTTCATTATTAGTAGGCACCTCATTTGCTAAATCAATGGGGTTAGGACTCAACATCCCAATTATAGATGTACATCACATGAAAGCTCATATACATGCACATTTCATTCAAACTTTCAATAAAAAGGAAAAAAAAATACCTGAATTCCCATTTATATGTCTTACCGTTTCTGGAGGACATACGCAAATAGTGCTAATCAAGGACTATTTAGATATGACAATTGTAGGAGAAACAATTGATGACGCTGCAGGTGAAGCATTTGATAAAGCAGCAAAATTATTAGGCTTTGATTATCCAGGTGGTCCTTTAATTGATCAATATTCAAAAAAAGGAGATGTCTCTAAATTTAAGTTCACTTATCCAAAAGTCAATGGCTACAATTATAGCTTTAGTGGTCTTAAAACTCAGTTTTTATATTTTCTTGAAAAAAATAAAAATAAAGACTCTCGGTTTATTCAAAATAACTTGGCTGACATTTGCGCTTCCTATCAGAATCATATCATTTCTTATTTATTTAAAAATGTAAAAAAAGCAATGAATCAAACAGGATGTAAAGATCTAGCAATTGCAGGTGGAGTTGCTGCAAATTCTGCATTGAGAAAGCAACTAAAAGAATTAGGGCAAGAAAAAAGCTACAATACTTTTATTCCTGAATTTGAATATTGCACAGACAATGCTGCCATGATCGCCATTAGTGGCTATTTTCTATATAATGCTGGGCAATTTGCTCAACAAAACATAAGTCCAACAGCTAGAATTACATTTTAAATTAACGAACGATCATTAATTTTCTATAATCGTTGCTATTTAGAACTAAGACATAAATACCTGTTTTCCAATTATCAGTAAATAATCGATCTATTGGTTCCATAGAGCTATAAATCAAATGACCCGCTAAACTATAAACAGCAACTGGTGTACTTTTAGAAAAATACACAAATTGATCAGCTGGATTTGGATACACAGCTATATCATGTGATAATTGTTGCTGAATATCTACAGTGCTTAAATCCAAATCATGGGCATATAACCCAGTTCCAGTACCTACTAATAATTCATCATAAAAAAGCACATTCACCTTTGTTCCTGCTGGATAGGTATAGGCTAAATTCCATGGCATGGAAAAATCTAATGGAATAGTATGAATCTGTTCGTCAATAGCTAGAAAAACATACCCATCTCCCATAGTAATTGCTGTACCATACCCTCCTGCATAAGGACCAATTACTGAAGATGCCCAAGTACCAGAAGAAACATCTTTAACCTGTACATTATTAATTGGCCATATCCCTGGATCAGTATTTAAAAATATCAATGTATCTCTATTTGCATTAGTTGTTATATCAACAATTCCATCTGTTGCTCCATAGCTTCCATCTCTTGACAAAGACCAAACACCTGCTATCAATTCTGCCCTAAATAATCCATATGCACCAGAAGTCATTGGATCAGATTCTAAACCAATATATAGTACCACATTTGAATTTTCGTAGGTAAATGCTAAATCCAGTACGTTTACATCCTGTCCATTAACAGTTGTAATTAAAAGTAATTGATCCCAAGTACTCCCACCATCTAAGCTGTAAAACAATCCACCTTTATCTCCATAAGTACCTGTAAAACCTGCAGCTACTACGGATGAATTATCTGCTGATACTGCAATGCTAGTACAATAAGAGTTAATAGAATTAAAATTAAAAGGAGCTATTTCAGGAGTAAATACTTGATGCCATCCATCAGATCCAGGTGTAGTTGATGTCCCAGAATTAGTAGTTCTATAAACTCTTTGATTCCCAACAAAAATGACAGAATCATCATTTGGATCCATAGCAACAGAATAATAAGGAGAACCATCCCCATTAGGAAAATGGGTGTCACTCCATGATTCTGAAGGAGTATTGTAATCTGTTACATTTCTAATGCCAGATTTAGAAGCTACCCAACCAATGGTAAATCCAGCATTCATATCCAAATCATTTACTTGAACTGCTTCCAAACCATTGTTCCAGCCAAAAATAGAATCACCATTAGAAGTAGAATATCCCATCCCAATATTAGTTGAATGATACTTAAGATCACTTATAATAGGATCGGTTTTTGTAACTCCATCATTTGCGCGATTCAAATTTCCTACATAAACGTTACCTGGATTATTCCAGCTACTCATCATTGATGTATCTGTTAAAACTGCATTTCCAATAAAAATATTTCTACCTGAAACAAGATCATCTATGATCATATTACTACCCACAACACCACCAGCAGGGCCTGGAATATCTATAAGGTCATAAAACCAAAACATACCATTTGTAGTGGTCCATGCTATGTGGCGATCTACAATATTTGGATCATTTAAAGGAGGTTGACCAGCAACATACCAAGTACCATCTTCTGCGAATCCATAAGTCTGCCACTCGACATTAGTTATTGTAGGTGCAGGCACCAAAACTGAACTTATTGGTGTAGAATTATTCATGGCGTAATAAGGATCTAAAAACGCGTACATATGAGGAGAAGCACCTCTATCAAAGATATATAGGTAATCATTGAACGGATTGATTATCATTTGAGGTGGATCATTGTAATCTTTAAGAAGGGTCATCCCATTAGTTGAAGAATAAATTCCTGATGGGCTGATAAGTCCAAACTCCAAAGTATCCATTCCTCCTGCCATTGAATTATTTTTAACTAAAAACATGGTATCTCCAACAATTAAAAATGATTGAACCAGGCTATCTACCAAATTTGCTGTAGGTGTGGCAAGAAGTGTGCTGTATAATTTACTTTCATGAAGAAAAAAAATAGTAAAGCTACTCTTGTGAATTTCTATATTATCAATGAGGTCACCATATCCATCATCTATATCTGCACTTGGTAAAGCTGTCCAGTCCAAATTATTAATAGATGCTGTTCTTGATCCTTTAGCATAAAAGATACTATTGGCACTTTCTGTAGATATAATCACATAAACAGAATCTGGATCAAAAGCCCAAGTCTCAATATCCCCAATAGTCCCTCCATACACCTCCTGAGGCACTGGAGCAGTTAAGGTTTGTGCATTAATAAAGTTTGAAAAAAATAGGAGTAAAACTAAAATGGAACAATTTCTCATAAGTGTTTTTTTTATTATAAAAATATTAAAAATTTATTTTATAAATAAAAGT
>PVBE011677148.1_pt1 | contig 21808 bp, 20 predicted proteins | sample 1631181 | NCBI WGS metagenome assembly PVBE01 (sample SAMN08397723, study PRJNA350692) | Marine metagenome, whole genome shotgun sequencing project. | isolation source: water | place: Pacific Ocean | collected 2012-04 | reverse complement strand
GTTATGGAGGAATGAATGGAATGATGCAGGATCCTGCGATGGCGGGAATGATGGGGCAAAACCCTATGATGCAACAGATGGCTAACGACCCGGTTATCGCTACGGCGAAACTGTTGTCGTATCACGACCCAGTGGGGGCTTTCATCCTGTCGAATGGCGGCAATAACATGGGTTTGTTCATGGATTTGATAGGTGAAGTAGTCAGTTTGGCAATGAAGGACTTTTTCTCCGGTGTCACATTCATCATGGATGAGGACAATAAAATGAGAATAGACGCCAATTCGTTGCCCACCAATCTGGTTTCACTCTCTCCTGAGAACCTCCGACTGACTATGGGGAGCCTTACATCGGCAATTCAAGCATCTCAGGCTCTTAACGACCAACAACGGCAAATGCTTCTCCAGATGCATAACCCACTTCTCTCTGGGCAACAGCAGCCCGGATTCTTTGGTAGTCTGCTCGGCAGTATGATTGGCAATCAAGCCAATGGAATGGGTGGCTATGGGGCTATGGGGACTGCCGGGATGGCATTGCTCTGAGGTGATTAGGTATGCCGAATCATACTGAAAACGAGTTCAAACCAGTTTCATGGACAGATACGACCATCCAGATGTTCAGTCCGCATAAAATCCTTGTCGAGAGCGCGACAATGATATTCATCATTTCATTTCTGTTATTGAATGTGATGGTTCTGATATGGAAAGGCCCGTCACTCGATCCTGTTGTGTCTATGTTAGGTCTATTTGCAGTATTCGCAACATTGGCATTAGCCATTAAGCAATACGCTTCCTTTCGGTAATGCCCCGCGGTTCGGGGCAAGGCGATATACGCTTCCACAACAAATGCCACCTCAAATGATGCAGCGGCAGATGATTCAGACAAACTATCCGCGCCAACCCCATCTAAGCAACCAAAAACAATTCAACCAAAACCAATTCACTCCAACTCCACCTCCTCCTGCTGAATATCTTGGAATTGAACCATTCCTTCAGGGTAATCCCAGTATAGTGCAGAAAATCCGTGATAAATTGGATGTCGATGGAGATGGAAATGTCGATCTTGACGATGCTATGGCCTTTGTGGATAAACTAACTGAGCCGAAATACAAATGCTCCGAATGCGGCAAAGGACTCAAGAAGAAATCTAAGTATGGGACTGAATTGTGTGTGGAGTGTTATCGCAACCCTTCTGACGAGGCGCGGTGCATAGGCACAGTCTCAAACGGCAATCGGTGTAAAAGGCGTAAGCATACTGACTCCGAAAAGGGATACTGCGGGATTCATATGAAGAAGTACGCGGAACCTTTGCCTTTCAAAGAGTAACAAGGGCAACCAACATTAACGATGGTATAACGTTGAGGGGGTATGAGCGGCCGCCGTGTTCGGAATAACTGCCCATTCTGCCAACATCCTGAGCGGGATTTATTGGAGCAGCAAATCCGCACCAGTGTTCTTGAAGTGGGCGAGTTAGATAGGGTTCAAGGGTGGCCTAGTGGCGCATCGCATCGGCATATGCGCCGCCATGCCGACGATTATCACAATAATAGCAACCCAGAGTGTCCAATATGCGTTCATACTGAAAGGGCAGAGATAGAATCTGCTGTTATTGATGGCAGGGCTTCAATAGCCGATTTTGCATATGAGTTAGGATTAACAGAGGAAGTCATAGAACAGCATATGAAGAAGCACACACAGCCTCTAATCAAGCGTGAAGCCCGGATTGAGGTATTGCCCGCTGTTCTCAGATCTGTTAATGATAGCCTGACTCGTGTTGAAACCAACATGAATAGGTTGGACAATATCTTCGGTTTGCAGTTAGATCGCCTTGAGGCACAGTTTATTGAAACTCCTGAGATAATCACGCCAAAAGACATTGAATTGGCGGTGCGTTTGCACCGTGAAGTCAGAGAGACACTTACTGAATTGGCCAAGTGGATGGATAAGATGGAGGTAATAGATAAGAACCAATCAGTTTCTGTCATGACCATCATACAAGCCCACTTTGCCGAAAAGTCGCCCGATGAGTGGCGAACATTACGCAAGGCGTTGGCGGACGCAGGAGTAATGGAATGACATCAATCAATCAACTCATGCTTAGGGAAACACCATATGCGGAGGTTCTGCATGAATCTTATCCAAAAACTCAACAGGATTTGATAACGTTCCTCGATGGACTTGATTTCGTCATTGAAGAATGGCTTGAATCCATGAAGAATCATAGTGTTACGAATTGCGAGGAACACGCTGCCAAATTACTCACCCAAATCATCATTTGCCGATACTCTATTGTTGATTTTTTCCAACCGGATGATACAAGCAATACTGATTTTCTGGATGTGATGAAGGCTGTTAGGGAATTGAAGCAAGGTTTTGTGGTGTTAGCAAAATCATATGCTAATACTCAGATCCTTGCAGATTGGTATTTGGGATTGCCATTGAAGGTGCAAGCGTCATTCAAACACATACAGACGATAGCGCGTATGCCCGGTCAAATCGACGGAGAGTGGCTCAAATGAGCATGAAAATCCGTAAAATTAGCGGAAATCCCCGCGATATAGGCAACATATGGAGGCCGAGGACACAAGAGATGACTGGGGGGTTCAATCCTCGTGAGATGGGTAATTATGGTGATTTAGATGTCAATCCGAATGAAAATGCCGATGGGCTTTCTCACCATACTCGTCAAACGCCTGAAGATGGCGAAAGCACCGATCAGAGAAACCCCAAACTGCGGCGAGATAAAGCACTGAGAGAATTGATACCGGGTCTTAGGCACATTAGCATCCGCCCAGAAGATATGGATAGTGCCACAGATAGAAGCCCTATGATGGAATCTGAGAATAAATTGCTTGAATCTGGGTTAGGTGTGGATTTAGGGGCAAATGGACTATCCGAATCAGCGGGTGCTAATGTTGGCACAGTTCGTAGCGATACTCCACACGTTAGTTATGGTCATCCTTCTCGTGGGCGCATGATGGTTCGCACAAGTTATGATGTTGTATTCTCTGATATACTGAAAGGCCGGAGGAAATACAAAGGCAGAAGGTATCAAGGGGACGAGGACAGTGAGGACGATGAGCGAAAATCCAAAGCGAAGAAAAAGCGGGAACGACGACGAAAAGGAAAGAAGGGGAAGAAAGTCGGTGGGAAACACCACTCAAGTGGAGGACGAGAAATCAAGTCAAAATCTAAGCGTCGAGCCGCTTCTGCACGACGGCAACTCATCGCTTCTGCACGACGACAATCGTTCCACCCCAACGTCCATAGCATTCCGTTGAGAATGCGCGGTTCCACGATGTCTGAGGGGATTCCTCTCAGAATCAGAGATCCTGTTGCATGGCAGCGCAAACTGGCTAATGAGCGAGATAGGAGAAGCGAGGGGGCTATGCCGCGAGGTATGACTCACCACAGGTCATCCGAGGCTGGCGTTCATCAAGGGGCTACGAGAGGGAATGTAATAGGGGGCAGAAAAGGCAGAAGCACCAAACTCCCATCCTCTGCAAAGGTCGGAACGAGCATGAGAGCAGGAGCCTCTGCTGACCGTATGACGACCAATGCAATAGGCGACCCGTTAGGGACTTCTGATTACTTGACTGTTAAATCGGAGGTTATATCCAAGAAAAAGCACGGATTGACGCGCACCGAACTCATCGCTTTCAAGAATAAAGTCGAGAGGATGCTGAAGTTGATTGAAAAACTCACTAAATCGACTCCCGAATTAGGATGGGAAGCCAAGATAGGGGGTCAGGCCAGTGAGGACAGAGCATCTGCTCCTATCGGCCCCTGTGAATTGAATGATGAAATGAAAGCCGCATACCTCTTTGATGATACATCACTCGCTATACACGCAGGATTAGCCAGTAAGAGGTGATTAGATGACATGGTTCCTCGATATGGATCACTTTAGTATCTCAAAATCTGTTGTAGTGGCTGATATAGACAACCTCATCGCGGCTATTCTTGGCATACAGGGGCCAGCCACTGCTGAAGCATTGGCACAGATAACCCCCGGCCTTCATCATCCAATGCAGGATTTTGAAGGGCAGGAGATGAATCCGTATGAGGCGGATGCCGTCGAAATGGCCATCAGAACCGGGCATCTCGCAGAACATTATGCCAAGATAATCCATAGTGGGCCGGGAACGCAGGGATACGAACAGGCCGTTCAAGAGGCATTGATGATTGGGCGGCCAATGGTTAATCATGCGGCACAGGAGCAGAATCGGTTGAATCAAGACAAGTTCAATCCCGCCCCTATGCCATTCAGAGCCGATGGCTCTTTAGATCCCGCATATCAACAAACAGTAGTTTCATCTCTCGCAAAACAAACTGGCATTAGAGGCCGCGGGCGCAGTGATACATCTTTCAACCCATTCGACCCTGAAACCGGACAAGTAGTCACTCATCTGGTGAGCGGATACAGTCATGGAAATATCGAAGGATATTCACGATGGTATGAACCGGCTGCGAAACAATTGGGTTATATCGAGAAGAAATGGAATAAGAAAAGCGGAAAAGAATTGGGGCAACGGCGGTGGATGATTCCAGCCCATTATGTCCATCGGAACCTCATAAGCATAAATGACCGGAATATGCTATCGAGAGTTGGCGAGATGGTTAAGGGCTTTCAAGAGCAAGGATACACTCATGAGCAAATCAAGCAAGGTGTTCTTGATGACCCTGTGATATACCATTACACGCATCAAAGCCATCACGACCCTACTTCGACTCATGGTCGAAATGGCCGTAAGGCAGGGGAGGCGCAGATGATTAGAGAAACACCACCTGAAGGTGTGGAGGATCAGATTACAGGGCCAGATGGCAGTATAATCCACCCTAATATGCGAGAAAGCAACTTCTGGCAGTGGCTTACTGCCCCGAAGGGGGCCGTCGGGGGGCAGAGGGAATACTCAAACCCAAAACTCAACGGACAGATTTCACAGGGTCTGCAACAACATCACGGATGGACGCCAGAGGAGGTGAAGATGGTCTTTGACAGAGCAAGGCCGACGAAGGCCAATGGAGGCACGATGCCCGGTAGGAATGTGCGTGAGCGTATCCTTTCCTCGATATACCATCATGAGATGAGAGATGGAGTTGCACCTCAGTGGTATCAGGGGCAACATTCTGAGCATATACCGCACCAACCAGCCGCACAACCCACTGCACCCCCTCCGACTATTGCTCAACCGCCTGTTTCCGCGCCTCCGACCTCCGTTTATGCCCCTCCTGCCCCTGTTTCGGCCCCTTTGCCGCCGGAACCGCGTCCTTTGACTACTCCGGGTCAAGAACGATTATTCGGTATAACATCAAATAACCCCCCTGCCTCTGCTCGTTCCGTTATACCGCGGGGGAAGGGGGAACAAACAAGAATGTCAAGGCTGGCAGAACTGTTAGGTCGCCTCTCCGCATCGGACATTTTTCATCGTTCAGACGAATATCGCCCTGTGATCGAGGAATACATCGAAGATGTGCAAATGGAACTCGCAAAGGCGGTTATAGAGGACAAATTACCAATCAAGAAGATGGAGGTCGAGTCTCCATATGACGTGGCTATACTCTCAAGTCAGATTCAGAAACCATCAAGTGCGGTTATTGCGATATACCACACTCGTGGTGACTGGCGGAATATCGCCAAAACATTCGGCGTTCCGCATGACTCAGTGCAATTAGTGAAGGTGTCTTTACATGGATGATATGATTTTAGCCGCACGGCTGTTTGAGAAGGGTGATATGACCCAGAAAGCGTATATCCCTCAACTCAGAGGTCAAGGCGGACTTGGCAATGCTGCTATGGAATACGGCAAGAATCTCCTCACTGGTGCGGCTGGTGCTTTGATGAAGCCTATCCAAGATAAATTAGACCCATATGCAGAGGCGGGGCAAAAGGCGCGGCAGCGCGGTTTGCCGGAAACAGGCGCACCACTCCCTAACACTTCTTCACAGGAGGCGAATCTTGCAGCCATAGACCTATCACGGGTAGCCGCACCACCTACACCGGCCGCAACTGCCCCTGAGAATCAACCCGCTGGAGGGCCACAGCAAGACACCGATGGTGACGGGCAACTTACGGCCAATGATACGGTTGGGAGGAAAACAACCACAGAGGTCGAACAGCAATTGGATCCTACTAATGGCACAGTAGCAGAAACCACTACAACCCAAAAGACGGTTGATACGAATCACGATGGAGTAATTGATGAGAAAGATGCACCCGCTCCAGCAGTCAATTCACCCGACCCTAATACCAATGCTACACCCACACCTGCTACACCAGCGGCCAAACCCGCTACACCGGCCAAACCGACAGCGACTCAGAATGCGGCTGGACGGCAACAGGTGGCAAACGCTCAGAAACTAACCGAAACTGGTCACGGGGGTATGTTAGCAAACGTGATGGGTTTCGGATTACCTGCAATGTATGGCGCGTATAAACGCAATAAGGGACACAAACAATTAGCAAATCTGGCCGCAGGGGCTGGTGGGCAAACAAACGCCAATATCATTCGTGCTGACGGGACGGAGTTCTTGGATGATTACTGGAATCTCCAGAAAGCCAGAATGGAGGCCCGTGAGCGAGGAACCACGGAGGCCATTCGCAATGCCTACCGATGACTTATTTGAAGCCGCGTGGGAGGCTGTATATGATGTCGAAAAGGGATTTTTCGATGATTTCAAGGCCGCAAGGCGGCAAAAACAACGCGAGGTTGCACAACAGCGCGAACACAACAAGGTATATGCCCTTGCGCTCCAGCAATTATGGAGAGAGAAAGCCCCCGGCCTCCCTACTATGGATGAGTATCGGGCCGCCTTGCACAACGATGCGCTTTACCCCGAACCGGCACAAATAGCAGAGGACGACTCCCCGGACGACTCTCCAATGGGTGTGGAACAAGCATTACAGATTCTTGCACCAGATCCACCCGAAGGTGTCGTAGTGCCGGATATTGATGAGATAGTCGTGCCAAAAGAGGCCGAACAAATTAGTGAGCCTCCGGTGGAAACGGGCGAACCAGCCCCTCCCTCAGAGCGTATAACGGAACTAATCAGTAAGCCCCCAAAACCGCCCGAAGGCGCAACGGCCCCAGAGCCGGGTGATATTGTCGATACGACTGAACCCCTGCCTGAACCTGAGCCGGAGCCACTTGATGATGCGACCCCTACGAATGAATCGGAATTAGATGATTTTGCCGAAGAAGTTGCAGGTCAGCCCGAACCGACAGAGCAAACGGGCTTTCAATTCCCTACGTCGCAAGACAAATTGACTGGCCGTAAGCACAAAGGAGGTCTGAGACAAGTCCAGACGAGTCTTACTGATTCACCAATGGAGGCATTACAACACGCAGAGCAAGTCCCTTTGATGGATGTTCAAGGCAATCCTGTCAAAATAGGCAAACGGACTGGTTGGTATGCTCGTATGGGTAAATCCGGCAGAGGTGCGGAGGTGTTCAACGAAGCAGAACCAGAGAAGGCATGGCCAGTTGAGGATATTATGAGGACTGCTGGTGCGACTAATCAGTGGGGCAGCCCTGTGAATCTTCCAAGTGGCACACCCCAATTACCCACAAAGAAAATCGGCCCTGTAACAAGCGGGAATTGGATTCATCCCGCCAAAAGAAAACCGAAACATATGCAGGATCATTCAACAAGAGGTATGACCGAAATGCGCGATGGAGAACGGGTATTAGGAGAAGCAGGGCTGAAGGAGATGGATAAGCGACGGAGAGCCGTGGAGAGTGAAACCCGAAACCGGAAACCCGTAGGAACGGGCGTCTATTATCCAATGCCCGGAACCCATGCATTAGACCGAAAAACGGGCGAGAAGATCGCAAGCGAATCAATGGCCGTGGATGATGCATGGACTGTTGTGAAGAACCCTCACGCTAATCCATTCACTGATTTCAATAGTGTTCTTGCTATCAATGAGCAGAAACCGCCCGAAAGAGCATTTACGCCCTCAGACCCAATAATCATGAAGGAGGAAACGCCGTTGCAGAAACTCAGACAGAATGGATTTGATATGAATCAGGGCGATAATTTGTCGTTATTGCCGTCCAATATGCTTCTGGATGAGGATATGGGAATACAGGATAATATGAGTCTGTTACCTACGGGGTGGCGGAATGAGTGAGGGTGTCCTTCAACTAACCAGTAAAGTCGATTTCGACATGGGGAAGCGCGATTTTCGATTCTTCTTTGAGGACATATGCGGCTTTCAATTGACACCTTTTCACAAAGAGTGGTTCGACAATTCCGAGTCGAATAACAAAATCTGTATCATAGCCAGCCGTGACCACGGCAAATCAGTATTCTTCAGAGTCTATATCTTATGGAAGATGGCGTATCACCCCGGAACAGAGGTTCTATTCTTCAGTCACAGCCAACATCAGTCCATAGACCATATGGGTAAGATGGATGAGTTGATTATGACAACGCCCGCATTGGCTCATCTCAAACCTGCTCGTGGTTGGGCTAAACAATTATTCCGATTCACCAACAAGTCCTCCATCCGCGCTATGTCTATTGGCAAAGCGGTTCGTGGGGCGCACCCTGACATAGTGGTGCTTGACGATATACTGTCCAGTGAAGCCGATACGCAACTCAAGTCGATATCAACATGGTTCTATACTGCACTACTACCCGTTCTTCACCACTCTGCTCAGTTATGCGTAGTGGGGACTCCGTTCTCATTTACAGACCTTTATTCCGAATTGAGGGGTTTGAAGGGGTATTGTGTCAATGAATATCCTGCAATCAACGAAGAAACGGGCGATTGCTTATGGCCTGAAAGATGGAACTTGGATGCATTGAAAGTGAGGAGGGGTGAAATGACATCCATTGCATTTACTCGTGAATATCTGTGCAAACCCATAGCCAGTGAATCCAGCCTATTCCCAGAGGAGATGCTTGAATTGGCAAAAGATGATTCGATGGCACTGTCCTATTATCCCGTTTCAGATGAATCATTGAATTATTACGTTGGTTGGGATCCTGCGATAAGCGCAGATAGGAGGGCAGACTATACTTGCATGATGGTTATAGCAATGGACGCGAATCGGCACAAACGTATCGTCCATGTTCATCATGAGAAGGGGATGGACTTCAATTCACAGATAGACAAGATAATCGAACTTAATGCCCGATTCAACCCTGTTATAATCGAACTGGAAACCAACAACTTCGCTATGGCATTCAATCAGGTATTGAGGGAAATCAGCGATTTGCCCATTAAGCCATTTAATATGAATCGTATGAAGAAAGAAGCATTGATTCATTCGCTTCAACTTCACTTTGAGCAGAAGCACCTTGTCATCCCATTCTTGGATGAAGGTTCCACGAAGCGTCATATGACGGCTCTCATGTCAGAACTTTCAATGTTCACGATGCTCGATAATGGTAAAATGGAGAGTCTCGGAGCGCATGACGATATGGTAATTGCGCTTGCACTTGCGGTGCAAGCCACGAAAGAGTATCGTGAGAACATAGTTATCCTCGATGGTGCAGTTTGGCAGCAGCGGTTAGGGTGGTCAGATGCATAGGGATTACCTCATACCAATGCAAGGTATTGAAAGCCTTGCTGACTCGCTGTATAAACTGAATGAGGAGGAGCAATTGGCCGCCGACGAAACAAGGATGGCCCAAGAGCAACTTACAGCAGCGCAAGAAAAGCAGCGAAACGCCGCCCAAAAGCCTGTTGATACTCGTCAAAATGCAGAGATAGAGGGATTGGAGATGGAAGGAAGTGGCCCCCCGACAGATCAAGAAGGCACGGTTCTGCCCGCAGAAGCCCCATTACCTCCATTCCAGCGTTCATGGTTCATTGATAACTTCGGAGTCACAGGGAGTGAATTGACGGAGATTTTAGTCAAAGCCAATGATTTAGTGACTTTGGATGCCATTCAACCCCTGCTTAGGCTGGAAAAAGAGGCGATACTCGCGCACTTCGTCGGTGTTTCTCCTTCTTTGGTGAATGATTTGCCGATGACGGACAAGGATTACGACGCATTGAATAAGAATGCAGAGCGGTTGGATTTGCCGTTTAGGAGATTCGTCAAGTGTTGGACTTCTTCGGATGACGGTGGTAAGGCGGATGCAGAGAGTTTGTGGCGCACTACTATTGATAAATCTGAACGTTTGTCTAATAGAGAACGGAATATACTGCTCAAATGCAAAGTTATCCTCGACCAAAGAGGTGCTTTGAACGCTCAGACGCTAAAATCATATGGCGTTCAAGCCAGTCCCGCTGAAATATCATCACTCATCAAATCTCATGGTTTCCTATATGACCTCATTTCTGTGGGTCAATTCAGCAAATCGGTAGGCCGTGGGCTATTCTATGATGTAAGAAGGCGCGAGGTATTGCTCAAAGATGCAGATCGTTTCATAGCCGGATTGATAGAAAACAATAGCGTATTCAAGATGGATGCGCGTTTTTATCCCCGACTTGAAGTGAGATTTGCAGCCCCCACTGCATCATGGTATGCTTCAGCCCTTAAGCGGGAAATGGGGGTCGAGAACATCAAAACTCAAGGCATGAACCTTATCTTTGAAGGAGAACAGGCAGTTTTGAAGGCATTAGAGGCATCCGTGCCTCATCTTAATGGCAATTCACCCGACGCCATAAGAATGTTGAAGGCATTGCAGGGTGATGAAAAGGCACTCATTATCGTAGCATATGACTCCTCTAAACCAGAAGATAGAAGCGTAATACTACGAAAACACAATATCTCAACCGATGACTTGGAGAACATAAGGGAGGAGGTGATGGCCGTTGGTAGTTGATGAAAAGAGAATGGAACGGCTATTCTCAGCCATTGGAATGGATATGGAGCGTCATAGCACACCCATCCCTTCTATGCCTCTATTCACTGCTGGTGTCCAAGAGCCTCCCTTACTTCAAGGGATTACCATTCCTGCTCTTTATGCAGCGGCATACGAATGCATGGTATTGCGCTCGATTCTTCAGCACCTATCTGTTGAAACATTCCGAAAGGGGTGGGATTGGAAGTCGAAGTTTGTAGTGCGGTGTAAGGGGTGTGAACAGGAATACCAGCAACAGGTCGATGAATGCAAATCATGTGGCGGCGAAGTAAGAAAGGCAGATCGTGGCCAGATAGAGTATGCCGAAGGGGTATTGAGCAACAATAACCGAATGACTCAGACTTTCATAGATATCCTCAGAGAAGTGGAGATGGATTTGAACATAGTCGATGATGCGTATATCGTATTGACGAAGGAATACTTTGTTGATCCAGATTCCAAGAAACCAATGTTCTTCAGAATTAGGGAGGTATCGAGAGCAGACCCTATATTCATGCGTATTATGTCTGATAAGCGGGGAATAAGAGGCGGAACCCAATATACGAGCCTCATAGACCGTTCTTACAGAACAAGTGACTCCACGAAGGCTTGCCCAATTTCAGGGATGCCAGTCGTCCCTATCCATTACATCAATCTCGCAGGTGTAGGTAATGGGCAGGTCTATACTGAAGGCGAAATTATCCACATCAGCAAGTGGTCGCCATCGAAACTGTATGGGCGTAGTCCTGTTGCTACCATGTGGCGACAGGTGAATACACTCATCGCTATGGATAACTATGTTTATTCTGCTTATCAGAAGCGCAGAATGCCTCGTGGCGTTATGGTCATCAAGTCATCTAACATGGAAACGGTTGAGAGGACAGCGAGGAACATTCAGGAGCATCTTGAGCGTGACCCTAACTACATCCCGACTATTGGTGTCGAAACCGAGTCTGGCCGAGGTGGGCTTGAGTATGTCCGTATGATGGATACGCTTGAGGAACTCCAATATATCCCTATCAAAGACGACATTCGTCAGCGTATATCGGCATTTTATGGCGTATCTAATGTGTTCATGAATGATGTTTCAGGCGGTGGCTTGAATAACGAGGGTATGCAGATTGTAGTCAGTAATAGGTCGATATCATACTCTCAATCAGTGTATAACAGACTTGCATTCCCTCAATTACTGGACGCATTCGGCATAACTGAATGGGAAATCACATTGACCCCTCATGAGGAGGAGGATGAAATCATGCAACTACGCCGCGATGAGATGGCTATCCGCAATATGATGCAGATGAAGCAGTCTGGTTATGAGGCGAAACTGCGCGATCAGATAGACGACAAGTATCTCACATTCGATTTCAGAGAGCCGAGCGAGGAGGAGATAGAAGCCGCGAAGCAGGAGCAGATGGCCGCAGAGGCGGCTAAGGGCGGGGGTGGAGGCGCACCTCCGGCGGCTCCCGTTCAAAAGGCGTATTCAAGAGAAGAAGCAGGAGCAGATATTCTCAATAGTCCCTTTTCAGAAGGTCTTGGTTGGATTGACGAAAATGGCTTAACTGAAGCAGGGAAAGATGTGGCGGCACAGTATATCAGCGATGAGGATAATCAATCATGTCTGCAATGTGGAAAGGCCATTCACATGACCCACCTTACTGATTTAGAGCATTATCACGGCCATACTATGGATACCATGACCGGCCCTTACTGCGACCAAGATTGCTGGATTGCGAGTGACAAGTATGATCCCGAACACAAGTATAGGGGCGAATAAGATGACAGCATTCGACCAAGCGTGGAGTGTGGCGAAGGAATCAAGACCATGCCCCAAGTGTCCTACTGGATACATTAGCCCCGCCGATGAAAGACATCCAAACTGTAAGTGTGAGGGTTGCCCTGATTGCTGTGAGTGTGAGTGAATGACAGCATTCGACCAAGCGTGGAGAGTTGCGAAGCGGGGTCTGCTCGATGATATCCACGGGGAGAGTGTAGTGATGTCGGCACTCCCGCCCACTCAAGGAACTGAATTGAAACCCATACGCACCCGCCATAAGCGTCATCAACGATTCTCACGCACAGGGAGAGGCAGATCTCCAGACCACATCAAGAGGAAAGAGGGCGGCCCTTCGCTTGGGAATACCAAAGGTCGAGTTTCAGACATAGGGAAACCAAAAGAAACCACCTCTGAGGCATCTGTGAAAGCGAAACTAAGGAATGCGGGAGTCGAAGGGTCGAGGTAAAGGCTAATGAACGATTGACTTACAGGGGGGAACGATTACAATGAGCGATGGCTTTGATATACTGGTCAAAATGAATCCAATGGCGAGGCGAGCAATTGCTTGTCTTGAAGCCGTTGAGAAGGCTACCTTGCTGAATAACCGTGATGATATCGAAAAGAATCTGGAGGTTGCGCGAAACGCCATCTCTATGATGTTTGACGATTTGGGGCTGCATGACAATTTAGTCAAGGCTGGTAATCAGAGTCCAACAGATTCGCAAACTGGAATCATAATGAAGTATGATAACACCGAGAGCGACATTAACGCTAACGATAATGCAATCGCACTCGGAGTAGTTCGCGCTGGACGGACAACCAATGTATTCCGTCCTCATGAAGTGTATTGAGGGTGTTTTAGTGTCGTATTCAACAAGAGGTTCGATTTCCGAGCGAATGAGAGCGTTGCGTGTCGATAATGGCGGCCCCATCCGCAAACAAGCACCTATGGCGGGGCCACCACAACCAAGTCCCGCTCAACCAATGCCGCCAGATCCGGCTATGGCATCAATGCAACAGCAGATGCCAATGAATACTCCCGGCCCCAATGGTATGCCGGGTGCAGGTATGGCTCCTTTACAGGCAATAGCCAGTGAAATCGAAGGAATCATGGATGCATCCATAATGACGATGGCATCAGCAGAAGAATTGCTTTCAGTATCTCGTGACGCGGATGCGGGCGACCTTGCTATGGCTTCTCAGGCATTGCACAGTTTGGAGGGGACACTCAAGCAGATTAAGCATACTGAGTTGGGGATAGTCGCCGAATTATTCCGTAAGGTGCAAGCAGGAATAGAAAAGAATCAAGCAGATGGCCAACTTTCGACGCTAATGAACGGTGGGATGTAATGGCTGACGACACCCAACAAGCGATGGAACTTGTGAAAGAGGTGCTTGCAGAACTCAAAGTCGTCAAAGGGCGAGTTGAGCAACTTGAAGCAGAGAACCTCAGATTAACGAAGGCCGTTGAGGATCCACAGATAATGATGCAAAAGCAGGGCTGGATGAAGTTCGTCACCCCTCATGCTGATGAAACATTCGATCCGCTCAACCGCGATGTCGATATAGGCGGCACAGGGCCGTTTTCAGGCAGTGGAGATATAATCGCCAAATCACGCTTCGATGAATTGCAGGAGTGGGAAGATGCTGAGAGGGAGATGAGAGGATGACAATGAAGTTCTCAGATCCTATGACTGAAACTCCTGAAGGGAGGCTTCTTGCTATCACCAGAGGCTTACTGAAGGCTGTTGAGAAGAATACTAATTGTATGCACAAAGCAGGAGAATCCTGCAAAAACTGTTATTCCAAAAAGGGATACAAATCAGACCGTGGGCAGGGCAAGAAGCCGAAATTACCCAGTCCGAAGGGCGATAAGAACAAACTCAAGTCGGCGGATAAATCCGTCGAGAAAAACCCTGCTCTTATGGCATTAGGTGGTGCTGCTGCTACTGGGGCAGGTGAAGGATTCGGCACAGGCGTTGCTGATGCAATTGATAGGAGACTACCCGGTGGGAAGTCCGATGATAAATCCGATGATAAATCCGACAAGAAGAAGTCCGATGCAACAAGTGAGTTCCTAAGAGAACGCGGCATCATTGCGAAGTATGAGCAGGAGCATTCGGTGGATAACCAAGTGCCACAATTCATGGAGATTTCGGGACAAACAGAGATTAGAGCAGCAGGATACACTACCAATCAACGACTCCCTCACATGGGAGAGGGCAATGCCCTCAAACCTATTAGCGAAGTTGCTAAGATGCCAAAGGTGGCTCAAACAGGATATGACGCCAAAGGTTCTTCACTTCATATGCACTTGAATGACGGTGGCGGTTTTGCGGATAACCGTGCGCCCATTGAGGAATCATTGGCGGAATTGAAGATAATGAAGGCGGGCGGCCGATTGGGCATTGTTGAGGAAATCGCGGAGTTGGTCGAAGAAGTCTATACCCGCCTATGAGGTGGGAATATGACTGAAGATCTCTCAAGAAAACGCACCGATGTTGTCTTATCGTGTATAATCGGGCTTGAACCGCCGGTTGTTGGATATCTCGATTCGCTGAATGGCCAGCCATTCACTAAGGCCGACATGGCCGCATTAGCCTCTGCTTCTGGTGTCGCGCCATATTCAATGAGGGACTTGAACGAGCCTATCCCTCCTTCGGAGATGGTTATCCCTCAAGATTTCCAATCATACCTTGCAGGACATAGCAGGATTTCCACGTCATATTCTAACGATTGGCCGATGGCCGATGGGAGTAATCGCTTTGGCGAGCATCATCCATTCGGGATGTCCTCTAATTGTTGCCCCCTTCTTCATGGCGCGGCTCATGGAGAACCAGAGTATATTCCGCTCCTATTCGATTTCATTGGAGAGGCTGCTGAACAGCACCGGGACGCCGAGCGGCAGAATAAGTTGCACCATGATGAGACTTCGCTTTATGGGCAGCCCACTGAATCAATGCTCGATCTGTATAAGCGAGGTAAGGAACAAAGCGGATATGACGACGATGAGGAATGGGAGGCTGCAAAAACCGATGAATTGACTCATAGATTCGGTTTATTGCCCTATTTGTTTGGTTTGGAATGGAATACAGAGGAGCAAAGGGAGGCGTTTTTTGACATCATTGGGACGATGGCCTCATCGGAAAAGCCCGATTCCCCCAATGCGAGAAAGGCGATGAATGATATTCAACGAAAAACAGGCATTACATGGGATAGAGCATTGCGTAGTTGGAGAGATAGATTCACTCCGATGAAGGCATGGTGGATGCGGCCGAGCGACCAACACGGCCCCACTTCATCGGGAGATAACTCGATTACATCACCATATGTTGAGGGTGAAAAGGGGCATAATCACCATTGGTGGGAGCCATTTCAGGCATGGGGTGGTGTCGGCAGAGATAGCGAATCATTGTATTCTCTGTTATCGCAATCTTATCCTAAGATATTCGATGATGGTTGGTTGGGCCGTTTTCTAACTGATGGAGTTGAGGTCGAGGGGCCGCATATGCTCAGTGGTTCTCATTTCCCGGCTACTAATTCTAATTCCGGCTATGAATCGACCCTTACCAGACCATCAGTAAATCTTGACTTTGAACGGCGGCAATCGAACTGGCGGCACGTTGCCAATGGGCATCAAAATCATCCATCAAACCCCCAAGAAGGCATGATGAATATCCCTGCGGATGCCTTACAGATGAGTAAATTGGGGCGTAATATCGCATCAATTTCGGAAATGGGGACTCCACGAAGCGGCCGTTTGCGCGAAAACCACCCTAATTCGCAACGAGAATATCACGATCTCCACAACCGCCACTACTTGAACACTGATGAGGCATTGATAGGGCTTGTCGGAGAAATGGCCAGTAAAGTTGGAAAGGAGCATGGAATTGAGCATTTGGTATCGAATGGCACAGATATCAACCAGAACACCGTTGCTGCGGGCAACCGCGCTCAGTTAGCCGCGGCTGCTAACTACCGTTTGATGCGAAAGAAAGGAGTTTCGCCTAAGAGCATCGACATACCGATGGTGAGTGGTAAGGGCGGCCTAACGACGGAAGCGGGTAAGTTTGGCCCAGTTCATCCCACATCAGAAGCCATAGCCCCCCCTATATTCAATACAGGCAATACCGATGCATGGAGTCATGATATGCCCGCTACGCTCGCATGGAGGTGGGATAGAGATTTAGATGATGTATCATTCTCGGTCAAAGATGAACCATTCACAATAGCCCAGAGAACACCTCATGCTGGTTTCCATTCAAAGATAGACCCTTCATTTGCGACTAAGCAAGTGACTAACAAGCAACGGGAAATCAACGCTCTGTCTAATCACCCGTATGGATACTCATCCTTATCTTTCGATTTACACAAATCCGATGATGATTATGAGCCAACAGGGGTGTTTGAATCCCTCATTGAACCGGGGCATATCCTACGGGATCTTGATGATATTGATGGGTTGAAGGGCTTTAGCGGAGAATGGGTGGTTCAAAAGAAACCCAAAGGAAAACACGTTCTCGTTAAGAAATCTGGGAAAAGCATTGAACCGATGAGTCTGCCCAGTAAAGTGAAGAAATCACTCAAAGATAGCATCACGGGTGATATGATAATCGACGGTTATGTCGATGGAGATGTCCTCACAGTTGTCGATTTATTGGTGCATAAGGACACAGATATGCACATGGAGCCGTTATCAGATAGGGTCGATGTTTTGAGGACATTGTATCAAAGCACAGACAATGTGCATTTTCCATCACCTATTTCATGCGTTAGCACAGACGAAGAAGGACTAATCAAGACAATAGCCAATTTCGATAGAGACAACCTGTTGATTCGTGATGCTCATTCGACATTCATGAAAGGCAAGGAGGTTCATCCTAAATGGATACTATACGCGCAGGACGATATTAGCAAACAGATTCCACTTCCACCTCTGCCAGAACTTAGCATACGAGGCTCAGACATCATATTGGAATATCCTTCAATCTATCAACCAGTGGTGGTTAAGACTGAAACGGACGCGATAGGAATGTTTGTTTCGGAATACGAGGGATTGCCACATCTCGTCAAACAGGCACAGACCCAATTCGGGATATGGAGTCCCGTAGCGGCTCTTTTCATGAAGGAAGGTGCTGCGGGAGGTGCTGCGGGCGCATTTACATCTGGCGATGTAGGGGGCGGATCAAAGGCACTCCATTCTATCCCGTCCGCCAGAAAGCGACCAGTAAAGCGAAAATCACTCGATAAAGCCCCAGAGGTTATCACAGAGGGAGAAAACGACGATGACGATATTGTATCTGCCATCATGAGGAGGGCGCGAAAAGCAATCACTGATGATGATAAGGCTTTGACTGAGGAAGATTTGCTATCAAGTGTCGATGGTTTGCGGCCTGAGCATCTGAAGCGTTTTGCTGGTGAATACGGTCTTGAACAGACTGAAGATAGCCTATGGACAGTTAATGAGGCCATAGATGACGATGTAGTCGAAACACCGGATGAAATCGAGAAGTTTGCATTCCCTCGTATGAATCGCGCTTCACCCGACGGAGGAGCATGGTCTGGAATGCAAGCAGATATCACAATGCCCACTGGCCCAACGGAGATTACTGATGAGGAGAATACTACCTTTGGAGATCCGCGACAGGGGGAGGAACAAACGGATGCCACTGAATTATTCAAACCAATGCAGATTCGTATTCAAACTGAGGACGGCGATGCCGTTCTTGAAGTGAATGAAAATCGCGCAATTGTGCGTTTTCCGCGCAAAGAGAAAGGTTTTGAAGAAAATGAGAAAGATGTCGAACCTGCTATTCGGGACGATGACGCGCTGTTATGAGTGACAGGGCTGTCATGAGGCCATTCATATACGATTGGACGAAGACTTGCTGTTCAATGGCTACGGCACAGATGCTCCAACCCTCTTTTGGTTGGTCTGCTTTTGGTTCTGATTTCATCTTGAAGCAGGATGCAGATGGCGATTTGTATGTAGCCGGATACGCAAGCGTGGATATGGTGGATAAGCAGGGAGACAGAATCCCCTCAGCCGCATTGAAAAAGGCATTCAAGGGTTTCATGAATAACAAGGCGTATAGGAACGTGCAACTCGCGCACAGTGGAATACAAGTGGGCGAAGTCGTTGATTCCTATTCAGATTCACAAGGCCGTGTATGGAAATCCGAAGTGGATGACATGGGCTTATTCGTCGTATGCAAGATACGCAGCGACATTCAGAAGGCACGAGAAGTGCAAAAGCAGGTGCGCGACGGAGAACTCCGCGCCTTTTCAATTGGCGGACAGGCACTGTTCCGCGTCACCAAGACCACTCCCGAATTAGGAACCCACCGTGAGATCACCGACCTTGAGTTGCATGAAATAACTCTTTGTAAGAAGGGCATCAACCCAGAGGCGCGATACACAATCCTGAAGATGGATGAAACTGAAGAAGTGAGTAAAATGACAGACAGCGAAGCATTGACTGAAATAAGAGATAATCTGGCCGATGTGCTAAAGGCACTCGACAAGAACGAGGAAAAGACCGAGGAGAAGTCCGAGGAGAAGTCCGAAAAGACCGAGGAGAAGTCCGATACCGAGAAGTCGCACGATGATGGTGCGGTTGCTTACATCGACACTCTTGAGAAGTTCGCGCACGAGCAGGGAGTAAATCTCGATGCTGTTCGCGCACACTTCGGTTTGGAGAAGGCGTATCTGCAAGAAGGCAGTGGCGGCTACTCGCACCGCGGAATGGGTGACGAGGTTGGAAGTGGCGAAAGCGCATCCGAGCCTACATACCCATCACTATCGGCTCCCGGTGGCAACAAGTATGTCATCAAGCAACCCGGTGTAGGTAATATGGCTTACAACGGGCCAAAGGGCAACAAGAATGTCATCAAGGCCGACGAGATCACACCTGAAGGATTGGAGCGTGGCTACCGTGCATACGCTTCCATCCGTGATGAGGATGCATTGAAGGCTCTTGTCAAGCAAGACTGGGAGGCTCGCTACGACAGCGAAACCGCCCACGCACTTGAAGTCCAGAAGGCAAACGATTACTCTGGACAGATTGCAGCACTAAAGGCTGAGTTGGCCAGTGTCAAAACTGAGTCCTCTGAAATCCAGAAGTCTGCATCACCCGCAGTAAGTGACATACGCATTCCAAGCCACGACGAGTTCGCCGCAATGGGGACTGGTCTTGATGGATGGAGAGCAACTGAGGAGTTGGCTCGCCGCGCTCTAAGGGGCAACGACCCGGAGGTCGCACATCGAGGCTAATCGCTTCGTGGAAATGGAGATAACAGGAGGAAATAGAAATGAGTGGATCAAGAGGATACATCAGGACAATAGAAGATATGGAGAGGCTATACTACGGTGCGGGCGCAGGTGCGAACGCATGGGCTTACTCTGGAACGGACTTGCTTAAGGCTGACTCGCCATTGGTGAGTAGCACAACAGGAACATATCAAGCGATATTTGGACGCAAGGTATGGTCGCAACTCAATCAGGAGTTCAATGCATTCAGCATACTCCCCAAGAAGCCGTGGGAGAAGTCTGGATGGAGGGTCGTCACCGACAAGCCTGACCGGGCAAAGGGTGGCGGTGTTGCTGAGAATGCAACCCTACCAGAATCGACCAAGCCAACCTTCGCAGAGGTCAGCACCAAGCCTAAGACCGTGGCTCACACCTTCGACCTAAGCGAGACAGCAATGTTCCTCGCCGACAAGGACGACGGACTTGGAGATGCGAGAGCAGTAATGAAGATGGAGATGGCAAAGCACCACGCCGAACATATCAACGTCATGCTCTTACAGGATCTCGATACCCCCGCAGGGAACAACTACGAATCCCTCGACAGGTGTCTATCATCGGCTTTCGTTGAGACAGCCTCCTTTGGAGATGTCAGCGCAATAACCGATCACAACCAATACAACATCACTCGCTCCACTGGTTCAGCACGTCAGTGGTATGATTCCAACGTGGATGCAGGTTCGACTGGGACAGAGAGAGCATTGAGCCTCAATGTCATGGACGGAATGTTCCGAAGCGTTTGGGAGCGTGGTGGTCAGCCAAAGGTTATCCTAACTGGCTACGACACACTGGAGAAGGTTCAGCAACTACTCCAGCCACAGCAGAGATTCACTGAGATGAAGCGCGTCGTTCCCGGCGTGAATGGAGTCAAGGGTGTTCCGGGTATGGAGGCGGGCTTCGTGGTCGCTACCTACAACGGCGTCCCACTAATTCCATCGAAGGATGTCCATGCCGAGTCCGGCGGACTATCCCGAATGTATTACATCGACTCTGATTATCTATACTTCTCGACAGCCAAGCCTACTCTATACCATGAGTCAGGTATTGAAACCGGAGATCCTTTCGGAATCAACAGGCTCGGACAGATGGGTATGTTCCACACAATGGGTGAACTATGGCAACTGTTCTATGGAGCGCATGGCAAAGTGAGGGACTTGAGTGCCTGATATTAGGAACGAGAGGAAAATAAGGAGGAATAAGAAATGGCAAACACAAACCTAACAGGAAATGGAACAATAGTCTTTGACAGTCGCCTTTGGGGCGGAACGAGCGAGGACGATACAGCGTGGCTGCAAAGCCCAATCGGAAGCAACAGCGTCACAGGGACGATTAGTCTCGGTATCGTTGATGTGACTATCACCGATGGAGATGCGGCTGCTGCATACGACTTGGCTCTATCGACCAATGCAATCGTCGGAGCAGAACTCATAGGCATACTAGGTCTTCACAACACTACTACGGCAGCAGGAAACGACTTCCCCGTAGCAGGGAATATATCGACATCAACCCTTCTCAAGTTCACGGGTGCGGGTTCCGATGCCGATGTTATCAGAATTACCTTCCTATACCGATGAGGTGAGCCAAGATGGCTCTAAGGCTTCGGTATATTGGCGCACGACCCTACACTGAGTTTATGGTGAATGGGGTAATGATTGGCTTTTCGCGTGGTATGGAACGCGATGATATTGATGACGATTGGATCAGAGAGCAGATAATCCCGGCAATTGATAACGGCGTAAAGATGTGGGAGGTCGATGACCTTTCATCTCAGGCACAAGCACAGGCAATGGCTCAAGTATTAGTTGAACCTGAACCTGAACCTGAACCTGAACCAGCAGTTAGCGAGATAGTCGAAGAAGTCGAGGTAACGGACGCCACTTCGGGTGATGTTCTTCTTGATGGCGGATTTGAGCAATCAATGACACGG
>PVBE010459590.1_pt1 | contig 21811 bp, 17 predicted proteins | sample 1631181 | NCBI WGS metagenome assembly PVBE01 (sample SAMN08397723, study PRJNA350692) | Marine metagenome, whole genome shotgun sequencing project. | isolation source: water | place: Pacific Ocean | collected 2012-04 | reverse complement strand
GATGCAAAAAAGAATTCCTCATCACCGATTCCGATCACCAACGGACTTGCTTTTCGCGCCCCAACCAAAACATCAGGCTCATCTTTCGAAATCACTACGATAGCGTATGCCCCAATAACTTGGGACAAAGCAATTCTAACAGCTTCATACAGATCAACACCTTCACTTACCAGTATATCTTCGATCAGTTGCACCAAAACTTCAGTATCCGTTTCAGTACTGAAGGAATAACCACGATTGATGAGTTCCTTCCTGATCGGGCCATAATTCTCAATGATACCATTATGGATGAGCGCAATCTTTCCGCTTTCTGAAAGGTGGGGATGTGCGTTAACATGGTTGGGCGCACCATGTGTAGCCCAACGGGTATGTCCTATTCCAACATTGGCTGTAACATCCTGATCACCAACATAATCTGTAAGATCACTAACCTTACCGGCTCGTTTGTAGATTTTTAAGTCTTCGTTATAAAGCGCTACACCGGCACTGTCGTAACCTCGATATTCCAACCTTTGCAGGCCGTTGATCAAAATTGGGTAAGCGTCTTTTTTACCGATGTATCCAACTATGCCACACATATCTTATTGAATTTGAGTGTACGTAAGATGAAGCTTCAAGTTCTGATCCCCTCTTAGAATTGCTCGATTTCCGGCAACGCCTCCCCCAAGTGCTGATAATACAAAACCAAAGTCTGTATCGGTAACCTGGATCAGCCGCTGTGTATAATTGGGTAAATTATAAATATACTCAAGATTCTCGTCATCAAGTTCAGCCACCGATAGTACGGTTGTGGGCGTTCCGAAAGTATCAGCCTCGCTTGACGCAATAAAATCGGGGGCAACAAATGGATCTATTGTACCAGGTTTCACCTTCAATCGCAATTCAGCCTTGTTGATCAGAACATCGCCCAAACTGGTAATATGCGGAAAGATGACATGTACCCGATGTCCGGCCATTCCCTGAACGAAAATCAGGGAATCGGGATCAGTTCCATCGTTCAACATGGTTTGAACGGTGGAACCGTTGTAATTATGTTCATAATGGCTCACCCTGGCGCAATCCGAGTTTATGGGAAAATCAACAAAGAGCGAATCTTCATCATCGGTGTGATAATACAATGTAAGTTTCGACAAGCTCGAAATCAAGTCGAAATAAACCAATCCATCAGGTGTTAAGTTGCTGTCAACTGTTACGAAAAATCCTTTCAGATATTCCAGGAATGCCTCATCATCCGAAAATGTATTTTGATTTGACTGTGCCACCAGATCACTTCCAAATGCATCATCCAATCTAATCCTCAGGTGCGCGTCTCGCCCACCCTCGAGGGCAAACACACTATCAGAAAGATTGGGTACATGATTTGCCTTCTCACCCAGAAGCGTGGCATCAAACAGAAAAAGCTGGTTGGAATAATAGGTTGAGTCTTTGTAAAAATCTTCCGTGACTTCATAAACCCTGAATGTCTGAGGTAGGTCAGTGGTTCCGTAAGACCCATCGTAGTCCAATGTTAAAACTACACTATCCAAAACAGGATTAGTCCCAAGATCGAGGTTATTACTCGGCAATAGTACCTGCGTGAATACGCTGGCATATGAGTTTCCGAAATCTGCATCGCTCATCGACCCAATGATAGTTGTGGAAAGCTCATCGGAGCGTAAAGAATCTTCGCGAACAGTTACTGATTCAACCGTGATGGTATCTGTATAAATGGCGGCAAGGTTGTCGTCACTAGGCAATATGTCCGAACCTGTAATCAATGGTTCCTCGCACGAAACGATGAGCAACAGCCCGGAGCACACCAGGCATAGCCAGGAAAAAAAACGATTCATTATTAAGGCCCTATTCCTGGAGAATAGACTGGTAGAAATTGGAATAATCTTCGAGGAAATTTTCTCCGTTTGAATAATCGAGTGTTGGCTTCTCTTCACTTTTTAACAATTTCTCGAGTTCATCATCAACATTTTCGCTGCCTACAATGATACCATCCGCATATCGCGAAGCACCGGCATTGAGACCAGAGTTATCGGCATTTTCAAACCATTTCAGGTCTTCTGCGCCCATGCTGCTTGAAATCAAAGCCTTGGGAGCAAGTTTGTCTTTCATAGATTCCTCGAATTCATTGCCATAAACGGAGTATATCACTTTCGAATTGTTGAAGATGGGATCATTTTTATAAGCAGTCTTAAGGTATAGCGGAATCAGGCTTGTCATCCATCCGTGGCAATGTATAATGTCAGGTGCCCATCCGAATTTCTTCACGGTCTCCAACACGCCTTTACAGAAGAAAACCATTCTTTCTGCATTGTCATCGTGAAACTTTTCATTCTCGTCCCTGAAAACGCTTTTGCGCTGGAAAAAATCCTCGTTATCCAGGAAGTAAACCTGCATTCTTGCACCTGGCAATGAAGCTACTTTAATCATCAACGGATAATCGTCATTTTCAACCACTATGTTTATTCCTGAAAGCCTCACTACTTCGTGCAAACGATGACGTCTCTCATTGATATTACCAAATCGGGGCATCAAAACCCGAATTTCGTACCCGTTTTCCATTATATATTGAGGCAATTGACGAGCAATCGCAGCAATTGGACTTTCATTCAAATATGGTTTCATTTCCTGGGTTACAACTAATACTTTCTTCTTTTCCATAAGTACTTTAAATTGTTAAAAAGGTAAGCAATGAGGGTGAGTAAGCGAATCTGGCGGAATGGTTAATTTTGGAGTGCAAAGATAACAATAAATAACCTAACATTTTTCAAGCAACCATAGATTTTAAGAGACTTTAACGCAGATTTGCGCTTTCAAAAATGCTCCTGTTCAAACGCATAAAAGATCTTAAAATCTTCCTCGAGACATCACGGAATGAGGGCAAAAAGATTGGCTTCGTACCAACCATGGGTGCCTTGCATGAAGGCCACATTTCCCTGGTTTCAAAATCGAATGAACGTTGCGATTTTACCGTTTGCAGCATCTTTGTAAATCCAACTCAATTCAACGAAAGTTCAGACCTTGAAAAGTACCCTCGAACCACAGGTCAGGATATTGAAAAACTGGTAAAAAACAACTGCTCGGTTCTCTTTTTTCCAGATGAAAGCGAAATCTATCCGTCTTCAAGAAAGGATAAAAAAAAGATTGATTTTGGCTCCCTGGCCACTTGCCTTGAGGGTGAAAAACGACCCGGCCATTTCGATGGCGTTGCACAGGTGGTGAAACGATTGCTCGAAATCGTTCAGCCCGATGAGCTTTTTCTTGGGCTGAAAGACTACCAGCAATTCCTGATCATATCCAGAATGGTGGACATTCTTCAAATGCAGATTGAAGTGGTGGGTTGTCCAACAATTCGTGAAAATGATGGCCTGGCATTGAGTTCAAGAAATGTTCGGTTAGACGAACAAAGCAGAAAGACAGCCTTAGAACTTTCGCAAACACTTCAGCACACACAAAAGAGTTTCGACCATGAGAAAATTGCCCAATTGAAGGCTAATGCAACCAAGAGACTTTCAACCCTACCCAACTTGAAACTCGAGTACTTTGAAATTGCAGATTCCAAAACCCTGAAGCCACTAAAAGAGGCTGAAGCCAGGAACGGTGTAATCGCTTGTGTAGCCGCCTATGTAGGTGAGGTAAGACTCATAGATAACATCATTATTTCATAGCTTTGCGAGCGCTTTTTCCTTCCTGAATATTTACCTGAAAGTCTTTCTCCCGTTGAAAAAATACGCTGGTACAGCTTTAAAGTTTAGTCTCATGCTTTGTGTGGGCCTATTCCTGGTGTGGTTTGGTTTCAGAGATATGACTCATGAAAACTGGGCAGATCTGAAAAGCTCCTTTTCCAATGCAAACTATTGGTGGGTTGTATTGTCCATCGTTTGTGGAATCGCATCACACATCAGCCGGGCACTTAGGTGGCAAATGTTGCTAAAACCTTTGGGCTATGAAACCAAATTGTCGAACAGTTTTTTCAGCGTAATGGGCGGATACTTGGCCAACTATGCCATCCCCAGGCTGGGAGAAGTTGTACGTTGTGGTATGCTTAAACGCTCAGAAGACATTCCTGTATCTACAGCCCTTGGAACTGTAATTGTAGAACGAGGAATTGACCTGGCCATACTGATTTCCCTTTTCTTTATATCAATTTTAACCTTATTCAGTAAAGTTGGGGCCTACATGGATGAAAGTATATTAAGGCCTTTGAAAGATAAGTTTGAGAACATTGAAAACCAATCTCTGCTACTTATTTCGGCTTTACTGATTATCGGTGCTTTGCTGTTCTTTTTATTTAAGCGCAGGAACAAACTTCGTACAATTGGAGCCGTTCAAAAACTACCTGTTCTCGCTACAGGTTTTTTCGATGGTCTCAAATCAATTAAAAAACTTGAACATCCATGGCTCTTTGTGCTCCATACCGTTTTCATTTGGGCCATGTATTTTACGATGATTTATGTTGGCTTTTTTGCCATTGAACAAACCTCACACCTTGGCTTAGACGCAGCTTTTGTAATCCTGGTATTTGCAAGTGTAGCCATCATTTTTGTTCCAGGCGGAATTGGAGCCTACCAGATCATCGTACAAAACATTCTCTTCATTTTCGCTATCAACGATCCTTTTGGATTGGCATTCGGCTGGATCGTGTGGAGCGGTCAAACACTGATGATCGTTTCATTAGGGGCAATCTCATTTGCCATGATATCTATAAGAAGTAAACATGTGCCATGAACCATTTTGAACATTTCAAATCAAAAATCTTCACCATTGAAGTATTGCAAAAACACCTGGGCCGATGGCGATTCAAAAACCAAAAGATTGCCTTCACCAATGGCTGTTTCGATATTCTGCATCCAGGCCATGTTCATTTGCTTTCACAAATAGCTGATGTAGGAGCTCGCATCATTATTGGCCTCAACAGTGACGAATCGGTCAAAAACCTCAACAAGGGAAACAATCGTCCACTTCAGGATGAACATGCACGAAGCACACTGCTCGCGGCTTTTTCATTTGTAGATGCCATTGTGCTATTTGATGAACCAACCCCTGAGAATCTGATACGAGCTACCAGACCTGATTTCCTGGTGAAAGGAGGCGATTATCGAAAGAGCGAAATTGTAGGAAGTGATTTCGTTGAATCCTACGGTGGGCAAGTTCTGATCATTCCATTCCTGGAGGGACATTCAACAACCAACATTGAAAAAAAGATGAACGGCTGATGCAAAGGGCATTCCGACAAAACACATAATTTTGCGCGCTATGACAGAACAAGAAATTCTCCCACAAACCGGTATGAGCTTCGACCTTAACGAGGAGCAATTGATGATTCAGCAAGCGGCTCGCGATTTTGCCCAAAATGAACTCCTGCCAGGAGTTATCGAAAGAGATGAAAAAATGCAATTCCCGACAGAGCAAGTCCGAATGATGGGCGAACTAGGGTTCATGGGCATGATGGTAGATCCACAATATGGCGGAGGCGGCATGGACACCATTTCATACGTACTGGCCATGGAAGAAATCTCGAAAGTTGAAGCTAGTTGTTCGGTGGTAATGTCGGTAAACAACTCGTTGGTGTGTTGGGGATTGGAAACTTTTGGAACTGAAGAGCAAAAACAAAAGTACTTGACTCCTCTTGCAAAGGGTGAAATTATTGGCGCGTTTTGTCTTTCAGAACCGGAGGCCGGGTCGGATGCAACAAGCCAGACTACAACTGCCATTGAAAAAGACGATCATTATCTAATAAACGGCACAAAGAATTGGATCACAAATGGTGGAACTGCCTCAGTTTACCTCGTAATTGCCCAAACCAATCGCGAACTCGGTCATCGAGGCATCAATGCATTTATTGTTGAGCAATCCTGGGAAGGGGTTACAGTTGGTGCCAAGGAAAACAAGCTTGGTATCCGTGCATCAGACACGCACAGTATCATGTTCAGTGATGTGAAAGTGCCTAAAGAAAACAGGATTGGCGAAGATGGATTCGGTTTCAAATTTGCCATGAAAACCCTTTCGGGCGGAAGAATTGGAATTGCTGCCCAGGCATTGGGAATTGCTTCAGGGGCTTACGAATTAGCGCTTGCCTATTCCAAGGAAAGAAAAGCCTTTGGAAAACCAATTGCGGATCACCAGGCCATCCAATTCAAACTGGCTGATATGTCAACTGAAATTGAAGCTGCCAGGCTCCTAGTGCATAAATCCGCATGGCTGAAAGATCAACACAAAAACTACGATTTAATTGGCTCAATGGCCAAAGTGTTCGCATCGGAAACAGCCATGAAAACAACCGTTGAAGCGGTGCAAGTTCATGGCGGTTATGGATATGTTAAGGAATATCATGTGGAACGCTTGATGCGCGATGCAAAAATTACCCAGATTTATGAAGGTACTTCCGAGATTCAGCGAATTGTAATATCCCGATCGATTCTCAGGTAATGGCTTAGAAGTTGCCATTGGCTCCGCATTTTAAACAACTAAAACAACACCAATGTTCAAACAAACACTATCCCTGGCAATCATCTGTCTTTTCATGTCTTCAGATGTTTTTCACAAGGCTCCAACCTGATCATTTTCAGCAAGGAAGGAAATCCCTTTCATGTTATCTTAAATGGTATTCGCCAAAACGATGAGCCTCGAACCAACGTACGAATAACGGATTTAGCAGGAGCAAGTTACCAGGTAAAAGTCATTTTTGAGGACGAGGACCTTCCTTCAATCGAAAAACGTTTTTACCCACAAGAGCCTACGGAAGCGACTTATGCTGTTCAACGAAACAAGAAAGGGGAGCTGATTTTGCGAATGCAATCCATGGTTCCAGTTGCTCAGGCTCCACCAGCTCCAACTAATCAACAATCGGTGACTTACCGAACAACACCAGCAACGACAACTACAACAACGCATACCACACATTCAACACATTCAACTGAAAATGTGGATATAGACGTAAACATGAATGTGGGCGGCATTGGAATGAATGTGGCGATTGATGAACGCCATCATCATCCGGAAGGACATGTACACACTACAACTACAACCACCCGCATCACGGAAGAGGTTGTTGAAACTTCAGACGAATGCCACACTGCCATGGCCTATTCAGATTTTGAAAGCGCGAAAAAAACCATTGAAGCAAAATCTTTTGATGACTCTCAGTTGACCATCGCCAAACAAATTGCAAACTCTAATTGCCTCAGTTCGCAACAGGTAGCTGAAGTCATGCGAATTTTTAGTTTCGAAGATTCGCGTTTGGAATTCGCCAAACATGCTTACGATAGCACAGTGGATAAAGGCAATTATTTCAAGGTGAACGATGCGTTCAAATTTGAAAGTAGCATTGATGAGCTAAACGAATTCCTCGGTCAATAGCCTAACGCCCTAGTAAACTCCATTATACTTCCTGATAAACCATTCAAGCCCCAGCAAAAGGGCGAGGATGAAAAGTATCCACCTGATGTTGATGAAGGATTGGACCTTATAGCTATCGTAAAGCACCGGCTTAATGCTTTCTTTACCTTTTACAGCCTCTGCCAATTCGGTTAATTGATTGGGATAAAACAGGGATCCATCATATTGCTGGCTAAGGGCAAATAGCAATTGGTGATCAGCTGTGGTTCTGGTAGATTCCAGTTGAAGTGGGCCGACACTAAATCTACCCGAATGTGTCAAATCCTTTCCATTGAAATTCACACGAGCACTGAAGGTGTAGTTACCCACCGCCATAGAACCCGCATCCAGGATGTAGGCATTCGTTGTCTTGTTGAAGATGTATGGAAATTCCTTTCCATCCTCATCCACGATCGAGATTGTTGCTTCCGGGTTGTTGATCAATTCATACGCATCGTTATACAACTCGGCATTGAGCTCAATAGATTCGTTTTCCGTAAAAATGTTTTTGGGCGAAGTAACCCGAAACTGTCGCTTATCAACTTTAACGGCCAGGTATTGAACTGCTTTGGTGATGAGTTCATTGGTTGCTGAATGATCCTTATTATTCAGATAATCGATCAATCGCCAGCGCCAGATTCCCTCGCCTGCCAGAACTGCTTGTTTCATATCCAATTGCTCATTAAACAAAAGCAATGGGTAAGAACTAACCACCGAACCAATTTTCTGATGAACCGCTACAGAGCTGTTTGGTGAAACCTTGTATTCTCCAAAAGGAGCCAATAACGGAGGCAGCGAGGAAATAACATCCGCAGCTTGCTCTTCGGTGATGTAAAGCGAAAAATCAGGATCGAAAGCTGCCTGAACTTCATTCATGTTTATAGTTGATTGTACTATCTGCACCGCACTCTGAGCTTTATTAAAAGCGGCAACTGAAGTTTGGCTTCCTAACACAAACAGTGTCGGGGTTTTGTTTTCGGTTAAAGCGTTTAAAATATTTCCAATGGGAAAATCTGAACTGGGCAACTGGTGCAAAATGGCAAGGTTGACCTCACGCAAACTTTTCTCATCAAAATCGCGGGCCATGAAAATTTCAAGTTCATAATTCTTATTGCTTTCAACGGCTTGCTTTATGGCCGAAAGGTCTGGATGCGGAGACTGAGCGATCAGCGTGATTTTTTGCCTTGCCTTCAGCACATCCACGAAAATGCTGGTGTAATTATTTGAAGTAGTAAACTCTCCTTCAACGCCAGACAAACCAATTCTATATTGTTGCAATCCTTCTTTATCGGCTTCCAAAATCACTTCAACCGAGTGTTCAAACTGCTTGTCATTGATTTCTATCACTTCATTGTGCAGGCCTGCCGAGCTACCACTGCCAACATGATTAATTGTAAACCTGGTATTCGCACCACCACAGTGGCGGGCGCGCATGTCCACTTTAATCTTGAATTTGTCTCCCAGGTACACCAATCGGTTGTGTAGTACCTTTTCAATTTTCAGGTCTTTTCGGGGTGTGGTGTCACCAAGAGCAAGCGTAAACACAGGAGCAGAAAGACTTTTATTCACATACACAGGGCTATTTCCCTTATTGTAAATTCCATCACTAGCAAGAATCACAGCTCCCAGGTTTCTTCCACTAAACAGGTTTCCAATTCCTTCCAGGGCACCGGCCATATCAGTCAGTTTTCCATCAAAACCAAATTCCTCCGATTCAACCAGGTTATCGTCAAAAGCAAATGTTTTTACTTCATAATCCGCGCGAAGGGTCGAAACCAACTGATCTAAATCAGCCACATATCTGGCGGAGTCTTCCTTTCCCCAAACCGTGTTGATGGAAGATGTATTATCCTGCAAAAGCACAACAATTGGCTTTTGGGTTTCTGTGAAACTGGTTTTGATATACGGTGAAAGCAGAAGAAATGCCAGGAAAGCAGCCACCAAAAACCGTAGTCCGCCAAGCAGAATCTTAATGCCCTGGGAAAGTTCGTTTTTATGTTTATCCTTGAAATAAAGCCCGAATGCATAAACCAAACCCGCCAACACACAGACAATGATCCACGCAGCAGGATATTCAAATGTGAGTCCGGAATTCAAGGTATTTTCTGGAAAGTGGTTTAGAGTTGATTGCTATCGGAAGGTGAATGTAACGCAACTATTCGAGTTGGCATTGCGATGTTAAGAATCTTTACCATTCCGCAAAAGATGGGTAGATGATTTAGGTATTCAGTCCGCCACAAACACTCAAAACTTGTCCGGTTATGTAAGACGATAAATCAGAAGCAAGGAACAAACAGGCATTGGCGATTTCCTCCGTTCTTCCCAATCGTTTCAAAGGAATATCATTCAGGAAGTTTTGTTTGGCTTCATCGCCCAAAGCATCAGTCATATCGGTTTCGATGAAGCCTGGTGCTATGACATTGCAACGGATATTTCGTGTCCCGAGCTCTTTGGCGATTGATTTGGAGAAACCAATTACTCCGGCCTTCGATGCAGCATAATTGGCTTGACCGGCATTACCGCCAATTCCAACAATTGAACTGATGTTAATGATAGACCCACCCCTTTGCTTAAGCATCTGGCGGGCAACATGTTTGGTGACATTAAAAACCGACTTAAGGTTGGTTTCCATGATCTCGTCCCATTGTTCTTCACTCATACGAAGCAGAAGATTATCACGGGTTATTCCGGCATTATTCACCACTACATTCAGCGCACCGAATCTTTCGAGAATCTGCCCGATCAATGCTTCCGTTTCGGCAAAAGAGCCTGCATCGGATTGATAAGCTTCGCATTCAACACCCAGTTCCTCAATTCGGCTTTTCAGGGCTTTTGCTTTTTCCTCCGAAGAACGATAAGTGAAAGCTACATTGGCTCCCTGCTCTGCAAACTTCAGAGCAATGCTTTCACCGATTCCCCGGGAGGCGCCAGTAACAAGTGCGGTTTTTCCTGCTAATAGTGTCATCTGAAAATTGGGAATTTAGGCCGTTACACCTACTTTTTTCAATTCCTCAACCATAGTGGTGCCGATATACGCTGGCGATTCTACCACTGCAATACCACACTCGCGCATGATTTGCATTTTGGCCTCAGCAGTATCAGCTTCCCCGCCAACAATTGCTCCGGCATGACCCATCGTTCTTCCTTTCGGGGCTGTTTGCCCGGCAATGAACCCAACCACCGGTTTGGTGCCATGTTCTTTCACGTATTTGGCTGCGTTGGCTTCCATACTTCCACCAATTTCACCGATCATGATGATACCTTCCGTATCCGGATCATTCATCAATAATTCTACAGCGTCTTTCGTGGTAGTTCCCGGAATAGGGTCTCCTCCAATTCCGATACAGGTTGACTGCCCCAAACCCGCTTTGGTGATTTGGTCAACGGCTTCATAAGTCAAGGTTCCTGAGCGAGACACAATTCCAATTTTTCCGGGATTGTGAATGAAGCCCGGCATGATACCTACTTTGGCCTCACCGGGTGTGATTACCCCTGGGCAGTTTGGCCCGACCAGTCTTGAGTTTTTATCGCTCATATAGGCTTTCACTTTCACCATATCCTGAACCGGAATGCCTTCGGTGATACAAATGATCAGCTCAACCCCAGCTTCAGCGGCTTCCATGATGGCATCGGCAGCAAATGGCGGTGGCACGAAAATGATGCTGACATCGCAACCGGTTTTTTTTCGCGCATCGGCTACTGTGTTAAATACGGGTTTATCCAAGTGGGTTTGTCCGCCTTTACCCGGAGTAACACCGCCCACCACATTGGTGCCATATTCTATCATTTGTTCAGCATGAAAGGTGCCTTCACCTCCGGTGAACCCCTGAACAATAATCTTTGAATTCTTATTGACTAATACGCTCATTTTGTATTTTAATCTCGTTTCAGAAAAGTCGCGCTAAAATAAGATTTTGGTGTGGAATGGCAGGGGTTAAAGCCTCTAAAATCGGTGATTGTACGAATGTGTGTGTATTGCGGAGCATAACTCAAAGAAATCGATTCCAAAGCGAGGAACATTAGTCAACATGGCTGGTTTAGTGAGTCCATTGGTCGGCCTAGACAACAAAACGATACAATTAGACATCTCCCTGACTCGCGCTTCCATCTTCCAGCTTCATCGAGTTGCTGAAAAGGTTCGATAGATAAACAAACAAACTCATACATTCATCATCAGGAGTCATTGATCAAGCAATAAACTCCGTTCAATCAACAAAATGAATGAGACAGCGGACAATCTGTCCAATTCAGTCTTTAAAAAGGATCTAACAGAATGGTAAATGTTGGGTTTAACTGAGTAAAAATTTAGTTTAGACAGTTATAGCAGCGAGGAAATGTGGTTCGCTTTGAGTTGAGTGGGCTAATTGCTGGAATCAGTTGGCTTCCCGGTTGGGACACTCTATCTCGTCAAATCATCATTCAATACACCTTCTGGGCATGAAAGTCTCGATTAACAAAAACACCCACCATTAGTCATCCATCACCCAACCCATTCAGCACAACTTGGCGGACCAATGGCGGATAAACTGATCAACCCATTTTGCTAAAAAAAGTTAACCCCTGCAACGCCAAATCTCAAACCCTCGTCCTATTGGTGCAGATTAGAAATATCCTTACTTTTGCGCTCTGAAATTTTAGCCTTGAAACCTACGGTTTCAGGCTTTTTCGCTTAAAAAAGACAAATCATTCAACATGCTTTTTAACCTGAAACGAATACTCCTGCTGGCTGCAATTACTACGTTGACAAACTTGGTCATCGCAAATCCCGGCAATCTCAAGCCCGATGGTACACTTTTCACCTTCGGAAACCACCCCGTTAAGGTCAGCGAGTTTGAGTATGTCTATAACAAAAACAACATCAGCGGAAAAGCAGATTACAGCGAAGCTTCCCTGCGCGAATACCTCGAACTCTATATCAACTTCCGCCTGAAAGTAAAAGAAGCCGAAGCCGAAGGCCTCGATACAGTAAAAGCCATCAACGATGAGCTGGGCACCTACCGAAAACAATTGGCCAAGTCATACCTTTTCGATCGTGAAGTAACCGACAAGCTGGTAGCCGAAGCCTACGAGCGTATGAAACAGGAGCTTAGCGTAGCACACATATTCATTCGTGTAGAAGACTGGAACAAACCCGAAGACACTCTGACAGCCTACAAGAAAGCCAACAAGGTGAGTAAACTTCTGAAGAAAGGAGGCAACTTCAGCAAACTGGCCGGTCAGTATTCCGATGATGAAAGCAACAAGGAAACAGGTGGCAACCTGGGCTTTTATTTCACGGCCTTGCAAACGTTCTATCCTTTTGAAAACGTGGCCTTCAAGCTTCAGAAAGGTCAATCTTCCGAAGTGGTGAAGACCAAAGTGGGTTATCACATTTTGAATTTGCAGGATGCCCGCCCTTCGCGTGGCAAAATCACAGTGGCACATATCCTGATGAAGGCATCCAAAACCGCCAGCGATGCCGATTGGTTAGCCCTTAAGAAGAAAGCCGATGGGGTGCATGGGCAACTTATGGGAGGCGCTTCTTTCGAAGGAATGGTGAAACAACATTCAGACGACAAATACTCTAAAAAGCAGGGAGGCGCACTGCCGGAGTTTGGCACTGGCCGTATGTATCCACAATTCGAAGAAGCTTCATTCGCCCTCAAAGCCGATGGAGATATTTCAAAACCGGTGAGAACGGAATTGGGTTATCATATCATCCAGCGAAAGAGCGTGAAACAACTCGCACCTTTCAATGATATGGAGCAAGACCTGAAAAAGAAGATTGAAAAAGACACACGCTTCAACCTTGCGAAAGATGCCCTGGCCAGGCAGATTCAGCAGAACTATGGTTTCACAGAAAACAAAGCCAACCTCGAAGCCCTTTATACCAAAATCGGTGACGATTGGTTGAAATACATGGAAGAACAAGAAGGAGACGATAAACACGACAAGATGCTATTCTCGATGAAAGACGAAACGTACACGGAAAAGAACTTCCTCGATCATCTTGTAAGTGTGCAACAGAAAAAAAGAAGCGCTGGAAGCAAAGACAATTACCTGCGACAGTATGATGTGTTTGTGCAGGAGTCACTTTTCACTTATGAAGAATCCCGCCTGGAAAACAAATACCCCGATTTCAAGTCATTGATGAAAGAATATCGCGATGGTATCCTCCTTTTTGAATTAACGGATCAAATGGTGTGGTCGAAAGCCATTAAAGACACTACCGGTTTGAAGAAATTCCATAATGGTCATAAGAATGATTACATGTGGAACGAGCGTGTAGATGCCATGATCTTTACCTGCAAGAATGCCGAAATCGCCAAGGTGGTGAAGAAAGGTGCCAAGAAAAAGAAGTTTGATGTCAACACTACGTTGGAAGCACAAAACAGTTCATCTCCCGACAACCTGCGTTATGAAGAAGGCAAATTCGAAAAGGGTCAGAACGATATTATAGACAACATAGAATGGACAGCCGGTCTTTCAGACGACATCAACAATCCCGATGGTTCTGTCACATTTGTAAAGATCAGGGAAGTGATGGCAGAGCAACCCAAGTCACTTTCAGAGGCGAAGGGATATATCGTTTCCGACTACCAGGAATACCTTGAGACTGAATGGATAGCTAACCTGCGCAGTAAATATCCCGTTTCTGTAAACGAGGATGTTTTCAAGGCGCTGGTAAAATAAACCGCCATTCTGTACCGCCTGTTTCTTTTTGCCACATTGCTGGCATGTTCTTCTTGCTCCTGGTTTTCCGGTTCCGAACCTACTGTTGAAAGCGGTGAACAGGTAGCACGCGTTGGCGAAACATTTCTCTATTCACACCAGGTTGAAACACTGGCAGCCCTTGGAAAAGACTATGCCGATAGCCTTAGAATCGTAAACGAATACATCGATAATTGGATCAAAAGGCAACTCATTCTCGAAAAGGCAGACCGCTATCTTCCAAGAGATAAATCTGAATTAGAGCGAAAGGTTCGTGATTACAAAGAATCGTTGATGGTGCATCTCTACGAGTCTGCCCTGGTTCAACAGAAACTCGATACAAACATCAGCAACCAGGAAATCGCTGCCTACTTCGAGAACTTCAAGGACAAGTTTCCCCTTGAAAAGTCCATAGCAGCCTTAATTTATGTTAAGCTTCAACGCGAAACACCAAAATTGGATTCGGCCCGTTATTGGATCAAAAATTTCGATTATGAAGAAAACTACCCCAAACTGCTGGAATACTGTTTACAATATGCAGAAGACCACATGCTTGTTGACACGCTCTGGGTAGAGTCTTCAAGAATTGCCAACCAGATTCCATTAACGATAGAAGAGTTTGAGGCAAAGGCTAAATTCAATCAATACATCGAGGTGGACGACTCCATTTCACACTACCTGATAAATATCAGCGATTTCAGAATAAAAGGCCGTTACGCCCCGTTAAACTATATTCGCGAAGAAATTATCCAGACCATCTTGAACAAAAGGAAACTCGAATTGGTTAGTGCCACCTACGACAACGTTTACAAGGAAGCCGAAGCTCTGGGTAAATTCGAAATTCTTAAATAATTACTGCTAAACACCTTATGAGATATTTCACCAACGGCCTCCTGTTTGCACTTCTTTTTGCCTGTTTTATCCAGGTGGAAAATGCCGAAGCCCAACCCAAACTCATCGATAAGATTGCCGGCATAGTAGGCGACAATATCATTCTCCTGAGCGATGTCGAAATTCAGTATCAGCAAATGTTGGCGCAGGATCCTACACTTTCAGCAGATGTGAAGTGCCAATTGCTGGATCAGTTGATGGCGCAGAAAATGTACCTCACCCAGGCCATGGTTGATAGTATTGAAATAACCGAAGAGGAAGTGGAAACCGAACTCGACCGCAGATTGAGATACTTCATGCAACTGATCGGTTCAAAAGAAAAACTGGAAGAATATTACGGCAAGTCGATCCTTGAGATCAAGGATGAGTTTCGTGAGGAGATCAGGGAGCAGTTGTTGTCGCAATCTATGGAAAGCAGGGTTTTTAAGGATTTAAAAGTTACACCGGCTGAAGTACGAACTTTCTTCAACGAAATTCCTGAAGACAGCTTGCCATATTTCAATGCAGAGGTTGAGGTGGGGCAAATTGTTGTCTTTCCCGAGGTGGCAAGGGAACAGCGGAAACTGGCGCTTGAAAAGATTGAAGATTTACGGAAGAGAGTGATTGAAGGCGAAGATTTCGAAACCCTGGCGCTTATTTATTCTGAAGACCCAGGCTCGGCTGCTGAAGGCGGAGATGTTGGTTTCATCGAAAGAGGAGAAACTGCCGCTGAATTTGAGGCAGCTGCGTTTAATCTTGAGAAGGATGAAGTTTCAGAAGTGGTGGAAACCATTTTCGGCTTTCACGTTCTTCAACTGATTGAAAGAAAAGGAGAACGGGCACACATCCGCCACATCCTGGTAAAACCGCAGATCACCAGCTACGACCTGGAGTTTTCTGCAGATTTGCTTGACAGTGTTCGGGCATTGATCATTGCCAAGACCACGACTTTTGGCCAGGCGGCCGAAAAGTTCTCTGAAGACGAATCGAGCAAAAATAATGGCGGCATCCTCACGAACCCGGAAACAGGAGGTGGTTCTTTTGAACTCGATCAATTGGAACGTTCGCTCTTTTTAACCGTAGAAAAGATGGATGTCGGGGAGGTTTCGCAACCCATGTTGTTTAAAACACCAACTGAAGAGAATGCCTACCGAATCGTATATCTGCAATCGAGAACAGAACCGCACAAAGCTAGCTTGGAAGAAGATTACAATAAAATTCAGGCAGCTGCATTGGCCAGCAAACAAGCGAAAGCACTAAAGGTTTGGTTCAGCAAGAAAAGTCAGAATACCTATATATTCGTTGATGACGAGCATTCAGATTGCCCGGAATTAAATAAATGGAAAAAACACGATGAGTCAGCAAGAAACAGCAGTTACTAATCCTCAAAACGATGTAGCAGCCGTAGATCAGTTCGCGCGGGATTTCGCCAACCTGAAAAAGGAAATTTCGAAGATCATTGTCGGCCAGGACGATGTGGTGAGTTCAGTGCTGATATCCATCTTTTGTAATGGCCATAGTTTATTAGTGGGTGTACCAGGTTTGGCCAAAACACTTTTGGTGCAGACCATTTCAGATGCGCTTGATCTCAAATTCAAACGAATTCAGTTTACGCCAGACTTAATGCCAACCGACATTACCGGTTCTGAAGTGATTGATGAAAACAGGAATTTCAAGTTCAACAAAGGCCCCATCTTCGCCAACATCATTTTAGCAGATGAGATCAACAGAACACCGCCTAAAACGCAGGCAAGTTTGTTAGAAGCCATGCAGGAAAGAATGGTCACTGCCGCAGGAATGGATCACCACCTGGAACCACCATTTTTCGTTCTCGCGACACAAAACCCAATTGAACAGGAAGGAACCTATCCCCTGCCAGAAGCCCAGTTAGATCGTTTTATGTTCAACATTGTGGTGGAATATCCTTCATTCAATGAAGAGATTAATATTGTGAAACAAACCACAACAGTTAGAAATGTGGAGATGAAACACGTGTTGAATGCCCAGCAAATCATCAACTATCAGCAACTGGTTCGCAAAATCCCAATTGCAGATAACGTGTTGGAATATGCCGTAAACCTTGCAGCTAAAACACGACCGGCTACTGATAAAGCTCCGGAAATCATTAAGAATTATCTCTCATGGGGAGCAGGTCCAAGAGCTTCACAGTTTTTGGTGTTGGGTGCCAAGTGCCATGCCATCGTAAATGGAAAATACTCGCCTGACATTGAGGATGTAAAAGCGGTTGCCCCTTCAATTCTAAGGCACAGAATCGTAAAGAACTACAAAGCCGAAGCTGAAGGCATCACTGTTGAGAAGATCATCGAGGGAATCGTTTAGTTGAACATTTTGTCAACCATCAATCTGCCTCTATCCGGGTAGTCTGTAATCAGTCCATCCACACTTTTCTTAATTAATTTTTTCATGTGTTTGGGATTGTTTACTGTCCAAGGAATAATCTTCATGCCTTTGTCGTGGCAATATTCGATCAGTTTCTTATCCACCAATTCATAGAAAGGGCTGTAGATCGTAGGCAAAAACCCAAGGTGCCGGATGTTCCATTCCACCCCTTTGTCATTTTCAACCAACAACACTAAACGAATGTCTGAATCGAGGTTTCGCATTTCTTTCAAAGTGCGCACGTCAAAAGATTGAATGGTGGTGCGGTCGGCAATGCCAAGTTGGTAGATTTCTTCATAAAGCCGCATCGCAAACTGATCAGGCGGAGGGTGGGCCGTTTGATCTCCTGCCGGGGTACATTTGGTCTCTATGTTAAATTCGGGGAGTGGTTGTTGATTTTTATTGCACCAGGTTTCGGTTGCTGCAACCACATCTTTCAGTAGCGGTTTTATGGCTGTTTGATTTTGTTGTTCTGGAAATCGGTGATGTTGTTTCGAGCCGCAATCAAACTGTTTAATTTCCGCGTAAGTCATTTGGAAGATCATGTTGACTTTCCCTTCCTCGGCAGACATCTCACCACCTTCCTCGTTGTTGCAGATTTCATGGCTCATCCATGGCTCATGCGATAAAACTACTTTCAGGTCTTTGGTGATGACAACATCTAACTCCAAAGTGGTTACCCCAAATTCAAGGGCCTTCAACATACTGGGTATGGTGTTTTCAGGAGCCAGACCACGTGCTCCACGATGACCCTGTAAATCGAAGGAATTATTTTGAGCAACAATAATTTGGCAGCAAAAAAGCAGGGCAACAAATAAATGGTTTCGTCCAGTCATTTTACAAAAATATTCATCTGTCTAAAACAATTGGAAGTAAGGTGCATCACAGGGCAACACGCATTAAAAATGCTCCATTGATCAATAGGGTGTAGAAAACGGAGATTTGTCATAGCAGAAAGGTGAAAGAACTTGGGCTTCAAAAACATATGAAGCTACATGAGATATTTTCAACCATACCGGATCCACGAATAGACCGGAGAAAATTACATTTACTGGAAGATATCCTCTTATTATGTTTGATAGGGGTCATATGCGGAGCGGAATCTTATGAAGCCATAGAGTTGTTCGGCAAGAGCAAACTTAAATTTCTTAAGGGTTTGATGCAGCTTCCCAACGGCATACCCTCTCATGACACTTTGGAACGAGTGATGAAACGAATAGATAATGTAGCATTTGAAAAAGCATTTCTGGAATGGATACAAACACTGGAACAAACCACAGCAGGGAAAATCATCAGCATAGATGGCAAAACGCTCCGGGGTTCACAGGATGAAAAAAGCGGCAGGTATGCCATTCATATGGTTAGCGCATGGTGTCAGGCCAATGAGATGGTGTTGGGACAAGTTAAAACTGCCGCTAAAGTCAACGAGATAAAAGCAATAGGAGAATTATTGGATTTGCTCGATATCAAAAGTAGTGTTATCACTATAGATGCTATGGGATGCCAGAAACAAATCGCTCAATCCATCAAAAGCAAAGAGGCCGATTATATCCTGGCTGTCAAACAAAATCAACAAACCCTTTATGAGCAGATAGGTGGAGCCTTTGCACACCAAAAACCACAATATCAAAGCTCCAAAACCGAAGGCGATCATGGACGAATCGAGCAACGCAGTTGCAGTGTAATCAATCAATTGCGCTGGATAGACGAAAAACAAAAATGGGAAGATCTGAAAAGCATCATTAAAATAGAAACGCTCAGAGAAAACAGTGGACAGCAAACCACAGAAACACGCTATTACATATCCAGCCTGCTACAAAATGCTGATTATTTTAACGATGCCATCAGGAAACACTGGGGCATAGAAAACAGTTTTCATTGGGTGCTCGATGTTCAATTCAGAGAAGATGAGTCCAGAAAAAGAAAGGATAACTCGGCAGAAAACTTTGCCATAATCAGGAGGATTGCACTCAATAAACTTAAACAAATCAAACTTCGAAGACTAGGCGTAAACAATAAACGACTCATCGCAGGGTGGGATGATGAATTCCTCTTAAAAATTCTCCTAAATTAAATGCGTGTTGCCCTGTTACCTGTTGACACCAAACTGTTTTAATTCTTATTTTCACCCAAAGTCCTCTGTATCAAAGAACATTAGAAATTCATACTGCAAATTAAATCCCTCAGACATCGAATAATTTGTTTTTTTTCATTTCTTTCGGTTATGTTTCTTCAACAGATTTGCGGACCTATTCAAAATTCAAACTGTAAAAACTTCATAAAATGAGACAACCAATCTACACTATAACAAAATCCAACATTGCCCGTATTATTGCCCGCCTGAAAGCGCTATTGGCCATTTTAGCATTATCGGCCATCACTATTCCTTCAGCATCCGGCTTGGGAGTCACAGGAGTTACGATAACCGGTGTTGCCCCGAACCCGATACCCTGCGGGCAGGGGGCAGTAGTTTCAGCAACCATCAACTATTTTGTCCGAGGTGGCGATTTTCTTCCCATGGGACCCGTTCTGGTCAGATTATATGAAAATGACGGAGGGTTCAGAAAATTTGACGAAGTCTTGTCCATCACCACCCTAACCTTTCCACTTACCGCACCTGGCAGACGAAGTATAAATGTCACTTTTCCGGTAAATTGTGCTGCTCCCATTGGTTGTCTTTGCGATTTCTCCGGCAACAATGACATCGATGATGAACATGGCGAGCACGAATTGTACGTTCAGGTGGTGTCAGGCGGAGGCGGAGACTGGGGTCCCGCTTCGGCAGACGAAATTGTTACCTGCATTAAACCCGACAGCACAATCGCGTCACTCACACCCTCATCCTCATTATTTCCGGGAGGACAAGTGGCCGTTGCCGTTGGCCTGAATCGGCCTCTTGATAATGTCAGTTCATTTACAACAAACCTTGTTTACGATACGGCCTTTTTCACAGTCGATTCATTTGCAACATCCATTGCATTATCGGGTCCTGAATGTGGCTCTTTCGGATTTGGTAATACCTTCCAATTATTTTGTGGTTATCCCAATCCTGTCACAATCCCGGCCGATTTTGGCATGTTATACCTGAGTGCCGCACCCAATACACCATTTGGGGAGTACATGATTTCTATCGATACTACCTCTGAATTTTTCGACCCTGGCTTTAACCACATTCCGGTTGAAATGGGTACTGATTGGCTAATGGTGGTTCCGGTAGATTCAACACCCCCGCAAATAGATACGGCTTTGATCAACTTTAACGATTCAACGATTACGGGAAACATAGGCTCGGTAACTGATAATTTCGTTTCAATTGAAAGTTATGTGGAGATTGAGGTTATTGAAAACGACAGCTTACCTTTGGGTGGTGCCTATATTGAGGCCAATGGGAGTTTTTCCATGAGCGGCTTTGGCATTCAGTTAAGAGGTGGTATGATGCTTACGTTAAGAGCCAACGATGCAGCAGGTAATGCATCAGAGGTTTCTTTTGTCTATGGATCTGAATGTAGTCCACCTTTAACCACGGGTACTTCGAAGATAACGCCCAACAGCGCCCGGCTTGAATGGGATTCACTAGATGGCGTTCATCACTATCAAATTCGTGGTAAAGTAAGCAGCAACAGCAATTTCATTTTTATAACGCTGCCGCCTGGCGCACCAAACTTTAAAGATGTATTTGGCTTATCAAATAATACATCGTTCGACTGGCAGATACGCAGTTTTTGCAGCGCCAGTCCAGCGGATTCTTCCGAATGGTCGGCTCTCACGGTTTTTATCACTGGATGTTATGAACCTGACTCCATATTCACCAACCCAGTCACTTCTTCTGGTGCCCGCTTGAACTGGACCCAGGCTAGTGGAGCAGAAGGTTATGAAATCAATGGCCGCATAGTTGGAAACACCAATTCGGTTTCCATTTTGGTAGGAAGTAGCGCATCGCATAAAGATGTGTTTGGACTTCAATCCAATACAAACTATGAATGGAGGATCAGGACTTATTGTACAGTTAGTGGTTCAGTAAAGTCCAGCTATACGCCATTCGTTCAGTTTACAACTTCATCAGGGAATAGAGTGATGAACGGAAACGATCCTTTTGATCCGAATAACTCCAAAGAATTGATGATCTTTCCCAACCCGGCAAAGGATAAAATTCATGTCAGCTATCCAGGTTCTAACCCGACAATGATCAACGTTTGGTCGGCAACAGGTGAATTGGTGTTTTCCAAACCAAACGGGCCTGGAAACGCTACCCTGCTAACTGATGCCTGGCCTTCGGGTTTGTATATTGTTGAAGTCCAAACCGATGAAAGTGTGTTCAGAGAAAAGGTGGTGGTGGAATAACAGGCGTTAAAAAGCAACTCCTAACTTCATCTGCCTTACACCAATTCGGATACTAACGGACCAGGTAAAACCAAATGTTCGTAGTTCCCAAACTACCAATTTCAGTGAGCATTACTGATTGAGAGTACATGATGCCATATAT
>PVBE011162532.1_pt1 | contig 21815 bp, 7 predicted proteins | sample 1631181 | NCBI WGS metagenome assembly PVBE01 (sample SAMN08397723, study PRJNA350692) | Marine metagenome, whole genome shotgun sequencing project. | isolation source: water | place: Pacific Ocean | collected 2012-04 | reverse complement strand
GGCCGCCGTACTGCTCGGCGATGCCGAAATTGATGCAGATCGACTTGGCATGTCCGATGTGCAGATAGCCGTTCGGTTCGGGGGGGAACCGGGTGTGTACTCGGCCGTCGTGCTTGCCGGTCCGGTTGTCCTCGTTGATGATGTCGCGGATGAAATCCCGCTTCTCGGAGTCGGTGTCTTTTGGGTCTGTCGTCATCGAGGAGAACTTACCATAGCAATTTCGAGATGCCATCGACTGGCCGGCCCGGACGGGTGGGCTCGATCGGGCTGGGCGGGTCTGGGAGCGCTAGCCCCATCATTTCTCGGGGGCCGGAGCGATGCGATCCTGGCTCCCGGTCAGTGTCGGGAGCCAAGACCGGGTGAGACTCAGGTGACGAGATTTTTTAGGCCGAGCTGGGGTCGTCCTGAGTGGAGGCTTTCTCGGAGTTGGCATGGCGCCAATAGTAGAGGTACGCACAGACTCCGAGCAACACCATGTCACGTAGCAACGTGGCGGAGGGACTGGCTTCGAGCATTCCGGACAGGGCGCCCCAGCCGAAGCAGGCGCAGCCCACGTCGATCCCCCTGAAAATGCCGTAGGACAGGACAGCCATGAACAGCATCAGCATTCCGCTGGTCGCCGTCAGGCTGCCACGGATGTCGAAGATCAGGCCGACGCCGGCGATCAACTCGAGCAGCGGCAGGCCCCGGGCCACCGGTACAATCAGCGCGTCAGGGAGCAGCCCATAGCGGCGGATCAGATCGCTGAACAGGACGGTCTCACCCAGCTTGCTGGCGCCCGAGAGGACGAAGAGCAAGCCCATGACGATCCTCAATACTCGGTAGATTCGGTTATCGGTCCACTGCATCCGGAAACTCTGGTCTTTTGTACCTCTCACTCTATAATGCCCGACCAAAAGATAGAAAGGACATAATCAGCAGAGCGCTGCAGGAGAATCACAGATGAGTCAACTCGAGCAGATTGCGAACGAGATTGTAGCGGCCGGCAAGGGCATTCTTGCTGCTGACGAGAGCTTCCCGACGATCGAGAAACGCTTCAAGGCCATCGATGTCCCTTCCACCGAGGCTAATCGGCGGGATTACCGGGAAATGCTGTTCCGCACCTCGGTTGGCCAGTATATCAGCGGTGTGATCCTGTTCGATGAGACGCTGCGCCAGGATGCAGCCGACGGGAAGCCCCTTCGCCAGTTGCTCGCAGAAGCGGGCATCCATCCCGGGATCAAGGTTGATAGAGGCACCCATGACGTGACGGGGCGTGACGGCGAGAAGTTGACTCAGGGGCTCGACGGCCTGCGCGAACGGCTCGCTGAATATGCCGGGCTGGGTGCCACATTTGCCAAGTGGCGCGCTGTCTACTCGATCTCCGATGTGCTGCCGAGCGAGTATCTGGTTCATCGTAACGCGCGGGATCTGGCCAGCTATGCTGCGCTCTGCCAGGAACAGGGTCTGGTGCCGATAGTCGAGCCCGAGGTGCTGATGGACGGCTCTCACGGGATCGATCGCTGCGCAGCGGTGACCGAGAGGGTGCTGGTTGAGGTCTACCGTGCGCTTAACGAAGCGGGTGTGCTACTCGAGGGTACCCTGCTCAAACCAAATATGGTGATTTCCGGTAAGGACTGCGCGGAGCAGGCGGGTCCGGAACAGGTCGGGGCTCGCACGATCGAGGTACTTCGCCGCACCGTGCCGGGTGCGGTCCCTGGCATCGTCTTCCTGTCCGGCGGACAGACCGAGCAGCAGGCAACGGCCAACCTGAACGCGATGAACGCAGCGGGCGTGCGCCTGCCGTGGGAGCTGAGCTTCAGCTACGGCCGCGCACTGCAGCAGAGTGCGATCAGCACCTGGAAGGGCGAGCCGGCCAATGTGCCGGCGGCGCAGCAGGCGTACCATCATCGGGCCGCGATGAACGGTGCGGCACGTTATGGAAAGTACACCGCCGACCAGGAAGCCACCGCGGTCGTCTGAGGCGGGTGACCGTCACAATCACGGTAGCGTCCCAGGACGCGCGCCGCGCGCTGTTCAACGGCTGACAGGATGCGCCGGTCGTAGGCCCGTTTGCGGAGAGGCCGACTGCGGGGCGGCTCGATGGCGCCGCGCCGAACGACCCTCGATGGCTAGCTCGGCGTAGCTGGCATCGCGCTGAACACGATACCACTGGGCGGTCGGATCGAGCTTGCCGTCATAGTTGAGTGGTCTGTCGAGGCACCACTCCCGCACGTTTCCGACCACGTCATGCAGTCCGTAGCCATTGGCCCGGAACTGGCCCACGGGAGCCGTTTTCGCGTACCCGTCGTCGAGCCAGAGCTCGTGTGGGGCGGAGCGATCGGTGCGATGTAGTGCCTGGTCCGCCAGGTTGGCGGCGGCGGTCAGTCGGAGAGGGTTAGCTCCGGTCCACCAGGTGGTCCTGCTCCCACCGCGTGCTGCCCACTCCCACTGTGCCTCGCTGGGCAGGTCCAGGCCGACCCGCCTCAAAGCGTTACGCGCCGCACTCCAGCTGACCAGAGAGACCGGCAGCCGGTCGTCGCCCGCTCGGGCTTCGCCCGTGATCCGGCGCCACTGGCCAACCGTCAACTCGTGTTTGCCGATCAGGTAGGCCTCGATCGGGACGGGGTGGACCGGGCCTTCGTCAGGTCGCGCCTGGGCGTCGGGCTCCAGTCCGCTGCGGGACGCGCCCATCTGTAGTGTTCCCCGTGGGATCAGCACCAGAACCACGGCCGAACGATTGGTCAGCTCGAGGGTCCCGTCCCGTCGTCGATTAGGGATCTGTCCGCTCAGCAGGTGGGCAAACTCCGCTAGCTTCGAGGCCGGGTCCCGGCCGAGTGGTACCAGCCCGGCCTGTGGCGGGATGCCGCAATCGGCCCAATCACGTCCCCGGGAAAGCAAGGCGATCCGCTCGGCGGTGCGAATTCGCTTCTCGATGGAGGCCGTTACCAAGGCCAGCCGCTTGCGGAGGTCTTTCTCCCGCAGCGTCTCGGCCCGTTTGCGCCAGGAACGCAAGGCGGGCAACTTCTCCGGCAGAGTTGGCCAGAGCTGGTTGCGTGCCTGGTCCTCCAGGCGGCGCAAGAGCGTCACTTCGCGGTCGCGGCGGGCTTCCTGCTCGATTTGAACACGTAATGCTCTCTCTGATTGGGCGGCCTGCTCGGCCTGCTTGCGTCGGGTGCTGAGCCTGAGCATGAAGACGGTGGTGATGATGATGATGAGCAGCAGGGCGGCTGCGCAAACCAGGCTGACGGCCCGGTGCCGGGCAAGCCACTTGCGGAGCACTTGCCAGGCGTTGTACTGCGCGGCGGCCAATTTTCTGTCGGTGAGGTAGGCTTCGATCTCGCTGCGCAGAGCGGCGACGCTGGGGTAGCGGTCATCTGGGTCGGCTGCCATTGCGTGGATGACCACGGAGTCTAGCTCTCTTGGCACCACCCGTCCGGGGGCTTGCCGGGACGGGACTTTCATGCCGGCCAGGCTGACCTGCACCAGAACTTCCTGGGGATTGCCTTGATAGGGCGGTCCACCGGTCAGCATGGCGTAGAGGATGGCTCCCAAGCCGTAGATGTCGCTGCGATGATCGATGCGGTCGATCTCACCGCGGGCCTGTTCTGGCGACATGAAGGCGGGGGTGCCCAGGATCTCGCCATCGAGAGTTGCCAGCGGATCGGTTCCAGGGTCGTCAGGTTCGGTCTCAGTCGCAGGCTGCCCAGGATCACGTGCGACGCCCCAGTCCATGATCAGGACCTCGCCAAACTCACCGATCATGATGTTGGCTGGCTTGAGGTCGCGGTGGATCACTCCGCGGGCATGGGCCAGCTCCATCCCGTCGCAGATCTTGAGGAAATTTCGCAGCAAGCCGGGGAGAGCGGCCTGTGGGTCCTCGATCTGGGTCAGTCTCTCGGCCAGAGTGCATCCCGGAACCAGCTTCATGCAGATGTACTGCCGGCCATCGGGTGTCTGACCAATATCGTGGACCGGGACGATGTTGGGGTGCTGGAGCTGACTGGTGATCCGACCTTCGTATAGGAAACGCTGTTGGCTTCGCTCGGAGGCCGTCTCGCTCAACATCACCTTGATCGCCAGGGCTCGTTTGAGTTTTGGGTCCCACGCCTGCAGGATCGCGCCCATGTCGCCAGTGGAGAGCTGCTTCTCCACCTGGTAGCGCCCGTAACTGGTTGCTTCGAGGTGCGCGGTGGAGACCGGGGTCGGGTTGAACTCCATGGCGGCGAGCAGGGCCTCGATCGCCTTGGCGCAATGGGTCACCTCCTCGGGCGCGACGCCATATTGACCGGCCAGCTCGCTTGCTTCCTGGACCAGGTCATCGAACCTTTGGCCCAGCTGGTTGCCAGGTCTCTCAGTCAAATGCGGGTTCGTCCTGTTGCAGCCAGGCGCGCGTTTCTTCGCAGGGGTCGCTCAACTGGGAGAGCACTTCCCGAAGGACGACATGGGTCGATGAACCGCCGCCGGATTCGATTTGCTGCGCGAAAACGGGGTCGCCGGGGTGTGGGGTCTCGAACTCCCTGGTGCCGCCGAGTCGGTTGAGTGCCTCCAGAACGTGTTGCTTTCGTTCGGTCGAGGTGAGCCCCTCGAGGCCGCCCAGCGGGGCGCCGATCAGGTAGTCCTGACGGCCGAACCCGATCGGGAACTCGACTCTCTGCTTCAGCGGCTCGATCGGCAGGCCGCCGCTGAATCGCACGGGTACGATCGGAGCGCCGGTCTTGACCGCCAGGTCTATCGCAGTCGTGCTGACTACTTCGACGGGCTGACGACACTGCAGCGATCGAGTGCCCTCGACATGGATCAGTAGCGAGCGCCCGCCTTCAGCCACCCGACGGAACAGCGAGTTCAGAGTTGCCAGCATCTGCTGTTGATCGTCCCGATCGACGAGCGCCAGCAGGGACGGGTTCTCGATGTTCGGTCGAGCAAACAGGTTCGCTAGCATCCGACCGATCCAGGAGTTGCTGTGTTCTTGCTTGGCCAGCACCGCTGTGGGCACTCCGAGCAACCCGGCGCTCAGAATGCTGAACAGCACCGATTCGACACCGACCTGGTGGTTGGCCAGGAAGATCGCGCCCCGCTGGCTGAGGGCCTGGAAGGCGGGTGGGTCGGAGAGGTTGACCGAGCGCACGAAGCGCTGGGCCAGGCCCAGCAGCAGGTCTTCGCCAATCCACGGGCCGGTTGACAGTCTCTCTCGCCAGTGGTCTCGGGCAGCGGTGAGGTCGAGTGACATCGGGCTGACGTTGTTCACCCGCCAGCCACTTTCAGCCGGCCGGGCCACCACCGAATAACGATTGTACGGCGTTGCCGAACACGAGCCGTCCGGGGTGACCCAGGCGGGGTGGACCTGCGCCTGGCGAGCGACATGCTCCTTGATCGCCAGTTCGCGAGTCAGGTCCTCGCTGGAGGCGTCATAGGCCTTCGCCAGTGAACCGTCCAGCCAGTTGCTCCGGGCGACCACCTCCTCGGTCAGCACGGTCGTGCCGTCTTCCTGGTGTGACAGTCCCAGACCGGGCACATACTCCCGGTCGCGTAAGAACGCGCGGCGTGTCTGCGGTTCCGGCACGCCCAGCGGTCCCTTGGGAAACAGCGACTCGACGAGTGTGATCTCGGCCCAGACCGAGTCGGCGTGAATCAGCGTCAAGGCGATCTTGGGAAACTGTCGGCCGCCGTGAAAACCGGCAAAGCGGGCCTCACAGCGAACTTCTCCGGCGGTCGGGACTGGACGGTGGAACGTCGCCGTGGGAATCAGGACCGGATAGGCCACCTGTTCCGGCCCGATCTGGCTATCCCAGGCGTGCAGGTTGTCGTGGGGAATCCCGTGGGTCGCTGCATCCAGCAAACGCTGGTTGAGTGCACCAATCGGTACCCCGGTACTGGTCGCGTCGAGTCGTGTGGACGCGGCACCAGGGCCGCTGAACAGTGCGGTGAGGGCCTGATAGGCTGGGCCGTGGAACAGACGGCCGGCCTCGTACGGGTCGGGCTGCTCTTGCAGTTCAGGCGCCTGAGCTGGGCGCTGCCCCAGGGGGTAGTGCTCGCCCACGATCACCTCTCCCGAGGCGACGGTATGGTAGCGCTCTTCCTCCCAGACGAGCAGCTGGCACTCCACACGGTCTGGGCCACGGGGCACGCCGTGCACCTTGAGTGCCTGCGGGCCCTCTGAGAATCCGAGCCAGCGGTGAACGCGGACGTTCCGCAGGCCGATGACGACCTGACCCGGCGCACGGGTCAGCGCTCCCTGCGCCAGTCGGTCGACCATCGACATCATGGCCAGCGCGGGCACTGTCCAGGTCGGGCGATGGTCCCCGAGCCATCTGTCGACGGTGGGGTCCAGCACCTCGTCTTCTCCGGCTCTCAGCTGCGCACGGTCAGGCGTGACGCGCATGCCGATCTGCACCGCCTCGTAGATTCGCATCCCGTCGACCCACAGCCAGGCCTTGCCGATGGCATGGTGGGGGCCCTCGTCTTCGAGCACGAGCTCGACGATGACCCGGCTGTTTTTGGGAAGGACCTGCCCGCGGTAGCGCCAGGTCATGGGCTGCTCGAGCAGGATCGGTTCGAACCGTGGGTCCTCGATGCCCTGGTCCATTCCCTGGTGCAGCATGTGGAACTGCAGCAGCTGCAACATCGCCTCGATGCCGAGCGAACCGGGTTGAACCGGATCACCCATGAAGTGACACTTGAAGAACCACTGGTCGGGATCGACGTCGATCTCGGCCCGCAGTCGGCGCTGTTCCGGCCACCAGCCGCTGATCCGGTCGAGGAGCATCAGCATCGGACCCGGTAGTCGTAGCGCCCGGTTGAAGTACTGCTCCGGACGATGGCGCAGGTCGAGCGAGAACTCCGAGGGCTCTGTCAGTCGGGCGATCTCCTCTTCGCTGGCGGGTAGTCCAACCTGGCTGGCCAGGGCCGCCTCGGGGAAGAAGCCAAACACGGTGTCCATCGTGTAGACCCGGGTTTCACCGATGTGGCATTCGACCTCGAAGCTGACGATCGTCATCGGTCCGGCCTTGGAGATGCCGGTGCTGGTGACCTTCGTGACCAATGTGCCGGCGTCCGCCAGGACCTCGACGTGTTGAGTGCCGGTGCCATCGAGGTTGCGGAAGAAGACGTCCTCGTCGGAGGACAGTGCGCAACCGACGTAAGAGGCCAGCCAGCCGCAGGGCTGCAGCGCTGCCTCGAGAAGCACGCAGAACGGCATCGAGCGGTTGCCGTTCTCGGCGAAGTACCAGGCGTCGGGTGGAATATCGTACTCCACCTCGACCACGCCGCCAGACTGGCGGGTTTCGGCCTCCGCGTCGAGCCGTGCCACACGGGAGATGAAGTGGTAAGGCGGACCGGGCAGGCGGGGACAGCGGCGGTGCGTGTCGAAGACGCGGTACATCGGTCCGAAGGCGTCGGAAGGCCGGCCCCAGGCACAGGCAGCCAGGGAGCGGAAGTCGAACACCGCCGACTGATCGATCGGAGGCATCAGCCGACTCCGGCTCTCTAGGGGGAAGTCAGGGACCAGGCTGAGTTGCATCCCGCGACAGTGGAACGCGGCCAGGCCATCGACCGTGCAGAGCAGATCGGCGACCAGTAGCGGGATCGGACCGTCGACCACCTCCTCGACGAACACCTCGTATACCAGGTCGCGGGCTCCCGGGATCACCTGACCGCGGCAGCGCAGCTTGTACGTTTGCTCCGGCACCGGCTGAAAGCGCCAGCCGTCGCGTTGGACGGTATAGCCCAGGGCCGCGATGTAGAAGGCCATCGTCTGTAGGCAGCCCTCCAGCATCAGCGTACCCGGCATGCAGGGGTCGTTCTTGAAGTGGCCGTCGTAGAACCACTCCTCGTCAGACAGCTGTTTCTCAGCTCGCAGGTAGCCACGCTGCCACGGCCCGCCCCTGGGGTCGAATAGCGAGACCTCGTCGAACAGCTGCATCCTTCCGCCGGCGATCCGCGGGCTGCGCACATGGCAACTGGCCAGACGGAACTCGGGTCCGAAGCAGCTGGCCAAGCGTCCCTCGGTGAACGCTTCGACCTGGCGTTTGTCGAACCCGCGGTGCAGGCAGGTGATGCTCGGTGGGTCCAGTCGCACCTGCTCCCGGCATTCACCCGTCGCTGGATCCCAGAGGATTCCGGCCGATCCGGCCAGCTCCTCGTCACTGAAAAAGCCCGCCTGGCCGCCGCGGACAGACAGTCGGAGCTGACCTTCGACGTGGCAGTCGTAGTGGAAAAACATCAGCTGGATCGGTCCCTGTTGGGCGTATCCGTCCAGGTGGATCTCGTAGTCCAGCCGATCACCGACCTCGGGCAGCGTGCCGTGGTAGGTCAGCTCGCAACCCAGCAGGCGATAGACCCGCTCCCCGCGGTTCTGGAAGTCGACTCCGAGCCACGAGATGAGCAGCAGGTCGGCCTGTCCGGACTCGATCATGATCCCGGCGGGCATGCGACCCTGTTGCAGGTACCAGGCATCGGCTCCGATGTCCGTCTCGGTCCAGATCGTGCCCTTCCCCATGCTGCCGGCGGCGGCGTCGATCCCGGTGACCCTGTCGGCAAGCAGTAGCGGTGGCTCGGGCATGCGAACCTGACGTCGGAAGTCATCCTGTTGTGTGAACAGCGGTCCCAGGACTTCCGAGATCTTACCGCTGGCCAGCACCTCGAGCTGGGCCCGATCGTACGTCGGGCCGGGCAGGTCCCTTGGCAATTGAGGCGATGCCTCGGCCCTCTCGGCATGCGGCTTGGCAGTGGGGGGGGGCGTTGGAGGCTGGGCTGCCGGAACAGAGGGCTGCGGCGCGGCGACCGCCGGCGCGGGGGTCGTTGGCCTGGGGGCGGTTGGGCCGGTTGTCGGTGGCACGGTTGTCGGTGGGGTGGTACTGCCCAGGCCGAGCAAATGCTGAGCCGCCCGCTCTTGCTGTGCCAGGAACAGCCGGTGTGCGGTGGCCACCTGCTCATGGAATGCCCGCAGATTGGTCGCGATGTGGACCGCTGAGCCCGCTGGGGCGGTGGACCGCCCGTTGCCAGTCCTCTGCGGCGGGGGCGACGGGGTCGCCACGGCCGCCGACGGCGTTGGCGGGGTCACTGCTGGTGAAACCGGGGCGGGAGCGGGCTCACGAGTCGTGGCGGAGACCGGCTCGGTCAGCTTTTTTGTCCGGCTCAACACAGGGGGAAGCAGCGGTGGCGGCGTCATATGCTGGATTCTCGGACCAGATTCCGGTCCGGATTCAGGTAGTGGTGGCAATGAGACGGGCTCCGGATGGGCCGGGAAGCGCAGCGCCTTGGATGGATTGGGCGCGGCGTCCATGAAAAGGGTGCGCCATTGGATGTTCTGCCCGGCTGCCACCAACATGGCCACGGTCTCGAGCAGGTGTTCGATACCCGCGCCGGAACGATCGAGCGCCAGACACAGGTGCTCCCGATCGCCCAGGGTCTGGCTGATCCAACCGGTGCATAGGTTTCGCGGTCCATGTTCGACGAAGATGCGAACGCCGTCTCGCCAGGCCGCCTGGATCACGTTGCGGAAGTCGACGCGGTCGGTCTGCTGGTCGGTCAGCGCATCGGCCACGCTGTCTGGGGTTGGGATGTAGCTCCCGCCGGCGGCGTTCGAGTAGTAACGGATGCCTGCGACAGTCTCGGTCTGTCGATGATGTAGCGCTCGCCACTCGTCGCGCCAGGTGCCCAGCTCAGGGCAGTGGGCCACGATGTCATGCCCCAGTGGCAGGGCCCTGCTGCGGCCCAGTGTTTCGATGACACGCCGGCAGTCTTCCGCCTGTCCGGCAATCACGCAGTCGGCCGGTGCATTGACCATGGTCAGCCGCACGAACGGCTCACCTGCCACGACCTCGGTCACACGATCGGCGTCGATCAGCAGCCGCCAGCAGCGCCAGTCCAGCGGTTCTGGGCAGTCAGCACCCCAAGCGTTGCGTGCCGCTTGGCATTCCCCGGCGATCTGTTCGGTGTACATCCCGGACTGCTCTATTCCGCTGAACAGGCCGTCGAGGTCGCGCCACGCGCCGGTGGCGAACATCGAGTTGGTCTCGCCCGAAGAGACGCCCAGCACCGCGTCGGGACGAAGCCCGAGCAAGGTGCCCGTCAGCCGGGCGTGTACCTGACTGAGCAGAGTGCAGCCGAGCAGAACGGCAAGGGGGTCCGCCAGCAATCCCGCCGCATTTGGGTCGAGCCAGCCTTCGGCTGCGGCCAGCGCCGGAAATCGAGCGATGGTCTCATGTCCCAGCTCGGGGTGAGCACGTAACAGCTCGCGACCCATGCCGGGATAAGCGGCGGCCGCCCCGGTGAAGACAAAACCCAGTTCTCCCGTGATAGGGGCGCCACACCAGTAAGCGCCAGATCCGATGCGGGTCAACTCGGGGCTGGGGTTGCTTGCCAGAAACGTGTGGGCTGCTGCATCCGCATCGGGTTGGGTCAGCACCAGCCGGGCCGGTCCGTTCTCCCCCCGCCGGTCTTCCGCCAGTGCCCGTATGATCTCGGCGGCGTCTGCGCCTGAGTAGACCCGCATTTCGGGGGTGAGCAGACGCGGGCGGTCCGGGCCCTGCGCCAGACCGACGCAACTGGACTGTCCTCCGAGTGCCGTCAGCTCGAGCGTGGTGCTGCGCTGTTGCGGAGAGAGCCGAACGTCGTTGTGCAATTCGATCGTGGCGTCGGCGACCTGCAGCAAGCCCCAGGCAGCATGGGCGCGCTCCGAGGCCGGCTCGGTCCAGCTGATTTGACCTCCGGGCGTCAAGGTGGCGAGGATCGGGTCGTCGTCGCGCCAGGCGTCCTCCAGACGCTTGAGCACCAGCAGCACCCCTGCGTCCTCGGCTGCCCCGTCACCGAGGACCGATTCGGCGGCTGTCCGATGCACCGGCTCTCGACTGAAGTCGACGGCGCCCACCAGCGCAGCATCGATCTCGTGATGGCGCAGCGCCCGCTCAGCAAGCTCGAGGGCGCGTACACCAGAGAGTTCTTCAGAGCTGATGGTGAAGCTCGGTCCAGCCAGGTCGAGTTGCGCGTTGATCCGGTTGGCCGGAATGTTGGGCATCGTTCCGACCACGCCGGCGGCCTGAAGGCCCTGGATGAATTGATCGCGAGCCGTCTCGACCCACTCCGGGGGTGCCGGCCCCCAGGCCTCGGCCCAGACCGGCAGCCGCCATCGGGCGGCGTAGCGGCAGATCTCGGGGTCGCAGCCTATACCAATCAGCACCGCGGTGCGGTTTTCCGGTAGCTGGACACGCGCGGAAACACGCCGTGCCAGCTCGAGGATCATCAGCTGCTGGGGCAGGGTCTGGGCCAGATCGACCGGCGGAAAGCGGAGGCCGTTCGCGTCGAGGGTGACCTCGGTGAGATCCCCGCGCTCGATCTCGAGTGCGACGATGGCCACCTTGACCTCCGGGCGGGAGGGGGCGGCAACCAGTGTCCGCGTGACGTCTGCGTCAGCCGACTCGACGATCAAGTGCGCGTTGTTGCCGCCGAAACCGAATGCGCTCAGCCCCGCGCGCCGTGGCCCGTCCCACTCCTCTGGTCTCTGAAGCAGCCGCAGCGGCTTGCCGCCCAGCGCCTCGAGCGGTTGGTCGACCGTCCGGCTCGGCGGAAGGACGCCATGTTCGAGTGCTCCGAGCAGCTTGATCAGGCCGGCGGCGCCTGCGACCGAGATCAGGTGTCCGAGGTTCGCCTTGAGCGAGCCCAGCGGAAGGTCGGACGCTCCGGAAAACAAGGTCGCGGCGCTGTTCAACTCGACAGCATCACCCACGGGAGTGCCGGTCGCATGGCACTCGAGCAGCGAGATCGCGGTCGGATCGATGTCCGACATCTCGTAAGCCGAGCGCATCGCGCGCAGCTGGCCATCGGCGGCGGGGGCCAGGAAGCCGCCGCTGCGCCCATCATTGGACAGTCCGATCCCGCGGATCACTCCGAGGATCGACCGCCCCTTGGCTCGCGCATCTTCCAGTCTCTCTAGGGCGACGAAGGCTGCGCCTTCTCCCGGCACCAGCCCATCGGCGTCCTGCTCGAAAGGGCGGCTGCGGCCGCTCTTGCTCATCGCCTGCAAGGCGCAGAAGCCGACATGGATGAACAGGTCATCGGCGTGGTTTACCGCCCCGGCCAGCATCAGGTCGGCCTGGCGGTCTTGCAGCTGATCGCAGGCCAGCTTGATCGCGTAGAGCGAGCTGGCGCAGGCGGCGTCCAGCGCGAAGGCCCGGCCGTCGAGTCCCAGAGCTTGTGCCGCCAGGTGGGCTGGCCAGCCCGAGCAGAAGCGGTTGTGCGGATCGGTCTCGCCAATGCCGGCATCCGACCGCAAGGTCTCGCCGAGCCAGACGCTGGCGGCGTATCGTGTCATCGCCGGTGTGGGGTAGGCCAGGTTTCCTAGAACCAGGCCGCTCCCAGCAGGTGGCGTCGGCAGCCCGCTACTGCGCAACGCCTCTCGGCAGCCGTGCAGAACCCAGGCGAAAAGCGGATCGAGTCGCTGGATCAGTTCGGCCGGCACGGCGAATCCCTGGGGGTCGAAGATCGCGTCGAATCCCTGGACGTACCCGCCCTGGTCGGACCATGTTCGATCCTGAGCCTCTCCCGAGGGCTGGGCGCGCACCCGATCGGCGGGCAGCTGCCAGTATCCCGCTGGTGCGCTGGAGGTCAGGTCCCGCCGCTCGATGACTGCCTCCCACAGCGCTTGGGGATCGAGGGCTCCGGGCAGAACACATGACTGCCCGATGATTGCAATCGGTTCAAAGTAAGACACTGTGCGCTAGCTCGTCAGACTGACCGCTTCCTGGGTCACGTGCATCTCAAGGCCGCGGATTTCGACCTGCAGCCTGCCGTCCCGGTCAACGAACCAGAGGTCGGTTCGGGTGCCCGATTTGCCGATCGAGTGGCCCGTCAGCAGGCAGCGGATCGGTCCCTGGCTGAGGCCTTCGCCGTAACTGATTAACTCTCCGAGCGATGTCGGTAGCGTCGGTCGGCCCAGCAGTTCGAAGCCCCAGACTCGGGCTAGTTGGAGTCCTCCGTCCAGCAGCGCGGGGTCGGAGAGCCAGCTACCTTCAGGCCAGTCGAGGAGGGCGGAGCCGATCAGCTCTGCCTGCGCTCCCTCGGCGCCGAGTCGGTCGACCTCACGGAGTGCGGCAAATGCCGGTCCGTGAAACAGCTTGTCGCCATACAGTTCGTGTCCGGGGAGCGCCACGGCGGGCAGGTCGAGCACTGGCGGTTGGCTCGGTGTTGGCCGATGGTCTGCCAGACTTGCGTTGCAAGAGTACCGTGGCATGCCGTCCATATCGAGCAGTGTCAGCGACAAGCTGCCCTCGTCGTCGGAGTCGACCTGGATGGTGAACCGCTCGGACTGCTCGCTAAAGCGCTCGAGTTGAATGCCTCGCAGGACCCGCAGCTTGCTGCAGCCGCTCACCACTCGTTCAGGGCAGGCCGCGCGCGCCGCTCGCAGCAGCCATTCCTGGGCCAGGACCAGCGGCAAGACGACCACTCCCTGTACCTGATGGCTCTCCAGGTAGGGGTGGGTCGAAGCGCCGACGGTCACCTCGAACCGCCGTGGATTTCTCGGTGGCGCGAGCAGCCCACCGATGACGACCTCGACCTGGCTGGACGAGGTGGTCTGCAACTCGTCGACGAAACGCCGTGCGCCCTCGTCGAGCTGGATCAGCGGCACGCCGAGCGCCTTGAATTTCTGTTCCAGAGCGGGAGTGACCATGCCGCTTTGCCACGGCCCCCAGTTGATCGATTTGACCAGGCAGCCGCTGCGCTGCTGCGCTTCGCGATGAGCCACGCGGTTGAGCACCTCGTTGGCCATTGCGTAATCTGACTGACCGGGGTTGCCCGTGCGAGCAGCGACCGAGCTGAACAGGCAGATCAGCGAGAGCGGGTCGTCGTGCGTGGCGTTCAACAAGTTACGCAGCCCGGCGACCTTGGTGCCGAAGACCCAGTCGAACTGCTCCTCGGTTTTCTGCGAGAGCATCTTGTCCGCCAGTACACCGGCTCCATGTACGATGCCGGTGATCGGGCCCAGGTTCTTGCGGACCTCGGCGAGCGTTTGTTCGACTGCCTCGGAGTCACCGATGTCACAGCTGAAATAGCGTGCCTCGGCGCCGGCTTCGCCGAGCTGGTCGAGTGTGTCGCAGATCTCTCGACGAGATTGGATTCGGGACGTCATCTGGCCCAGCTCGGCAGGCGTGAGTTTTTCGCCACGCGATTGTGCGTCCAGTAGCAGCACCTTCTTGAGCTCGGCGTCGCCGGTGACTCCGTGGCAGCACGCAGGCTCCTTCTTGAGTCGAGTCCGGCCGAGCAGCGCGATTTGCGGCCAGCTTCGCCGGGCCAGCTCGATCAACGACGCGGCGGTCACGCCACGTGCGCCGCCGGAAACCACCAGCACCGACTCACGAGTGACGACCGGTGTTCCCTCCGGGGCCGGGGCCTGCTGGCTACGCAGCTTCAGCCGGCCCCCGCTGGCGGGCAGTCCGATCTCGATCTCGTCGCCTCCGGTCAGCAGTTCTTCCACCAGCGTTTCGGCCAGGACCTCGGCAGAGCGGTCGCCCCGTTCCAGGTCGATCACGCGAACCGTGGACTCCGGCCATTCCAGGGCGGCTGTCTTGGCCAGGCCGCTGAGCCCACCGAGATAGGCCCGGTCCGCCTGCCTGCCGCCAAAACCGAAGTCCCCACCGGTGTCCTGCAGTAGAACGAGCGTACGGCTCTCCCGCTCGAAGCGGGAGGCCAGTGTGGTGGCGATGCTGAAGACGTGTCGGCTGGTCGCCATCGCTTGCTGCTCGCTCTCGACCGGGCGCAAGCCGTCGAGCGAGATCACAACGTGTGTGTCGGGCGGCACCTCCGAGCTGACCTCGGCGGGTACTCCCAGGGCTCGCAGTCGATTGGCCAGGGCGTCTGCTACCCCCGTCCCTTCATCGGTGATAGTGACGGTCTGGCCGTCCAATAGGTGGGGCAGGACAAACCCAGGAGCGGGTGTCTGAACCGGAAGCACGTCGAAACGTTCGACCTGCAGCGGTGCTGGCTCGCCAGCCGCTGGCTGCTGGGCGGTTGCCGGCGAGTCAGTCGCGTTACGGGCCATGTAGTCGACGATCTCGCCGAGGGTGCGCAGGCTGCCCAGCTCGGCCGGATCGACGTCGGGCAGGCCAGGCGCGCGCTCCTGCATCGCCGAGAGGATCTCGACGCGCTTGATCGAGTCGATGCCGAGCTCCGACTCCAGCTCCATCTCGAGGCCCAGCATGTCTTCGGGGTAGCCTGTCTTTTCAGCGACGACGGCGAGCATCAACCCGGCCAGGTCGATCGGCGGGGTGGCGCTGGGGGCCGTCGCTGCGGCTGCCGGAGCAGTCGCAGCTGTGGCCGCTGGGGCGTTGCGGGCCATGTAGTCGACGATCTCGCCGAGGGTGCGCAGGCTGCCCAGCTCGGCCGGATCGACGTCGGGCAGGCCCGGCGCGCGCTCCTGCATCGCCGAGAGGATCTCGACGCGCTTGATCGAGTCGATGCCGAGCTCCGACTCCAGCTCCATCTCGAGGCCCAGCATCTCTTCGGGGTAGCCTGTCTTTTCAGCGACGACGGCGAGCATCAACCCCGCCAGGTCAATGACGGGCGAAGTCGCAGGCGCGGCCGGGGCCTGGGCAGTTGTGGCCGGCGAAGGGGTGGGCGCGGCTGTTGGCATCGCGGAGGCTACGGAAGTCGGTGTGGGTGAGGGCGCCGTCGCCACGGGCGCAGGCGTCGACTGCATCGGAGTGGCGGTCGCCTGCATCGGTGTCGGGGCCGTCTGTAGCGGAGCGCTGAATGGCGCTGCCGGCATAGTCGGCATGGGGTCTCCGCCGATCAGCGACTGCAGGCCGGCCAGCGACTGTTCGGCGACGCGCAGGAACTGTAGATGGGCGTCGGCTGTCTGTCGCTGCAGATCCTGAAAGGCCTCGATCCATTGGAGGCTCTCAGCGGCGGCGGGCTGGGCTGGCGGGAGTGTACTCGTCGGTGTCGTCATCGGAACAGGCTCCTGTCGCGGCGGATTGGGCTGTGGCAGCCCTGCCGCGCCGCCCTCGGGCGGGTACGGTTTATCGTGGTTGACGCCGGAAAGCTCGATGGCCAGCTTGGGGGCGACTCGTGTGCGAGGGTCGTCGATGGGACGGACATTTCCCCAGAGAGCGCCCAACTCGAGCGGACTGCCGTGCGCGATCAGTCGGGCCAGTCCGTGCCACAGTGCGGTCAGGCCGTGCTGGCCCTTGCGGTCGAGGTTGACGGCCAGGTGTGGCTGCTCGCCGAGGATGTCACCGACCAGATTCGACAGCACGCTGCTCGGTCCGACCTCGACGAAGGTTCGGATGCCGGCGGCGTACATCGCCCGGATCTGCTCGACGAACCGGACCGGCTGGGCCAGCTGTCCGGCCAGTTTTTGGCGAATCGCGTCGGACGCCTCGTCATACGGCGCCGCGCTGCTGTTGGCGTAGACCGGGATGGCCGGTGTGCGGACGGCGATGCCGCGCAAGAAGTCTGCGAAGGGCTGGCTGGCCCCGCTGACCAGAGGGGAGTGAAAGGCGGTCGCGACTGGCAGTCGTCGGCAGCTGATGCCTCGCTTGCCGAGCATGGCCTCGACCTGTTCGATCGATGAGGTGGGGCCGGAAAGGACGGCCTGGTTGGGGGAGTTGTGGTTGGCGATCACCACGTCAGCTGGCAGCAGTGAGGCGAGCTGGTCGGCCGGGTGGGCCACCGCCGTCATCGAGCCGGATGTCGAGGCCGCTGTCTCGGCCATCAGTTCTCCTCGCTTGCGTGCGACGCCCAGCAGGCCGGTCTCATCCAGAGCGTTAGCAGCGCAGAGGGCTGTGACCTCGCCAAAGCTGTGACCGCCGACACAATCGGGATGGAGCCCTAGTTGCCGCAGGACCGCGAGCTGGGCCAGGCTGGCCGCACCGAGTGCGGGCTGGGCCCATTCGGTCGCGGTCAGTCGACGGGTCTGTTCGTCCAGGTCCGAGTCCTCGAAAACCGGCCGGGGGAAGACCACGTCGTGCAGACGATACTCGGGGTCGAACTGCGCGTTGGCTGCCCGGTCCCATACCTTACGTGCCACATCGAATGCCAGTGCCAGGTCGGTACCCATGCCGAGGTACTGGCTGCCCTGGCCGGGGAAAAGGAAAGCGATCTTGCCCGGCGAGGAGGCATTGGCGTAGTACCAGCCGACGGGTGAGTTGTGTTCCCTCCCGGGATTGGACGAGATCGCCGCGGCAGCGTCTGTCAGCTTCTTGCGTAGGTCGTCGAGGTCGCTTGCCACGATCGCCAGACGAGCGGGTTGTGTCGCGTCGTACGCTTCCTGAGTCGTGCGCGCCAGGAAGGACAGGCTGTCCTGTGTCTGGAACCCATGGGTCAGCTCCCGGCACCGTGTGGCCAGAGACTCCGGCCGATCGGCCGACAAGGTGATCAGCTGAGTCGGTGTGGGACGAAAGCGCCGAGCCGCCGTGCTCTCACCGAGATATTCTTCCAGGGTCACGTGGAAGTTGCTGCCGCCGAAGCCAAATGAGCTGACCGAGGCCCGGCGGGGGTGCGCCGCGTCGCGGATCCAAGGGCGGGAGCGGGTGTTGAGGTAGAACGGACTCTGTTCGATGTCGAGCTTGGGGTTCGGCCGCTCGACCTTGATCGTCGGCGGCAGGATCTTGTGATGCAGAGCCATCACCGCCTTGAACAGGGAGGCTGCCCCGGCTGCGCCTTTGGTGTGGCCGATCTGGGATTTGATGCTGCCCAGAGCGCACCACTGGGTGTCGTTGCGCTGGGTTTCGCCGAAGACCAGCGAGAGTCCGCCGAACTCGGCTGCGTCGCCCGCCGTCGTCCCGGTGCCGTGCGCCTCTACCAGCTCGACGGTTTCCGGGCCGTAGCCTGCGTTCTGGTAGGAGCGCCGTAGCGCCCGGGCTTGCCCGGAGGAGCTCGGAGCATAGACGCTCTTGGCCTTGCCGTCCGAGCTGCTGCCCATGCCGCGGATCACGGCATAGATCTGGTCGCCGTCCCGCTCGGCATCGTCGAGGCGCTTGAGTGCGAGCATTCCCAGCCCCTCGCCCATCATCGTGCCGTCGGCCTGGTCCGAGAAGGGGCGGCAATCGCCGGTGGCGGAGAGCGCCGGGGTCTTGCTGAAGCACATGTACATCAGGATGTCGTTGAGCGTGTCTACGCCGCCGGTGATGCAGAGGTCCGACTGGTGCAGGTACAGTTCGTTGAGGGCCATCGACAGCGCCGACTGGGAGCTGGCGCAGGCCGCGTCGACGACGCAGTTGGTGCCGCCGAGGTCGAAGCGGTTGGCGATCCGACCCGCGACCACGTTGCCCAGCAGCCCGGGGAAGGAGGCCTCGGTCCAGGGCACGTACTGGTCGGCGATCTGCTGGCAGATCTGCTGTGCTTCGCTCTCGGGCACGCCACACTCGCGCAGCGCCTTGAGCCACAGCGGACGCTGCAGCCGGGAACCCAGATGCACCACCAGCTCGGTGGCGCCGGTCGCGCCGAGGATGACGCTGACACGGTCCTTGTCCATCTGCTCGAACTGGCCGTCGGTCGCGTCGTCGAGGACCTGCTTGGCCACGATCAGCGCCAGCAGCTGGCATGTGTCAGTGGCCTGGACCAGGCTCGGCGGCGTGCCGAAGCCCATGCAGTCATAGGCTACGGGATCGATGAACGCGCCTCGTTTACAGTAGGTCTTGTCCGGAGCCGCGGGATCTGGATCGTAGTAATCCTCGATCAGCCAGTGGCTCTCCGGGACGTCGCGCATATGGTCGGTGCCGGCCAGGATATCTTGCCAGAAGCCGGCCGCGTCGGTCGACCCGGGGAACAGGGCTCCCACACCGACCACGGCGATGGCTGGGTACTGGATCTTGTTCTCGGTCATCTCAAGCAAGCTCTCTCGGACGGAATTCGAATGCCTGCGGCGGCAAGGGGACACCGTAGTTTCGCAGCTGCTGGGCGCGGGTGATCACTGCAGCGCCTTCCAGCAGGTTGCGAGCGATCTGGACCACGGTGCGGTTCTGGGGCGGCTCCAGGAACGAGTCGGCGACCCACGCGTTGAAGGCGCCCATTGCCGGTCCGCACCAGAGCTGGTAGTCGATCTTGCGCTCGGTCGTGCCGGTGATCGGCCAGCGGCTCGTGCTGCCGACGTACCAGCGAAAGACCAGCGCCATCTTGTGCTTCGGGTCCTTGTCAGCGCGCTCCGCTTCGCGCGGGTTGCGCTCCGCCCAGAAGGCGCGGGTCCCTTCCCAGATCTCCGCTATGGGCGCGCGGAACAGCTGTTTCTCGAGTCTGGCCATCACGTCTGACGGGATCGCTTCGAGTGAGGGGTAGGCTGCGTAGAGGTCATAGAGTTGCTGGGCTCGGGGGCCGAACATCGTGCCCCGCTTGAGCACCTGGACCTTGACGCCCAGCTCGAACATGTCGGCCGAGGGAGCCATCATCACGTCACCCATGCGGGTTTCGGCGAGCAGGGCCTTGGCGTCGGTCGACACGCCCGACTCGACCGCACTCTGATTGACCGATCCGGTGAGCACATAGGCCGCTCCCAGCGCGAAGGCTCCCGCCACGGCGGAGGGAGTGCCGAGCCCGCCGGCGGCGCCGATGCGGATTGGCCGAGTGTACCCGTGCTTGGCCGCGATCCGGTCCCGTAGTGAGGTGATCGTCGAAAAGAGCGCGGTCAGGATCTGATTGTCGGTGTGACCGCCTGAGTCGGCCTCCGTCGTGATGTCTTCGGCCACCGGCAGATGGCGAGCTAGCTGGGCTTCCTGCGGGGTCAGCCACTGCCGCTCAACCAGCGCGTCGAGCATTTCACCAGGCGGTGGCGACATGAAGTGGGCGGCTGTCTCGGGCCGAGAGATCTTGGCGAAGACGTAGTTGTTGCGCATGATCTGCCCGTCAGGGGCTGTTCGCAGGCCGCACATCGCGTAACGCACGATGGATGGGGTCAAGGCCATGTAGGCGGAGGCGGAGACCCGGCGAACGCCGCGTCGCAGCAGCAGCTCGGCCATCCCCTCCTCGAGCTGTGGTTCTTGCGGTGAGTGAATCAGGTTGCAACCCCAGGGTTTGTTGCCCAGGGCCTGCTCGATCTCGTCCAGCGCTCGTTCGACGACCGGCAGGGGGAGGCCCGCCGAGCCGAAGAAGCCCAGCATGCCATTGTTTCCCATCTCGATGACGATCGAGGTCGTTGCGATGCCGCGAGCCATCGCTCCGGTGACGTAGGGGAAGCGCAGTCCGTGGACCTCGAGGAACGAGCGGTCGCCGAGCCACTCGGGATAGAGTGCGGGCAGTATCCCGAGGCAGGGCAAGCCGCCCTCGGTTGATGGGGAGAAGTTACCGTCGAGGGCTACACCTACTCGGCCCGCGTCGGATTCTCTGACGATGAACGCAGCCTCACGGCAGCGCGCCACGGCATCCAGCAGTTGGAGATGGTCGAAGGCCGGGGTGATCGAATCTGATGTCCAACGACCGATCGAGCGCAATCCGGTCGCGTCTGTTTCAGCGGTCAGCATGCGGGTTTGATAGCATCGGTTTGACCGAAAGCCCAAGCCCGTTCAGGAGATGTGTACAGCTATTACAAAAGTATTACACGGGCGTGTCGATGCCGGGCAGCCTCGTTTGAGGCGTCGCTTCAACTCCAGCAGCAGTCGTGGGGCCTTACGTGCCGTCTGCGGCGTTCATCGAGGAAAGCTGGCTGACGAGACGAGAAACGCCCTTCAGGCCTTGGGCTACGTGCAATGGGGTCGCTTCACGCGCTCTAATGTGGTCTGCATTAAGGCCGTCTAAGGGTTCGAGCCCGGTCGAGTCTCGACATCGCCCAGAAGGGTGCGGATGAAGGCCCGGTCCGTGAATAGCTCATCGGTGATTTGATTGGCCACATTCAGTTCTTCACCGGTGACGGCCGGTTTCGGATTGATCTGGGCACAAACTGCAAGGTCTTCCCGCCATCGTGCGTCATCTGGCAGACCCGTGATTTCCAGAAAGCGGTCGAATGAACCGAGGTAGTCGGTCTCCGGAAAAAGACTGATTGCATCCGGGTACTGGCGCTGCTTGTTCAAGATCCAACGGTACTCTTCCAGCACCTTTCGGATCACGCCATCCCTGTCGGTTGTCCCGAGCAGGCGGTGGTGGTTCGTTTTCAAGTTGGATCGCGCACAGTGAATCGGGTTCCTGAGGGGAGCGATGAACTTGACTCCGGCCCGGACCAAGGCATCGAATCTGCCCAGGCTCCGGATACGGGTGCTGATCCGATACGACTCCTTCCAGACCAGGCATCGAACGTCATCCTTGGTTCTATCGCCGCCGTACCGACTCAGATACCGCAATCGGGTCGGGTAGGACTTGTCGAAGGCATGGGAGAGGAGAATACTCCCACCGGCTTCCCCGCGGTGGCCTCCGACCGAGGCCTTCATCGCATACGCCTGGAACTTCTCCTGAGCATCCGGATACAGGATCGGGTCATGCTCCTTGTCGAAGACCTGCATGAAGTGGTGGTTCAACACCTGTACGTGGGGATGGAGATGCAGTGTCGCCGCTGTGAGGGTCGTCAATGATCTGTAGGGTCCCAACATGAGGACAGTGATCATTGCCGCCTCCGAAATCGTTCGGTCCGGATCCGATGATCTGACTGGCACGGATAGCTATAACCCACTGCGGAGATCATAACGAAGCGGGGAATCGGGGTCAAAATGGGTCTCGTAGATCCTACGATGCGTCGCGGAGGATACGGCTCCTGCGATAGGCCCATTGCTCGCCAGCAGCGTAGTCTGCACCTTGAGAAGAGCTGCACCCCGGGCGATCCGCTAGCCGCAGGTCGGAAACCACCTCGGCGTTGGGGCCTCATGCCAGGCCAGGCGGCCGTAGGTGTCACCGCCCGCCTGCCGGCGGTGTCAGGCATATGT
>PVBE010996052.1_pt1 | contig 21817 bp, 26 predicted proteins | sample 1631181 | NCBI WGS metagenome assembly PVBE01 (sample SAMN08397723, study PRJNA350692) | Marine metagenome, whole genome shotgun sequencing project. | isolation source: water | place: Pacific Ocean | collected 2012-04 | reverse complement strand
CCAAAGGCTCAGCGCACGAAGACGATCCCGGCCCGTAGCGGACAACTCCACCGCCTCGTAGCCTCCTGCGCGCAGGAGGCTACGAGGCAACCCAAACACTTGCATCCAGGGACCTCCTCTCTCTCTGTTGGCCCCTGGAACCCTACTCCCTACCCAAGGAGAGGTCTCACATCTATCTGAACCTATACACGGACCTTGGCGGGCTTGAGGGGAAAAATCCCCTTGTGGTAAGATTCGGTGTAACGCCTTGAGACTTTTGGCGTTTTGGTCCATCGAAATATCCATTCAGGAGAAAGGGGAGCCGAAATGGCGGACAGCGAGGACGGTGGCTCGCGGGTCCGGTTGGCGGCTGACAGGACGGCGCTGGTTGTGGTGGATATGCAGGAGCGCCTGATGGCCGCCATGCCCGAGGAAGCCCGCGACCGAACCATCTGCAACGTCGGGATTCTGCTGACCTTGTCCGGGCGGATGGGTTTCCCCGCCGTGGCGACCGAGCAATACCCCAAGGGGTTGGGCCGCACCATCCCCGAGGTCCGGGACGCCGTCGCCGATTTTCGCCCGGTGGAGAAGATCGCCTTCAGCTCCTGCGGGGCATCGGGGTTCATGGACCGGATCACGGCGAATCGGACCCGGGACGTCGTGGTCGCCGGGACCGAGACGCACGTTTGCGTTTTCCAGACCGTCTGCGACCTGCTGGACTCGGGATTGAACGTCCACGTGCCTTCGGACGCCGTCTGCTCTCGGACCGCTTCCAATTGGGAGGTCGGCCTGCGGCTGATGGAAAGGGCCGGGGCGGTCATCACCTCCACGGAGACCGTCGTCTTCGACGTCCTCCGCGTCGCCGGGACGGACGATTTTAAATTCATGGCCCCCCTCCTGAAGTAGCGCCCAAGCGGGACGCCTCGAAAGGAAAATCATGGCCCATCATCGACTGAAGGCGCGCCTGAACGCGGGAGAAACGCTGTTCGGCGTGTTTCTGGGCATCCCCGCCCCGCCCATGGCGGAAATCGCCGGCTGGGCCGGGTTCGACTTTGTCTTTGCGGACACCGAGCACGGGCCCGGACATTCGGAGAGCGCCGTGGGGATGGTCCGGGCCGCCGAAGCGGGCGGGACCGAGGCCCTCGTCCGGGTGACCTCCTCGGAGCGGACGCAGATCCTGCGCGCCCTGGACGCCGGCGCCTCGGGGGTCCTCGTCCCCCAGGTGAACTCCAAAGAGGAAGCCCAACGGGCCGGCGCCGCCGCCCACTATCCGCCCGACGGTATCCGCGGGATCGCCTTCTCCATCCGCGCGGCGCGCTACGGCCTCTGGAAGCCCGCCGAATACCTGGCCGCCGCCAAGGAAGAAACCCTCGTGTGCGTTCAGGTGGAGTCCGGGCAGGCGGTGGAGCGGGTGGCGGAAATCGCCTCGGTCCCGCTGATCGATGTCCTGTTCGTCGGTCCCACGGACCTGAGCATGAACCTGGGACACCCGGGAGATCCGACCCACCCGGAGGTGGAAGAGGCCATCGACAGGATCTTCGAGGCGACGCTGGCCTCCGGCAAGGTCCCCGCCATCCTGGCCAACGACGTTCCCACTGCCGAGAAATGGATGGGCAAGGGCGCGAGGATGCTCGCGGCCAACGGGACGGGAATTCTCTCCAAGGGCATGGCCGATCTCCAGTCCGGTTTCCGAAGTCTGACAGGATGAGCCCGACCGTCCGACGAGTTGCGCTCCTGTTCGGCGGCCGGTCGGCCGAGCACCGGGTGTCGCTGGCCTCGGCGGCCTCGGTCGCCCGTTCCGCCGACCCGGAAGACCTGCTGATTCTGCCCGTTTTGATCGGGACCGGCGGGGCGTGGACCCTCTTGGAGTCGCCGGAGGCCCCCCCCCCCTCCGCGCGGGGCGTCCGCGTCACCCTGAGGCCCGAACCCGGTCCTCCCGCGCTGGTGGAGATCCCGGGGGGGGCGCTCCATCCGTTCGACGTGGCCTTCCCCGTCATTCACGGCCCGGGCGGCGAAGACGGGTCCCTCCAGGGGCTTTTGGAGTGGGCCGGGGTCCCGTTCGTCGGCGCGGGCGTGACGGCGTCGGCGGCCGGGATGGACAAGGAATTGACCAAGGTCATCTGCCGCTCGGCGGGCGTGCCGGTGGTCGATTGGGCGACGCTGCGGTGGGAGGCCCACCGGGACGATCCGGAGGCGGTGCGAAGGGCGCTCGCGGAACGGGACCTCGAGCCGCCCCTTTTCGTCAAGCCGGTCGCCCTGGGGAGCAGCGTGGGCATCAGCCGCGTGGACCGCGAACGGGACCTGGACGAGGCGGTGGCCGCGGCGTTCCGCTTCCACCACCGCGTGGTTGTGGAAAGGGCCGTCGAGGGCCGCGAGCTCGAGTGCGCCGTTTTGGGGAACACGACCGGGGAGGGGGGGGATGACGCCCCGGCGGCGGTCGCGCCGCTTGCGGAGATCCTCCCCCGGGAGGGCTGGTACGACTACGAGCGAAAATACACCGAGGGGGCGACGGAGATCGTCATCCCGGCCTCGGTCGAAGAGGGCCTCGCCGATCAGGTCCGAACCTTGGCCCTGCGGGCTTACACGGCCCTGGGCGTGGACGGAATGGCCCGGGTGGATTTCTTGGTCGAGGACTCCTCCGGGGGCCCCACGGCGCACCTGAACGAGTTGAACACCATCCCCGGTTTTACGGCGACCAGCGTGTACGCGAAGCTGTGGGAGGCGGGGGGGCTCCCGTATCCGGGGTTAATCAGCCGCCTGGTTGATTTGGGCCTCGCCCGACGCCGATTCCTGGACCGGTTCGCGGCGGCGCGCGGCATCGACGAATGAGCCGGGTTGGCGGGGGGGAGGGGGGGGCGGACATCACCGCGGGAATGCGAAGGTCCGGGTTTCGGGATTCGGAGGTTCCATGAAGGCTGAAGACGCGCCCAAGGGGAGCGGTCGCCGATGACCCTCGCGGTTTTGATCCTCCTGGCCTATGTCGGGTTGACCTACGCCTTTCGTCTCTATGAAAAAGGGAAGGATCCCGACTGGTCGCGGCGCTTTTACCGGATCTCGTGGCGCGGGATCGGGGGGTTCCTCGTCGAGACGATCTGCACGGCCGTTCTGATTGTCCTTTGGATTGCGGATTGGATCTGGACGCCGGCGCGCCGCCGGCTCCGGATGGAGAAGAAGGTGCGGGACTCCTTCCGGCCCGGGGATCGGCCCGTGGTCCTGTGCCACGGATATCACATGCGGGGCCTGACGTTGGGGGTCCTGGCTTTGCGGCTGCGGAGGATGGGCCGATCGATGATCACCCTGCCCAGCTTCGGACCGAGCGGGGCGGGAATCCGGCGCTACGCCGACCAGCTGAGCGAGCATATCCGCGAGGTCCTTCAGGAAACGGGGGCCGACGCCGTGGACCTCGTCGGGCACAGCATGGGGGGGCTCGTCGCGAGGGCCTGCGCAGCGAAGGCCCGTGGCTCGGCCCCCGACGATCTCCGCATCGCTCATCTCGTGACGCTCGGGACCCCGCACCGGGGGATGGGTTTCTGGGTGTTCACATGGGGCGAGTGCGGGCTGGACATGAGGCCGGGGAGCCCGTTCCTCGCGTGGCTGGAGGAAGACCCCCCGGTTGTTGACGGGACGGCGGTTTATTCGCCCTTCGATGCCTTTGTGCCCGAGGATTCCGCCTCGGGATGGAGCGCCCCGACCGTCCGGAAGGTCCGCGTCGACGACGTGGGCCACATCGCGCTGGCCATGCTCCCCGAACCCGCCCGGCGGGTCTTCGAGGCGCTGAAAGATTGAATCGTTCGGGAACCATCCCCGGGGTGTCGGGGGGCGCTCTTCCCGGCGGGGCCGAAGCCGGCCCTTTCGGGCGGGCGCTTCGCGATTCCTCTTCCTCCGAACTCGCTCCCGGACAGGCGGGTTGATGCGCGTTTTGATTATCGGCAACCCGATCGCCGGCGTGGGGAGGGCGGGCCGGCGCGTCGGGGAATTGGGGCGGCTCCTTCAAGACCGAGGGTGCGAGGTGACAACGCGCCTGACCCGCGGCTCGGGGGACGCGCGCGCGTTCGCCGAAAGCGTCGGCGGCGACGTGGACTGCCTGGTGATCGCGGGCGGCGACGGCACGATCCATGAGGCGGTCAACGGATTGGCCGATCCGTCCGGCACGCCGATCGCGATCCTCGGCGTCGGCACGGCCAACCTGCTGGCGCGTGACCTGGATCTGCCCCGCACCCCGCATGGCGTGGCCGACTTGATCCAACACGGCCGGACGCGGATGCTCGACCTGGGGTTGATCGGCGGCGAGCGGAGGTTTTTCGCGGTTGCCAGCGCCGGGTTGGACGCGATGGTCATCCGCGCCCTGCACGGGACGCGTCGGGGCGCCCTCGGGTTCGGGGGCTATCCGCTCCCGATCCTCAAGGCGATTTCCCGTTACCGGCCGCCGAGGCTCCGCGTGAGCGTGGAGGGGGGCCGGCCGGTCGAGGGCGCGTGGGTCGTTGTGGCCAACACGTTCACGTACGCGGGATTCCTGAGCGTGGCCGACCGCGCCCGGTGCGATTCGGGGCGCCTGGACGTGGTGGTGTTTCCGCGGGGGTCGCTCCCCGCGCTGGCCCGTTACGCCTGGGCGGGCTGGCGGAGGCGGGTCTCGAAGCTGACCGGTGTTTCCTACCTCACCGGTGTGTCCGTCCGGATTGATTCGTCCGATCCCGTGGATGTCGAGGTGGACGGCGAGTATTACGGCGTCACGCCGATCGACATCGCGCTGCAAACCGCGGCGGCGCCGGTGCTGACGCTGGTTTCGCCCGGTTCGACGGCCCGCCTCGGGTCTCTCGGCGGCGCGTTTGACAGGGCGCGGGATACGCAATAGATTGCCTCCCGGGCAATCGAACGGGATTGTGTTGCGGTGGACACGCGGGGAGACGTCGGGATGGTCCAGAGCCAGGAACAAAGACTCCATCTCGCGCAGGATTCCTTCCGGCGGCTGATGCGGCGGGGCGCAACCGCGCACGCCCAAAACCTGCTCGAGAAGCTTCACGCGGCGGACCTGGCGGAAATCCTCCGACACATGGCCGAGGACGAGAAGCGGTCGACCTTTGGGTTGATCGAAAACCGGGTGCGGGCGGCTCAGGTACTCAGCGAATGCGACGATCAGACGGCCAAAGAGCTCCTCGAGCCCATGGAGCCGAAGGACGCGGCGGCGCTCTTTCAGGAAATCGACGCCGACGACGTAACCGACCTCATCAACCTGCTGCCGGATGAGGAGGCCAAGGCGGTTCTGGATATCCTCCAGGCGCCGGTGGCCGATCCGGTGACCGACCTGCTCCAGTACGGGGAGGAGACCGCCGGCGGGATCATGACGCCCCACTGTCTGGCGTTGCATGAGGCCATGACGGCCGGCGAGGCCATTACGCGCGTCCGGAAGGAAAGCGAGGCCGAGACAGTCTTCTACATTTACGTGGTGGACGAAGGCAACCACCTGGAGGGCGTGATCTCCCTGCGCCAACTCCTCCTGGCCCCCCCGGAAGCCACCCTCAAGGGCATGAGCCGGGAGGATGTCTATCGGGTGTCCACCGACACGGACCAGGAGGAGGTCGCGCGGCTCGTCGAGAGGTATGACCTGCTGGCGGTCCCGGTGGTGGACCCCGAGAACCGCTTGGTCGGGATCGTCACGGTGGACGACATCATCGACGTCCTCCGGGCCGAGGCCACGGAGGACATTCTCAAGATGGCCGGTACCCACGACGAGGAGATCCTGACCCGGTCGGCCTTCCGAGTGGCGCGTTACCGTCTCCCCTGGCTTCTGGTCGGTCTGGCCGTGGGGATGGTGACCGCCCAAGTCATCGCCCGTTTCTCCGGGCTCATCTCGGACCAGGTCTACCTGGCGGCCTTCATGCCGTTGATCCTGGGGATGGGGGGGATTGTGGGCAACCAGTCGGTGACCGTCCTGGTCCGGGGGCTCGCCACCGGGCGGCTGAACCCCACGCAGTGGATCCAGATCATCTGGAAGCAGTTCCAGGTGGGGGTGCTGCTGGGGCTCGCCATCGCCATCCTGCTGGGCGGCGTCACCGCCCTGCTCTACACGGAAACGCCGTGGCTCGGCCCGACGGTCGGTCTGGCCATCCTGATCGGAATCGTGGCCGCGGCGGTGTGGTCCGTCCTGGTCCCGCTGGCCTTCACTTGGCTCCACATCGACCCGGCCGTGGCGACGCAGCCCTTCGTCTCCACGACCATCGACATCGTCAGCGCGCTGATCTACTTTACGACGGCCTCCGTCCTGCTTATCTGAGGGAGCCGGCCGCTTTGTCCCCCCACGTGTCCGAGGTCGTTGTCCGCTACGCCGAAACCGATCAGATGGGCGTGGCCCACCACGCGGTCTATTGGATCTGGTTCGAGGCGGCCCGAACGGACCTGATCCGAAAGCTGGGATTTTCGTACCGGAGGCTGGAGGAAGAGGGTTACCGGATGCCGCCCGCTACGAGGACCGGGTTTCGGTCGCGGCCCGGGTGAGCGAGATCCGCCGGACCCGCGTCCGGATCGACTACACCGCGCGGGACGAAGACGGCAAGACGCTGGCCGAGGGCTTCACGGTCCATGCCTTTCTGAACGCCGATATGCGCCCTGTGCGCTTCCCGCCGGAGATGGCCGCGGCCCTGCGCGCGGACCTGGCGGAGACCGCCTCCTGATGCCGCCGCACCGTCTTGTCGACGATCTCGAGCGCCCGGCGCGGGGTCTCACCGGGTGAAATAGAAATACAACGCAAAGCCAAGGACCGCCGCCCCGCCCCAGGCCAGTCGCCCCTCGATCCGCTTCGCCCGTCTCCAATCCGCCGGGCTTTCGTAGCCCGCGAAGGGTTTCTCTTCCTCGGCGGCGGGGACCTGGGACCTTTCCGACCAGTTCCGAAGGGCAAGGTACAGGGCCGCCCCGAACAGGTAGATCAAAGCCCCCGGCTTCTTCCCGATGGCCGCGCTGATGAGCAGGCCGACGAGGACGAGGCAACCGATCATGGGCCGAAGGCCCTCATGGGTCGAAGACCCCGGGGTCGGCCTCGCCCAGGTTCCGTAGGCCGGCCGGGACGCGTCGCGGTTGAAGGGGATTCAAAAGGACCGTCAAACCTGGATGATTGCCTTCGGCGCGAAAGGGTTGCGGAGGCGCCGCCCGCCGAAAAATGCCGCCGGGCCTACGCCGAATCAAGGTTTCCCGGCGGCCGGGTGGGAGAGGCCGCCCCTTTCGACCCGAACCGCGGACGCCGCGTGCCTCCCCTCCCCCTCCTTCTCCCGCCGATGACGTGGCCGTGCGCCTTGAGGCCCGCCTTGATGAGGCACAGGGCGAGGAGGGCGTCTCCCAAAAGCTCGATCGGCCCGATTCCGGACCCGATGAGGGCCACGGAGAGCAATGTCAAAAGGCCCCAGACGATGTGACCGGTCTTTGGCCTCTTTCCCTGTTTGCGTCCCATTCAAAGGCTTCCGGCGCTCACCCTTTGACGGACTCGACGGGTCCGGGCGATAAGGACGGGCGGAGCGGTCTGCCCGTCCGCTTGTAATAGAGCCGAATGAGGAGCGACGCGATCTGTGTGGACAGGACGGGATAGAGCCAGACCTGAATCCAGAGCCAAAGCCCCGTGCTTGATCGAAGTCTCACGGCGTCCCAGACCCCGATCCCCTTCACAACGGCTACGTTGCGCATTCCGTAATAGAGCCCCGCTCCGCAGAGGAGGGTCCAGCAGATGCCGAAGACCGTGAAGAGCATCACATAGAACCCCCCGCCCTGGAACCGCGTCCACGGAGACAGCGGCGCGTAGACGCGCGGCTCGCCGACGTAGGGCCACTCGGCGGTCTGATCGCCGTCGGTTCGGACCTCCGCGTCCTCGCGCGCCTGGTGGCCGTTGGCGGGATTGGACACCGATCACTCAGCCCAGAGGACGTCGCCGTAGACGGGGCTGCCGCGCTCTTTCGAGGCGAAGACGGCGTACTCTTTTTTCGAATCGCCCACGGTCGTGTTGTCGCCGTGTCCGGGATAGAGGACCGTCTCGTCAGGCAGCGTGTACACCCGCTTTTGGACGTTGTCCACGAGGACCTCGAAGTCTTCCGGGCTGTTGGTCCGCCCCGGCCCCCCGGGAAAGACGGCGTCTCCGACGATGCAGTGTCCGGGCAGGAGGAAGGCCGTGCCCGCGGGGGAATGCCCCGGACCGGCCAGGAAGGCGCCGACCTCGCACTCTCCGAACCGGATCGTGTCGCCGTCGTTGATGTCGAAGTCGCCCTGGATGCCGAATTGAGCGGCCTCCGCGGGGGGGATGCCGACCGGAACGCCCGTCGCCGCTTTCAGCTCATCCAGCGCCTGGACGTGGTCGGAGTGGCAGTGCGTCATCAGGATGTAACGGACGTTGGTTCCCTCGGCGGCGGCCAGGAGCTTGTCGGCCTCGAAGGAGGCGTCCACGATGACGCTGTCGTTTGTCTTCTTGCAGACCAGGACGTAGATGTTGTTTCCGAAATCTCCGACGCGGACCTTCTTGACGAGGGCCGCGCCGGTGTCCGTCGTTTCCATGAGTTTGCTTTCTCCCCCGCGGGTTTCACAACCTATTGGAATTCAACGCTTAATCTCATGCTAACACCGGCCCGATGCGCACGCAAGACAGGGGGCGAGGGTTTGGGAGGGCGGCCGGGACACGGGGCGCCCGCCGGTCGGCTTAATCCGCCGCCGCGCGCTCCTCGCCGGTCTTTCCTTCGATGTCCACCTCGACCAGCGTCTCGTAGACCGCCCCCTGGGGATGGAGACGGCTTTCCATCAAGTCGATGCGCCGGATGGGGAAATCGGTTTCAAGCCCGCTCTCCGTCTCCAGGAGGGCCTCCGCCACCCGGCTCGGGTCGACGTTGTCCCGGATGCGCCCCAGCGTGAGGTGGGGATGAAAGGGCCGGTCCTCTTTCTCGAAACCCAACAGGTGGAGGGCCTCCTGGACGTGAAAGTGGACGGCGCGGAGCTCGGCCGGGACGGTTTCCGGGTCCGGTCCCCACCACAGGACGCGGGGCCGCTTGGCGTTGGGGAAGACCCCGAGGCGGTCCAGCCGGATTTGCGTGGGCCGGCATCCTTGCGACACGATGGAGAGTTGTTGGGCGATGTAGGAAAGGTCTTCGACCGGCACGTCTCCGAGAAATTTCAATGTGATGTGAAAGGCGTCGGGTTTCAACCACCGGATTCCGAGTAATTCGGGGCGCCGCTGGAGCGCGTCTTGGATGTCCGCCGCCCGGCCGCGGACGGCCTCCGGGGCCGTCACGGCGACGAAGCAGCGCTTTGTGTTCTCCCGGCCGGGGGCGCCTTCGTCCATGACCTCCTCATTCCTCCTTCGGCCCGGCCGCGGCGCTTTTCTCCGCCGCGGGCGCGAGACCCCGCAAATGGTCCCGCAGCAGCGCCAGGGCGGCGTCCCGGCTCTGGTTCCTCACCGATTCACGGCCGCCGGAAAATATGAAATGGCGGACGGTCTCCCCTTCGTCGGAGGAAACGCCGATGTAGACTGTCCCGACGGGTTTCTCCTCGGTCCCGCCCTCGGGGCCGGCGACGCCGGTCACGGACAGGCCGACCGAGGCCCCTCCTTCTCCCCCTCCCGGCGCCCGTCGCGCCCCGCGGGCCATCTCCGCCGCCGTTTGCGCGCTCACCGCGCCGTGGGTCTCGAGCGTCTCCTCGGAAACCCCCAGTCGGTCCCTCTTGACGTCGTTGTGATAGGCGATGACGCCGCCCTGGTAATACGCCGAGCTTCCCGAAACCGCCGTCACCCGGGCGCCGACGCCTCCGCCGGTGCAGGATTCCGCGGTGGCCAGCGTCCAGCCCCGTTGCCGGATCAGGGGGCCGATCTCCTCCTCCGCGGGGGGCCGGTCCGTCTCACTCATGGAGCGCCTCTCTTCCGACTCACAGAAAAGCCCCGGCCAGCCACAGGGCGATCTGAAGGCAGATGTTGGCGGCGACGCCCGCCAACAAGTCGTCGAGCATGATTCCGAAGCCCCGCTGACCCGGTTCGCCGAATGGCTTCCAGATGTCGAAAACCCGAAACAGGACAAACGCCGCCGGAACAAAATATACATTCGGCGCAATGGCGTACAAGGCCACCCACATCCCGACCATTTCGTCCCAGACGATCCGGGGGTCGTCCCCTCTGCCCGATCGCCCTTCCGCCCAAGTGCTCAGCGGAATTCCGAGCAGGAACAGGGCGAGGACGGCCGTCAGGTAGAGCGCGTCTCCCGGGTAAGGAACCGCCAGGTAAATCCCCAGGGCGAGCAGGCTCCCGGCCGTTCCGGGAACCCCGGGGATTAGTCCCGCGCCGCCCCCCGCGGCGAGCGCCCAGCCGATCCCCCGTCCCAGGGCGGTCCAAGGCCCGGGCCCCCGGGGGCTCGCCGTCGCGGGCTCAGCTCCGTCCGGCGCCATTCCACCGCGCCAGCCACGCCCGCGCCTCCTCGCGCGCCCAACCGTCCGCCCGCTGGATGGTCTCCAGCTCGACGTTGCGCTCGGGCCGGTGGGCCTCCATGACCCGCTCGATCAGCTCCGGGATCCGGATGAAGGGGATTAACCCTTGCAGAAAATACTCGACGGCCATCTCGTTGGCCGCGTTCATCACGGCGGGCATCGTCTCGCCGACCCGCAGGGCCTCCCGGGCCAGGGAGAGGCTGGGGAACCGGTCCGGATCGGGGGCGGAGAAAGACAGCCGGCCGACCTCGGCCAGGTCGAGCGGGGGGAAGTGGGCCTCGAGGCGTTTGGGATACCGCAAGGCGTAAGAGATTGGAATCCGCATGTCCGGCAGGCCCAACTGGCCGATGAAAGAGCCGTCCACGTATTCGACCAGCGAATGGACGATGCTCTCGCGGTGGACGAGCACCTCGATGCGATCCCCGGGGACGCCGAAGAGCCAGTGCGCCTCGATGATCTCGAGACCCTTGTTCATCATTGTGGCCGAGTCGATCGTGACTTTGGGGCCCATGTCCCAGTTGGGATGGCTCAGGGCCTCCTCCCGGGTGACGGTTCCCATCTCCTCTTTGGAGTGATCCCGGAAGGGTCCGCCCGAGGCGGTGAGAATGAGCCGGCGGACGTCCTCGGGCCGATGCCCCTTGAGGGCCTGGTAGATGGCGTTGTGCTCGCTGTCGACGGGCAGGAGCTGGGCCCCGCGCTCGGCCGCCCGGCCGACCACCAGCTCGCCGGCCGCGACCAGGGGCTCCTTGTTGGCCAGTGCGACGACCTTTCCGGCTTCGACGGCGGAGAGCGTGGGGATGAGTCCGGCCACGCCCTCGACGGCGGTCAAGACCACGTCCGCCTCCGCCAGTCGGCCCATTCGCTCCTGGCCTTCCGGTCCGGACCAGACCTCGATCTTCAGTTCGCTGAGCCGCTCCTGAAGCGCCCGGGCCGCGTCCCGATCGTACACCGCGACCGCCGGCGGCCGGAACTCCCGCGCCTGTTCCTCCAGGCGGTCGATGTTCCGGCGCCCCGCCAGGCCCACAATCTCCAACTCGTCCAGGTTGTGCCGGACGATATCGAGGGCGCTGGTCCCGATGGACCCCGTCGCCCCGAGGATGACAATCCGGTTCCGGCCGGCATGCGCCTCAACGCTCATATCGGATTGATTCTCATTCAGGAGGCGAGGGTTGGAAAGGCGACGACGCCCCCGCTTCGCGCCGCCGCTACGGGATTCCCCGCATCCATAATATCGCATAAAGGATGGGACCCGCGAACATCAGGGCGTCCAGGCGATCCAGCATCCCGCCGTGGCCGGGGATGAGCGCACCGGCGTCCTTGACCCCGGCGGCGCGCTTGATCGCCGACTCGGCCAGGTCTCCCGCCTGACCGGCGGCGCCGAGAAGCAGGCCCACCGCCCCCGCTCCGAGCCATCCCCATTCGGGACGCGCGGGCAGGAACCACGCCCACGCGAGGATCCCGGCCGCCAGGCTCGCCCCCATACCGGCCAGGGCGCCTTCGACGGTCTTCTTCGGGCTCAGCCGGGCGTGCAACGGGCGGCTGCCCCACGCCCGGCCCCCGTAATAAGCGCCGGTGTCCCCCGCCCAGACGACGAGCCACAGAAAGAAGATCCACCGCCAGCCCTCGGCCCCGTCTCCTCCCTCCGGAAAGCTCCGCAACAGGGTCATGGACCCGAATGTGAATCCCACGAACCCGATGCCGAGGATCCCCCCGGGGATCCCCTTCGGGGCGGGCCAAACGTGTCGGGGCAGGCAGAGCGCTGAAGAGAAGAATAACAGAAGCGCCGCCCAGACAACCAGCGTGGCGGCGGGGGGCGGGAAATGCGGGATCCCGAAGGCCAGCGCGGCCCCGGCGGCGGCGCCCAGCCCCAGAGCGATGCGGTTTCCGGGAAATCCCGCCAGGCGGAGGAATTCCCACGTGCCGACGGCGGCGGCGGCCGCGACGAGGAGTGAAAAGGAGACCGGACTGCCGTAACGGACGAAGGGGATCAGGACCACGAGCGCGACCCCGGCGCTGAGAACGCGGGTCACGCCTTATCCCTTTTTTTGGGCCACTTGGTCTTGGGTCCGGCCGAAGCGCCGCTCCCGATTCTGGAACTCGAGGATCGCCCGGTAAAGCTCGGGCTTTCGGAAATCCGGCCACAGGACATCGGTGAAGTAGAGCTCCGTGTAGGCCAGCTGCCACAGGAGGAAGTTGCTGATCCGGAGCTCTCCGCTCGTGCGGATCAGCAAATCCGGATCGGGCAGGTCGGCCGTGTACAGGAATCGCTCGAAGAGCCGCGGGATGTCCTCGGGTTTCATCTCGTCCCGTCTCACCGCCTCGGCCATTGCCTGGGCCGCCCGGATGATCTCCTGCCGGGACCCGTAACTCAGGGCCAGGGTGAGCACCATGCCGTCGTTCTCGGCCGTCCGGCTTTCGGATTCCTCGATGATCCGCTGGGCGCCTTTGGGGAGGTTTCCCACCGCGCCGATGGTCTTGAAACGGATGTTCTCGCGCATCATCCGGTCGATCTCTTTGCGGAGGAACTCCCGTAGAATTTCCCACAGGGCCCGGATTTCCAGGGAGGGGCGGCTCCAGTTCTCCTCGGAGAAGGCGTACAGCGTGAGCGCGCCGACGCCGATTTCCCGGCAGGTGGTGACGATCTCATCAACCGATCGGACGCCTTCGCGGTGTCCGGCGATTCTCGGCAGGCGGCGGTTGTGGGCCCAGCGGCCGTTGCCGTCCATGATGATGGCGATGTGGCGGGGAAGTTTCCGGAGGTCGATTTGTGCCGGAAGGTCATCGGCGGACACGAGGGGAATTCCTTCGGATGCGGTGGAAGGGAGGACGGATCGGGCGCTCCGGTCGGTCATTCCTCCATGACTTCTTTCTCTTTTTTCGCCGCGGCCTCGTCCACTTTTCGGATGAACTCGTCCGTCAGTTTCTGGATTCGCTCCTGGGCGCGGCGGTTATCGTCTTCGCTGATCTCTTTGTCTTTCTCCATCTGCTTGAGCAGGTCGTTGCCGTCGCGCCGGACGTTCCGAACGGAGATTCGCCGGTCCTCCGCGCTTTTCTTGACGACCTTGACCAGGTCCCGCCTGCGCTCTTCGGTCAGGGGCGGAACGGGGATCCGGATGACCGTTCCGTCGCTGACGGGGTTCAGGCCGAGGTTGGAGCGCTGGATGGCCTTCTCCACCTCGGGCGCCACCGACTTGTCCCAGGGCTGGATGACGATGAGGCGGCTCTCGGGGACCGAAATGGTGGCCAGCTGCTTGAGCTGCGCCTGGGCGCCGAAGTAGTCCACCAGGATTCCGTCGACCAGGGCGGTGGTGGCCCTTCCCGTCCGCACCCCGGCGTACTCCTTCACCAGAGAGTCCAGGGTCGATTGCATGCCGTCCTTCACTTCCTGGTGAATCTCTTCGATCATTCGTCCAGGTCCCGCACCATCGATCCGACCGCCTCACCTAGAACCAGCCGCTTGAGGTTTCCCGGTTTTCGCAGGTCGAGGACGGCGATGGGGAGATGGTTCTCCATGCACAGCGAAACGGCGGTGACGTCCATCACCCGAAGCCCCCGCTGCAGGACCTCCTGGTAGTTGAGCAGCGTCAGCTTTTCCACGTCAGGTGTGGTTTCCGGGTCGCCGGTGTAGATGCCGTCCACCTTGGTGGCCTTGATGATGACGTCCGCGCCGATCTCCACCGCCCGGAGGGCGGCCGTCGTGTCGGTCGTAAAATAAGGATTACCCGTCCCCCCGACGAAGATCAAGACCCGGCCCTTCTCCAGGTGGCGCAGGGCGCGGCGCCGGATGTAGGGTTCGGTGAACTGATGAACCGAAATGGCCGACATGACCCGGGTGACGAGCCCCGAGGACTCCAGCGCGTCCTGGAGCGCCAGTCCGTTCATGATCGTGGCCAGCATCCCGATCTGGTCCGCGGTGACGCGGTCCATGCCTTTTTCCGCCCCCGCCACGCCGCGAAAGAGGTTCCCGCCTCCGATGACGACGGCGACCTGGATCTCCAGGCGCTGGATCTCCTTGAGCTGCTCCGCGATGTCCTGGAGAACGGTGGATTCGATGCCCGACGGGCGTTTGCCCATCAGGGCCTCCCCGCTGAGCTTCAGCAGGATTCGCTGATAGGAGGACGCTGTCGACCGGATCGGCTTGACGGGTTCAACCGGCCGACTCACATTCGTTCTCCGTGTTGGGGCATCCAGAAAAGAAACCCTGCGGCCGGGCGGAACGGACTAGGCGCTGGCAATCTGCTGTTGAACTTCTTCGGCGAGGTTCTTTTCTTCGTGCTCCAGGCCCTCTCCCACCTGGAAGCGGGAAAAACGGCGGATGGAGATGTTCTCGCCCAGCTCGGCGATCTTTTCCTTCAACAAGGTTTGGACGTCCTTGTCCGGGTCCTTGATGAAGGCCTGCTCCAGCATCACCACCTCGCGGTAGAACTTGTCGATTTTTCCATCGACGATCTTGTTGAGGATGTTTTCGGGCTTCCCGGTTTCCCGGGCTTGTCCGGCGTAGACCTCCCGCTCCCGCGCGATGACCTCGGTCGGCACGTCCTCCCGCCGGACGCAAAGGGGGCTGGCGGCGGCCACCTGCATGGCCACGTCTTTGACGAATTCCTGGAACTGCGGGGTCAGGGCCACGAAGTCCGTTTCGCAATTGACCTCGACCAGGACGCCGATCTTTCCGCCCGCGTGAATGTAGGCGTAGACCAGCCCCTCGGTGGCGGTCCTTCCGGCCTTGTTGGCCGCGTCGGCGAGCCCTTTCTGCCGGAGGTGGTCCAGGGCCTTTTCCAGATCGCCTTCCATTTCCACCAGCGCGTTCTTGCAATCCATCATGCCCGCGCCAGATTTCTCCCGGAGGGTTTTCACCAGCGAGGCGGGGATATCCATGCTCATTCTTCCTTCTTGGTTGTTCGATTCCGAAATTCCGCTCCGTGCGGGTCCGGACGGCAAAGCCGGGCCCCCCGGCGCGCGGACCGCTATTCCTTCGGCGGCTCCGCCGGCGGAGCGGGGTCTGCCGGGGCGGGGTCGGGCTGGACGGCCTCCGCGGGGGCGGGGGCCTTGGTTTTGTCGGGGACAGCCGTTGCCGGCGCGGCCTCCTTTGTCTCGGCCGCCGCTTTTTCTTTGTCCGCTTTGTCGCGGATTTCCTGCTCGGCCTTGAAAGCCTCGGCGAGCTCCTCCTCGTCCTTTTTCCTGGCTTTCCCCTTGATGATCGCGTCGGCCACCACGGAGGAAAAGAGACGGATCGCCCGGATGGCGTCGTCGTTGCCCGGCAGGATGGTGTCCACCCCGTCCGGATTACAGTTGGTGTCTACGACGGCGATGATGTGCACGCCCATCTTGCGGGCTTCCCGGATGGCGATGGATTCCTTGTTGGGGTCCACCACGAAAAGAGCCCGGGGGATCTTGTCCATGTCCCGGATGCCCTGAAAGTATTTTTCCAGGCGCGTTTTCTCCCGGTTGAGTTGCAGGACCTCCTTCTTGGTTTTGCCCTTGGTGAGCTGGGCGCCGGGTCCTTCGCCGTTGTCGATCTGCTGGAGCTCCTTCAGGCGGTTCACACGGAGCTTGATGGTCGAGAAATTCGTCAACGTTCCGCCGAGCCACCGCTTCGTCACGTAGGGCATCTCGCAGCGTTGGGCATCTTCCTCGATTGCGGTTTGGGCCTGGCGCTTTGTTCCCACAAACAGGACCTGTCCCGAGCCGGCCCCCAACTCCTGCAGGAACTCATCGGCTTCGCGGATTTTTCCCAGGGTTTTCAGCAGGTCGATGATGTAGATGCCGTTGCGGGAGCCGAAGATATACGGCTTCATCTTCGGATTCCACCGTTTGGTCTGGTGGCCGAAGTGGGATCCCGTCTCCAGCAGGTTTTTTAGACTCACTTCCGCCAAATTTCGGTCACCTCCGTTGCATCAAGAATCGAAAAACAGGACTCCACTTCCGCCAGTCTCCGCAACTTGTCCGACTATGCTCTGCATTATAGGCGCGGCGGACACCTTTGGGCAACCCCAAATTAAGCGGGCGGGCCGCAAGCCGGGCGGGCCTTTCCGAAGGCCGCGTCTCAGGTGTGATACTCCGCGTTGATCCGGACGTATTCATGGCTGAGATCGGAGGTCCAGACCGTTGCGGTCCCGTCCGCCACCCCCAGGTCGATCTCGATCTCGACCTCCGGACCGTCCAGCGGTTTCGCCCCTTCGGGCTCAGCCCTTCCGCCGCCGAACGTCTCCGCCCCGTTGAGCTTGACCCGGAGCGCTTCGGGACGCACCTCCACGCCGCTGGCCCCCGCCGCCGAGACGATCCGGCCCCAATTGGGGTCACAGCCGAACAGGGCGGTCTTGACCAGGTTCGAATCCGCGATCGCGAAGGCCGCCGTTCGCGCCTGCCGGTTGTCCGCCGCGCCGCTCACCCGGACGGTGACGAACTTGGTTGCCCCTTCGCCGTCCCGCACAATGGCGTGCGCCATTTTCAGACAAACCGCGCCGACGGCCTCTCGAAAGGTTTCGAGGTCCGCGGGCGCGGACGCCCCGACGCCGGACGCCCCGTTGGCCAGGAGGAGGACCGTGTCGTTGGTGCTGGTCTCGCCGTCCACGGTGATGCGGTTGAACGAATCGTCCGCGGCCCGGATCAGCGTTTTCCGCAAGTCCGCCGTGTCCACCGAGGCGTCCGTCGTCACGAAGGCCAGCATCGTGGCCTGGGGGGGCGCGTCTTCCGGCGCGGCGAGGCGGGGGCGGATCATCCCGGACCCCTTGGCCATCGCCCCCACGCGCACGCTCCCGCCGGAGAGATCCACCTCGACGGCGGCGGTCTTGGGGACCCGATCGGTCGTCAGGATGGCCTTGGCGGCCGCGTCTCCCCCCCGTGCGTCCAGGGACGAGACGGCGGCCGGGATGGCGCTTTGGATCTTCGCCATGGGCAGCCGGCGGCCGATGACGCCCGTCGAAGCGACCAGAATCTGATTGTCGCCGGCGAGCCCCAGGGCCTCCCCGGTCCGTCGGGCCATGGCGAGGGCGTCCTTTTTTCCCGACTCGCCCGTGCAGGCGTTGGCGTTTCCGCTGTTGATGATGACCGCCCGCGCTTTCCCCCTCCGGACGCGCTCGCGGCAGAGGCGGATGGGCGCGGCGGCCAGTGCGTTCCGGGTGAATACGCCGGCAACGGCCGCCTCGTGTTCGGAGAACACCAGCGCGAGGTCCAGCCCCTGTTGTTTGATCCCCGCCCTCACGCCGGACGCTGAAAATCCCGCCGCCGCGGCGACGCCGCCTTCGACCCATCGAAAAGCGGGAGGGGAGATTTCTCCGGGGCTCATATCGGGATTCCTGTTGGGGCGAGGCCGATTGTTTCCGGGAGCCCCGCCATCAGATTCATATTCTGAACCGCCGCGCCGGCGGCGCCCTTGGTCAGATTGTCCAGGGCGGAGACCACCACGACCCGCCCGGTGCGGTCGTCCAGCGCGAATCCCAGGTCGGTGAAGTTCGATCCCCGCACCTGGTCCGTCGACGGGACCCGGCCCGGGGGCATGAGGCGCACGAAAGGCTCGCCGCCGTAGGCCCGCTCGAAGGACGCGTCCAGCTCGGGCGCGCCCACGCCCTCTTTCCGCCGGGCGTAACAGGTGCTCAGGATCCCTCGGTTCATGGGGATCAGGTGAGGCGCAAAGGTCAAGGTGACGGCCGACCCCGCGGCGCCGGAGAGCTCCTGCTCGATCTCCGGCGTGTGCCGATGGACGCCGAGGGAATAGGCCCGAACGCTCTCGTTGACTTCGCAGAAGGAGAACTCCGTTTTGTTCTGTCTCCCGGCGCCGGAAACCCCCGATTTCGCGTCCACCACAATCGAGGCCGGCTCGATGAGGTCGTCGCGCAGCAGCGGGGCCAGGGCCAGGATGGCCCCTGTCGGATAGCACCCCGGATTGGCCACCAGGCGGGCGTCGCGGATCGCCTGCCGGTGAAGCTCGGGCAGCCCGTAGACGGCCTCGTCCAGACGGGCCGCGTCGGTGTGTTTCGTCCCATACCAGGTTTCGTACACGTCCGGAAGCTTGAGGCGGTAATCGGCGCTGAAGTCGACGACTTTTTTCCCGGACGCCAGGACGGCCGGCACCGCGCTCATCGCGCTTCGGTGGGGGAGGGCGGTGAAGACCAGATCGGCCCCTTCGCCGACGGTCGCCGGGTCCAGGGACGCGAGCTCCGCTTCGATGACGCCCTGGAAGGCCGGCAGAACTTCGCCCAGCGTCCGGCCCGCGAACGTCTCCGAGGTGAGGCGGACGATCTCCACTTCAGGATGGGCGGCCAGGATACGCAGCAGTTCGCCTCCCGCGTATCCGGTGGCGCCCGCAACAGCAATGCGCAGCATCCTTCCGCGATCCTTTACAGGGCGGGGTTCAGCCCTCCGAGCCCGGGGCGGGCGCGGGTCTTATCGTTTGGAGAATTGGAAGCGGGCGCGCGCGCCTCTCAAACCGTACTTTTTTCGCTCCTTGACGCGCGGATCGCGTGTCAAGAAACCGGCGCGCTTCAGCGTGATCCGGTGCTTGGGGTCCGCTTCGACCAGGGCTTTGGCGATGCCGTGCCGGATGGCGCCGGTCTGACCTGAAAGCCCCCCGCCCTTGACGGTGATGTAGGCGTCATACTGGCCCCAGGTTTCGGTTGTGTCGAACACCGATTTCAGGACCATCTGCGCCGTTTCCCGCGGGAAATACTCCTCGATGGGACGGCGGTTGACCATGATGCGGCCGGGTCCGGCGCTCAACCAGACGCGAGCGATGGCGGATTTTCGCTTTCCCGTAGCGTAGATGCGGTCGGCCATAATGTCTCTTGTCGCCTTCTCTTTCAGGTCTCGAGGGGCTGCGGTTGCTGGGCCTCGTGTTCGTGGTCCGGCCCGGCGTACACTTTGAGTTTTTTCAGCATGGCGCGGCCGAGGGGGTTTTTCGGCATCATCCCTTTGACGGCCATTTCGACGATCCGCTCCGGATGGGCGCCGCTGAGGATCTCTTCGGCCGTTCTGGCCTTGATCCCGCCCGGATACCCCGAGTGGCGGTAATACACCTTGTCCGTCCGTTTTCTGCCGGTCAGGACCACCTGTTCGGCGTTGATCACGATTACGTGATCGCCCCCGTCCACGTGGGGGGTGTACATTGGCTTGTGCTTGCCCCGCAGGATGGTCGCCACGCGCGTCGCCAGACGGCCGAGAACCTGACCCTTGGCGTCCGCCACGTACCACTTTCGCGCCTTCAGGGCGTCTTCTTTTCGTAACGAGGGGGTTTTCTGCGGCATGATCCCACAAACTCCAACGAATCAATAAAAGACAAGAGAGGCTAATTTACTCCAGCCCCGGTTGATGTCAAGCGATTCAGGCCGTCCGGCTCCATTGCTTAGGAGGGGCTTGCGGCGCTTTGTTGGAACCACTCCACGGTTGTCCGAAGCCCATCCGCCAGCTCCACGGCCGGTTCATAGCCCAGAATCTCGCGGGCCAGGCTGATATCGGCCTGCGAGTCCCGGACGTCGCCCGGGCGGGCGGCCCCGTAGTCCGCCTCGACGGAGGACCCGGTGATCTCCCGTAGCAGGGCGAGCAGTTCGTTCAAAGAAGTTCTCGTTCCGCACGCCACGTTGAAAGTCCGCCCCGGGGCCTTCTCGGCCGCCGCCGCCCGCAGGTTCGCGTCCACCGCGTTGGAGACGAAAGTGAAGTCCCGCGTCTGCTCGCCGTCTCCGAAGACCACCGGGCGCTGTCCGCCGAGGTGGGCGTGAATGAAGCGGGGGATGACGGCCGCATAATCGGAGCCGGGGTCCTGCCGGGGTCCGAACACGTTGAAATAGCGCAACCCCACGGTCTCGAGGCCGTGCAGGTCGTAATAGATCCGGCAGTACCACTCGCCGGACAGCTTGCTCAAGGCGTAGGGCGACAGCGGGTTCGGCGGTTGTTCCTCATGCTTGGGCAGCGTCGCGGTGTCCCCGTAGACCGAAGAGGAGGACGAATAGACGACCCTTCGGACGCCTTCGGCCTTCGCGGCTTCCAGGACCTGTAGGGTTCCCATCGCGTTGACCGCCTCCGACTCCAGCGGAAACTTGACCGAGCGCTGAACCGAGGGCAGGGCGGCCAGGTGAAAGACGCATTCCACGCCCCGGACCGCGCGCTCGAGGGCCTCGGGGTCCCGGATGTCCCCCTTGAGGAGCTCGATCCGTTGGCCGAGATCGTTCAGGTTTTCCGAAGACCCCGTGGATTCGTTATCGAGGATGCGGACCGCGTCCCCGCGCTCGGCGAGCCGGGCGGCGAGGTGGGAGCCGATGAATCCCGCGCCCCCGGTGACCAGGTGAAGTGCCATTCGTCCTCTTTCTTCATGGCAGCGCGCCGCGCCGCCTCCTCCAAGTCCGCCCCGACGGGGGGAAGGCTCAGAGTTTGAAAATCTTGCGGTTTTTGAATTTCTTGAACGCGTTGCGGGTGTCCACGATGATCTTTGCGTCCTTGAGGATGTCCTTCAGCGCAAAGGCCTTGTGATCGGTGAGGAGGACGACGCAATCGGCCGCCCGCAAGACCGCCGGCCGGCCCTCCACCCCCTTGAGCCGCTTGTCGAGCACCTGGATTTCCGACACGTAGGGGTCGGTGTAAGACAACCGGGCGCCCCGCTCGGCCAGGAGGGTGAGGACATCCAGGGCGGGGGATTCCCGGATATCGTCGGTGTCCCGCTTGTAGGTGACGCCCAGGGCGTGGACGCGGGAGCCCCGGACGCTCTTGCTGCGTCTGTTCAGGGCCTCGGTGACCTTCTCGACCACGAAGCCGGGCATCATGGAATTGACCGTGCCCGCCAGCTCGATGAACCGGGCTTCAAAGCCGTTCATCTTCGCCTTCCACGAGAGGTAGAAGGGATCGACCGGGATGCAATGGCCGCCCAGGCCCGGGCCGGGATAAAAAGGCATGAATCCGAACGGCTTGGTGCTGGCCGCGTCGATGACCTCCCAGACGTCGATCTTGAGCTGGTTGCACAGCAGGGCCATCTCGTTCACCATGCCGATGTTCACGCTCCGGAACGTGTTTTCCAGAAGCTTGACCAACTCCGCTACGCGCGTGGAGGAAACGGGGACGACTTTATCGATGCAGTTGCGATAGAGCGTAGCCGCCAGCTTGCAGCACGCCGGCGTGATTCCTCCCACCACCTTGGGGATGCTCCGGGTGGAGTATTGGGGGTTGCCCGGATCCACCCGTTCCGGGGAGAAGGCAAGATGAAAATCCTGTCCGACGCGGAGCCCGGTTTCCTCGAGAATGGGCAGGACAATTTCCTCGGTGGTTCCGGGATAGGTTGTGCTTTCCAGGATGACCAGCAAGCCCCGGTGCAGATGGTCTCGGACATTCTCGGTGGCGGTGACGACATAGGACAGGTCCGGATCCTTTGTCTTTCGCAGGGGGGTCGGCACACAGATGTTGACCGAATCCATCCGCCGAATCT
>PVBE012313344.1_pt1 | contig 21823 bp, 18 predicted proteins | sample 1631181 | NCBI WGS metagenome assembly PVBE01 (sample SAMN08397723, study PRJNA350692) | Marine metagenome, whole genome shotgun sequencing project. | isolation source: water | place: Pacific Ocean | collected 2012-04 | reverse complement strand
TTTATCAAATTACTAGACAAAGGATCACCTCCTTTCATCCAGGGGGACCACATACACGCTTGAGACTCCCCTGGCGTCCACAGGCGTGTAACTATCTTCAACCATGTTGAGGCAATTTTCTGGAAATGTCAAAGGGGGAACCGCTTTTTTTCTACGGAAGTGTATTAAAGAATAAGGGGCTGTACCAGACAACTAAGAAAATGATGTGACTAGTGTCACAGTCGTGTGCCAATTTTGGGAAATAGGGTGAACGGTCTTCGGCGGTGCGAATATTCAAGGGGGGGAGGCCGAATGAGCAGGTTTGCTACTTCAAGCGGCCTTAAGAGTTAATTATTTGGATTTTTCCAGGCAGTCGGTTTCCAATTCTTTGCTTACAATATTATTGCATTTTTTGGGATCGGCTTGAAGCACGGCATAACAATAAGCCTGACTGTCACGGTTGAGGATCAACGTGCAATAGTAGGTGCTGTGGTCTTTGTGCATGAATCGATTGGTCGGATCTTTTATCGGGTGCAGTGCCAGACAGAGATGGCGCTGGTCTTGGGTGGAAACGTTTCCGCTTGCTTTTGAGGCAACTGATCCACCTGGGCGCCCTGCTCTGGCTTCAGCTGTTTCCGTGTCGCATATTTTGGGGTCAGGAATTTCCACGGCTTCTGATACCGGGACAAAACTCATCACGCTCAGAAATAGAACTGCCAATCCAGCACCAGCTAATTTCCTCATTTTCTCCTCCTTCATAGGGTCGAAAGCAATAAAGTTCACGCCAGTTTTTTTTCGCGGTACAGGCGTTTAGGAAGAATAAACCATTTTACAGAAAAATCCAATGACCATTTCCCTGTATCGGTAAGGAGGCGGGAGAATGTGTTGTGGCCGTTCTTACCCGGGAACGATTCTTAGCTCTTCCGGATACCAATCCGGCGGTACTTCGTATAAAGAAAATCATGAAGGATCGCGTGAAATAGGAAAAATATTCCTCTAATGTGGAAATAAATGAATTGCTGTCGCTTTGACAGACAGCGTTACCTCTCTGGAAACTTCAAGTTTCATTTCCTCTTTGGATTCCCGAGTGATGAGCGCATCGATGGGGAATCCACAATTCACGGTCAATCTCACCAGCGATTCCTCTGATACAATCGCTTCAATGGTTCCTCTTAATTGATTCCGGGCACTGCTTTTCGTTTCCTTTGTCAGTCTAATAACGATGTCCTCAGCTCTAATCCCCAACATCACAGATCCTGTATCCAATCCGAAGTCGGCCGCCTCAAGCAAATTATTGTTAATTTCGACTATGGCGAGTCCGTCCTTTTTTTCCTTGATTGAGCCGGGGAAAACATTCTCCATGCCGACAATTCCCGCTGTTGTTTTCTGATTGGGTTTGCTGAACACTTCGGCGATGGGGCCATCTTGCAACACGCTTCCATTGTTCATCACAATCATTCTGTCGCCCAGGGAAAGAGCTTCGGTTCGGTCATGAGTGACCAGGATCACGGGAATATTAAACTGTTCGAGTAAATGCCGGAGTTCTTTGCGTAGGCGGATACGTGATGGGCTGTCGAGCGCGGAAAGGGGTTCGTCCAATAGGAGGAGCCTGGGGTTTCGGCACAAGGTTCTGGCAAGGGCTACCCGTTGCTTTTCTCCTCCCGAAAGGGTTTGTACATTTCTGTGTTCAAGTTTTGACAGACCAAATGTTTCGGTCATGCGGGCAATGCGCTCACTTTTTTCATCTTTGGATATTCCTGTCAGGTTATAGCCGATATTTTTTTGAACAGAGAGGTGGGGGAACAAAGCGTAATCTTGAAAGAAAAATCCTATTCCCCGTTGTTGCGGAGTGACACAAGTATTAAGACCTTCTTTGAACCAAACCTCATCGCCAAAGCAGATCTGTCCTCTGTCGGGAGTTTCCAGTCCTGCGAGGCATCTCAGCACCGTGGTCTTTCCTGCGCCCGAGGGGCCGAACAGTACAGTCCAAGAAGGGGTCAGCTCCAATTCAGTTTGAATGGAAACCTGATGGCCTGGAAAATCTTTTTGAATATCGATCAGGAGTTTTTCGGCCATACCGTCCACACCTTCCTGTTGGTTGCATAAACCAGAGAGAGAACAAAAAATGAAAAGACCAGAAGTGTCAAAGCCGTTTGTCCGGCTTGCTCGTATTCAAGTGCCTGAACCTGATCGTAAATTGAAATGGATACAACCTGGGTGGAACCGGGAATGTTCCCGCCCACCAGGAGTACTACTCCAAACTCACCCAAAGTATGCGCGAAGGAAAGAACTCCCCCTGTGATCAACCCTGGAATAGATGACGGAATCACAATGGTCAAAAACGTTTTCAGCCGGGATGCGCCTAGCGTCCAGGCCGCTTCGCTCAGCCGCCGATCAACAGATTCAAAGCCAGCAAGAAAAGGTTGTACCGCAAATGGAAGGCTATAGAGAATGGAAGCGACAACCAGACCGGGGAAACTGAAAGGCAAAGCGCTTCCAAATACATTGAGATACATCGAGCCAAGAAAAGAATTGGGGCTGATGGAGACAAGAATGTAATAACCGAGGACCGTCGGAGGGAGGACAATGGGGAGAGCGACAATCGCTTCGATCAAAAACTTCCATCGCAATCGAGTGACACTCAACCAGCCGGCCAAAGGAATCCCGATAAGAAACAACAAAGCAGATACAACGGTCGCCAGCTTAATGGATAGAAGTAAAGGATCAGTAATCATCAATTGCGCCCAGGAAAGGTAGTTTGGAGAGGCAAGTTACAGCAATCTCCCTCCACGGGTCGTGGCACGGGTAGTGGGTCGAAGCCATATTTTTTTAGAATACGGGTTCCCTTTGGACCGGTTACGAACTCAGCAAACGAACGAGCCGCTAACGGATTCTGCGTGTCTTTTAAGATGAGGAACCCTTGTTCGATGGGACTGTGCTGGTCCTTCGGGATTTCCCAGAATGATCCAGTTGATTTCATTTTTGAGTTGCCCACCAGTGAGAGAGCAAGGATGCCCGCCTGCGCCGCCTGAGTATGAACAAACTGCGTAGCCTGACTGATATTTTCTCCCAGCACAAATCGGGATTTGACCTGAGAATAAATTCTTGATTTCTTCATCCACTCAATTGCGGCTCGACCATAGGGTGCGTGTTTTGGGTTGGCAAGGGCAATTTTTTTAACTTTAGAACTCAGAAGAGTATTGGCTTTTTTACTTTTTACGTCCAGTTCAACGGAATCAGGAACCCAAAGAACGATTCGTCCTATTGCGTATAGGGCGACCGGGGTATCGCCTAGACTCTTTCCTTTCTTAACCAGTTGCTTTGGGTAGTTTGTATCAGAAGAGAAAAACACATCATAGGGTGCGCCATGGACTATCTGGCTGAAAAAATTTCCCGAAGACCCAAATGAAAGTCTTACTATTATTTCAGGATTTTCATCATGAAACTCTTTGCCGATTTCCTCAAAAACAAGTTTCATGCTTGAGGCAGTAGCTACTTTGATCTCTGCGATTCCAGCCCAAAGCGTAGCTGGCCAGAATAAAAGGATCGAAAGGAAAACGAGTAGCTCGACTCTCTTGCGAATATAATTGTTGGTTGCCATGAGCTCTTCTAATGATTATTGACGGGGTATATGCGTTGTATACCACAAAACATAACGGAAGGTCAAGCCTGTTTCTTAAGTGGGAGTTTCTCGCATGGCATCTTAAGAAGGTTGGGGCTTGATATGGTATGATGACGATTATGGGAAAAGACTTTGATCCATTAAAATCCCGTTTACGGGAAATAAACGAAAGGCTGGATACGGATGAGCAGGCCTCTTTTGGCCTGCTCATTGAAAAATTTTCCGGTAACACATCTGAATTTCAACGGATCATGCGCGACCTGGGTAAGTTTGGTTCGAAGATTGGAACCGGATCAAAATTCGAAGTTTACCGTGAAGTGCAACACCTTTTTCACAATGCGCCTCCTAAAAAGTAACTAGGGCGGGTTATAACCTCAGATTCTTCGTCACGATGTTCCTCAGAATGACAAAACGGCTTTTTCTTGTCATGCTGAGCTGGTGGTATTTAACATTAGCTCTCCTGCCCAGGAGGGGTATGTCGAAGCATCTCGCTTTTTCTTATTTTCGACTTACGAATGGTCTTAAAAAATAATCAGCGCTATTTATGACTGATTCAGCTGTTCACATCATCGTTCATGGTCGGGTCCAGGGAGTATTTTTTCGTGCCTCGGCCCAAGGAAGAGCCGTGGAACTTTCTCTGGTCGGATGGGTGTGCAATTTAACGGACAACACAGTAGAGATTCACGCGGAAGGCGACCGGGAAAACCTTGAGCTTTTTATCGAATGGTGCTGGCAAGGTCCGCCTTCAGCAAAAGTCAGCCAGGTCGAGTCGGATTGGATAACTCCGCAGGCGAATAACGAATTTGAAATTCGCTATCTTACCTGACCGAACAAATTACACAACCTATTGTATTTAAAAGGTTTTTATAGATGTTTTTGGAGGGGTAAATTTATAAAAATATCTAACTGCCCCACTATTGTCCCACCTTTTACGAGAACTTCTCTATTGCGGGGGTCGGGTCACGAGTGTTTGGCCTTATCGGGATGAATAAGAAAGAAGTGGAATCCGAAGTGTTTGGTTTTCTTGAAGAGCAGTTTGATGAAGTGGCGGCACCGCTGTTACAGGTTGCCTGAAAACAAATTTTATTGGTCAGAGTTTTAGATCATTTTTTAGTTTCAAGAAATTCTATTTCGACCGTCATTTCCTTTAGCCCGCGTTTAACCAGCAATTCTGCCCGGTCACCAATTTTTTTTCCTCGCAGTCTATCAATCAAATCCTCAGCATCTACAAGATCAGTCCCGTCCATAGCTAAGAGAATATCGCCATCGTTCAGACCTGCTCGTTCCGCGTTGGAATTTTCGGAGACTGATTTTATGCGTACATCTTGTTGCCTGTTTTCCAGCAAGACACCGAGTTTAATTTTATTTTCCGGCAGAACTTTGTATTGAAGTTTCCAGGCATAGTCGCCTGAGTAAAGGGGAATGGAAACGTGTTTTACATCCATTTCCCGATCCTTAAGCTCAGGCGGAAGCTGGGTGACCGTAGGCAGGATTATGGAGTATGCATGGGGAACCCGGCGAAAAGCACGCTTGGGGATACCGAATCCGTATTGGACATGGAACCCTCCAGCTAAAACCACGAGCTTTGAGTTTGCGTTGTCCGGATTATTCAAAAACTCCGCGACGGTCAGAGCCATTGATTCCTCCCAGAGCAGAAGCATGCGGTAAGGTTTTTCCATGGCCTGGTGTCCGCCGAAGATAGACATGGAAAAGGGTCGATGGTAACGGTCGTCGAAATCTATTTCCGGGAAGTTGTTTCCATTGGGTGATTCATCTTTGCGGAACTGGTCTTCGGTTTCTGTGGAAGACTTCAGTCCAACCAGTGGAATATTGTTTTGTTGCATCAATTCAAATATCGGTTGATACAAAGCGTACCCGTGCCCCCAGTTGTTTGTGAACAGTTTTTTGAATTCGCTTGAAGAAAGTTGATTTTGATTCCAGCGATCAAGATCAGGTTGCGCCGAGCGACGGAGCATTTCCATACCTACGGATACCTTGCCGGGAAACCGGCGCGTCAAATCCTTGATGATTTCAACTTGAACTCGATGCGCCTCGGTGTTGTCATGTGTTTCCCCAATATAGATAACTCTGGAAGAAGAAATAGCATCCTGCATTTGGTCAAAGCTCACCTTGAGTCCCGTGGGCAGGTGAAGGATTTCATCATCACCCAATTCGTCCATGGAAAGGTAGGGCGAGCCGGAATGAGGCACGGCGTACTCTTCTGTGAATCCGTCTTGACTGGGAAAGAAAGACCCTATCAGGAGCGCGGTCAAGAGGATTCGGAAGAGTCGTGCCAAAGAGAATTGAGCCATTGTATTTCCTTGAGTGGTGGGTGTTAAAGGTCTGTATTTAATATATCAAATAAAGCGCCCTTATCATGATAAAAACGAGGTGGCATCTGGTTGAGCGGACTTGACTTATTTAACGCAATAATTCAGAATACGCGCCACCCCAGTCAGTATTTCGAATTCGGCAGTTGTTTGATATTGCTGATTTCCGTTCCGTGGGGATCGATATTTTTATGAAGGGAGGGGAGATTTTTTGGAAGTCACAGTTTATCAGAATCAGGTTGAGCGGGCGTTGAAAGTTTTGAAACGTCAATTGACAAAAGATGGGTTGCTTAAAGAGCTGAAGGCCAGACGGTTTTATGAAAAACCATCGGTCAAAAAGAAGCGAAAGCAGAAAGAAGCAAAGAAAAAGCGTAAAGCGGCAGTGAAACGTTCATCGTCTGAGTTTATGATGTAACGGATTGATAGATATATAAGAGCCGGGAGTTTTTTTTCGCCCGGCTCTTTTTTATTGCCTATCCTTACTACTGAGTTTTTGTCTTAGAGCTTCGTAGAACACGACCGCCCCTGCCGCAGAGGCGTTTAGCGAACTCATCGAGCCTGCCATGGGAATCGATAGGGTGAAGTCGCAAGCTTTTCTAAGAATAGGGCGGATGCCTTTTCCTTCACCGCCGATCAAAAGAGCGACGGGCATTTCAAATTTAAAATCATAACAGGATGTTTCGCCTTCAGGATCGATTCCTACGACCCAGAATCCGGATTCTTTCAATTTGTCTATAGCCTGCGCCAGGTTGGTTATCCAGGTGACAGGAAGTCTTTCGACGGCTCCCGAAGAACACTTCGCCACCGTTTCATTCAACGGAGCGACTCGGTGTTTTGGTAGAACAATACCCTGAACGCCCATGGCTTCTGCCGATCTTATTATGGCTCCCAGATTATGAGGGTCCTGAATGCCATCGAGAAGCACCATTACCGGTTGCGCGGACTCTTCTAGGGAGTGGGCGATTAAGTCGTCCAGTCCTATCGTTTCTTTGATTGAAAAATGTCCAACCACGCCCTGGTGGACGTAAGACCGATATCTTTTGTGAAACTCAGGCTTAGGAATAGCCTCGACCGCAATGTTTTGGGATTGAACCATTTTCATCAGAGATTTTAGCCGAGGGTTGGTTTTGCCTTCCTCCACGATGATTCGGAAGCATTTGCGCTTAGAAGCTTTCAACGCTTCCGTGATGGGGTTGATTCCGTAAAGGATGTCAGTTTGCGCATCAGTCATCAGTCGCTCAGGTCAATAGTGGTGTTAAAAGTCAAACGATTCTTGGTCGGTATGCTTTTTCCGGTCGGCGGTCGGACCTACCGGCATTGAAAATTATATAACATAATGTTATATATAGGTTTGGCCTGATCACGCCTTTTCCCGAATTAAGGAAACGTACCACATTCCTCCTGAATTGTATCTTCAAAATCGGAACCCATGTGTAATTTTTAACGGCGGGTTTAAAATTCAAGTTTTTGGCACTAATTTCGAAAAAAATAAATTTTGATGAAAATTTTGTTTAATAAAAAAATAGCAGTCTATTTTTTTAGCGGATTCCTTATCTGTTGTTTAGCTATCGCGGGTTTTGTCTATGGCCAGTTAAAGGACCTAGATAATATCAAAGCCATGGCGGTAGAAAAAATGGAAGAGCTGACAGGGCGTAACGTCTCCATTGGCGCGGCGGACCTTGAGTTTGTAAAAGGGATAAGTATTCGTTTGCGAAATGTATTCATTAATTCGTCCAATGGAGAAAACCGTCAGTTTTCAGCAAAGAGTGTATGGTTCGTTGTTGAATTGTGGCCGCTGTTGAATAAGAAAATTGAAATCCAAAAACTCATCGTCGAAGGGGCTTCCATAGAACTGATCCGTAATGAAAAAGGACAATTCAATGTGGGGAATCCCTCGCGCTGGCTGGCTGAGCCGGCTCAAAGCGGATTGTTTAAGGTGTTGGCGGCTAGTTTCATGCACAGGCTTTCCCTTTCGGAGGGTGAGGTGAGGTTTCTGGACTACTATAATGTTCCCGGTCCCGCCCCGCTTTCTATCGCAGTTAAAAATATCAACCTAACGGTCAATAAACAATTTTTGCAGAAGCCGTTTTCCTTCGACCTGAGTGGAGAAATTCCTAACGCCCACAAGCCTACTGCATTTCAGATGTCCGGAAGCTTTGACAGTCTTGGCGGGGAAAATGAGGGTAGGCCAATTCCAATTAAAGGCAAGGTGAAGGTAGACCAGCTCCATGTCCCCCAGTTTCGTCCATATTTCAAGAAAGTTTTTTCGGTTGTACCCGACGATAGTTGGCTTTCGTTGGAATCAGATTTTTCAGGAAACCTGGGGGGCAACCTGCGCTCAGAGGGTAAACTGAAATATACAACCACTGTCATGGATAAGAGGCCAGTACTCAGGAGTATGGACTCCAATAAAAGAGGAGTCATAGACTACAGTATTGCGCTTGATAAGGATTCGATTGAAATCCAGGATTTCAAACTACGGTCCGGCTCCATGAATTTTTCTGCCAAAGGCAAGCTCGCTGAGTTTCTGTCGCAAGACCCAAAGGTTTCTTTCGCGATTCAAACAGGTGAATTTAAAATCGCTGAAACCCGACAGTACCTTCCGCTGATGTTTTTTCCTGAGTCCGTTCACAGAGGCCTGAACCGAAGATTTGACAGTGGAACTCTGGAAGTTAAGTCCCTTAAGTTTGACGGATCGCTCGCACAGTTGCAAAAGTTGGAGTCCAAAGAAAACAAGAATCTTCTTGCCGCTGAAATTATCCTCAGGCAAGTCGACTGGCGTTCTCCCTTGCCTCCGCTTAAAAAAGTAACGGGTTCCTTGAAATATCAGAATGGTGATGGGTCCTTTAAGATTTTGAAGGCACGGTATAAGGACTTCCCCATTGCTAACGTAAAAGGGACAGTCCGCAACGTGATGAATAATCCTGTGGCCGACCTTTCAGTTGAAAATGAATTGACGCTTGAAAAATTAAATCGCGCTTTAAAGAAAGCTCTCGCTGGAGAATCATTTGAAAATATTCTTGACGACTATCAGGGTTTTTCTGGCAAGGGGTTGCTGAAAGTCAATATTCAAGGACCTTTGGAGGAGCCGGATAAAATTTCCATAACCGGTGCCCTTACCATGAAGAACGCTTCTTTTTATGAAGCAGAATTGAAATCGCGAGTTAAAAATTTTAATGGTGAAATTCTTTATCACCATGTGCCTAAGGAAAAGCAGAAACCCGCTAAGGCATCAGTCCCCATAGTTGCATTCAAGAATCTGTCAGGCGAATTTGGTAAAAGTTCGTTTTCCAATATGCAGGGAGAAATTCTGCGGCAGGGGGAAAGTACTGTCCGCAAAATGAAAGCGGTTTATAGGTTAAACGCGGCTGAACTTCCCGGCGTGCTCGCGGATATTGATTTCAGCGGGCCTCTGTTTACAGTGCTCAAGCAAGCAGAATTTGGAGAAGGTGATGTGGAAGTGAATTACCGGAACTTTATTGACTTTAACCATCCGGAGCAGGAAAAGGACTGGGGAAAGATCGAATTGAAAAATGTTTCCGTGAAACATCCATCAGGGTTCCAACCATTGCTCAAGCTGACTGGTGGCATCTCTTTTGGGGATGGGCGCATAGCCTTGACGAAAGTTGGCGGGTGGTATGGCAATTCACCTATTCAAGTGGATGGGGAGTTGGTTCCAAAATCAGGATCGCTTGTGGATTTCGATTTGAGTGCAACATCGGCTGATTGGACTCAGGATGACTTAAAAGGTATTCCTTATCTACAGGATTTAAAATTTTCAGGTCCACTGAGCTCAGTAATTACTCTTACTGGAGACCAAAATTCCTTTAAGTTTAAAAATAAACTGAACCTAACACGGACAAGCTATAAATTTCAAGACGAGGTTTATAAAAAGGAAAATATTCCCAACCTAATGGAAATGGGTGGGGCTTATTCCCCTAAGGAAGGTATCGTAGTCGACCATTTGAAATTCGTTCTGGATGACAGTACGGTCACTGGGAAGGCAAAGATCAAAAGTTTAGTCGATCCAGAGTATTCCATTAAGTTAAGCGCATCAGGGCTAAGAACCAACACCATGGCATCGGTTGTGGCCGTTCTAAAGAACAACCGTGCCGGGAAAATAGATTTTGATATTTCAGGACGAGGCAACTTGAATAACGTTGAAGATTCATGGGTCGAAGGCTCTGCTGTTTTGAAGAACCTTGTTTTTAAATTAGAGGACCGGGTAAGCCCTATAACTTTCAGCGCCGATGTTCGGTTTTCAGGCAATGCTTATGATGTGCGTTCAGGGCAACTGGCATCGGGACATTCGAAACTCGCATTCAGTGGCGTGTGCAAGAATGGAGAACATCCTGAACTGGTTTTGAAATTGACAGGAAAAACACTGATTGTTGATGAGTTGATTCCGCCGGATACAGATGACAATGGAGTAGAGATGAATTTTAGAGACCTCCTCGAAAAATTGCGCTTGATCTCAAAAGGGACGAGTAAGGTGAGTGTAGACTTGGAGCAATTGAGTTATAAGTGGATGACGTTGAGCGATGTGTCTGGAAAATTTTTCTTGAAGGATCGAGAAATTATATTTGACGGATTCCAGGTGGGTTCCAAAAATCCAATCAAGGGAAGCGGTAAATTTTCAGTTAAAGATCCTGAGGCCATTCGTTTTGAAACTCAGTTGGAGGCCAATGATATTGAAGCGGGAGAGTTGCTTGCGATGTTTGGCGATCATTTTAAGGATGGGTTGACCGGGAGAGTTAAGAAGCTGGATTTAAGTGTTAAAAGCCGTGGCAGAAATTTGTCAGAAAACATTCGCACGTTGAGTGGTAAAGTATCCATCCGCCTAGATAAGGGGACAATAGACAAAGGGAAATTAAAAGCAGGAGCCTTCAGCCTGTTTGGTTTGCAAGTACCTGTTGCAGATAAAAACAATGCAGAAGTTGATGAGGGTCCGTCCAATTATGTGGGTATTTCCGGCGATTTCACCCACGTTGGCGGCATCGCCGAAACGGAAAACTTTATATACGAAACCGATCAACGCAGGACCTCCATCGTCGGGAAATTCGATTTAAACAAACGTGAGATGGATACCGTGGTTGGGGTTGCCCCCATGCCTGGTCTGGATAAATTTCTTACCAAGATCCCTGTTGTCGGTAAAATTCTCACTGCAGGCGATGAAGGTAGTTTGATCAAAACTTATTACACTGTAAAAGGACCGTTTGATGATCCCGAAGTGTCTGCTACTCCTTTTACCTCGCTGGGAAAAAAAGTAATGGGGCTCTTTCAAGGTATCTTGCAAACGCCAGGTGAAATTCTGACTTTACCCGCAAAGGTAGGCGCGGAAAAAGCTACTAACTAATCGGGCTTTCCTCCCTCATCTTGGGCCCTTCTTTTCTAAAGAGAGCTTCATGTGATTTGTAGTTGCCCAATGAATTGGGCAACTACAAAATATATATAAACTTTCTTTATTCCCCGTGCCAGTTACCAGCGCAAAAATTTCCCTATATGTAAAGTAAGGTAGGAAGTGGAAAAATTTATTTTGGGTTGATTTGCGTGATGTGGAATTCCTGCGGAGATTTTCCCAGGTGTGTTGCCATTGCCGCTGTGATGGCCGCCACAATTGCAGGAGAGGTGCCACCACTTGCTGGTGAGGCGGTCTTGGCCTTTGCTTTAGGCGCGGGTGGTTCTACATAAGGTATCAGGTGCACCAGTAATTTGATGGTGTAAATAAGGATGACCAGTACAATAAAAATCACCGCCATGGCGATGCAGGAGACGATCAGAGATGTGAGTACTGTTGAGTTCATAACGTAATTAAGGTAAAGCGACGATGTTAGAGATTGCTTCTGTTACCACCTGGGCATGATCTGCACCACCACCGCCAGTCACATCGCCAAAAAGTGATATGAATACGCCAGCGGCAACCGCGCTTCCTATTACTCCTGCCACATTGGGTCCCATCGCGTGCATGAGCAGGAAATTTGACCGGTCTTCTTCCGCTCCTACCTTTTGCGAAACACGAGCCGCCATGGGAACTGCCGATACTCCCGCCGAACCGATTAACGGATTGACTTTACCACCTGAAAGTTTACATAAGATTTTTGCGAAAATAACCCCACCTGCCGTTGCCATGCAAAACGCGAGCAAACCAAGGACGATGATTTTAATTGTTTCCAATCTTAGAAAAGAATCGGCAGTCATGGAGGAACCTACCGCAAGCGCAAGCAAAATAGTGACGATATTGATCAAGTGAGTTTCCGAAGTTTCGTGAAGCCTGGCGGTGACTCCCGATTCGCGAAAGAGATTCCCCAGCATCAGCATTCCAAGTAGAGGGGTGACTCCTGGAAGCATCAGACAGCAGACGATGGTCACAACGACAGGGAAAATGATTTTCACCGTCTGCGATATCGGTTTCAACTGCTCCATCTTGATTTTTCTTTCTTCGGGCGTGGTCAGCCAGCGCATGATCGGGGGTTGAATCAGGGGGACTAGTGACATGTAAGAATACGCCGCCACAGCTATGGGTGCCAGAAGATGGGGCGCCAGTTTGCTGGCAATGAAAATAGATGTTGGCCCGTCGGCGCCTCCAATAATTCCTATGGCGCTCGCTTCCTTGAGATCGAATCCTAAAAAAACCGCTCCGACCAGCGTTGTGTAAACACCTATCTGTGCGGCGGCACCCAGTAGAAGCGTTGAGGGATTAGCCAGCAAGGGCCCAAAGTCTGTAAGTGCTCCTACTCCGAGGAAAATCAGAGGAGGTAATATTTCGTGCTTAACACCCTGGTAAAAGAAATTTAAAAGTCCGTCAACATCCGTACTCATCATCATGCTGTGCGGGAGGTTGGCGAGAAGGCAACCAAACCCTATCGGCAACAGAAGAAGCGGCTCAAATTTTTTCCAGATAGCGAGATACAGCATGACGCAGGCAACTACAATCATCACCCCGTGTCCAAGCGTGAGGCTTGAGAACCCAGTTGATCCTACAATTTTAGATGCGGCGTCGCCGAAAGTGAGTTCCATGAGTCGTTGGGATTAGAATCTAGCCGATAACCAGTAAAGGATCATCTGTTTTTACGTTTTGTCCTTCCTGGACCTGGATGGAACTTATTGAACCATTTGCAGTGGCATGAATTTCGGTTTCCATTTTCATGGACTCCATAATTATAACAACATCACCTTCACTGACCTGATCACCCACTGCCACTTTTAGAGAGAAAACCGATCCTGGAAGCGGCGAGGTCACAGTCGTTCCACCACCTGCGGGAGCTGGAGCGGCAGGAGCCGGCGCAGGTGCCGCAGATGTTGCCGGGGCGGCTACTGCCTGCTGTGGAGCACCGCCAACACTCACTTGTACAGAAAAGGCCTGTCCGTTGACATTGATCGTATACGTTGCACTGCCCCCTGTCGCGGGAGCCGCGGCCTGAGCCGCAGGGGCCGTAGGTTGTGCGGCGGGTGCTGCCGGATCAGCCGGGACGATTCCTTTAGCGCGGTTATCAAAAAACTGTAAGGCAACTTTGGGAAAGAGAGCGTATGAAAGCATGTCTTCTTCTGAAGTGCACTTGCCTTCGCATTCTTTGACTACCTGTTCCCATTCAGGTTCAAGAAGGTCGGCGGGTCGGCAATCGATCACCTCTCCTTTTTCCACAACCTTCGCAAGTAAGTGAGGATCAAGCGTTGCCGGCAGTTTTCCGTATTTGCCAAGAACGCATTCGCGGGTTTCTTTGGTAATCAATTTATATCGTTCACCGGTCAATACATTCAAAGTGGCTTGTGAGCCTACGATTTGGCTGGTAGGTGTAACCAGTGGAGGATAGCCCATGTCTTTTCGTACGCGGGGAACTTCCAACAGAACATCTCCAAGCTTGTCCAGAGCATTTTGCTCCTTCAACTGGTTTTCCATATTGGAAATCATTCCTCCGGGAATTTGCGATTTGAGAATGTTGATGTCGACGCCTTTGAAGTCACTCTCGAAAGCCGCGTAATTTTTCCTCACGTCACGAAAGTAAATTGAGATTTCTTCCAGCAGGCCCAAATCAAGCCCGGTGTCCCTGGGCAATCCTTTTTGAGCGGCGACAATACACTCGGTTGCGTAGTGCGATGTTCCCATCGAAAGGCTGGAGATGGCGGTATCCACCATGTCTACTCCGGCATCTATAGCGCTTTGCAGATTCATTCCTACCAGACCGGTGGTGGCGTGTGTGTGCAAATGAATTGGCAGGTCAATTTCTTTTTTAATTCCACTAATCAACGTTTTGGTTGTATGGGGCGTGAGCAATCCAGCCATGTCCTTGATGCAGATGATGTCTGACCCCATATCCACTAAATCGCGGGCCATCTTTACATAAAGGTCAAGATTGTGGACGGGGCTTACCGTGTAGCTGATACAACCTTCAACCGTTTCGCCGCACTTTTTAACCGTCTTCACCGCTGTTTCGATATTTCTCAAGTCATTGAGAGCATCGAATACTCGGAATATATTGATTCCCACGTCGCACGATTTTTTAACGAAACGCTCAACGACATCATCTGCATAATGCCTGTATCCGACGCAGTTTTGCCCTCGTAACAGCATTTGAAAAGGCGTGTTGGGGATGACTTTTTTAAGTTTAAGGACTCTTTCCCAGGGGTCTTCATTGAGAAAGCGTAGACAAGAGTCAAATGTGGCTCCTCCCCACATTTCCAGGGAGAAAAAGCCGACCTGATCGAGTTTTTCACCGATCGGTAACATGTCCTCGGTACGCATTCGAGTGGCCAGGAGGGACTGATGAGCGTCTCTTAATGCAACCTCGGTAACTTTTAGTGGCGTGCTGGATGTATCCATATTTCGGAACCCTTAATAGCATTCCCCAAATGGGGAGTTGGTTGGATTGAGCTTTAAACTCGCTTGACCACACAGGTACCGGTGCATCGGCAGGGTTGAATCTAACAACCTAAATGCCAGGCAACCTATACACCTATACCGGGAACCCGGGAATCTTAAGACAATCTATGTGTAAAATCAAATCTTATTTACGCCACGCCATGGGCAGGAAAAGCAGCATGATACCAAATATTTCCAACCTTCCCATTAGCATGAAAGTAATGAGGATACCTTTGCCCATGAATGGAATATCGGCATAAGTGCCCATGGCTCCCACTTGGCCCAATCCGGGGCCGATATTGAAAAGGCAAGCTATTGATGCAGATATCGCAGTGGGCAGATCGACTCCCATCAGGGACAGAAGGATACAGCCCAAGGTTGCGAATCCCATAAAAAAACAGGTGAGGGCGACCACATTAGTCAGGTCATCGGGTTTGACAGATTTCCCAGCTACTTTCACATGAAAGATCGCTCGAGGATGGACCAGCTTTTTCAGTTCCCTGCGGATGATTTTGAACAGGATGATAAAGCGGATTGCTTTTAACGATCCGCTGGTTGAACCGGAACAGCCGCCGACCATCATGATCACCAGCATAAATATTCTTAGAAAATTGGGCCAGGCATTGAAATCGTCCGTTACGAAACCAGAAGTCGTATTGATGGAAACAATATTGAATGCGGCCTTGCGAAACGATTCGTCCAAAGTCAGGTCTGGCCTGGAGGAGGCGAGTCCCCAGGTTGCCAAGGCAATGCCGATGACAATCATCGTGCTGTAAAAACGCAATTCAGGATTTTTGAACACGGTCGCGAAATTTCCGTTGATCAGTTGGTAATGGAGAGCAAAGCTGATCCCGCCAAGAAACATGAACAGGATGGAGATGGATTCCACATAGCCGCTGTTAAAATAGCCGATGCTCGCGTTGTGAGTGGAAAATCCGCCTGTAGCGACAGTGGAAAGGCTGTGGCAAAGAGCATCGAAAAACGCCACCCCCCCTAATGTCAGGAGAATTAACTCAAATACGGTCAATACGACATAGGTTTTCCATAAAATTTTTGCTGTTTCCGCGAGTCGGGGTTGCATGCGCTCCACGGTGACACCGCCAGGGACCTCGGCCTTGAACAAATGTGCGCTACCAATTCCCAGTGCGGGAAAAATCGCCATGGAAAGTAGAATGATTCCCATTCCTCCCAACCACTGAGTCAGGCTTCTCCAGAAAAGAACTCCGCGCGGCAACGAATCGATATCCGTGAGGATCGTCGCCCCTGTAGTGGTGAACCCACTCATACTTTCAAAGAAGGCATCTATGAAATCGGGACAAGCCCCTGACAGGTAATAGGGGAAAGCGCCAGCCAATGCGACGGCTATCCACGATAACGCGACAATCGCAAACCCTTCCCTGTCTCTCAGTTTTTCGACACCCGATGGCAGAATTTTCCACAACGTCAGGCCGATCAAAAATGACACCACAAGGGTCAGGGTAAACGCTTGTGTCTCTGTCATGAATCCAGGCAGGGACTGGTAGTCGTAGTAAAACGATATACCTATGGGCAGGACGAGTAGTCCTGAAAGGAGGAGGAGGAGAACTCCAACTACGTTGAAAATCGCAAGGATATTCATCAGAAGCGGAAAAAGTGTCTTTTTCGTCCGAAAAGTTTTTCGATTTTGTCGATTGCCGAGCTCAAAGCAACGACAATGACAGAGTCGCCTTCCAGAATAGTGAGTTCATCGTCGGGCACCATCATTTCATCCTGGCGAAGGACGGCCCCGATGATGGCATCTTTAGGGAACTTCAACTTGGAGATTTTGTTTCCAGCAATGGTTGAGTTGGCATCCACGACCAGTTCCATCACCTCCGCGTTTTCGATGAGCTTGAATACCGAAATCACGCCACCCTTGCGCAAATGTTTTAGAATCGCACTGACGGTGATCAGTCGCGGGTTAATCGTGATGTCCATACCGATGGAATCCAGGATAGGCAGGTATTCAGGATCGTTGGTGATTACCAGTGCGCGTTTCGCGCCGTATTTTTTTGCCAGAAGAGCCGCCAGGATATTATTTTCGTCATCATCGGAAAGTGCCATGAAAAAGTCGGCATCCTTCATATTGATATCATTGAACAGGTTGAGATCGGTTCCAGTGCCGTGATGCACCAGGGTTTTTCTGAGCGTGTCAACAGCTTTATGTGCGGCATCGCGCGATGGTTCAATAATGCATACGTCCTTTACGATTTCCTCTAATTCCTTGGCGAGGTTGATTGATACACGGTTGGCTGAGAAGATGACAATTTTTTCTACCGCATCGACAGTCTTATTTAGCATTGGCAATAAAAACGGCAGGAATTCTTTATACACCATCGTGTAAATTCTATCGCCTGTTTGCAGAATATCTTCCGGTTTGGGGATGATGAGTTTCCCCCCGCGTACGATAGCAACGATGAGGATTAAGTCCAGATCCGAGATACTGGCAAGTTCCTTAATGCTTTTCCCCGTCAGGGGAGCATTTTCCGGAAGATCAAATTCGCGCAATAATACCCTGCCTTGAGCAAACTCCGCCACGTTCACCGCTCCCGGTGTTTCCAGGAGTTTAATGACCGTGTCAATAATGATTTCTCCCGGATTAATCGCGTGGTCAATGAACAATTCTTCCGACGGGAAGACCTGACCGGGTCCTGTGAATTCCATACTGCGAAGGCGGGCGAATCGCTTTTGGATCTTGAACTTGGAGGCTAGGAAACAGACCATCATGTTGATCTCGTCCTTGTTGGTGACGGCGATCACCATCTCCATATTGCGGATTCCGGCTTTTATCAGGACACTAGGCAGGCAGGCATTGCCGCGGACCGACATTACATCCAGCGTATCTGAGATACGGCGAATTTTTTCAGGATCTTCGTCAATGATGGCGATGTCATGGCCTTCCTGGGAAAGCTCTTGGGCCAGGTTAGTGCCAACGATGCCCGCTCCAACGATCAGAATTCTCATAATGAGTATAAACTGGGTAAATGGCAGGGTCCGGCTTGAACCCCCGGTTGATCAAAATAGCAAGGGCGCATAAGGACAGGGTCGTCCAGTTATCGTTTTTATTTTTTATTCAGGAATCTCAAGAATTCAGAATCTTCAGATAAAAGGATGGTGGTATCTGATTTTAAAGATTTTTTGTAAGCCTCCATGGAACGAATGAAGGAATAAAACTTAGGATCTTTTTCAAATGCTTCCGCGTATATCTTCGTTGCTTGTCCATCGCCTTCACCACGAACGGCTTGTTCCTGCTTGTAGGCTTCAGCAATAAGGATTGTTTTTTCCTTGTCTGTTTCCGCGCGAATCTTGGTGGATTCTTCTTTTCCTTCCGACCGGTATTCCATCGCGATACGCTGACGCTCTGTGCGCATGCGGTTGAAGATTGAATTTGCGATTTCCGGCGGCAGGTCAATCCGCTTAATCCGGACATCGGCCATTTCAATTCCATACTCGGCGGCTTTTTTGTTCGCTTCCCTTGTCACCTTGTCCATAATTGCTTCCCTGTTTTCGGTAACGATATCGTGGAGGTCGTGAGTACCTATCTCAACGCGAAGTTCAGAGTAGACGATATCATCGAGTCGGGCACGGGCACCGTTTTCAGAGCGCACTGTTTCCAGAAACTTCAATGGATCGGTAATGCGATACAAAGAAAAATTATCAATCAGCAGGTTCTTTTTATCCCGCGTGATGACTTCGGTAGGCGGTGAATCGTTATCCAGCAGTTGCTTGGAAAAAAAACGAACCTTTTGCATGACCGGAATTTTGAAATACAATCCGGGTTTGGTAATAATTTCCTTAGGCTTTTGCAGTTCGAGCAGAACAGCCGTTTGTGTCAGGTGCACAGTGAATATCGAGGTCGACATGATTGAAGCGACCAGTACCAACCCTATAATAAGTCCATTTTGTTTCATGATCGATTATCGCCCGGTTACGCTGTCAAGTGCTCCCGGTTTCAACGGAAGAATCGGCAGAACGCCCTGTTTATTGTTTCCCATTATAAATTTTTGCATGGAAGGCAGAACTTCTTCCATAGTATCCAGATAAAGCCGTTTTCGAGTAATGCTCGGCGCTTTTATATATTCGTTATATTGCGACATGAATCGTTGGGCATCACCCTCAGCTTGACTGATCTTTTCCTGGCGATAGGCTTCAGAAGCCCTGACGATTTGAGCGGCCTGCCCACGAGCCTCGGGAATCACCGCGTTACGATATCCCTGTGCTTCATTGATCATTCGCTCTTTATCTTCGCGCGCAGACACAACGTCTTTAAACGCTGCTGCCACTTGTTCAGGTGGGTGGACATCCTGCAATTGGATGGTCACGATCTGGATGCCAGACTTATGTTTGTCCAGCAGTTTCTGAATTTGTTCCTGAGCATTCAATTGAATTACCGCTTTACCTGTTGTCAACGCCTCGTCAATCTTTCTGCTACCGACTATTCCGCGAATGACTGTTTCAGAAACGTTCCGGACCAGCTTGTGCACCCGCCTGACATTGAACAGGTAAGACACTGAATCCATCACCCTGTATTGAACAACGAGATTGATGTCGATTATATTCTGGTCACCTGTGAGCATAAGTGATTCAGCAGGAACCTTTTGCAAAGACCCGCCCTGTACCGTGCGGAATCCGATCTCCGCGCGACGGATTTTTTTTACTTTTGGAGTGCTCACATGTTCGATGGGAGAAGGGAATTTGAAATGCATTCCGGGTGTGGTGATTCGGGAAAAATCCCCGAAGGTCACAACGACCCCTTCTTCGTCCGGTTCAACAAAGTAAAACGTTCCCGGAATAATCCAGACCAGTAACAGCAGTCCGACTATTATCCAGAATATGGAAGGTTTAAATTTTGGGACCTTGATTTGAGGGATATCAAAGGGGGGTTTGTTGGTCGGTCCCCCGCCCTGACCTCCGCCACCCCGTTCACCAGGTCCTTTAGATTCGTGTAAGTCGTCCCAAGGCATCGTTTTTTCCAGTAGTTATTAATTCTAGTGCTGATCGAGCTACGCTAACAAACTGCATATACAATGTCAATATACCCTAGAAGGATAAGATTGAGAGAAAAATTTTTGCTGATATTTTTGAAAGAAAACTTGGTGTGCATTTTGCCAGGACAAGGGATTTGTTTTCCTGGCTTCATTATAATGATCCTTAACTGACCGGATTGCAGGTGTTTTCGTACGACTAAATTATATATGTGATTTTAACTTAAATTCGTATTAATCTTTATGTGTACATGCCGTCTAATGTTTTTAGGGAATCATCATGTTTAATAAGACCTCGTGCAAGTTGGTGACAGGAATTTTTTTTGTCACTTGACCGCCCATATCAAGATTGAGCGAGATACTTTTTATCGCCAGTTTTTTTAATTAATCGCGAACGGGATGGGAGGAGTATTCGCTGGTTTATCGTCCTGCTTTTTTGGAGATCCGTCGGCTCCACCGAGTTCCAGCAGAGGTTGAAAATTCCATGTCCCGTTTTTTGAAATGGCGTGAACGGCAGGTTGGTCAACGATGATTTGGTTAATGACAAGCTCACCCCGCATGAGTTGGGTGAGGTCATAATCGAGAACGACACGGTCAATGCTGATGATAGAGCTATTCGTTCCCCGCCCGAGTTTGTTGAGGCTCACTCCGTGCAACAGGCTAAGATCGATACGTTGGATATTTATCGGTGTCTTGAGAATGCGTGACAACGTCAGGGGTGTTTTCCTATTCTGAGTCTTGTTTCATAAGTAACTGTTCAAGTCAGATGGCGTTTTAGAAACCCGACCACCGCCTCTGTCGTATCGCGGATGAAATCCAGGTCGAGCGTGTCCAGTGTATCAGAGGCCTGATGGTAATTTGGGTTTCTGAAGAACGCGGTATCGGTAATCATGATAGCGGGAATGCCATGTTCCCAAAAAGGAGAATGGTCGCTCAAACGAACTTCAGTAAACTCATCACCCTGTCCGGGTACGATGAGTTGTTCTATTGGCAGGGCGGGTTCAGAGTCACGCATTCCCTCAGTTATCTGGTGAGCCAGTTTTGACGAAGGTTCGTTGCCAACCACCGCTATAAAATCGCCTGTGTCCGGATAGCGGGTGGGGTCCACATAAACCGGATAACTTTGCGACCCGGGTGTACTGTCCCGATAGCCCACCATTTCCAGAGAGATCATCCCGCAGAATCCTTTGTTATTTTTTTTAGCTTCTACGATGTGGTGATGGCTTCCAAGGAATCCGTATTCCTCCAGCGTGAAGGCGGCGAATACCAGAGGTGTTTTGAGAGGAACAGATTGCAGGCAATGGGCTGTTTCCAGTAGAGCCGCCACAGCGCTTGCGTTGTCATCAGCACCGGGCGACCCTTCAACCGTATCATAATGCGCGGCAAGGACAAACGGATCGAGGTCACCGGCAGTCCCCTTTTTATATCCCAGAATATTGTCTGATGCCCCGGCTTCAAAAGGAACCTGCTCTTCCTGGACCGTCAGTTGAGAGCGGCGAAACTGATCCGCGATATAATCGGCACAACGCTTGAGAGATTCGGGAGAACTGTGAGGATTTCTTTCTCCCATCAGAGCGCCGAGGTGATTTTCGATTCGTAAAAGTTCAGGTTTCAGCATGAGATTTTTGTGTGTTTCAGGTTTGGGTCCAAGTTAAGTTAAGTCATGTTTTTAAAGGGTTTAATGATTGTACGGGGAGGCCTTTTGTCGCGTCAAATAATAGTTTACTTTTATTCGGTTAGAGCCTAGTATTGATTCATGATTAAGGTGGAATGTCGTTCAGGATATCAAATAAAAAAAAGGCCCATCGCCTTCCAGCTTTGCAATCGCCAATATAAGGTGAAAGAGGTGGTGGACAGGTGGTACGGTGAAGGTGCGGTTTACTATAAAGTAGAAGCCGACGACGACAACATCTATCTCCTCAAGTATGAAGAGGGCCAAGGTTGCTGGGATCTTGTTTTCTATCAAAACCCTCGTAAAGTGGAAGCCGCTTTAGAAAGTTATGAGGGTGACAGTCCGATTGAGCGGTTCGGG
>PVBE010940264.1_pt1 | contig 21830 bp, 18 predicted proteins | sample 1631181 | NCBI WGS metagenome assembly PVBE01 (sample SAMN08397723, study PRJNA350692) | Marine metagenome, whole genome shotgun sequencing project. | isolation source: water | place: Pacific Ocean | collected 2012-04 | reverse complement strand
GTTGCGGGACAGTGCCGGATTTTTACCGGACTTCGCTGCATCGCTGCACCGTACGTAGGCCATGATATCTGTGCTGTTACAACCAAACTCGGCTAACCCAGCCGATTCTCCAATTTTGAGGAGGGATACTGGATTATGGCTTTACGCGGCAGCTCAGTAAAAAGACGCGAGGATGCGCCACTCCTTAGAGGTGAGGGCACATTCGTCGCAGATCTTGAGTTCGACAACCCGGCATATGTGCATTACCTGACTTCGACAATCGCGCACGCAAAAATACGTTCAATAAATAGTTCAGCGGCGATTCGAATGCCAGGTGTCCTTGACATAATCACAAACTCTGATCTTGACATCGGCCCTTATCCATCTGCGAATCCACTTTTTGACGAGGCTATGGTGCGACCACTGTTAGCTGATCAGCGGGTTAGGTTCGTCGGAGAGCCGGTCGCTGCGATTGTTGCAGAATCTGCGGCAATGGCTGCTGATGCAGCAGAGCTGATTGAAGTTGATTACGAATCACTTGATGTCGTGGTTGATGTCGAAACAGCACTGGATTCTCCAGTGCTGTTGTTTGACGGCACATCTGAGGGGAACGTGGTATGCCGCATGGAGGCCGACGGTTTAAGCGCTGACTTCGATTCTTGTGAAGTGGTGACCGAGGTGCGAACGGTGAATAATCGGCTCGCTCCAGCGCCCATCGAAACCCGTGTTGCGGCCGCGGAATGGGCCAGTGACGGTCGTTTGCATTGTTTCAACGCTGGCCAAGGCCCTCACCCAGTACGCGCAATAATTGCGTCTATTTTGGAAATCGAAAAAGAACAATTGCGGGTAGTTTCTCGCGACGTCGGAGGCAGTTTTGGTGCTAAGGCACGCCCATCCCCTGAAGAGGCAATCTTGGGTTGGATTTCTAGACGAGTAAACCGCCCTGTCATTTGGGTCCCGAATCGCACTGACGACATGGTTGGCCTCGGCCACGGGAGAGGGCAAGTTCAGTACTGCCGAATCGGAGGTACCGCTACCGGAGATATCACGGCTTACCACCTTCACGTAGTTCAAGAAGCAGGCGCCTATCCCGGGGGCGGTGCCGGGTTGCCGGCTAACGCGAGGGCAATGTTGACTGGTTGTTACGACATAGCAAGTGTCGGTTTTAGTTCTGTCTCGGTGCTTACCAACACCACTCCAACAGGTGCTTATCGGGGCGCTGGTCGACCGGAAGCTGCGGCCGCTATCGAAAGAGCAGTAGACGCATTCGCTATGGAAATCAACATGGACCCAGCCGAGGTTCGTCGGCGTAACTTCCTAAATCCAAAAAGTTTTCCTTTGATAACCAAAACAGGGTCGGCTTACGACAGCGGCGAATACGAAGCGAGTCTTGATGCCGCTCTTGTCGCCAGTGACTATGAGGGTCTTAGGGCAGAACAAGCACATCGTCGACTCAATAACGAAACACGGCTCTTGGGTATAGGAGTGGCAAGTTATGTGGAGCGAACAGCGGGTGCGGGCCGTTCAGAATACGGAGGAGTGGAACTTCTCAGCGGTGGCAAACTCCTCGCCAGGACGGGCTCATCCCCTTACGGCCAGGGGCACCACACAGCTTGGGCAATGCTCATTGCTGACGCTACAGGGGTCGAGATGGATGATATTGAAGTTCTGCACGGTGACACCGATGAAATCCCTCAGGGCGGTATCACTGGCGGCTCGCGGTCGGTGCAACTAGCTGGCGCGGCTATATGGGAATCATCTGCGCTATTAGTTGAGCAAGCAAAAAAACTCGCTGCAGATTTACTCGAAGCATCGGAAGAAGACTTGTCTCTGGATACAGGTACTGGGCTTTTCCATGTAGTTGGGACACCATCGATTGGCGTTTCCTGGCGAGATATTGCCAAATTCGCTGAGAGTCAGACTGACGGTCCTCGTCTTTTGCATGCAGAGGAGGTGTTTGATTCCGAAGGCCCTACTTTCCCATTCGGCACTCACGTCGCTTTAATAGAGCTCGACATCGAAACTGGTGCAGTTGAATTGCAGCGATTAATTGCGTGTGACGATGCGGGTGTGATCTTGAATCCGTTGCTTGCGGACGGTCAAGTTCATGGTGGGCTCGCACAAGGTGCCGCTCAAGCTTTAGTAGAAGAATTCCGGTACGACGAGTATGGGAATCCTCTAACCAGCAACTTTTCTGACTACCCAGTTATCTCAGCAACGGAGGTACCGATGTTTGAACGGGTAGTTCTCGAAACTCCCACCCATATCAATCCCCTAGGAGCGAAGGGTATTGGTGAATCTGGAACGGTTGGCGCAACTCCAGCGATTCAAAACGCTGTTATCGATGCATTGAGCCATCTAGGAATTAGACATTTGGATATGCCGCTCACTCCAGAAAAGGTTTGGCGCGAGATTCAAGCCCGAACGACGTAATCACCATTGAGCACTCGGGTCAATCCGGATCACTGCGGTCATCTCTTCGTGAAGCGCGGCAAAGTCCTTTGATCGGATTCCAGATCGTCCAGAAGCCGGGACTTCGGCATCCATATCAACGGAGATGTCGAATTCATCGAACAACTCTGAAACTTGCGTAAGCCACGCGCGTTCTTGCTCAGCCATCGACATCGTTAGTAAGCCGCTGTCGACTATGTCATCGTCAGGGTCAGGGTCAGCAAAGTACTCCCTCCCGTAGGGTGCGAGCTCTAGTACTACGGGTTCTAGACGTCTGCGGCCATCCTCGTTGGAAAGCAACCGACGCATCAGCGACACACCATGTTGCAGGTGGAAATTTTCTTCAGCAAGAGCTCGTTCAGCTGTATTGCCTAGTTCTTTCCATCTCGAATTGGTCATGGCAGACCAACGGACCTGTTCAGCCATATCGTGAAGCACGTGACGAACTAACGCCCAGGACCAGTCATGACATCGGAACTCCGCTATATGAGCAGATCGATATTCCGAATGGGCTCTGCCGTATGCCAGATGGTCAATGTCATCTGACAAAAGCGAATATAGGGCCCGTGCATGACCAAGTTCATCTTGGGCGATCGATGTAAAGGCTAGGTCTTCTTCTAGGAATGGTCCGATGGCGATCCACCATGAGTGATTTTGTCCTACGCACAGTTCATCATCGGCAAAAGCCAGAACAAGTTTGTGAGCTTTCTCAGTTTCGACCATCTGGCTGACTTTCCGTGCTCGAAGTGGTGTGACGAAGTTCAGCTAGTAGCTGACCGTCGTTATGTCTGTGCTTTCGGTCTGCCATCCGAAGTTCTGTCTCGTTACCAACGAGGATGTCGTCGCGAAGGATGACCCACATTTGATCTCCTTCACCACGTCGACCATAGGCCTCACGTGCGTAGGTGAGCGCTAGTTCGTCATCAGGCGCCTCGACTGATCCTGCATGACTAAAAGGGTCTTTCCCTTCTTTTTTCTGAAACACTTCGTAGGTTTTCATGTCACGCTGACCTTTGATGCAGCGGCGAGTCCGCCAGTAAGCAGCCAATGGATTTCATTACCCAGTGCTTGGGTATCCAAACTCCCTTCAGAGTGGAACCATCTTGTTGTGCCGTTCAGTAGCGAGAGAATCAGATTCGCTGTCAAGGGGACATCTAAGCCAGATCGAAATTCGCTACTAATACGACCCTCTTCGATAACTTCACGAAAAGTCTGCTGATAACGGTCGAACATCGCTACTACTTCCTCTCGTTCGGATTCCGGAAGGAACCGAATCTCATTGAGGAATGTTCGTGCCTGATGGGAATCCTCTACGAGTACTTGCAGATGCCCTTGAACAAGTGTTGACAACTTTTGTGTTGCTGTCCCTCCCATGTCCCGTACCTCATCGGCAAGTCGTTGGAAGCGTGATGCCGCTTCCCGTACCACCTCCACCAACAGCTCATCTTTGGAAACCACATGGCTGTAGAGAGAGGAGCCGCTTATACCAAGTTCCTTACCCAAGTCTCGCATTGATGTTCCGTGGAAGCCTTGTTCGGCAAATAAGACCCGTGCGGCAGCAACGACATCATCTCTATTCCGCCGCGTCATTGGCCGGTGGCCTTTCGAGAGCGCACTACCTCTACTGGGTTGCGACAGTTTGGGCACCACTGCACGGACCTACACGCGGTTGGGCCAACATCACTTCGTTTCTCTAATGAGGTATGCCCGCACACGGGGCATTCCGTAGGTCCAGATCGGGGAGTTATAGCGATCGTGTACTCGTTCGCCAAGATTTGTTGGGCATCTTCGCTTATGCGCTCCGGGGTCCAAGCCGGCGAGCGACAAAATCTCACCGTTACTTCGTAACCCAGCGCTCGAGCTGCCGCCAGTACATCTTGTTCAATAGTGTCCAATGCTGGGCACCCCAAAATCGTTGGGACGAGATCAATCCGAATAGTCGAAGAGTCAATAACTACATCTTCGAGGATGCCTAGCTGTTCAATGTTCAGATCTGGGTACTCTGGGTCTCTAACCGAAGCAACGGCGGAGCGCACAGCCTCAAGAGTTGATTTTGAAATCATCAGGCATGCGCCTTTGCCCCAACATCAAGTGCTGTTCGCACCCAATCAGCGTTGCGCCAGGCGTTTCGAGCATCAGCGATTCGGCGAGCACTGTCAGGACCACCATTTCGCATCGTCTTCTTGAGGGGTTCCCAGTCGATCTCACTGATTTTCCACTTGCCATCAACTGGGTCTTTCTCGAGACCGGAATCTGGAATAGTGAAGCCCCCGCTTAACAGTTGGGGTACGATTTTTTGGACATAACGGTCTCTTAAATCTTCGTTTCGTTCTGATTTAATATGCCATCTCAACAATTCATCGTCCGGCCGGGAGTCGGGGCCGAATAGTTGCACTGCTGGTAGCCACCACCGGTTGATCGATTCCTGCATCATTTCGTGTTGCGTGTCTGTTCCATGTGCCATCAACAGCATCATTTCTTCGCCGTTGCGCAAATGGAACCCTTCTTCTGCAATCACCCGACGAAGAATTCGCTTGTATGGCCCGTAGGAGCAGTTTTTGAAGACGGCTTGTTGACTAACGACGGCTCCGCCATCGACTAAGTAGGCGACTGCTATCTGGTCAGTCCAGCTATGGACTCGATAATGAAAGACGTTGTGGAAGTGAGTTCGTCCTTCAAGTAGGTCGATCATCATTTCTTCACGCGTCTTCACCTCAAGGTCAGCCGCGACCATATAGAGGAGGTGAGCGTGGCCTATTTCATCTTGGGTCTTAGCCAGAGCTGTCAACTTCCGGTGTATACCAGGGGCTTTGGGGATCCAGTCTCTTTCAGTGAGTCCGCCCATGTATTCACTATTTGCGTGGAGTTCAATGAAGCGAAATACAGCATTTCGGTAGCGTTCGGGCATGTCGTCGTTGGGCTCAACGATGCCTCCCGCGTCCAGAAATTCTTCGAATTCGTTCATGTCGTGCCATGTACGCATAGTCAAAGTATACACACGAACGTTCGTTAGCTTTCCGTGAATCCTTCTCTCGATAGGTGGCCCGAAGAGAGACCCCACTCTTTTATTAGCCTGGCATGTCGCCAGGTGCTGTCCTTATAGTGACGTACATCGCTCGGCATTTTCGTCAAAGAACGCACAAGTTCGGTCAGTGCTTCGGAATTGTCTGCTACTGAAGCAATCTTTTGTCTGAGGATCCTGATGGTGAAGATGATCACGTCGCTTCGCGGTAGTCGTCGAAGCGTCTGATATTCGACACGCAGCCATACCCGATCGGCGACGTTGTCGATGGTGATGTCTTCGCGCATGGGGTGGTGGCGCCGTTGAGGTGCCAATCTTAAGCTTGGGTCGTCGGTGAGGGTGCGGTTGGCTCTCCAGACTGGTGCTTCAGGTCGTAGTCGGTCAAAGAACACGCTCATTGGGTGAGATAGGTCAGTGTCATAGCGCGGTACTGGTTCGTGGATTACGTCCAGCGTTTTCCCGTACTTTGAGCGCACGTCCCACTGGGTTGGGATGGCGACTGCACATGCGGTCATCGTCCATCCTTCGGGGCGTCTTTCTAAAAGACACAGGTCTTCTTGGACGACGCGGCGAATGGCTTCTATTGGTGTGTGATTTGGCTGTTGGTTGATTCTGAGTGTGTTGAGTTCATGTTTTTGTTGGAGATGGTGGAGTACTTCATTTGATAGTTCTTCACATCCTGGGAGGGCGCTGGGTTCGAAGTAAATGATTTCGTCTCGGTGATCGTCGATAAGTCGTCCGATCTCTTCTAAATCGGCGTCGCGTTCATGGTCCACCAGTAACCATTTATCAAGGTCAAGTGGTTTAACTCCCATTCGCCATTTGAATGGGTGTGGGTCAGATGAGATCAGGTCAGCCGCAGCTATCGGGGTGTGTTTCAACATTCACCGGAATTGCTTAGCTGGGTAGCTCGTTTAAGGATCCGAAACACGGGGTCTTTGGTTTCTTCTAGTGCTTGCCAGATTTCTTCTTCTTCTATGACGTCGTCTGTTGTGCCTGCTGCCAGGTTGGATACGACGGCGATCGAGGCATACCGGATACCGGCTTCTCGCGCTAAAGCTACTTCTGGGTAGCCGGTCATTCCTACTACGTGGCCCCCTAGTTGGGTGAACATCCGAATTTCTGCCGGTGTCTCAAATCTTGGTCCGTTGGTGCAGACATAGGTCGCTGTGTTGGTAACTTCTTGATCTTCAAGTTCGGCAGCGCGTATCAGTATCGCTCGGAGTTGCGGGTCATAAATTGAAGTCATGTCTGTATGTGTTACTTCGCCGGGGCGGTCATAGAACGTGGACTGTCGGCCTTCGGTGAATTCGATGAAATCGTCGAGCACGAAGAGCGATCCTGGGCCCCGTTCGAGAACCATCGATCCGACTACGTTGACGGCAAACACTACTTCGACCCCGAGGTCAGCTAGTGCTCTGATGTTTGCTCGGTAGTTGATCGCGTTTGGAGGTATTGAATGGTCTCCTCCGTGGCGCGCTACGAAGGCGATGGGGGTGTTGTCCCATATGCCCGTTGACACGGTGGCCTGGCCATATTCGTTGGTGAACAGTTCGTCTTTTCGTTGGAGCAGGCCCGGAAGTTCGTAGTAGCCACTACCAGCAATGATGCCAATCATGGGGCCATCGTTGCACGTGCGTTGGTGCCCATGGGTGAACTTTGTCTTGTCTTGTCTTGCCTGTCGTTAGGTATTGGACTCTTTGGCTAGGCGTTGACCTCGCGTTTGAACTTGCTGTAGAGCTTCTTCAAGGTCGAAGTTTGTGAGCTGTCGGTCAGTAACGACTTGTGTACCTCCGACCCATACGTCGGTTACATGTCGGCCACTGCCAGCCCAGGCGACGTGGGCGATTAGTTCATCATTGTTAGTAACGGGAACAAATGTTGGGTCGTCAAGATTGAGTCTGATGAAATCAGCTTTGGATCCTGTTTGAAGTATCCCTGTGTCGTCGTTGCCTATTGCTCGGGATCCTTCGACGGTCGCCATCGTCAGAGCGTCCTGTGGCGTCATTGATGACGGATCCAGTGTCGTTACACGAGCAAGAAGGGGAGCAAACTTTATTTCTTGCCATAGGTCAAGGTCGTCATTTGATGCCGGTCCGTCGGTTGCGAGGCCAACATCGATTCCTTTTGAACGCATCGACATTATTGGTGCCGCTCCTGAGCCAAGTTTCATGTTGCTGACTGGACAGTGCGCTACACGAACATCTTTTTGTGCGTAGGTTTCGATGTCGGAGTCGTTCAGCCAAACACTGTGAGCGGCGAGAACCCGACCGTCTAAAACTCCATGGTTGGCGAGGAGTTGAACGGTTGATTCGCCTCCATTTCGGGCTTCTAATTCAGCGCCTTCACTTTTGGTTTCGCAGACATGAATGTGAAGAAGGGCGTCTAAATCTCGCGCTGCAGACGCTATTTCAGAACATAGGTCTAATGGCAAATCGTATGCGGAGTGTGGCCCGAAGCCAATGGTAGTCAGGGAATCAGGGTCATGATGTCGGGAGTGAAATGCTGCGATGTCAGCTATTCGGTTCTCGGTAGCGCCAAAGCTGTCTCCATGAAGGGCGGAGATTATTCCGGGAGTCATGGCTAGGCGAATGCCAATTTCGTTTGCTGCTTCTACAACTGCTTCCTCGAATAGATACATCTCGCAAGTACTGGTTACTCCCGCCAAGAGCATTTCAGCAGCCCCAAGCCTCATTCCCCATAGGGCGTCTTCTGGGGTCATCTGGCCCTCACGAGGCCACATAACTTTGGTCAACCAGTCCATAAGCGGCAGTCCGTCACCTGCTCCGCGTACCAAAGTCATCGGAGTGTGCGCGTGGCTATTCACCAGCCCCGGCATCACTAGACCTCCTAATTTGGTTGTAGGTCCGGAATGAGATGGAGCGTTGGTCTCTTCACCTATCCATGAGATCCGTCCGTTTGTTACATCGATTGCGGCATCAGCCAGAAGAGAAAAGTCGCTGTCACAGGTGATCGCGTAGTCAGCGAGGTAGCGGCTTGTGGTCACGTGACACATCCTGACATGAAGTCTTGATTTGAGTATGACCGGTTAGTTGATGCTTCTGGCGTTCGGGAGTGACAAACTTCGTGATGTATGTCGCTGTTCTTACAACGAACTTTCGATTCCCTGGCTAATGGCTCTGCGTACGCGGCTCTGGCCGTCGCCATTTCCATGGTGTTTCGCTCGACCGGCATTTTGAACCTTGCCCAAGGTCAGCTTGCAATGTTCTCGACCTATATCGCTTTGGTTCTTGCTACGGGTCCCAGTCCATATATGAAATTTTCCTCCAACACCGATCTCATAGGCGCTGCTTGGCCAGTATGGGCAGCCATTCTCGGAGCGATAGCTATTTCTATGGTCATCGGGGCTTTCACTGAGAGGGTGATTGTTAGACCTATTAGCGCCGACCCTGTAGCTGCTGTCGGCGCGACACTAGGTTTGTATCTCCTTTTGGGCGCCTTCGTTCGCAAACAGTGGGGTGGGCGCACAATGTTTTTGGGATCTCCGTTCCCTCAAACAGCCGAAGACCGTTGGGATATTGGTGGCGCTCGTCTCTGGTATGACAGTGTAGGAATCACCCTAACCATGATCGCCGTGTTGGGTCTATTGGCGGTGTTGCAACGCCGAACGAAGGCTGGCCTAGCGTTTAGGGCCGTCACATCTAACCGCACAGGTTCACTTCTTGTGGGGATAAGGGTGAGTCGAGTTCTTATGCTCGGTTGGGCATTAGCTGCTGGGATCGGGGCACTAGCTGGCGGCCTTATAGCCGGTGAGATCAACGTTCGACCGGACATGATGGGTCGTCTACTGGTGTTCGGCCTCGCAGCTGCCACTTTAGGAGGGTTACGTAGCCCTGTCCTCGCCTTCGTTGGTGGTTACTTGTTCGCTTTCCTTGAGACGATGCTCGGTGGTTATGTCAGCTTCGTGGATAGCCAAGTCACGTTGGTGTGGGCGCTGTTGGTCTTAATTATTGTGTTGTTCGTGAGACCCTCAGGGTTGATGCCTCGAACGGAAGCCTGGCAACAACGATGACCATTCAGAGCTCACAGACTTCTTCGGTGAAGCGTTTCGTGTGGATCATCGCGTCGGCGGTGTCTGTTGCTGCGTGTCTCAGGGTCGCATTTTGGGCGACACCCAAGATCGTTACCGACCTCTCTAACGTCATCGCTTTGTCACTTGCCTTCGCCGGGTTAGTGGTGTTGACCCATTACCTGGGTCTTCTTTCATTGGGCCAGGGAGCGTTCGTTGGCGTTGGTGCGTACGCCGCGTTGCACGTAGTCAACGATTTTGGCGCACCAGTGCTGTGGATGCCGCTCGCTGGGCTGTTGGCCGGAACATTGGTCGGCGCAGTAGTTGCTATTCCTTCGTTACGTCTACCAAAAGCGTATTTGGCGCTGCTCACTCTCTCAATGGCTGTTGCCTACCCCATCATTCTCAGACAGATAGACGGCAATTTACCCGTGACCCTGGACGGTGCCTTCGTAGCGCCTTCCTGGACGGGGATCGCTGAAAACGACGAACACATTTGGGAGTTGTTCCTTGTTGCTGCATACGCAGCAGTGACTCTGTTCTTCGTTCAGGGTTTGTTGCGTGGTCCGATCGGACGAGCATTTATTGCCAGCCGCGATCAGCCCGAAGCTGCGCGTGCGTTTGGTATTCCGGTGTATCGGCTCAGACTTTACGGAGTTGCTTTGAGTGGAGGCATGGCTGGGCTAGCGGGTGGTCTTTTGATGATTCCGACCAACTTCAACGACTACACCCATTTCCCTGAAGAACTTTCAATCAAGATGTTCGCTCTGGCAATGGCGTTCGGGGGGTCCCGACTTATTTCGGCAGTCCCGGGTGCGCTCGTGTTGATCTTCTTACCCGTGTGGCTGATTGACCGTAATTGGGTGGTCGAATACGGGTGGGTCGGGTTGGTGAAGTCGGAAGGCTTTATCTACGCCGCTCTTCTCCTCGCAACCGCGTATTTAACTAAAGGGAAGGGCTTCATGCATCTCTTCGAAAGGCGCCAGCCTAAGTCGAAGGTGCAGCCCAGCAACCGTCAGGTCGCCTCGGTCGTACGCGGACTCGTTGACCTCGACCAACAACTAGTTCAGTTAGAAGGGTTAGCAGGCGACCGGCCCGACATCCGTTCTCGCCAAGCAACCAATGATTGACCTAGTTCATCTGCTCGCCTGACCGCCCATAAAGGCGGATCAACATCTTCACCACGATCAACTGCGTCAAACATCGGTCCCGGATCGGACCATATGTGGCAGGTGTTGAGGTTGAAGGCCATATGGGTTCGAATTTCTTCGGGAGTGGCCTCCCCGGCTATGGGCGGCGCAATCATTTGTTCGGTCGGTGAAAGGCTACGCATCGACCATATGGACTGAACAGCTACTGGTGCCATCGCCTGCAGAAGCGCTGTCGTGTGAGCGCAACCTCTCGGTCCTCCAAACAATTCCCTTACCTTGTGGGTGAATCCACGGGCTATCGACAGACCAATCAGTTCCCGATAGTGGTCAACAATGCTGGTGCAATATCTGTGTGGGTGGGTTTCCATCCGCACTTGGGTATCCGTTATCACCAAGTCAGGGAAGCCGATGGTCAAATCAATCACCATTTTGTGGATCTCTAACGGGTTCGGGTCATCATCGAAATACACACCAGGTGGTTTTGTGTCTTTTATTCTTCCACGAATCAGGATTGTTCCGGGTGCTTTCGCATAGGAGCGAATTTCGTATTCACGCTGATGAAGCTGTTGTAGGTGCGAAAGATCTGTATCGAAATCATCTTCCAGGGGGGCCTCAGGCATCGTTAGCTCAAAAGCCAATCTGCTGGTGTGAAATCGCTATCTGCAAAAAGTTGGCTTTGAAAACGTTGCATGCCACCAATCCATCGATCCACATCACTGGCTTTTCGTTCTCTATATGTCTGCACTTCAGGATGAGGCAGCACAAGAAACCGCTCCTCTGACATGCACTCAATGACGGTGTCCGCTAGTTGTTCCGCTGTAAGGACACCGTCACCCGCTGCGCTTCCTGGAGTACCCCTGTCTTGATCCAAACGGTCGGGGCTATTGGAAAGAATGTTCGTTTCTACAGCTTGTGGGCAAAGCACCGAGACTCGAATACCTCGCTCTCCATAAGTGATAGCCAAGAACTCTCCCAATGAAACTGCTGCCGCTTTAGTGATCGAATATTGCATCGATCCCAATTGGGTGAGAAGACCCGCAGCTGATGCCGTGTTCAACAAATAGCCGCCTCCATTTGCCGCCATCACAGGTATCGAAGCTCTAGCTGCGTATATGTGAGACATGACATGAACTTCCCACATGCGCTGGATTTCGTCATTGTCAGCTTCCACGCCTCCTTGAGTTACATATCCGGCGTTGGATACAAAAATGTCGAGGCTTCCATGGTCCTTTACTGTCTGGTTGACGAGGTCAACGATTCCAGTCTCGTCTGTGACATCTAGTTCGACTGCGGTAGCGCCGATTGATTGCGCGACGCGTTCAGCATTTGATCCGTCCCTGTCGACCACTACGACGCCACTGGCGCCTTCGTCATGGAAGCGCTTCGCCAGTGCTTCGCCGATTCCACTACCCCCACCCGTCACGATGGCAACTTTGTCTTGTATTTGCATGTCAGCAGAGTAACGACCAGCGGCGAGTACTGCTTAGCCGAAGGTTTCATCCCTCAGACACGACGACTTCAGACACGGTCAACTCTGAGGCTGTACTGGTTATTTGACTAGTCTCCCCGTAGACGATTAGGAGGTCATTCATTGGCTGCACCATTGGAAGATGTGACTGTTGTCGAAATCGATAACTGGATGGCCTCTCCCAGCGCGGGGGCGATTCTGGCTGACCTTGGGGCCAATGTGATTAAGGTAGAACCATTAACTGGTGATCCGATGCGCGACATGGGTCGACCAGCCAAGGTTTCTGAAGAAAAGAAACATTTCGACTACCAGTTCGACGTTTCCAACCGCGGTAAAAGATCCATAGCCATCGACCTGGAATCAGAAACTGGAATGGGAGTTGTACTCGCTCTGGTAGCTACAGTTGACATTTTCATGTGCAACCTGTTGCAGCACCGTCAACAAAGATTTGGATTGGATCCAGCTGCCCTGCAAAAGATCAATAGCCGAATCGTACATGCGACCCTAACCGGCTATGGAACGAGAGGGCCTGAGGCTCACAGACCTGGCTATGACGTCACCGCATTTTTCGGTCGCTCCGGTTTGTATGACGCGATGCGCGAGGGTGAGACAGGCACAGTACCAATGGCTCGACCCGCGCAAGGCGACCACACCACGGGGCTCGCGTTTGTTGGGGCTATTTTGGCGGCCCTCCGGCTCGCTGAACGAACCGGGGAATCCCAAACAGTGGAAACCTCGCTTTACGAGACCGCAATTTGGACCCAGGCAACCGATTACGCAATCACCGCTGTTGATCGAGCTCCGCTTCGTCCTCGCGCGAGAGAAAACATGATTATTCCAACCGCTAACCGCTATCCATGTGGTGACGGAAAATGGATTGTCCTGAATATGCCTGAGGAGAGCGCCTGGCCAAAGTTATGTCGGGTAATAGAACGCGACGATCTTCTACGCGATGAGAGATTTCAAGATATCCGAGGACGTTTCCAGCACATGCCCGAAATTGTCGCTGTCATCGATGACGCCCTGTCTCATAAAAGTCGAGATCAGTGGGGTGAGATCTTTGACTCGAACGGGATCATTTGGGGTCCAGTACTCGCACTGCATGAGGTCGCATCTGACCCTCAAGCAGATGCCTTGTCACTATTTCCAACACTTGATAGCGAAGACATTGGTGCGTATCGCACAGTCGCAGCACCCATGCGGTTCGTTGAGGCAGAAGTTGGACCGAAAGCACCTGCCCCAAAGTTGGGGCAACACACCCGCGAAATCTTGTCCGATGCCGGCCATAACGACGCTGAGATCGACGTCCTTATAGATAGCGGTGCTGTCGGCGAACTTTCCTAATCCAGGTCAACCGAACCGCTATTACTTGCCAGTTGTTCCATCAAAATTGGAGAGCGTCGGGAGCGACCATTTGGCTCTGCAATACCCATCCGAGGGGGCCCTTCGGGTCCATCAGAGTCGTCCTGCAGCACGCAAGGTTGTTAGATACGCGTTGGGCCTCAGATTCAAACAAGATCCATTCACTCTGAGGCGGTCTCAGTAACTGGAGAGTTACATCGGTGTTTATAAAAGGTTGATCATCGTCAGAGTGTTCCCAGCCGACAGCAGCTCCAAGATCGGACAACGTCGCTATTTGTTGGAACATGGAAGGTGATTCTCCGGCCACTAGTAGATGGTCGAGACGAGCCCAAATACGGCCAGGGCCGGGTTCTTCTGTGGAACCAGAAAGAATTCGCAGTTCCACGGCGTCCGCGTTGAAGCCGGGTCGGGGATATTCCATGTCAGGGTGAGATCCCGGGTCTGCTCGCTCTAGGGGGATCTCCGGAACTTCTTCTTCGTTTACGACTAGCTGCTGCGGCTGCGACAGCCACTGCGATGTAGCTCTAGCCAACATTTTTCCCTCGTGGGATATAGATGCTTCAGCTACTGCAGTCTGTTTCCCGTTCTTAACCACCTCAGCAGAAGTCATTAAGTTCTCGACGGGCACTCCGGAAAGTATTTCGACGGTCAGCCGAGTACACGCTAGGTCATCTCGGTCGAGTCTTTTTTCGATAGCCCACGCAAGTAAGCCACAGATGGGACCACCGTGCATTACCCCGTGACTCCAGGGGCCACGTGTGAGTTCAGTCGGTTTCACTCCTCCTTCTATGGGTAAAAACAGAGCCGCTGGATAGTTGTTCGGAACAAGAGAGGGCATCGAACCACGTTAGGGTGCGGGGATGCATCCGTTTCGGTTCGGCGTTCAATTTTCAACATCCAATTCAGGCGATGCATATAGAGAAATGGTCCGCAAAATAGAGGGCCTGGGCTATACCACAGTGTTTTGTCCTGACCATTTTGATGATCAATGGGCGCCAACGGTCGCTTTGACGGTAGCTGCCGAGGCCACAACAACTCTGCGAGTAGCAGCCCTGGTATATAACGTTGATTACCGGCATCCGGCAACACTCGCCAAAGAGATCGCAACTCTTGATGTCATTTCGGAAGGCCGAGTCGAATTTGGCATTGGTGCAGGTTGGATGACTCACGACTACGAAGCTGCAGGGATTCAGTTCGATAGACCTGGTGTTCGGATAGATCGAATGATTGAGGCCATTGAAGTTGTGAGAGGTTTATGGTCTGGTGAAGTTTTCGATTTTCAAGGCAGCCATTATGAAATCAGTGGCTTGACTGGTACTCCATCTCCCCATCAGCCAGGTGGTCCACCGATAATCGTTGGCGGAGGCGGGAAACGAGTTCTAACAGAAGCGGCCTTGCATGCCGACATCGTTGGCCTTAACGCGTCACTCCATGCTGGGTCTGTGGGCCCCGAAACAGCATTGTCCGCTTTAGGGGACAGATTCTTAGAGCGTCGCAATTGGGTCGAAGAAGCCGCTGGGGATCGGTTTCCTGAACTCGAGTTGCAGATGAACACATTTATGACTGCGGTAACTAGGACCACTTCAGAAGCAGATGAGTTGTTTGATGGCATGGCACCGATGTTCGACCTCTCCCCCGAGCAGGCGCGGACTATCCCGATGGTCCTCGCCGGAACAATCGGCGACGTTTGTGAGCAACTTCACCGATACCGAGAGTTATATGGCACAAGTTATTGGGTCATCCATGAAGGCGAGGTGGATGCCATGGCACCGGTGGTGGCAAAGATGACAGACATATAGATCTTGATTGGTTGGAAGAGACTTCGAGGTCAGTCCCCAGCCCTATCGTTGATGCCATGATTGACATTCGCGAAGTCGGCTTCGGTCGCGATGCTAACGAGCAACTGGCTCAACTGCTTCACGACGCGAAACTCCAGGATGTGTTCGCGTCTGTATGCGTCATAGTTCCCAGTAACTATGTGGCAGTTACCCTGCGAAGAGAGCTAGCGACCGGTGATTACGGGGCGACATCGTGGGTTGGCACGGGCCTGGTTGGAACAGATTTCTTAACTTCGTACCGGCTTGCCGAAGCAGTAGCTGGTCACAGCTTCTTAGCCCAAGGACGTCAACCAATACGCGGTGTTGTCATTGGCGCCGCGATACGCCAAATACTTACTGAGGATCCTGGCATCTTCGAGCCGATTGCTCACCACGGGGCGACAGAACGGGAGTTAGTTCGCGTGTACCGCGAACTTCGCGATCTAGAAGACGATGATCTGAATGTACTCGCGTCGTTAGGAGAGAGAAGTAGTGAAGTAGTTCGGGTTTATAACGCTGCCAAACAGTTGCTCCAGGCCGAATGGTTCGATGAGTTCGATCTTTTTCGATCCACGGACCTGTCTGAACAAAAAATATCTGATTTCGGAAAGCTGGTGCTATTTCTCCCCCAGCAGCTAGCTACTAGCGAAATAGCGTTTCTCTCTCGTTTATCTGAGGTCAGCTCCCTGTCAGCTTTAATTGGCTTAACCGGGGCCGAAAATGCAGATCGCGACTCCAACAGGGTCGCTAATCTTTTCGGCGCACAGCTTTCGTCTTCAAACGTCACTCTGATTTCTCCCAGTACGGTCATTTCAGTTAGTGACCCCGATGACGAAGTTCGAACCACTATCCGATCTGTAGTCGGTTTACTCGATCAAGGAGTTGCAGCTAGTCAGATAGCGGTTCTGTATCCGCACCGAAATCCCTATGCCCGGCTACTCGAGGAGCACCTCAACGAATCAGCAGTCTGCTTCAACGGAGTTTCGTCGCGAACAGTGGCTGATTCGATGCTGGGCCGCTTCATCATGAGTTTGTTGGCCTTGCCAGACAAGAACATGAATGTCAGCGCGGTCCTCGACTTTCTTTCCAGCTCTCGAACACGACAGCACGTCAACAACCCCCTATCCACTCCTTCGGTTGCTTGGTCCCAAGCAGCCGTAGCTGCTGGAGTGAGTGCAGGATTAGAAGACTGGTCAGAAAAACTCTCCCAGCACAGAGAACAACTACTAGCTACCGCCGCGCAAGAAAGGCTTCGCACCGGGGACGACTGGAAGGCAAGTCGTCATCAAAGAAGAGCACAAGAAGTTGACGAGCTAGTGACTTTCGTCACTGAACTCAACCATATTGTGAACCCTGAAAGCTTGCCCACCGATTGGGCGGGTCTCTGCTCCTGGCTGAGGCAGGCCATCGAACGCTATTTAGGTCCAAATAACCAGGTTGGACCCCACAAAGGCGACTTAGCCGTAGTCGAACAGGTTCTTGATCAGTTACAAAATCTGGCTCGGGTTGAACCGAATACGACTTTCAGCGTTTTCCGCAGAAGCTTGGAAACCCAACTGCAAGACCATAACGAACGTATCGGGAAACTGGGTCAAGGTGTCTTTGTCGGTGATATACGCCAAGCCTGGGGCCTCAATTTTGAACACACGTTCATTCTCGGATTAGCCGAAGGGACTTTTCCGTCGGCACCCCGCAAGAATGGTGTCATCTCAGACGAAGATCGTGCCCACCTCAATGGCGCGCTCTCGATATCACGCGACGTCACAAACGACGACCACCGGCGGTTCCTTGCTGTCTTATCGTCATCCAACACAAACACATTGCTATTTCCGCGTGGCGACCTACGTCAACACAAAGAGAACTACCCTGCACGGTGGCTGGAGCAAATGGCCTCGCTCATGGGAGCGCCTTCACTCAACGAAGCATTCAGCAACCCAGAACACTCATGGGCGGTGCATCAGCCATCTTTTATTTCTGGACTTCGGAATTCAAACTTTCCCACATCACCTCAGGAATTCGACTTAGCGTCGTTGTTGGATGGCCGAGATGAAGGTCAGGACCTCGCAACGGTCTCGTTGAATAACACCTCGTCGTTTGAAGCCGGTCGACAGTTGATCAACAGTCGAAGTGGCAGTACTTTCACGCGGTTCGACGGCAATCTCGGCGGCCTGGTTGACGCGGCAATGGTTCGGACCAACGTATTGTCACCAACACGTCTGAAGCAGTGGATTGACTGCCCGCACAGCTATTTCATGCGCTACGTCCTGGGTGTCGACGAACCGGAGTCCTTTCGACACGAATTTCGCATTTCACCTCTTGTTCGCGGCTCTTTAATCCATGAGGCGGCTGACCGTTTCTTTCGCGACCAAATTTCCAAGGGCAACCCGCCCGGTCCCGATCGGCAATATACCGAAGACGATATTTTGTCGCTAAGACAAACCGGCATTGAAGTCGCAGCAGAACTGGAAACTCAAGGTCTTGTGGGAAGACCACTGTTCTGGAGTCGAGATCGCGAGCAGCTACTCAACGATTTGGTAGGGATCTTGACATTCGACCACCAAAGAGAACCACGAGGAACCGTCGTCGCCACGGAACTAAAATTCGGCTTACCAGATGGCGATTTCCCGCCGCTTCAACGTGAGCTCCCATCTGGACGAACCGTGAGTTTCAGAGGCAGTATTGATCGTGTCGAAAAGACGGATGCTGGAACTCTTGTAGTAGTTGATTACAAAACCGGCAAAATCGATAGCTACAAAAAACTCAGTCCCGAGGATCCCATGTTGGGGGGTTCCCAACTTCAGCTCCCTCTCTACGCTGTCGTAGCAAATAGCTATCTGGGTCAGGGCGCTGACGAGGTCCATGCTAGCTATTGGTTCACCAGCGACTCCCAACGTTGGGCGACGAGGGGTTACCTGATAAGCCAGGACGTTCTCGATGCTTTCGACGAAGCGATCGACGTCATCGTTGATGGCATAGAAGGTGGTCTATTCCCTCCCAAACCAACGCCCTCTTCATCAAAATGGACCGGCGTTGGCAAATGTGTGTTCTGTGACCCTGACGAACTCGGCACCAGAGAAATAGAAGAGAAATGGAAGGCACTGTCACTACTGGATTCACTTGACCCTTACATACAACTTCGAGGCGAAGGCGCCATTGCCAGCGACGAAAAGGGTGACGATGAATAGCAACGTCATACCCCCAGATCAACGAGCGCGAGACGCCATCGCCTCTCATCATGACGAGACTTTGTTTGTAGAAGCGGGTGCCGGCTGCGGAAAAACGGAAGCCTTGGTAGGCAGAGTCATCAACCTCGTCACCTCCTCTGACGATGTGTCACTTGACGACGTGGCCGTCATTACCTTCACAAACAAAGCAGCTGCAGAACTTCGACACCGCGTGAGATCCCGCCTCGAAGAACTCTTAGCCGCTTGCTCCGAACCAGCGGCACGAGAAAGATTGGATCTGTCGCTGACCAAACTCGATGATGCAGCTATTTCAACGCTGCACGGCTTCGCTCGGCGACTGCTCACCGAACACTCTATAGAAGCGGGCCTTCCACCGAATTTCGAGGTCCTTGATGAAATCTCCAGCCAAGTTGACTTCCTAGAAAGATTTGAAAAATTCTTGGATGCGCTCCTACTGGATCCAACGTGGTCTCGAACGCTATTGATCAGCGATGCACTTGGCATCAATCCAGCCAAAGATCTACTGCCATTGGCTAATGAGCTGCATAAGAATTGGGATTTACTGAAACCAACAAGTCATCCCGAACCTGTTGCCATTCAATTCGAAGACCTTATTGCTAAGGGCCATGCCTTAGCTCTACAGGAAAACACCTTCATAGGTTCCGCTGATTCAGATTCCATGACCAAATGCCTCGAAGCAATCCGTCAATTTGTGCACGAACTCGAAACCGGGTTTGACGAGATCCAGCAGATAGACACGCTTGTCAACACCAAGTTGCTGTCTGGGAAAAGAAAAGGACGAAAAGACAACTGGACTGATATCGAAAGCCTCAGGTCTCAGTACGAGAGCTACACCGCAGAAGTGGCTCTTTTCCAGGCATCACTTACTGACCTTATTCTTCGTCGACTCACCGCTTGTCTTACAGGATTCATATTGGACGGTGTGCTGGAACAACGAAACCTGGGGCGCCTCGACTATCACGACCTTTTAGTTTCAACCCGAGAGATACTTAACGACTCAACCCGAGGTCCACTGATCAGATCACAAGTGCACAACAAATATAAGTACCTTCTCGTTGACGAGTTCCAAGATACGGATCCAATTCAAATCGAAATCGCTACGTTAATTGCATCCCCCCTCGACATCGCATCATCGACTTCATGGCAAACCACACCAACTCTTCCAGGTCGTCTGTTCTTCGTCGGGGACCCCAAACAATCGATATATAGGTTCCGACGAGCAGACATCAGTCTGTACCTAGCTGCCCAAGGCAAATATGAGGACGGGCAATTTCTACTCTCAACAAATTTCCGCAGTACCCCCGAGATAATCTCTTGGATAAACGAGGTTTTCGGCGAATTAGTTAAGCATCGCGACAACAGTCAGCCCGCATACACACCTTTGGTTCCAATCCGAGATAGTGCACCAGTCGGAGCTGCCGTCACTTTGTTAGGTGTTGCTGCACACCAAAAATCGGAAACCGAAGAGCCAACTGCAGATGATGTGCGAATGTCTGAAGCTCACGACATCACTCAAACCGTTCTTCGTATGGTCAAAGAAGGCTGGGCAGTGAACCACGACGACGAGTGGAGGGAAGCAAAATTCAGCGACGTTGCAGTATTGGTTCCCACCCGATCAGCCATGATCAACATTCAAAGAGACTTCGAACGGGCCGGAGTTTCATATCGAGTTGCTTCCACCAACAATGTGTGGCGAAGTCAGGAGATACGGGACCTGGTTATGTGTCTCCGCGCTATCAATAACCCTTCCGACTCCCTAGCAACTGTGTCCGCATTGCGGTCGTCGGTCTATGGATGCGGCGACGACGATTTGTACCAGTTCAAAACGAAAAACTCCCAAGCGTGGGACTGGGCCACGATCACCATTGAAGAACATGTGAAACGAACAAAAGATGGTGACCCTGTTGCCGCCGGGTTAGCTCATCTTGCTGAACTGCATGAACAATGTTCAACCCTGACTCCTTCAGAGTTGATTGGACGAATCATCACAGATCGTCAACTCACAGAACAATGCGCCGCACGGCAAGATCCACGTGAATCCCTGCGACGCTTCCGGTATGTAGTTGACCAAGCTCGAGCGTGGTCCGATGCTGGCAACGGAAATCTCCAATCATTTATTTTTTGGATTACTCAGCAAACGGCTGAAAACGCCAGGCCAGTAGAAACGGTTTTATCCGAAGACGACGATGACTCCGTCCAGATCATGACTGTTCACGCCGCTAAAGGCCTCGAATTTCCGATTGCGATAGTTGCGGGACTCCCGCTTCAACCAAGGACCGAGTCCGGAGTGAGGGTGGGGCACGCGCCTAACACCGATATACCTGATGTGAAAATCCGCAAGGGGCTCGAAACACTTGGTTTCGATGATTGGGCTCAGTCAGAAAAACTCTTTGCGCATGACGAATCAATTCGAACCTTGTACGTGGCTTGCACCCGTGCACGCGACCACTTGGTCGTTTCATTACACCGTAAAGAACTCACATCAAATTCTGAACCTCCAATTCAAACCCCGGTACACCTCCTCGCTGGAGCTTTGGTAGGCACTGAATACACGGAAGCCGACTACTCAGATCACAGGGAGGTCTGGGACGGTGTCCAACCGAACCTTTCTGTCTCTCGTCCCGGCTTGTCTGAATGGCGTGACCGCTACAACGAGGCTATCGAGTTGAGTGGTCGCACTCGATTTATGAGCGCTACTCAAATAGCCCAGTCCGCCGAAGGCTCGATCGCTGCTTCTATAAGCAGCGCAATTCACGAACCTGGGCTGCTAAAGGAGGGCGACGAATTAGAGTTGCCAATCCAAGGTCGGGGTCGTTACGGGACCGCTATCGGACGCGCCGTCCACGGAGTACTTCAAACAGTCAATTTGGAAAGCGGTGAAGGTCTCACAGCTCTAGCCACAATTCATGCTGAAGCTGAAGGCGTCGCAGAATTTTTCGACGAAGTTGCTTCCCTAGCCACGTCAGCAATTGCTAGTGAAGAAATTCAACTAGCTATCCAAAATCGGTACTGGCGTGAGCTCCACGTCGCATGCCCTATAGGGGAACAAATTGTCGAAGGCTACGTGGACCTTGTATATGAAACAGAACAAGGGTTGGTTGTCATCGACTACAAAACCGATCAGGTCGAACTCAACGAAATAGACGCCAAGGTTGATCGTTATCGCCTTCAAGGCGCTACATACGCCGCTGCACTCGAAGAAACAACCCGCCAACCCGTTAGCAGCGTCGTGTTCGCATTCTTGTCTACTGATTCGAAAGCAATATGCGTTTCGCTACCCAACCTTCGAGAAGCAATCGCTGATGTTCGAAAAGTTATAGAGCGCGAGGGGGCGGTTGGTAGCC
>PVBE010079653.1_pt1 | contig 21831 bp, 19 predicted proteins | sample 1631181 | NCBI WGS metagenome assembly PVBE01 (sample SAMN08397723, study PRJNA350692) | Marine metagenome, whole genome shotgun sequencing project. | isolation source: water | place: Pacific Ocean | collected 2012-04 | reverse complement strand
GATCCCGGTCGAACATCCCGCTCTGCGTGGCGCATCGGCCGGCTTCGTGTGGACCACTGCAGCCGGCGCTTCGCGCCTCGGTGCGCGGGTGGGGGCGCTCGAGGTCGTATTGGGGGATCCCGACCTGGACGGCGTCGTCGGGGCGATCCGCGCGGCGCGCGCTGTTTCGGGCATCGAGATGCTGCTCGTCGAGGCCGGGCCGAGAGCCTCGGCGCCGCTCTACCGTCGAGGCGTGGCGGGGGAGCGTTGTGACGAGCTTCTGCTGTCTCGATTCGAAGGCGAGCTGGCGCCGGCGGCGACCGGTCCGCGCTTCGTGTCCGATTCGGAGATCGAGGCCTGCTTTGCGTTAGCGCCCAGCGAGGCGCGCGTCGTGGATTCGTCGGGTGGCTGGCGTTTCTATCGCCATCGCATAGCGTGACCCGTTGGTGCCGCGTCAGACGGGTCGTCGCAGCATCGGCCAGACCGTGGGGCCGTCGGGGATCGAGATCTCGCCGGTGACTTCGAAGCCCTGGCGCTGGTAGAAGGGGATATTGCTCTGCTTCGACGATTCGAGATAGGCGGCCGCGCGTTGCTTGTCGCAGCGCTCGAGAATCGGCTGGAGTAGCGCCGTTCCGAGACCGCGGCCCTGAGCCTCGGGTTCGGTTCCCAGGATCGCGAGGTACCAGTGGGGCTCTTTCAGGTGGTGCTTCTCGATGGCCTTGCCCAGTTGCAGAGCCCGCGAGTAGCCGGTGCCCGCCGTGAGCAGCAGCCGGAAGGCCAGGCTGGCTTGTCGCCAAAAGCCCAGCGGGGGCGGGGATGGGGACTGCCAGATGGCGGCACCCCGCACGGGATCGGTGACGAGAGTGACTCCCGTACCGCCAAATTGATCCATCGCGAGCCTTGCGAAGGAGCCGAAGCCCGCGCGCCGCGTGGACTCGTCGGGAAACAGGTAGATGGCGATCGGGTCGTCGAAGAAGGCGCGGCCGATGGCTTGGCTGATCGCGGTGCGATCGGCGGACGTGGACTCGCGGACCGAAGCACGACCTGTAACGAAATCAAAGGATGTTTGCCGATCGTCGGGCATATCACGACCCTTTCGTCGGAGCTCAGTCGAAGCCTACAGGATTCGCGTCGAGCCAGGCGAGGGTTTCGATGTGTTCGGTGAAGGGAAAGAAGTCGAAGACCTCGAGGCCCGCGAGACGCAGGCGGCCGGGCGCCTGCAGATGTGCCAGGTCCTCGACCAAGCTGTCCACGCCGCAGGCAAGATAGACGAGTCGCCGGGGAGGTTTCGCCGCGAGGGTATCGCGCAGCGGCGGGTCCAGTCCGCGCCGGGGTGGATCGACGATCACCAGCGTGGCACCGGACAGCGCATCGAGCCGCGCCTGGGCCGGCCCCGCAAACAATCTCGCGCGCGATCTTTCATCCGCCTTTCTTGCATCGAGGCCTCTCTCGAGGCCGGCGAGCCCATCCGGGCTGCGCTCGTTGAAGCGAACCTCGTTCGCGTCTTCCAGCAGACCCAGGCCGATCGCGCCGACGCCGCAGTAGAACTCTGCAACGATCTGCCGCTTCGGAACCAGCGCTGCGATGCGCTGCACCGCGCGCTCGAAGAGCGGCAGATGACTCTGGCCAAAGGCGCCCGGTGGGAAGAAGACATCGACACCGCCGATGTTTTCCCGAATCGCCGCTTCGCCGGCCAGGCGAATCATCTTCGGTCCGAGAATCGCGTTGCTGCGCTCGGGCTGAGCATTGAAGAAGAGTCCCTGCAGCCGCGGGCCGAGCTTGGCGGCGAAGAGCTCCGGGAGCTCAGCCAGGCTTTCGGGCTCGGTCGCGCGGCCGACCAGCACCACCTGCAGGCGCTCGGAAGTACGCTCGACGACGAATTGCGCATAGCGAAGCAGGCCGCGATGGGGACGATCGGCATAGGGTTCGATGCCGGTTTCGCGGATCGCTTCTCGCAACTTGAGTGCGGCCTCGTTGATGAGGGGATGCTGGACACGGCAGTTCGGGGTGTCCGCGATGCGGTGGCTACCGGCCTGAAAGAGTCCGATCTTCGGGCTTCGCGCCTTGCCGCGAATCGCCAGTCGCGCTCGATGTCGATGTGCCAGGCCCGGAAGTTGGTGGATGATCGGCTCGGGCAGGTCGGCCGCAAGGGCCAGCTCGCAGACCCGCTGCCAAGCTCTGGCGGGCAGCTCGGTCATTGCGAAGCGCGGACATCCGGGGCAGGGCGGACGATGAGGGCAGACGTCTCGATTCGGCACGGGAAGCAAGCTAGCAGCTCGCCGCGTTCTCTTCGGGTCGTACTGCTACCCTGATCTCCGTGTCCAAGTCCAAGTCCAAGTCCAAGTCCAAGACGGGAACTCGCCGCGAACGCTCACGCCCCGGGCGGCGCGTGGGCAGGCGCTCGGGCGCAAAGGGCGTCGGCGCGCCGCCGCGATCTGATTTTCTGGCCAGCTCCCGAAGCGATCTCGAGGCGCGGGGCTGGAGCCAGGCCGACGTCATCTTCGTAACGGGCGATGCCCATGTCGATCATCCTTCCTTCGCGATGGCGATCCTGGGCCGCTGGCTCGAGCATCACGGCTTTCGCGTCGCGATTCTCGCGCAACCGAATTGGCGTGACGTGGCGGCCTGGCGCGAGCTCGGCCGGCCCCGGCTCTTCTACGCGGTCAGCGCGGGCAGTATGGACTCGATGATCAATCACTACACGGCGAATCGGAAGCGTCGCAACGCCGATGCCTACTCGCCGGGCGGCCAGATTGGCTTGCGCCCCGATCGTCCGACGGCGGTCTACGCCCAGCGCTGTCGCGAGGCCTTCAAGGGGGTTCCGGTCGTTACGGGCGGGGTCGAGGCATCGCTTCGCCGCATCGCCTACTACGACTATTGGAGCGATCGGGTCTGGCCCTCGAATCTCGTTTCGTCGAAGGCGAGTCTGCTCGGTTACGGAATGGGCGAGAGTCTGATCCTGGAGATTGCCCAGCGCCTCGATCGTGGCGAGGCACTCGAGTCTTTGCGCGATCTGCGCGGCGTCGCCTATCTGCTCGGGAAGAACGAGCGATTGCCAGAGTCTCGTTTTGGCGGTGCCTCGGGCGACGAGTCGATCGAGCTGCCCGCCTTCGAGGTCGTTCGCGAAGACGTGCGGGCCTTTGCCGAGATGACGCGCTTGCTCCATCACGAGACCAACCCCGCCAACGCACGCAGGCTCCTGCAGCGCCACGGCGACCGCCTGCTCGTCGTGAACCCACCCGGCCTGGCGCTGGACGAAGCCAGCATGGATCGCCTGCACGAGCTGCCCTACACGCGGCATCCACATCCGGACTGTGACGCGCCGCCGCCGGCCTGGCAGACGATCAAGGACTCGGTGCAGATCATGCGCGGCTGCTTTGGAGGCTGCACTTTCTGCTCGATCACGATGCACCAGGGCCGCGAAATCCAGAGCCGCAGCCCCGATTCGATTCTGCGCGAGGTGGCAACACTCGCGGCCCGTCCCGATTTCAAGGGTTCGATCTCGGACCTCGGCGGACCGACCGCAAACATGTACCGGATGCGCTGCTCCAGACCCGAGGCCGAGCGGATCTGTCGCCGTCTGTCCTGTGTCCATCCCAAGATCTGCAAGCTGCTCGACACCGACCACGCGCCGACTCTCGATCTGATGCGACGCGCCCGGGCGGTGGATGGCGTGGAGCGCGTGCTCATCGCTTCCGGGATCCGCATGGATCTCGCCGCCGAGCAACCCGAGTATCTCGACGAACTCGCCACCCATCACGTCGGTGGGCATCTCAAGGTGGCGCCGGAACACGTGAGCGAGCGGGTGCTCGGATTGATGAAGAAGCCGAAGGTGGGGAGCTTCGAGATCTTTGCGGAGCGCTTTGAAGCCGCCTCGAGGCGCGCCGGCAAGCAGCAGTATCTGGTTCCCTACTTCATTTCGAGTCATCCGGGCTCGGGCGTGGAGGAGATGATCGAGCTCGCGATCTTCCTGAAGCAGCGCGGCTATCGGCCGCGGCAGGTCCAGGATTTCATTCCGGCTCCGATGGACATCGCGACCTGCATGTACTGGACGGGGCTCGACCCGATGACCATGGAGCCGGCCCCGGCCGCCAGGCGTCTTAGGGATCGCGAGGTTCAGCGCGCCCTGCTGCAGTTCTTCGAGCCCGGCAATGACGTCCTGGTACGCGCCGCCCTGCACGAGGCCGGGCGCGAGGATCTGATCGGGGAGGGTCCCGATTGCCTGATCCCCACGCGGCCTCCCCAACGCGCAGCGGGGGGCGGCTCGCCACGCCCTCGATCGGCCGGCCCGCGAACGGGCTCGGGTGGCTATCGCCGGGCTTCGCGGGAACGCGGCCGGGATCGGCCGCGCTGAGCTCGGTCGTCCTGCGGCAATCCGCCCGCGAAGACTCAAATAGGCATTTTGTCGAGGGTCGCAGTGGTGATGTCCGAAAGCGGCCAACCTGGGCCGCTGTGCGCGCTAGATTGGGGCCGACCGGGAGACCGCCTTGGACGACACGAGCCTCGACCCCGAGCATTGCTATCGAGCGCTGCGAAATCGAGATCGACGCTTCGACGGGCGATTCTTCGTGGGCGTCCGCACGACCGGAATCTTCTGTAGACCGATCTGTCCGGCGCCAGCGCCGAAAGCCTGCAACTGCACTTTCTGGAGGAGTGCTGCGGCCGCCCAGGCGGCGGGCTTTCGGCCCTGCCTTCGCTGTCGACCCGAGTCGGCACCGGGGACACCGGCCTGGCGCGGCACGGCGGCAAGCGTGTCGCGTGCGCTGCGACTCATCGAGGCGGGTGGATTGGATGGCGACGGCTGCGTCGACGACCTCGCCGCCCGGCTGGGCATGGGCTCGCGGCATCTGCGGCGTCTCTTCGACGAGCATCTGGGTGCGACCCCGCGTGCGGTCGCCAAGATGCGACGCACACTCTTCGCGAAGCAGCTGATCGACGAGACCTCGCTCTCGATGACGGAAATTGCACTCTCCGCCGGCTTCAGCAGTCAGCGTCGCTTCAATACCTGTATTCGCGACGTCTACGGTCGGTCGCCGAGCGCGCTTCGCAGCTGTGCTCGGAAGGCGTCTCCGGCGAAGCAGGCGAAGGACTCGATCGAGCTCTGTCTGTCCTATCGCCCCCCGCTGGCGTGGCAGGCACTGCTCGACTTCCTGGGTCCTCGCGCGATTCGCGGCGTCGAATGCGTCGAGGATGGACGCTACTACCGCAGTATTCGATGTGCTGGGGGTGTGGGTTCGATCGCCATTGACCACGAAGAAGCCCGCAGCCGACTGCGCGTCCGCGTGCGGTTGGCCTCGAGTGAGGGCTTGATCGAGCTCAGCACTCGACTGCGCCAGCTATTCGACCTCGATGCCGACACCGAGGCGATCGATGCGTCCCTGGCGCGCGATGGCTTGCTGAGCGAGAACGTTGCACGACGACCCGGGCTGCGCGTACCGGGCGCCTTCGATGGCTTCGAGACCGCGGTCCGCGGCATCCTCGGTCAGCAGATTACGGTCAAGGGCGCGACGACCCTGGCCGGTCGTATCGCAGAGCGCTGGGGCCGGCGGCTCCCGCGAAAGCTCGCGTTGCACGATTCCCTGACCCGCAGCTTCCCGACGCCGCGGCGCCTGCTGCGCGCCGAGCTCGAAGAGGTCGGCGTGATCTCCGCGCGAGCCAGAACGATTCGGGGCCTGGCGCGCGCCGTGCTCGACGATCCGAGCCTGCTGCAGCCCGGCGAAGGGCTCGAAGCGGATCTCAGTCGCTGGGTCGCGTTGCCGGGGATCGGTCCCTGGACCGCGCACTACGTGTCGATGCGGGTGTTGCGGGAGCCCGATGCGCTGCCCGCAGCCGATCTCGGGCTGCGCCGGGCGATCTCGACGCCCGGCGAGAAGCTGCGTCCGGCCAGTGATGTCGAGGCGGCCCTCGAAGGCTGCCGGCCGTATCGCGCCTACGCGGCAATGCGGCTGTGGTCGATGCTGTAGCCGAACGGCGCCCTCGGCAATGAGGGCGCACAGAAGGAGAAATGCGTGGATTGGGTAGCGGATCTCGGCTCGCATTCGGCGCGCGTCTATTCGCAGGGCGGTGAAGATGGGGTGCTGTTGCGGATCTTCGATCGGATCGGCATCCGGCATCGCCATTTTGTCGAGTTCGGTGCCTGGGATGGTCTGCACCTCTCGAATACGGCGAATCTGCGGCTGAATCACGATTGGATCGGTTTGCTGATGGAGGGCAGCGACCGCGCCGATGGCGTAGTCGTGAAACGGGAGCGCGTCGATGCCGAGAACATCGAATCGCTGCTGGCGGACCATGACGTGCCCGAAGACTTCGATCTGCTCTCGATCGACATCGACGGAAACGACTACTGGGTCTGGAAGGCGATCGCGAGCTATTCGCCGCGCGTGGTGATCGTCGAGTACAACATCTTCTTTCTGCGGGAGACCGCCAAGACGATCGCCTACGACGTGGATTACGAATGGGACAAGGATCACTTTGGCCTCTACCACGGCGCGAGTCTCGCGGCCTTCGAAAAGTTGGCCCGCAGCAATGGCTACGCATTGGTGCATACCGAAGCGGACTCTCCGAATGCGATCTTCGTGCGCCGCGACCTGCTCGGTGCGGAGCTGAAGCTGCCGAGTCTGGCCGAGCTGACGCGCTGGGATTGGCCGGCGGAGAGCTACGTCGAACCGACGCCTCAACCCGGTGGCGCCTGGGTCGACGTCTAGCCCGTTGAAGAACCCCCGAACGGTCAGGCCCGCGGAGCTCAGGGTTCCGGCCGAAGCGCATCCACGTAGGCGATCACGTCCTCGGCGGTCTTGCCGTCGAGGAACTCGGCCACCTTGCGGTCCACGTTGGCCGTGGAGGTGGTGCCGTAGGGTCCGCTCATGGCGGCGCCGAGCTCGCGGGCCACGATGAATGTCAGCGCCTGCTCGAGGCGAGCCCGCTGCTCGGCGGGGAGCTCGCGCTTGATCTCCTCGAGCGAGAGCTGGGCCATTGCCGGGCTCGAGCCGTCGATGCTGGGATCCAGGCAGGCGAGCAGAAGTGCGGCGGGGAGGACGAGAAGCGGGCGGGTTGCGGATCTATGTAGTCCCATCGTGATGTTTGTCACGGGACGTTCCCCCGGATGGTTTGCATTGGCTCAAAGGGCTCATCGGCCGGATACACATTTCTCATGAATGGATGCTTCCCATTCAGGAGAGCCGCAACGGCAGCAAGCTCGCATCTGGACCCGTGTCTGGATCAGTGACGCGCGCGTGCAATGACGACGAAGTCCTCGAAGAAGGGACTACCTCGTAGTCGAAGGACGCAGTCTCACGACCTGCCTGCTCGATCTCGGCAGGGACCGCGATTGCGTGAGGGTCCATCCGGTGACGTCCACGCCCAGCGCCGTCAGGACGGTGTTGATCTCCCGCATGCGGTTGTCGGAATCCCAGATGAAGGTCTTGACCCCGGATGTCGAGACGCCGCTCCCCACGATGGTGGAGCCATCGGCCGAGACCGCGAGCGCCTCGCTCGGGAAGATTCCCCTCGCGAGGTCCCCGAGCCCCTGCATTCTATTGGTGGCGTCCCAGCGGAAGGCTTCGAGCCCCGAAGCCGACTTCCCCCCTCCAACGATGATCTTGGCACCGGCGGAGACACCATCTGCGCTGCTCGAGAAGCCGCCCCCCGCTAGATCCCCGAGGCCCTGCACGCCGTTGGTGGCGTCCCATTGATAGGCCTGCGTCCCCGAAGCGGATTGCCCGAACCCGACGACGGTGGAGCCATCGCCGGAGACGCCGTAGGCCTGGCTTCTGATGTGAAGGCCCTCGGGGATCGGAAGCATGCAGTCCGACCGAGGATGCGAATGGGAAGCTCAGAGTCGGCCTTCGAAGAGTGCGAACGAAAACCACTGGACTCGGGCCGCTCCGGGATGGCATCATGGGAGCATGAACTGGATCTCGCCGCATCGGTGATTCGCACTCTGGATTGGCGTCGCGATCTTCCTCGCGGCTGGACCCGTGCAGGCCTTCTGCGCCAACGTGTTGTTCGTTCGGAACAACGGGCCCGGCGGAACGGGTGGCAAAGACGATCCCTTGCTCGTACTGCCCTTCTTCCCAGGTCCGTCGGTGGACGTCGTCTACCTCTACATCGGGACGGGGACGTCGCTCAACCAGCAGAATGGGATCTTCCTCGGGGAGAACCAGAAGCTCATCGGCGAGACGATCGGCTACGAGGACGACTGCAACGACATCCCCACGACGATCTCCGCGGCGCGACCCACTCTCAGCAACTCGGCGGGGGCCGCGATCATTCTCTCCACTGGATCCGAGGTGGCGGGGATCAGGATCCAGGAGTCGTTGGCAGGCGGCATCCTCGGCACTCTCTCCCAGGACATCTACATCCACGACAACCGGTTCGAGGCAGCGGGCGTCGGCCTGATCCAGGTCGTAGGCGAGCATCGGATCGAGGACAACGAGTTCACCGGCTCGGCCGGCCCGGCTATCGCCGTGCTCCACACTGGTGGCGCCTTCGCGCTGACGATCTCGGGAAACACCATCGACGAAGCCACGGGTCAGGGCCTGGCAGTTGCATCCTCCACGACGACCCAGTTCATCGAGGTGGACATCCTCAACAACACGATTTCGAACTTCGACGACGAGGCCATCGAGCTCGACGACATCTACGGTGCCGTCACCATCGAGGGGAACCACATCTCGAATGGGGGCGACGGGATGGACATCGACAGAGTGGAGGGGAATCTCACGATCGCAACGAACGAGGTCGACGACGTCGAGGGGGATCGGATCTTGATCGAGACCGAGGACGATCAGGTCCTGGACCTGACGATCCACGACAACGATCTGAATCACTCGAGCTCCGAGCTCGCGGTGAACTTCGGCAGCGGGATCTGGATTACAGCGCGCGACTCGTCGACCCTCACGGCGTTGATCGACAACAACACGACCCTGCGCGCCGGCAACACCGGCATCATGCTCGACGCGCGGGAAGACAGCACCGTCGCCGGTCGGATCGCCTTCAACCGAGTCGAGGATTCCCGCTTCAACGGGATTCGGGTCGACTCGTCGTCCAACACGTGGCTGCGAACGGTCATCGAGCGCAACACCGTCGAGCGGGCCGGTGCGAACGGAATCGGGAGCACGCTCACCAGCAACACCCTCGACCAGGATCTCGTGATCGAGAACAACCTGATCGAGGACGCCTTTGACGACGGCATCTCGCTGAACGTCAATGGGGTCGGGATCCATCAGGTGGACTCGCAGATCCAGTCGAACCGCGTCTATCGCAGCGGCGACCGCGCCGTGCGCGTCGGCGCGACCCTGGGGCCCGGGAGCGCCGAGTTCACGCTCTGGCTCGCGTACAACACGCTAGTGGGAAGCGCGGACGAGGGCTTCCGCATCGATGTCTCCGGCGAGACCGACGCCGCGGTCCATGCGCGGGAGAACACCTTTGTGAACAACCAGCAGACCCTGGACCACGGCTACAACGCTGCCGCGGCAGGGGAGGGAGGCCTGTGTACCGCTCTCGAGCAGAACGAGAGCGATAACGACTATCGCCTGGCCGCGGTGGGCGACGGTCTCCACATCTACGAGTCCTCCTACCTGTCGAATATGGGCGACGTGCTCCTCGAGTCGGTGGGCGGGGGGACGATCTTCGAAGTGGCGAACGGCAGCTGTCGCGAGGTCGATATCGGCCCGCTCCCCGTCCCCGAGGCCCAACCCGTGCCCGAGGCGCTGGCCGACCAGCTGGGCCTCGCTGCGCTGCTCGCGTGCCGCCGATGGCGGGCCTGACCTTCTGTAGGCTGTGATCAAATCGATGCAGGCAGCCTTGGCTTGGCCCGGGCCCCGGTAGGCGATTCTGGCCTTGGAGCCCGCGGACCCGCGGAATAGGGATAGAATCCGCACCAATCGCGCGGCGCACGTTCCGCCGCATCGGCCGCACCAGCAGCACCGTTCACGGGAGGTTTGATCCATGGCAGAGCTCGACGGAAAGATTGTACTGGTCACCGGTGCGAGTCGCGGCATCGGGGCCGCCATTGCCGAGCGGTTCGGCGCCGAGGGCGCAGCGATCGCGGTGACCGCGCGAAGCCTCGATCCGCACCCGACACTGCCGGGCACGCTCCGCGCGACCGTCGAACGGATCGAGAAGCACGGCGGCCGCGCGATAGCGGTGCGGGCGGACCTCACCGATCCCGATGCCCTGCCGGGCATCGTCGAGCAAACGCTCGCCGAGCTCGGCCCGATCGACATCCTCGTCAACAACGCGGCGGCCGCGTTCTACCAGCGCTTCTCCGATACCTCGGAGAAGCGCTTTCGCGTCGCCTACGAGCTCAACGTACACGCACCGTGGAGGCTCACGCAGCTCGTGCAGCCCGGGATGAAGGCGGCCGGTACAGGCTGGGTGCTGAACGTCTCGTCGGTCACCTCAGAGCACCCCGCGCTGCCCTACGACGATTTCGTCAAGACCTCGACGCTCTACGGCTCGACCAAGGCCGCGCTCGAGCGCATGACCACCGGCCTTGCGGCGGCGCTCTACGACGACGGGATCCGCGTGAACTCGCTGGCGCCGGTGGGGGCGGTGATGACCGAAGGCGCCGAGGCGCTCGCTGTCGTCCCGAAGCGGGCGCGGGAGAGTGCGGAGTCCCTCGAGGCCATGGCCGAGGCCTCGCTCGCGCTGTGTACAGGTCCCAACGACTTCACCGGTCGCATCACGTACTGCACGCCGCTACTCGAAGAGCTCGACCGCAAAGTGCGCAGCCTCGACGCGAGCCAGGTCCTGCCTGGGCCCCGCGCGGATCAGGCCCCGAAGCGGTAGTTGGACGCTGAGCGACCCATTCGAGGAGCTCGCCATGCGAACGCTGCGCCGAGGCGCCGGCGAAGGCGAACAGCTGGCCGCCGCGGCGCGGTGGAGGACGGCTCGCCGGGCGCGCGACCAGCAGCAGGCCCACGAGCGCGTCCGCGGCGAGCTCGAAGAGATGCGCCGAGAGATTGATCTGCGGGCCGCCGGTTCCGAGCATCGCCAGGATGCCGAGGCCAGCTGCCAGAACTGCCCCCCCCGAGTACGAGCTGTGGGGATTGCAGAGCTCGAGCGACACTAGTGAGATTTTGCTCGGGGCGATCGTCGTTATGCGCCCATGATCGTCCGCGGAGCACGACCAATCCGGTGAGGGCACTCAGTCGGGGCGGCGTGCGGAGATCACGAAACCCGAGCAGAAGTACCGGAAACCGAAGGCCCGGCAGAGCTGCATGAAGCTGGCCATCAGAACGTAGGCCGGGACGAAGACAAGGAAGTACTTCGTGGGCGAGTAGTAGACGACAGTGCGGATCTCGTTGAAGCCCGCCTTCCTGAAAAGCTTCGTCATCTGTCGGGGTGTACAACCGTGGAAGTAGGTCGGGTACCCCCCCCCCCTTCGTCTCCGCACCCTCTGTCATCTCGAGCAACTTTCGCTGCACCTTGTTCCCAACTGCGCGCAGCAATAGAGCATAGGGGTGGCCCATGTTCGGGACGTAGTGAATGGTCTCACCGCCGGGCTTGAGCCCGTTGAAGAGGCTCCGAGCCGAGTCCTCGTTGTTCTCTACGTGCTCGAGTAGAGTGATCGAGAAAATCGCATCAAAGTGGTCGGGGATTGGATCTTCCACCGATTGTACGATGAAGTCGTCATAGACTTCATAACAGCGTGGGCTGTCCTCGATGTCGAGGCCGACATACTCGTACTCCCAGCCGCCGCGAAGGATGAGCGGCCGATCGATGCCGCCCGCCTCGAGCAGGCGCGCGCCGGTCTGGCCCTTGGTATAGGTCTCGAGCTGCGAGCGTACTTCAGGGAGGTATGTGGTGTCGTCTTGCAGCGAATCGAAGAAGTTGGGGAAGCGATCTTCCAGTCTTCCGCAGATCTGTCGGTTGACGTCGAAGAATGTCGAGAGCATGCCCATGTGTGTTTGCCCCTCGGCTCGCAGCGACCGTTCCAGGAAATGGCCGGTATGACTAGAGCCCATCGGAGGAGCGCTGGCGAAGCATTAGGCTGAAGCCAAGAGCGCGCGTGATTCGGAACGTCTGGCGAAGGCTCCTGGAGGCCTGCACTCCCCCTCACACTCACTCGCGTGCTCCTGCTATCCGCCGTTGACGGCGGGCTCAATGGCGATCACGGCTCTTTGGGCTGGAGGATCACCACGGGAATATCCCGTTCGGTGGCGGCCCGATAGCTCGGGAGGGAGCGCATCGACTGCGCGAGCAGCGGCCAGAGTCGCTCTTCCCCCCCTGCTCCTGCTGCTACTCCTCCAGCGACCGACGCGTGCGACCTCGCGCGTCACTGCGCCGCGCGCGACTTCTGGTCGATCGATGACGACGCAGCCGACATCAGGGCCAGCGACTGGCAGAACACCATCGAAGCTGTCCGCCAGTGCAAGCAACGTACGGGCGACCCGGCCAACCCGGATCTCGTCTCGTTCCTCGGCTGGGAGTGGACGCAGGCCCCCCCCCCGAAACGCACTACGAGTACGAGAACATCGTGCTCGGGCACCCTCGATGCGCTCGGCGTCGAAGGGAATGCAACTGTGCGCCAACGGGTGTTGGCGGCTGACGGATCGGCGCCGCCCGATCACGCGCGTCGACATCTCGCGCATCCGCACGCGGACGCATCCGAACGAAGACGTCGCCGAGCTGATTGATGAGTCGTGGCGGCGCTTCGAATATCCGGGCGGCCCGGGCGGCCGCGTCGCGATCTTCGTCGATCCGGAGTTTCCGATGCTGGGCCGCGATGCGGTGTATTATGCGCGTGCTTTCGAGGCGCCGTCGCAAACCGGTCGATGGGAAGCCGCAGCGCTGTAAGGTGGCGAGCAACGGCGAGGGTACGGAGGTCGAGCTGTGCAGCGCCGATGGCGAGCGCCTCGGCGACTACGCGCAGCGCGCACGGTCGTCGCCGATCTACGTCGATGAGCGCGTTAGGCGGTCAGCGCTGGTGTCTGCGCTCTCGGTCAGGGATGGGCGCTGGCCCAGGCGCCGAAGATCAGCGCCGAGGCGCCGGCGAAGGCGAGCAGCTGGCCGCCGCGGCGCGGAGGAGGACGGCTCGCCAGGGGCGCGGCCAGCAGCAGGCCCGCGAGCGCGCCCGCGGCGAGTCCGAAGAGATGCGCCGAGAGATCGATCTTCGGGCCGCCGGTTCCGAGCATCGCCAGGATGCCGAGGCCAGCCGCCATGGCCACCCAGCCACCCCGCCCGGGCGGAGCGCTGTGATGGCGTCGCCATGCAGCCAGGCCGGTGAGGACACCGACCAGCCCGAAGACGCCGGTCGAAGCACCGATCGAGCTGTGGTCCGATCCGTAGTAGAGGGCATTGGCGAGATTGCCGAGCATGCCGGTCGTGACGAAGGCCAGGACCGAGAGCCCGACGCCCAGCCGGCCGACGAGGGTGGCCAGGAAGAAGCCGCCAAAGAGCGTGTTGCCCAGCACGTGGGGGAGGTCGCTGTGGAGGGTGAGGGCGGTGGCCAGCCGCCAGAGCTGCCCCGCGAGCACGAGCTCGGCCTGGCTGGCTCCGATTTCGATGAAGTTGCCGCGCCGCGCGGCGGCCTCCAGCCCGAGATGAAACACCAGCAGCGAAAGGGCCAGCGCACAGGCCGTTGCGATTTCGAGCGTGCTGGCGCTCGGTGGCAGCGGCAGTGGGACCCGTTGCGCCCGTTCGGCGCGCTCCGCCTGCCAGGCCTCGAGGATCAGGCCCGCCTCGGCGCGCGCCTCCGCTGCGACCTCGATCCGGAATCCATCAGGGCAGCGGACCACCTCGGGTGCGAAGCCCTCGGCCGTCAGCACCAGCGCCCATTCCTCGGCTTGGCGCCGGCGAGCTGCGACCGGAAGGGACGCAGCGTCCGGGTCCAGCTCGAGGTTGGAGTCGGCGCTCGCGTGGGAGTCGGGGTGGGCGTCGGAGGAGTCCATGATTCGGAGCCATGGTAACGTTTGCGCCGCCCGCGACCGAAAGGCGAGGTCGATTCCGGCGTCGAGGCTCGTTCTGCCAGATTCGCGCCAGATTCGCGCCAGAAAGAGTCGCGCCAGAAGAGTTGCCCCAGAAGAGTGTTCGATCCAGTCGTGCCGCCGCGGTCGCCGACGCAGAGCCAGGAATGGAAGGATGAAAAACGAGCGATGAGGAACTCCGAGGCCACACCCCAATCGCTGGTTCGCATCGAGCGCATCGCCTTGCGAGGCCCCGGGGCCGTGATCCTGACCGGACCCTCCAGTTGCGGGAAGGGTGAGGTCGCGAACGCACTCTGCGAAATCCTCTCGATCGATCCGAAGCGCCATCTCTCGATGGGCGTGATCTTGCGTTCAACGGTCGCGCGGGCGAAGCAGGAGCCTGCCTTTGCCTCGCTGCTGGAGGGCAAATACGCACTCTCCCACGAGGCGAACGTCTTCGACTGCATCGACACGAGTGAGGAGTTGTCGAGGAAGGTGAAGCGCCACCTCGCCGATCTCGAGCGGTATTTCGGTCGCTCTCCGAGTCGCTTTATTTCAGATGAGGTCAGCGGCGAGCCCTTCGTGAGCCAACTCGATTGGCTCGACTTCTGTACGGCGCGGGGGTTGCTGATTCCGAACCGCTGGACCCAGGATCTGATCGCGGCGGAGATCGAGCGCACCTTGAGCGACGGAGAAGAGGCCCGACAGAGTCCCTTCATCCTGGACGGCTACCCAAGGACGGTGACGGCGGCGAAACATCTGCTGACCTTTCTGCGCAGTCTCGAGGTGCCGGTGCTCAAGGTGCTCCATCTATCGATCAGCAAGACGGAGATGAGTCACCGAGCGGGCAAGCGCGGCCGTGCCGACGATAACGCCGAGGCGCTGCGCAGTCGTTTCGAGTTCTATGTGGAGAATGTTCAGCCGTCGGTCGATTTCCTGAAGACGGAGCTCGGCGGTGACCGCATCGCGCTGATCGACGCACACCAGCCCGCTTTCGTCGAGATCGATGACAAACGCGTCTTCCATCTCGAACGCTCGATCGACAACGTCGTCGAGACTGCGCTGCGCTCACTCGGAGTGCCCGGCGTGATCGTGCGCGATCTGCTCGAGCGTCGTCGCGAGGCCTGCGAGCGTGGCTGACGGGAACGTCGGGGCGATGCCCGAACCCGAATCGACAGATCTCGGCGGCTATCTCGAAGACACGATCACCATCGACTGGCAAGCGCCCGAGCTGATGGCCCGGGCCAAGCAGCTTCTCGAGGGAGCGACGCGGCCCGAGCAGCGGGTCGAGCGACTCTTTCGATTCGTCCGAGACGAGATCACTCATTCCCAGGATGTCGAGACCGAGGTCCAAACCTGTCGCGCCAGCGAAGTCCTGAGGGAGAAGACCGGGCTCTGCTATGCCAAGAGCCATCTGCTGGCCGCTCTGCTTCGCATCGCCGGCTTTCCCACCGGCTTCTGCTATGTCCGCCTCGCAGGTTCGAAGAGTCGCGGCGGCTTCGTGCTGCATGGACTCAACGCCGCGTATTGGAAGCCGAGCGAGAGCTGGATCTATCTCGATGCTCGCGGCAACCACCAGGCCCTTCGCACCGAATGCCGTTTCGAGGCGCCCTGGAGTCTCGCCTACACGCCGGACCCCGCGCTCGGCGAGTGCTTCCTGCCCTTCATCTACCGCCGCCCCGCGAAGCGAATCGTCGACCTGCTGGAGCGCGCTCCCAGCTTCGAGGCCGTACTCCGAAACTTGCCGGATTCGCTCTAATGCCCGGATGATTCACGAGCGTTGTGCTGCGGACGGTCACGGTGCGGCAATGTCCGGTTTTTCACCTCATCCCATCTTCCAGCGCTCGCAGCTGGCTGATGCCGATCTCGCGCAAGCCGCCCTCGTCGGGTGCGCCGGAGGGGTGCCGAGCCCGAGGGCGTCCGCGCTCGAGCTCGGCGCGAAGCTCGCTGCCGAGCGCGGCTTGCTCCGAGGCCAGCTGCCGAGCCCACTCGAGACGGTTCGGATCTGGCAAAGATCGACTCACTACCCGCTGTCAGAGTTTGTTTGATGAGCCCGGGCAGTTATTGTCTCGCGATGCTCCTCAACCTCTTCGACGGACTCCCCTTCTACCTCCTCTGGCCCGTGCTCGCTGCGATCGGGGTGGGCTGGTACCTGCTGATTTGCGGTGGCCTCTACCTCCTCCTGCACCGCTCCGCCTTCGCCGAGACCGCCTGGCGCTTCAAGACCCAGCTCAAGCCGCCGCGCGCGGCCCAGGTCAGGGGCGAGATCCGCGACGGCGTGATTTCGATCTCGATGGTGATGGGGTGCGTCGCGATTTCTTTCTGGTGTGCCTACCGGGGCTACAACGGTCTCTACGCTTCGCCCACCGAACACTCGCTCTGGTACATCCCGCTGAGCATCTTCGGGGTGTTCATCGTGATGGAAATCTTCGAGTGGACCTTTCATTGGGCCTGCCACCGCTTCGATCTGCTCCGGGCGGTTCACAAGCAGCACCATCGCTACGGGAATCCGACGAGCTTCGGCGTGATGGCCGACCATCCGGTCGACATGTTCATCAAGGCGTCTCCGATTCTCTGGATTCCGTTTCTGTTTCCAATCTGGGATGTGGCTCTGATCGGCACCTTCGCGACGCTGAACTTCGTCTACGGAATCTATCTCCACGCCGGCTTCGATCCGCCCTGGATGCCTTCGCCGCATAGCCGCTTGCTGGTCTCCGCCTGGCACCACAACGATCACCACGCGGGCAGTACGGAGCAGAACTTCGGCTTCTACACGGCCTTCATGGACATCGCGTTCAAGACCCGACACACCCCGAACGACAAGGCGCGAGAGCGGCCGAGCTACCGCTGTCTGGAATGTCGAGACGAGATGCCGATGGGGCAGGCCGTCGCCAGCCAGTCGTAAAACACAAAGACTTCCTCGACGGTCACGCCCAGCGGCATGTTGGTGATCAGATCGTTTTCGCGACGCGCGGTGACGATCGCGGGAGAGACACCCAGGTCCATTGCCCACAGCGTTGCCCGCCGGGCCCCCGATGCGTTGGAGCAGGTCCTGGCGACGAGAATGACTGGCTCATCCTCAGCAATAGTGCCCTCAACCTCCCCCTTGATATTCGGTATCTTGTAGAAGCCGCCGCCGCTGCTGGTCATCGTCTGAAGCGGAGGCAGATCGACTGCTGCTTCCCAAGCTGCGTCGGAGGCCTTATGGGCCGAGAGACACATCAAGGGGTCCAGTATTTCGATCTAAGATCACTGCAGTGGGCTCCACGGACGACCGGCGGGCCTCGAGGGCTCGAGCTCCGAGCCGGTCGCAGCCCTTCACGCGGCGATCGCACCGCGCATGCGGAGCTCGACTGAGCGGTGACGGTTCGGCGCGTTCGCCGAGTGTGAGCTCCTTGCCAGGAGCGGGGAGAAATGGCGATGCGACGTGTCTGGATCGGATTCGGCATCCTCTTGGGTCTCGTGGTCGTCGTGGTGATCGCCGGATTGATTGCGATTCGCAACATCGATTGGAACGAGTACAAGGGACCCGTAGCTGACGCTGCGCGAGAGGCCACCGGGCGCCAGCTCGACCTCTCCGGGGACCTCTCGCTCGCGATCGGTCTACGCCCGGGCGTCGCGTTGAACGACGTCTCCTTCGAGAACGCCGAATGGGGCTCACGGCCCGAGATGGCACGGATCGAAAGGCTGTTCGTCCAGCTTCGCCTGATTCCGCTCTTCTCCGGCCAGATCGAGGTCGATCGGGTCGAGCTGATCGGGCTCGATCTGCTGCTCGAAACCGACGCGGAGGGAAACGCGAACTGGGAATTCAAGAGCCCTGCCGAGACGGAGCCGGCCGAGTCCGCGCCCGCGCCGGACCAGGAATCCGACGCCGACGCGGCCCAGCCACTCACCGCTCTGGTCCACCACCTGCTGATCGAGAACGCCCGCATCGTGCTGCGCGACCAGGCGAGCGATATCGAGCAGTCGCTCACGATCGATCGAATGCTCGCGCGGACGGAGCACGCGACGAGTCCCCTCATCCTCGAGCTCGCGGCGCATTACGGCGACGAAGCGATCTCTTTGCAGGGAGAATTTACAGGCATTTCACAGCTTCTGGCCGGCGGCGCCCTCGGCCTCGATCTCACGCTCGAGGCCGGTGGCGCCGAGACTTCGGTCGCAGGCAAGATCGCCAAGCCCCTCGAAGCGACCGGGATCGACCTCACGATTGGCGTGGCAGGCGACGAGGTTGCCGACTGGAGCGGGCTCGCCGGCTCCCCCCTTCCCGCACTCGGCGCCTATCGCGTCGGACTCGCTGTCTCCGGGGGCGGCACCGGCTTCGAGGTCCGCGATCTGGACGTCGCGCTCGGCGATACATCGCTCTCGGGCGAGCTCGATCTCGACCTCTCGGGCAAACGACCGCGGGTCGCCGCGCGTCTCACGTCCCCTCGGATCGATCTCGCCGACCTCCAGGAACCGGGTGCCGAGCCGCCGGCTCCGCCGCCCGCAGAGACGAATTCCGGCGCGCCGCCGGACTCGAACGCGCGGGTGCTGCCGGACGATCCGCTCCCGCTCGAGGGGCTCTCCGCGGTCGATGCGACCGTCTCGCTGTCCGTGAAGGCGCTTCGCGCCAACCAGATCGAGATGTCGGATTTCATCCTCGAACTCGTCCTCGATCAGGGCAAGCTGCGCGTCGATCCGTTGGCTCTCGGCATCGCCGGAGGCCGCGTGAAGATCGCCGTGCAGCTCGACTCGGGCCGCAAGCGCCCGAGCTTCTCGCTCGGCGTGAAGGGGGATGGCATCGTCGTCGGCGATCTCGCGAAGAGCCAGGGGAGTGACATCTTGCGAGGTGGCCCGGTCGATCTGCGATTCGATCTGCGTGGACGCGGTGGCTCGGTTGCCGAGATCGCTGGGTCGCTCGGCGGCACGCTCGAGGTCGAGATGGGCCAGGCGCACATCGACAACGAGTGGGCGAGTCTCGCTCTGGGGGATATCCAATCCATCATCTCGACCGGCGCCCGCTCCAGCAGCGCGTCGATCGATTGTCTTCTCACCGACTTCGCCTTCGACAAGGGCATCGGCCGATCGAGGGGCCTGGTCGTCGATCTCCCTTCCATCGCACTCTTTGGCGAAGGCAGCATCGACCTCCGCCGCGAGCGCATCGACCTGCGCTTCGATCGCAGAGCAAAGCAGCTGAGCGCTTCCCAGGTACTCCCCCCATTCAAGATCGGTGGCACCTTCGCGGCACCCAGGCCGGAAATCGACGCGACCGCGCTGGCGGGCAGCGCCCTGGCGCTCGGAGCGAGCCTACTCGCCGGAGAGGGGGACCCGCTGATCCGATCCTGGCCTTCGGGATGCCGCGCGATGCTCGCGGCCTACGAAGAAGACAAGACCCGGTCCGTCGAGGCCAAGAGCTCGACCAGGGAACAGGGCAAGGCCGTTCTCGATGGCCTGAAAGGCCTTTTTGGTCGTTAGTTGTGGAGTCCTTCCGGGTGGGCCCGAGTCATCGCGCCGTCATTGCGCGCACCTCGCCCCTGGGACCGAAGTAGAGATCGCGTCCAATGAAACATCGGCTCATTCGATCTGCAACCGCTTCATCTTCTTGTAGAGCCCTTCGCGAGTGAGTCCGAGCTTTCGCGCGGTGCGCGCTTTTCGCCGGCCGTTATTCGCCAGCGCACGTCGAATCATCCAGGCCTCGACTCGTTCCAGCGCCTCCTTGAGAGGCTCGTCCGGGCGCGCACCCTGTGCGATCGGTTCCAGGAACTCGACGATCTTGGGCGAGAGTGCCTTCGGCGTGATCAGCTGCCCGCTCGTTGTCAGCATCAGACCGCGAAGGATCTCGTTCTCGAGCTCTCGGACGTTTCCGGGCCAGCCGTAGCTTTGCAGCAGCTGACTCGAGGCGAGCGAGAGATGGCAATCCAGCTTGCCCTCGCGCGGGCCGTGTAGTGCGAGAAAATGCTGAGCGAGAGGCAGGATGTCGTCCCTGCGCTCGCGCAGCGGCGGGATCCGGATCGGGAAGACGTTGAGGCGATAGAAGAGATCTTCTCGAAAGTGACCGGCCTGCACCTCTTCGACCAGCAGCCGGTTGGTGGCGGCGACGATGCGGCATTGGATCTGGACGAGGCGAGTTCCGCCTACGGGTCGGATCTCGCGCTCCTGGAGCACGCGCAGCAGCTTGGCCTGGAGCGGGAGTCCCATTTCCGCGATCTCATCGAGAAACAGTGTGCCGCGTCCGGTCACCTCGAAAAGCCCGACCTTGGTGCGGTCGGCGCCGGTGAAGGCGCCCTTCACGTGGCCGAAGAGCTCACTTTCGAGCAGCGACTCCGGGAACGCCGCGCAGTTGATCGCCACGAAGGGCTGGTCCTCGCGACAGCTCTGCGTGTGGAGCTGACGCGCCACGACCTCCTTGCCGACGCCCGTTTCGCCCGTCAGCAGCACGGTCGAGGGACTCGAAGCCGCGCGCGCGACGAGCTCGAAGACGATGTGCATGGCCGGGCTATGGGTGACGGCGCGCGCTGTGTCGCCCAGATCATCGGGTCGGTTTTCGGCCCCGTTGGTGGCTGCCGCCGGAAGGGTCGGGGCGAGCGTCTTGACGCCGGTCCCCTGGAGGCGCGTCTCGTGGACCTCGTCGAGGGTCTCCCCAATCTGACTCACGATCCCCGGGCCGGCGGCGTTCGCATCGAGAAAAAACACGGCCGACGCGCCGGCCTCCAGGATTTCGTTCGCCTGGCCCTCGTGCCTGGCCGGCAGGCTGACCAGCAGCGCGGTCTGCGGCAGGTGGCGACGCAGGCTGGCAAAGGCGGGCTCGAGCTCTTCGAGTCGCTTCGCCTCCAGCAGGATGCCGTCGAAGATCACGTGCGGCAGTGCGAGGGCCTCGTCGAGATTCGGCACCCAGGTCACGTCGAGCTCCGGTGCTTCGGTCATGCCACTCTCGGCCAGTCCGAGGCCGCTGCCAATCCAGAGGAGCGATCGAATCGGTCGCATGCAGATCTCCTTGCTTTGCCGGCGTCGATCGGCCGGGGTTGAGTCGAAAGCTACGTCGAAGGCCGAGTCCCAGGCTGACTCCCGGGTTCAGTTGCAATTACTGGCAATCACCTGCAACGGTTGCAACGGCCGTGCCGAGCGCGTCCGCTGCCCTTCGTCGCGAAGTCCTCCAGAAATTGTCTGATGCAGCTCAAAAAGGCTCCGGATCTCGCGCAGGCTGCGTGGAAGGGAGGTCAATCCGTGTATGGGGGTGGCGAATCGAAGTGGCGAATGGCGAAGCCCATTCGCCATCGGCTGGGATCGTGTGTGTGTTTGGCTGCTAAGCTAATTGATCTACTGCCACGTCTCATGATCGGCGGTGTCCTGCGAACACGAACGGAGTGCGATTCGATGAAAGCCCTGCTGATCGGCGGAACAGGGGCCACGGGACCGCCCATCGCCAATGAGATCCTCGAGCGTGGTTTTGAGCTCGCCATCTACCATCGCGGCGTTCACGAAGTCCCTCTGCCGCCGGAGATCGAACACATCCACGGCGATCCACATTTCGTCGAGTCGATCGAGCGAGATCTCGCGGATCGTCGCTTCGACCTCGTGGTGGCGACCTACGGTCGCATCCGTCATCTCGCCCGATTTCTGCGCGGGCGCACCGATCGATTCATCAGCATCGGTGGCTTTCCGGTCATGAAGGGCTGGATGGCGATCTCCGATCCCGAGAACATGGCCCACGACGGCAGCGTTTTGACACCGGGTCTCGAGGACGATGCCTACGAGGCACCCGGCGTCGATCACTTCGTCGATCGCATGATCGAGACCGAGCGAACGGTGATGGCGGGGCATGCCGCGGGCGACTACGTCGCGACGCATTTCCGATATCCCTACGTCTACGGACCCCATTCCATCGTCTGCGTGGAATGGCACGTCATCAAGCGCATCCCCCATCGGCGCCGACGATATATCCTTCAGGCCGGTGGGCAGAACT
>PVBE012470292.1_pt1 | contig 21832 bp, 20 predicted proteins | sample 1631181 | NCBI WGS metagenome assembly PVBE01 (sample SAMN08397723, study PRJNA350692) | Marine metagenome, whole genome shotgun sequencing project. | isolation source: water | place: Pacific Ocean | collected 2012-04 | reverse complement strand
GGAATATGTGGTGGACAAGGCGACTAAACTTGAGACGATTACTGATCGTATTCACGAAGTCCGCACTAGATTTGAAGTACTGAAGAGAGAGGCAGTTATTGATTGCCAGGACAAAATAATTGCAGGCGGAGATGCCGCTGCGCTTCGCGATACACTGGAAGAGGAACTGGCAAAGATTGATGATGATTATGAGTTTATCGCCGACTGCAATGTTGGTGGTGAGTTTATGGCCCCGGAACATATTGATCGTCTTAAACAAATTGCCAAGATCGAGTGGACACGGACCCTTGACGATCGGGTCGGAATTGCCCGGGAAGAACTGGATCGCAAGGAACTGGAGCCGGCACGAGAACTCCCCTGCCGGGAATCTTTGTTGGCGGACCGGGTTGATCACATTTTCGAGCATGACGCGGTTGTACCATCGGCGGACCCGGATAACCAATATGGGTTCAAGGTAGATGTTCCTGAGTACAAGTTCAACAAGGGAGAGGTCTACAACCTGTCGGTCGCGCGCGGTACCCTGACCAAGGAGGAGCGATTCAAGATCAACGATCATATCGTGCAGACCATCGTGATGCTAGAAAGCCTGCCTTTCCCCAAGCACCTGGAACGAATACCGGAAATAGCTGGGGGGCACCACGAGAAGACTGACGGGACAGGATATCCAAAGCGTCTAGACGGAGATGACATGACTATCCCGGCAAAGGTTATGGCGATTGCCGATGTTTTTGAAGCACTCACGGCGGCTGACCGTCCCTACAAGATGCCGAAGACGCTGACGGCGAGTATCAAGATCATGTCATTTATGGTGAAGGATGCCCACCTAGATGCGGAACTGTTCCGCTTATTCCTGGAGTCAGGCGTCTACCAGACTTACGCAGAGAAGTATCTGCAGCCCAGCCAGATTGACGAAGTAAATATTGCAGACTTTCTCAACTAACGGTACCTGCTACCGGTCACCTGGTCAGATGGCACCTACAACCCTTCGGCTTGTATGCTTCTGCACTTTGCTGCTGCTATCGAGTTCACTGTTGGCAGGGGCAGTGAATTTTGAGCGCCAGTCTATAACCATTGCCTTCACTCAGGAGCCACCAAACCTCAACTCTATCCGCATGACCGATCTGCTCAGCTATTTCGTAATAGGGCATGTGAACGAGGGGCTGCTGCGTTACGACAGAAAAGGACGGTTGGCTCCCGGTGTGGCTGAATCATGGGAGGTATCCGAAAAGAAAATCCGTTTCATGTTACGCAGGAATGCAAGGTGGTCAGATGGATCTACGGTCACTGCAAACGATTTTGAATTTGCCTGGAAGCTGGTAAACGACCCGAAGGTCGCTGCGCCATTCGCGGCTATCATGCATCCACTAAAAAATGCAGAGAAAATCCAGAACGGCGAATTGCCGGTTAGTGAGCTTGGTGTCTCCGTCATAGATGACTTCACACTGGAAGTTGACCTTGAGCGGCCCTGTGGTTATTGCATTAGTCTGATGCCTCACGCTACCTTTTTTCCGGTTAAAAAGGCGTTCTATCTGCCGCGAAAGGAGCAGTATGGGGCGGAATTCAACCAGTTGTTATACAACGGCCCCTTCAAGATGACAGGTTGGGTCCATGGGTCATCCATGGTGTTGGTCAAGAATCCACACTATTGGAATACCGCGAAGGTTCACCTGAATGAGATCAACGTCGGTTATATTACGGAAGACAACCGAACCAGGCTTAACCTGTTTCGTGACGGTAGTATTGCACTGGCAAGACTTGATGCAGAAACCGTGCGCGATGCCTCTAGCCAGGGGCTGCGGCTGAAGACTTTTGTCACCGGGGGAATGGCATATGTCTGGTTCAATCATCGCCCAGGCTCTATCACGGGGCAGCGGAAAATACGCAGGGCAATCCAGCTATCCTTCGATACGGACCTGTTTGTCAATAAGGTTATCGCTGTCCCTGGATATAAACCGGCACACTCATTCTTCCCTTCATGGCTAAATGGAGTAGACGGGAAGTTTTCATCTGAATATCCGCCAACAATTGTGCAGCCAGATTCAAAACAGGCGCTAAAACTGATTCAAGAAGTGAAGGAGGAAATGCGGCTTGAGTCAATTCCTGAAATGACGCTGCTGACGGTTGCATCACCAACGGGAGTAAAAATAGGTGAGTTTTTCCAGGGATTGCTCGGCCAGTCACTTGGTATCAAGGTCAAGATCGATCAACAAACCTTCAAGCAGTACCTTGAAAAGGCGAGGGCAGGGCAATTTGATCTGGTGTTGTCCAGTTGGTTCCCGGATTTTAACGATATAGTGACCTACGCTGATCTAATGGCCTCCTGGAATCCTAATAACCGCGGTGTTTACGTGAACGCTGAGTACGATCGATATTTTCGTATCCTGCAGGGTTCGACGGACAGGCGTGACAGAATGGATGCAGCTGCCGAACTGCAGAAGATCATCACGGATGATGTTCCGCTGCTTCCGACGGCAGAGACCGGTTCAGCTTATCTGCAGCATCCGAAACTCAAGGGTGTCGTTAGAAGAGTCCTGGGGCAGGATCCGGACTATACCTATGCAAGAGTGATTAACTAGTCAGACAATCTCAAAGTATCGCTCATATTCCCACTGGGTCGGTTTCTTGCTATCCGGGTCGCCGCCTTCAGTGTGAAATGAGAGCCATGCCAGCTTGCGAGTTTTGATCCAGTATTCAACTTCCTCGGTACCCAGAACCTCGTTGAGATAGGCATCATTCTGCAGTGCCTCGGTAGTACTGTTGACCGTTTTAGGTAGACGCTCGAAGCTATGAGGTAGACCCCAGCCGATGTGAGAAAATTCTTCCGGCGGTTCAATACTATGGCGAACACCGGCGATTCCGCCGGCCAGAATGACGGCGAGTCCCAGGTAAGGGTTGAGATCAGCGGCGCCGAGGCGGTGTTCTATGCGGCTTAGTCCGGCACTCCTAGTAATTAGACGCAGTGCGCAGGATTTGTTTTCTTCTCCCCAACTGGCTGTAGTTGGCGGCGCTGAGAATTCTGTCAGGCGCCTGAGTGAATTGATGGTGGGGCAGAGATAAGACACCGCGCCCGGCATGGTTTTAATCATTCCCCCGACCCAGTGACGAAGCAGGTCTGAACGATTATCTGGCATGTCCGCAGCATAAAAGGCAGATTCTCCATCCCGGGTGAGTGAATGGTGCATGTGCATGCCACTGGAGTAACCGCGCAACGGATGGGCCATAAAAGTTGCGCTCATATCCTGATCGACAGCGACCTCATAGATTATCTGTTTTGTTCGCACGACCGCATCCGCCATTGTGACCGGGTCAGCGGGGACAAGGTTGAGCTCAATCTGGCCGGCGCCATTTTCATCATTCCAGCCTTCCCAGCCGATGCCCAGATAGTTAAGGCGTCTCGTGACCTCATCCATAAACGTCTTGGCATGGAAAGCGTTGCGCAGCAGGTAGACGGTTTGTAGTTTCGAGGCCCCGATAGCGTCAAGGTTTGAATATTTTTTGCGGCGCGCATCGGTGAATGAATCTCTGAACAGGTAAAACTCCAGTTCGCAGGAAGCCTTGACCTCATAGCCCAAATCAGCAATTTCACTAACCAGGCGCTTCAAATTGGTTCTGGGGCAAAGATTGATGGGGGATCCGTCCACCTGGACGAAATCACCGATACAATGCCCGAGGCTAGGATCCGTACCATCAGAAACCAGTGTATCCAGGTCGGGTTTTAGGGCAATGTCACCGAGTGTCTCGTGTCTGAAGCTATGCCAGAACGTCAGGTGGGGAGTGCCGGCTATATCCATGGCAAGTGAAATGTCGGCGACATTGTGACCGCCTGGCAGTGCCTTGATGAATTTTCCTCGATTACAGTACTTGCCCATGCTAACGCCTTCGAGGTTAGTCGCATGGGTACGGATGACATCGACATGGTGACGATCCAGCCAGGCATCGAGGTTTATTTCGCCCCTAAAGGTCTGGTTATTCATGATCAAGCTCCCCAAGTTTCATCTTGAGGGTTGCCTCACTCAAGACTGAAAGATGCTTCAGGGATCCAATAATTTGAACACGACCGGCGATGACATCTTCAACCAGAATGCTGGACCCGGTCAGCATACTCGAGAGCATTTTGGATTTACCGCAGATTTCAACCTCATTCAGCCCGTTTCCGAACCATAGGTCCTGATGTTTATCGGTGCTGGTTATTTTGATGGCCTTCGGCATATGGGGAAGAAATTGTGTGCTGTCCCAAAATCGTTTTGCATCGTCAGCCCAGTTGGTTGCGGGGAAATTGAGCAATCTGCCAACCCTGTATGTAAAAAATGGGTGCCTGATTAGTCCTTTAACTGAAGGTTTGTACCCTTTTTCGGACATCCGAGAAAGGTCTAAGTTGATAACAATTTTCGCTTTATCACTGACACCATGCTGGATATTGATTTGATAGCCATCCAGTGTAATCGTAGCTGACTGGGGGTCCCTGGTGGATGCAAGCGCAAAGCAGCCATCAACGGATCTTACAAGGGCAGCATAGGCTGGGTTTGACAGAGCGTGTTTCAATATTGTGCATAATGAAACAACAATCGGGACAGGGTCGGTCTCCAGTTTAAACACGAAATCTGCTGTCATGGTGCTCTCGTAGGACTCGAATGAAAGCATGTTAGAGGCTGAAGAGTACTAATACAAACTCCCCCGTGGGTCGTTTGGTGTCGGCGACCAGCATGTCATACGGGCAATAAATTGCTAAAGTTCGAGCCACACCAGTAATCGGCTGTCCATGAATCTACCTGATCTTTACGACGTTTTAGTCCTCGCCATGCTGGTTCTGGCGCCAGTTGTATTCGTTGTGCTGTTCTATATCTCTGCCCCCTATGGGCGATTTACCAGAGCAGGTTGGGGGCCAACCCTGAATAACCGCGTTGGCTGGTTTGTAATGGAAGCACCGGTATCGCTGGTTGTGGCATTTATCATGCTGTTCCTGGTGGAGTTGAACACGGTGACGTGGATCTTTTTTCATGTGGCAACTGCATTATTTTCATCGCGCCTTCATATATCCTTTTTTCGTTGCGAGCAAGTAGATCCATGCCTATTGTCATTGCGCTGATGGCTATCCTGTTTAACAGTATCAACGCCTATCTCATCGGTTTTCACTTTGTTTTGAATAGCTATGAGTTTGAGTGGCTGACTTCGCCCTTTTTTATTCTTGGCAGCATCCTGTATGGGACGGGCTACGTCGTGACCAAACGTTCGGACACCATACTGCGAAGCCTGCGTACCCCAGGGTATAAGAGTTACAAGGTTCCCCATGGATTTCTCTATCGCTACGTGAGTTGCCCCAACTACCTGGGTGAAATAATTCAGTGGGCGGGATGGGCGATATTGACCTGGTCAATGGCAGGGTTGGTATTCCTTGTCTGGACCATTGCTAACTTGGCTCCAAGGGCAATTGCGCACCACAAGTGGTATGGCGAGACCTTTCCCGACTACCCGAGTGAGAGAAAGGCTTTACTGCCTTTTATTTTTTAGTGATCCTGGCAGTAGAGAATACCGAGAGCAGTGCCGGAAGTGAAACCAGCGTCAGCAGCATCAGTGAGCTCAAGGCGCAGGTCAACAGTACACCAATGGAGTAGATCCCCTGGTGTGTTGAAAAGGACAGGGCACCGAAGGTACCTAATGTTGTCAGGGTGCTGAGGAATACAGCCCTTGAAGTGCTGGATTCAGCCAGGTCCCGTATGTCATCTGATTCATGGAATCGCTCGACCACGTGAATGCCGTTGTCGACACCGAGCCCAAAAATCAGGGGTACGACCACAACATTGGCCATATTCAGCGGCATATCGATAATGACGGTTGCAGCAAAGGTCGTCATTGCAGTCATGGCAAGGGGAATGAACACGAGAATCGTATCGACGAAGCTTCTCAGGGTTAATACCAGAACGATCATGATGCAGGCAACAGCAATCGCTATCGCTTGTCTGAAAGCGGTAATAACAATTTCACCGATACCCAGGTCAACGACTGGTCGACCCGTTGCATCCTTTATGATTGATTGGACATCCGTTGCAAAGCGACGCATCGCCTTGACCGGCACAATATTCTCACTGGGGGTTACCGTCAGCATGACTTCACCCTGGTCTGTGATTAGCCTGTCACGAAGCTTCTCGGGCAGATCATCCAGTCGAATATGTTGTGCAGCGATTGCACGTTCCAGCCAATTAAGTTCTTCGAGTGCGGGTATGATGACACTTTGCTCAAAGGCCTGCTTGATCTGGCTGTCGCTGGCAGCAAGTTTGGTTAGAGATAGATTGAGTCGCTGAACAGCCTGCTTTAGTTCTGGTTTAATACTCTCGAGTGAAAATGCTTCGCTTGCCCTAAGGAGGTCCTGGATGAATACATCCCGGTCTGAACTACTGTAGGGTGCCTTGTTAACTTCGGAGAAAAATGTGCTGGCGAGCATGAACCCGGCGTCTTCCAGTAAGTAGATTTTTTCATCCTGCTCAGAAGGTACATAATCGAGTGGTATCTTGACCTCGGATACGGAATTCAATTCCAGCAGTCTTTTTTTGACATCCTCTGCACCGGACATATCAGGGGCAATATAACTAATCGCATAGTCGGTTATCACATCCTCCCGTTGTAGCTCGCGGAAGGTTGTCATGGCTTCTGAATTAGGGTTTTTTAGGGAAAGGGTGCTGTAGTCAAAGTAGGCGTCTTTGGCTATATAGGTAACCAGGGCGGCAACCATCAGGGTGACAACAACAATAACCCTGCGGTAGCTGTGAAGCAGGTTCGAGAGTAGAAGAAGGTACGGGGCCCGGGAAACGGGTGCCGGGCTCTTAACGAGGGCAAAAAAGGCGGGGATCACCGTCAAACTAAGTGCTACGGCAATAATCATCCCGCCACCTGAGATTATGCCGAGTTCTGCCAAGCCCAGATATTCTTTAGGCACGAATGCCAGAAAACCCAGGGCGGAAGTGATTCCACAGAGACTGATTGCTGGCCCGACCCTGGTGTTGGTATATATGAGCGCGTCTTTTTTATCCTTGTGGCCGATGGCTTCCTGGTAGCGCAGGCTGAGGTGGATGGCGAAGTCGACGCCAAGGCCAATGAACATGACCAGGAATACGATCGATATAGTATTGTATTGCCCTACGGTCAGGATGGCATATGCGCTGGTCCAGATCAGGCCGATAACCATGGTTAGGTAGGTCGCAATGATTACCCGCAGCGAACCCACGCCGAATACAAGGATCAGTACCAGTAGCACCGCGGCGATGGAACCTGCTATCTGAGCGCTTTGCATTGCGCTCTCAATCTCACCATTATCAAACGGTATCTGCCCGGTGAGGCGTATTTTCACCAGGGGTTTCTGAGGGTGTTCGAGGGAATCAATGGTGGAGCGAATTTCCTGGATAATTTTCCTACTCGGCAGACTCTCGTCGAAATTCTGTCGGCCCTGGACAAAAATGATGCTGTACAGGGTGTCATCACCCTCTCGCTTTACCATTTCATCCCGCCAGGCAACGGGAAGTGATTGTCCTGCCAGGGTTGAGTCGATTGCATCGGACAGGAGATTGACAATCCTTGCCATACTAACCGGCAGGTCCTCATCACCGTCCAGTGCATCGGACAAGAGGGTAAAGAGACCGCGCAGATTCGGATCCCTGGCAATAGAAGTAAGGAATGGTTGTGCTTCTGCCAAATCAGAAACCAGCGAGTCCAGGTCGTCTGGATCCAGGAATATCAACGCATGTGTTTCCATGAATGGGTCGTTTGCCGGCCCGTAGACCAGCTGGAACATCTCAGTATTGTCTGCAATTTCTGCTTCCAGCGCCTTGGACACATTCGACACGGCCGAGAGGCTTTGCCCACTCACCACGACAAAGGTGTTATTGATGTACTGGGGGAACACGTCAGAAAGTCTGTTGTACACCTGTTTCCAGTCTGTGTCCTGGCGTATGAGCTTGCCGGTGTCAGAATTAATGCTGAATTGGGTGATGGCTACGTATAGTGCGGCTGCTGTGATTAGGGCAACTGCACCTAGTACGCGTTTTGGACACGAAATAACGAATCCGGTCCATATCATGAGGAAGCGGCGATACATTTCTAGTGGACGCTGGCCTTATCCTGGTTGTCTTTGATGGTCTGCCTGATTTCTTCAATGACGCCTGTCACACCACCGGATTCGAAGGTAGCAGAATAGGTAGCGCGCTTGAGGGACAAGTCAGATACACCATTGGCAACAACATCGAATATTTTCCACTGACCTCCGAGGTCGACAAGCTGGTAGTCGAGGTCGACCTTTTCTGAACCCGTGTGCAGTTGGGTTCGCACGATAACACGATTGGATTTAATCGATTTTTGTCCAAGAACCTCAAAGTGCTGTTGGCTGTAAATGGGGAACCGGCTGGCATAACTGGTAACAATGACCTCGCCCATCAAGCTGGTGATGGTCGCCTTCTGCTCATCTTCGATCTTTCGCCAGTTGCGCCCAAGGGCAACACGGGCAACCGTCGTGGTATCAAAAGTGCTTTCCACGATGGGCGCTAACAATTGTAATCGATCGCTGTAGCTTGTAGAGCGCATCACCTGTATCAAACCCTCATGAAATTTGTTTACGGGAGTGGCCGGCTCAGCCAACGCACCAGAACCCAAATTAAATGCAAAAAACAGAACCGTGACGAACCACCTAATCATTCTCGACAAACTCAGCAACCTCCAGGTGGAACCCTGACAGGGCGTTGAAGCGGAAGGGTGAGCTCAACAGGCGCATCTTGCCTACACCAATATCGCGAAGTATCTGCGAACCCGTGCCTATCACCCGGTATGTTCCGACTTCGTTGGTATGACGTTCCTCCGGTGACATATCCGGGAAGTATTTAACCTGCGCCAGGGCTTCGGCCTGGGATATTTCTTGGCCAACTATGACAATGACGCCTCTACCTTCATCGGAGATGTGATGCATTGCCTCCTGCAGGGACCAGGTTTTCTTGAATCCTGGTCGCTGGGTACCTAATACATCGCGCAATGAATTGACCACCTGGACCCTTACCAGGCATGGGTCATCTTCTGATATATTGCCCTTGACCAAAGCATGGTGTACGCAATCTGAAATCTTGTCGGTGTAGGTCCTGAGGGAGAAGTCACCCTGCTGAGTGGTGATTTCTTTTTTATCCACCAACTCAATTGTCTTATCATTGAGTGCACGATACTGAATCAGGTCAGCTATGGTTCCAATCTTAATGCCGTGTTTTTCTGCGAATTCTTCCAGCTCTGGTCGCTGGGCCATGGTGCCGTCTTCATTCATCACTTCAACGATGAGGGCGGAGCTGTCATAACCCGCCATCCTTGCCAGGTCGCATCCGGCTTCCGTGTGACCGGCCCTGGTCAGTACGCCGCCGGCCTGAGCGATCAGCGGGAAGATATGCCCTGGCATCACCAGGTCTTCAGGCTTCGCATTCCGGGCGACGGCATCGCGAACGGTCTTCGCACGATCTGCAGCTGAAATGCCGGTAGTGATACCGTTTGCCGCCTCGATAGACACGGTGAAATTTGTTTCATGCATGGACAAATTGTTCTCCACCATCAGCGGAAGGTTCAACTGCCGGCCACGCTCTTCAGTTATTGTCAGGCATATCAGCCCACACGCATAGCGTGCGTAGAAGGTCACAACTTCAGGTGTGACCACGTCTGCGGCGATGATCAGGTCACCTTCATTTTCGCGATCCTCATCATCCATGATAAGTACCATCTTCCCTTGGCGAAATTCGTCCAGGATCTCTTCTGTCGTGTTAATGGGCACAATATCTCCGAGTCTGCCATTTGCAACGCCGGATTATACCCAAAAGGGAAGCCAAGAGAAGAGTGCGATCCGGCTATATGGGTGAAGTTCATCGTATAATCATTTTTTTGGACAGGCAGAGAACAACGTGGACAAACATGCGTTCATTCACAGGCTGCGGGCAATCTGCGGCGAAAATATCATTGCCGACGAGCCACAGCTGAAGGTTTATGAAACGGATGGTTTAACCGCCAAAAGAAGGGCTCCATGGCTGGTGGTACTACCTTCAAGTGTCAAAGAAGTGCAGCAGGTGGTAAAACTGTGCTTTGATGCTGAAGTGCCCCTTGTGGCCCGTGGCGCAGGAACGGGGTTGTCTGGTGGCGCCTTGCCCCATGCTGATGGTGTACTGCTTATTCTGGCAAAGCTCAAGCGTATTCTTTCCGTAGACACCGAGAACCGACTGGCAACTGTTGAACCAGGTGTTACCAATCTTGCGATTTCAGAGGCGGTGAAGGATAGGGGGCTCTACTATGCACCCGACCCTTCATCCCAGGTAGCCTGCTCGATTGGTGGCAATGTTGCTGAAAACTCAGGAGGCGTCCACTGCCTCAAATACGGGTTGACTGTGCATAACGTTCGCCGCTTGAAAATAATTTCCCCGACCGGTGATTTATACGAAGTTGGCAGCCATGCATTCGACTCGGCCGGATATGACCTGCTGGCCCTTCTTCATGGATCTGAAGGAATGTTTGGTATCGTTGTCGAGATCACCGTTGCACTGTTGCCAATACCGGAGTCAGTCAGTGTCGTGACAGCTGGATTTGCAGCGGTCGAAGATGCTGCTTCAGCAGTAACCGATATCATTTCCGCTGGAATCATCCCTGCTGGTCTGGAAATGATGGATAAACTGGCAATAGAGGCTGCGGAGGCCTATGTGAAGGCGGGCTACCCAACCGGTGCAGAGGCGCTGCTTTTGTGTGAGTTGGACGGCATTGAAATGGAGCTTGAAACACAACTGCGGAGTTTGATGGATATTCTGAAGGAAAACGGCGCAACCAGCATCGATTCCGCGACCGTCCCCGAAGAAAGAGAACGATTATGGCGCGGCAGGAAGGCCGCATTTCCAGCTATTGGTAGAATCGCACCGGATTACTATTGTATGGATGGCACCATCCCCAGGAGGCATCTATCCCTGGTACTGAACCGAATAGCTGCCTTGTCAGAGGAGTTCTCTCTGCCCGTGGCAAATGTGTTCCACGCCGGAGACGGGAACCTGCACCCACTGATCCTGTATGATGCCAATGAAGCTGATGAATTGCGAAGGGCGGAGGAATTCGGAGCGCGCATCCTGGAATGCTGCATAGAAGCTGGCGGGACTATCACCGGGGAACACGGTGTCGGCATCGAGAAAATAGACCAGATGTGCATCCAGTTTTCCGAAACCGAGCTTTCCCTGTTTCATGGGGTCAAGGCTGCCTTCGATGAAAAGTCTATCCTTAACCCAGGCAAAGCTGTACCGAGCCTTCACCGCTGTGTTGAATTTGGCGCCCAGCACGTACACCAGGGAAAGACCAAATTCCCTGAACTGGACCTGTTTTGACGGGCGGCTTCACCCAATCACTGCTTGAGCAGGTTCAGGAAGCGATTGGTCACAAATCTCCCCTTGTTATTGAGGGTGGTGGCAGCAAAAAATTCTATGGTTACCCACAGCCAGATGTCTTGAAACGATTGTATACCAGCGACCATCAGGGTGTGATTGACTACTCCCCTGATGAACTAGTGATCCATGTGCGTGCTGGTACGCCCCTGTCTGAAGTCAGAAAACTGCTGGCGGACAGTGGTCAGATGCTGGCGTTCGAACCACCTGATTTCGCTGGCAATGCCACCATTGGTGGTGTCATTGCCAGTGGACTATCGGGGGCAAGGAGGCCATTTTCCGGTGCCCTGCGAGATTTTGTCCTGGGCACAACAGTCATTACAGGTTCAGCGGAAGTACTGACATTTGGCGGCCAGGTGATGAAAAATGTTGCCGGCTATGATGTGTCCCGGCTTATCGCCGGCTCACTCGGCACCCTCGGGGTCATCCTGGATGTGAGCCTGAAGGTGCTGCCGCTGCCCGAACTGGAAGTGACCCTTACCATTCCGGTTTCCCGTGGCGGATTTCAGGTATTGCTGCAGTCGATGCGGCAAAGTGTTCCCGTTAGCGCTGCTGCCCATGAGGGAGATCATCTCAGGGTTCGTCTCTCGGGAAGTGAAATATCGGTTACTGCGGCGGTAAAAGAACTGGGAGGAGAAGAGATAGATAACAGCTATTGGGATCAGGTTAATAATCTTGAGCGCTTTGGTGAAATAGAACAGTTATGGCGGATAAGTGTTGTGCCCGGGTCAGATATCCTGCTGGAGGAGGCGGCGCTGGTCGATTGGGGTGGTAGTCTTCGCTGGCTTGTGCAACCCGGCTTTAGTCCAAGGGAAAGGCTGAAGAAAAATGGTCATGCTACCCTGATGAAGTACAAGGCAGCCTCGCTAGCGCCGGGCCTGGATATTTTCCAGCCACTTGTCGAACCGGTTGCCGGGATTCACCAGCGATTGAAGAAGCAGTTCGACCCGGCGGGAATTTTTAATCCTGGCAGAATGTACCGGGATCTCTGATGCAGACCCTTATTCACCCAGAACTGAAGGGTCAGCCGAAGGTTGAAGAGGCAAATAGCATTCTGCGCAGTTGTGTCCACTGCGGCTTCTGTCTTGCTGCCTGCCCCACTTATCAACTGTCAGGCAATGAGCTCGATAGCCCACGCGGTAGAATTTATCTGCTTAAAAACCTGCTTGAGGAAGATGCCATTGAAGGATCTTCAGCGTTACACCTGGATCAGTGTTTGACCTGTCGAGCCTGCGAAACTGCCTGCCCGTCCGGAGTGAAGTACAGCCGATTGCTGGATATTGGCAGGGAACTGATCGCCACCAGGCAGAAGCAGCGGCTCCCGGTTCGGTTATTATCCCAGGTGGTGAGGCTAATTGTTCCCCGTGACTATTTATTCAGGCCGTTACTGATGATGGGGCAGTTCCTTGCCCCGATATTACCAACAATTGTTGCAGGGAAGATTCCGCCGGTACCTGGTTCAATCAACCTTGCGACCGAAGAACTTTCGGCACCCCGATTGCGAGTGTTGCTGCTGCGGGGTTGTGTGCAGCGAGCGGCCACGCCCAACGTTTTTATAGCCCTCAAATACCTGCTAAACGAGAAGGGTGTTACAACATCGAGCCTGACGGAGGAGGGGTGCTGCGGTGCGCTTGACTACCATATGTCAGCTCATGAAACGGGGCGAAGGCGGATGCGCGACCTGGTGGACAGACTCGATGACCACCTCGAACAGGTTGACTACATAGTGTCTACTGCCAGTGGCTGTGGTGCCACCCTTAAGGAATACCCAATCTATCTATCAGAAGATCCGGAATATGTCGTCAAGTCTAGAAGGATTAACGAGAAGGTGGTGGATGTGGTGGAACTGTTGGGGAAATTCGATTTCTCCTGTGTACCAATCCGAGCATCGGTTCATACGCCCTGTTCTCTGCAGCATGGTCAGTCAATTGATGGGGAGATTGAACGACTATTGGATAAGTCGGGTGTGACCGTTACCAGGAGTGCCAGGATCCAGCCCTGCTGCGGGTCTGCCGGCAGCTACTCGATTATGCATCCGGGTATCGCTGGGCGACTGAGAGACCGAAGACTCAAAGCTCTGGAGGCAAATTCACCGGATGTCATTGTCACTGCAAACATAGGTTGCCAATTGCATCTGCAGTCAGGGTCGGGTATTCCAGTTATGCACTGGGTTGAATTACTCCAGCAGCAGCTAGTCGAGGCCCTTGATGAGGACGACGCTTCCTTCACTTGAAGCATATCGGTGTTTAGCTAGCAGATTTTAAGCTTCGCTACAAAATCTGCTATAGATTACCGGCTTCCTGATAGATCCACCAGAGTAACCCTTTCTGGGCGTGCAGGCGGTTAGCGGCCTGGGGGAAAATAATAGAACGCGGGTCGCGGACCATCTCTGCCGTGATCTCACAGTCATCATGGATGGGCATGTCATGCATAATCCTGCAGTCAGACCCCTCCAGCAGTTCTCTATTGATCTGGTAAGGTAACATTTTTGTCATGACGGCGGCCTTCTCGTCAGCACTATCCGGATTATTGAAATACTGCATGTCAATCCAGGTGTCCGTATAGATGAAGTCAGTCTCCTGTGCCGCCTTCCTCAGGTCGGTGGTGTGGCTCACATTCGCTGATGTACTGATGATTTCACTTATGTCTGCATCCTGGCTTTCACCCTTATCGTCCGGCTCTGGCGTGGCGAGGGTTAACTGGATGCCCAGTTTGTCACAAATAAGGCAGAGAGAATTGGACACATTGTTCTGTACACCAACATAGGTCAGACGGGCATCAGTGATATCACCATCATGGTGTTCCTGCATGGTTAATATATCCGTTAGGGCCTGGCAGGGGTGATATCTTTCACAGCAGCCATTGATTACCGGAACCTGGCTGCCAGCAATGATTTTCTCAAGGTCACTGTGATGCAGAAGGCGAGCCATGATGGAGCTTACATTTCGTGACAGGTACTCGGTCTCATACTCAATGCCGGAGAGAACAAAATTGGATGTTGCCCAGTCGATGTAAATGCTGTGACCACCCAGCTCAGTCATCGCGACCTCAAAAGAGATGCGGGTTCGGGTACTGGTCTTCTGGAATATCATGGCCAGGGACTCGTGGGCCAGGAGGGTCCTGAAATCACCGGGGTTTTGTTTGATTTTGGCGGCCTTTTCCAGGATATCCTGGATATCTTCACCAGACAGATCTTTGAGGCTAGCTAGATGTCTCATTATTCCAGTCCAAAAAAAAAAGACCAGCGATGCTGGGCTTCTCTTTAGGCAGGGGGCGAAAGTTACCGCAATCTAGAAGTGCGTGCAAGGTTAATAATCGGTCCAATTTTGAGGATTGGAGCAGCCCTCAGTACTTGTTTTGCAGTGCTCGTGAGAAGGTCGTAATCTTTTCCTTTTCAAAACAAGAGATGCATCAATGATATACAGGTATCCTGATTTCACAGGTTCTAGGATCGCTGCCCAGGATGATGGTCGCAACGACCCTGATCAACAGTTGTCACCCGGGAGTTTCCCTCGCTGATGTGTGGTCGTTTCAATATCATTGATGATCCCTTTACGAAGCTGCTGGTTGAGATTACTGGCCAGCATTATTCAGTCGAGACAAGGTTCAATATAGCGCCGACGGAGCAGGTTCCGGTACTGGTAATAAAGGATGAGACTGACTGGGGCCTGCTGGACATGCGCTGGTGGCTTATACCTAACTGGGCAAAGGAGGTATCGACCAAATACAGCCTGTTCAATGCGAAATCAGAGACCCTGGCAAAGAGCAGCGCATTTAGGGAGCCCTTTAAAAAACGGCGATGCATTGTTCCAGTCTCCGGTTACTATGAGTGGAAAAAGGAAGGCATTATCAAGGTACCATATTATATAGAACCTAGGGAAGAGGCGGGTTTTGCCTTCGCGGGCCTATGGGATCGTTGGCAAGGTAGTGAGCAGATAATAGATAGCTGCACCATCATCACCGCTGCTGCGCCGGGGTCAATGAAGGCCATTCACAACAGAATTCCGGTTCACCTTAGCAAAGAACAGGTCAAACGTTGGGTTGACCCTGAGGCAAGTCCAGAAGCACTGATGAAATTGATGGTTTCAGAAATACGGTTTCCACTCTCGGTCACCCCCATGTCCACCTATGTTAACAATGCTCGGAACAAGGGTGAGGAGTGTATTGAGCCGGTTGGTGAAACTGTGAAGGTGGGCTAGTTTGGGTAGGCCGCGTCATCTTGAGTGTAGGCGCAGAGCACCGGAATCGAAAGATCTCGCTTTTAGCTTGCCGAGATTTCTCCACTTCAGTCACTTCGTGCCCTCCAGTCGAAATGACTTCACAGAGGTCACTCCGGTCAAAATGAGCATTAAATTTCTTCAGTATTGAAACTAACCAGCAACCTCAACAGATTAGTAAACGAAGCCTTGAGCTCAGCGGAATAATAGTAGTGATGCTTGGCAATTTTGTGTATCTCAGTAAGGATCATATTGTATGCAGAAAGGTGTGTGACTGAGTTGAGCTGATACGGACAGGAGTGAATCGAGTGTGGATATTCTCGTCAGCAGCAGTTGTTGAATGGCCTGGATCTGCTCCACTGATACATCCAGCTGTTTTCTGCTCAATCGCCCTGACAGATCCTTCAGGTGGCGACCATTGATCCTGGCTTGCCTCGTCCAGTTGTCATTACCGGGCAGCTTGACCTGGTCCTTTTCATCCAGACAGCTGTTGATTACCTGGCATGCAAAACAGATTGCACCTGCAAGACTTTGTTTTAATTCACCTTTTCTCTCCCTGCCCTTGCGTTCCTGCAGCCAGGTAAAAATTCCAACGAAGAATATTCCCTCAAGGCAGAAGCCGATCAACTCGGGGATCATGCTGCCAACGAAATCACCCTGTCTGCTTTCAATGCCAAACTAGAATGCAAACAGTCCGAAAAAGGATGCAAAGAGGGGGATTATGGGGATTTTTTAACATGTCAGTTTCTGGGTCAAGTTCCTTTTGAGATTTTCCGGTCTAGTCTTCAAAACAGATATTGAATGGCACTGATTATTATCCGCAAAGCGAAGCAAACCCTGTTTCAGTGCCGACAGCAATTTGTCATCCACTTTTGCCTTTTCTTCCAGCACAAGATTACGGATTTCAAGGTTGCCAACTGTTCTCTGCGCTTTCGCATCCAGTCTGCCGATGAGTGCGTCACCATACAGGAGTGGCAGGCAGAAATAGCCATATCGTCGTTTCGGGCCTGGGACATAACATTCCAGTTGGTAGTCAAAATCAAATAGCTCGAGCATCCTGCGCCTGTTGATGGTTACATTGTCAAAGGGAGATAGGATATGGATCCGGCGCCGGCCCAATCGAAGGGGCAGCTCCGACGAGGTGCCTGGGTGAGCGAAGTAGGTTGTGCCTTCCACCTCAAGTCGGCAAACCTGTCCGTCCTCCAGCAGGTTCTCCAGGGCACGGGACAACAGCTTTTTTATGTTTCGATTCGTCAGGGCACGAATGCTGGTCCGGGCATAGCCGATGTCATGTTCCGACGCCAGCCCGTGGGCTCCGATCATCCTGTTTACAATGAACTTGGCCCAATTATCATCAGATGGCATGCTGGTATCCAGATGGTCCGGAAGTACGCGCTCACGCAGGTCGTAGACCTTCTGGAAGCCTTCACGATGGGTCACCATCAACTCACCGGACAGATACAGGTGCTCCAGGGCCATTTTTGCCGGTTTCCAGTCCCACCAGCCGCTGGATTTTTTGTTCGCAGGACCTTCGAAATCACGTGCCTGAAGCGGTCCCTCAGATTCAATACGCTGCATGATGGCAGGCGCTATTTTCCTGTCCGGCGCCCGTTTGGCTGCGCTGCCGTGCATTACAGGCAGGTAGAAGCGGTAGTCCTGGATCGGCAGGTAGGCTGCAGCATGGGACCAGTACTCAAACAGCCGCCGATCATGAACCTGAAGCAGATGTAACATTTTCGGGTCATAGCTGCTGACCCGGGATCGGAGGACATGATGGTGAGCGCGTTCGACGACAGAGATGGTATCTATCTGAACCCAGGATAGGTGTTCGATGCATTTTCTGACGGCCTGCTTGCCCCGTCCAAAGTGATCTTTGCGCAGTAGTCCCTGCCGGTGCAGGAGCAGCCGTCTCGCTTCCTTTTTGCTGAGTTCCATCCGCTGATCTTAGCAAAGTTGAGCCGGGACATTTCATGCTAAGCTCATTGCCTTCACCGTCATACGATGTGAACGTCCCTTGATAGATAAATCAGCACAAATAGCCCATTCTCCTGCCAGAGTTCTGCTGGTTGATGGCTTCAATCTGGTTCGGCGTATCTATGAAGCGCGGCCCGATGATGCGCCCGGTGATGTGAGTGAAGCTGCCACAAAATCACTGCAGAGGGCACTAAGGGCGCATCAGCCCAGTCACGGGGTTGTTATTTTTGAAGATCACGACAGGACCTGGCGGCACTTGCTCTATGCCGACTACAAGGCCGACAGGAAGCCTACTCCAGCTCCCTTGCTGCAGGGGATTCCGGCAATTACGGAACAGTTCGAAGGCCTGGGTATGCATACCTTTTCGCTGCCGAATTATGAGGCGGACGATGTGATCGCCACCCTGACAGCAGGTATCAAAAGGGCTGGGGGCGAAGCGCTTATCGTGTCCACCGACAAATCCTATTTGCAGCTTCTGGGACCGGGCGTGCGTATTTTCAATCACTTTAACCAGACCGAATATATTGAAACTGATGTTGTTGCTCGCTACGACGTAAAAATATCCCAGCTGGCTGACTACTGGGCGCTGATGGGAGACAGCAGCAACAACGTCAAAGGTGTGCCAAAAATCGGGAAAAAGTCTGCAGCGGAACTGCTGCACCACCACAGGGACCTGGAGGCAATTCTCCTGGCCCAGGATGAGAATGCGAAGGTACGCCGTGTCCAGGCAAATGCAGCACTTGCCCGTCGCTGCAAACAGCTGGTGACCCTGAAACAGGATGTAGAGCTCGGTACCAATCTGAAAGCTTTTCGCTTGAATGTCGAGGTTTAGATCAGCAACAAGAAATGTTCCCTCATACCATGGTGTGTCTCGCATGATTGGCAATGAAGTGAAGCAATCAGTGTAGAATGCGTGCCTTTAGTATTAGTCAGACCACTTTTTGTGGATGGCTCTATGATCGGTTCTAGGGAAGCTTCTATGGGTGGAAAAATAAGCTGTTTCAAAGCCTACGACCTGAGAGGTCGGATTCCTGATGAAATTAATGAGGATATTGCCTACAGGGTAGGGTGGGCCTACGCCACCTGGCTTAGGCCAAAAAGGGTCGTGGTCGGCCATGATGTCCGCCTCTCCAGTCCGGGGATTTGCAGCGCACTGGCAAACGGGCTGATGGATGCGGGTGTGGATGTATTCCACATCGGTGAGTGTGGTACCGAAGAAATTTATTTTGCCACCGATCACTTTGAGATGGATGGCGGTATTGTTGTCACCGCTAGCCATAATCCCAAGGACTACAACGGTATGAAGCTGGTCCGTGAAGGTTCGAGGCCTATTAGCGGTGACACGGGCCTTGGTGAAATACGGACCCTGGTGGAGGCTAATGAGTTTGAACCGGTCTTAAAAACTGGTGAATTGAAGACCCTGGATCATCGTGCTGCCTACTGTGAGAAATTATTGAGCTATGTTGATGTTAAGAATCTCAAACCGCTCAAGGTCGTCGTAAACGCTGGAAACGGGGGAGCCGGTTCGGTTATCGACCTGCTCGAGGAATCCCTTCCACTTCAGTTCATCAAGGTCAACCACGTGGCGGATGGCAATTTCCCCAATGGAGTACCGAACCCTCTCCTCATTGAAAACCGTGGCTCAACTATTGATGCCATTAGTGAACATGAAGCGGATATGGGTATTGCCTGGGATGGTGATTTCGATCGCTGCTTTTTCTTTGATGCCAATGGCCGTTTTATCGAGGGTTACTACATAGTGGGTTTGCTGGCACAGGCATTTCTTCGAGGAGAGAGTGATAACCGGATTATTCATGACCCAAGGCTGACCTGGAATACCATTGATATCGTCGAGAGCAATGGGGGTATAGCCGTTCAGAGCAAAACGGGCCACGCCTTTATCAAAGAGCGGATGCGGCTGGAAAATGCGGTTTATGGTGGAGAGATGAGTGCGCATCACTATTTTCGCGATTTTTCCTACTGTGACAGCGGTATGGTGCCCTGGTTGTTGGTTGTCGGCCTGATGAGTAAAGACAATAAAACCCTGGCGGAGCTGGTCGATGCACGTATGTCCTTATATCCGGCGAGTGGGGAGATTAACAGGCGTATTGAAGATACTGCGGCTACGCTGGCGCTCATCCAGGAGAAGTATGCCGGAGAAGCATTACAGGTAGATCACACGGACGGGCTGAGCATGGACTTCAGTGACTGGCGATTTAATGTACGTGCCTCTAATACGGAGCCCGTGGTTCGCCTGAATGTCGAGTCCCGCGGTGACGATGAGCTGATGCAGCTTAAGACCCGCGAAATACTGGATCTGATGGGAGGCAGACAGCCGTGAGAGGAAGTAGTCAACCATGAGTCAGATCAGAGCGAATGGTATCAATATCGAATACGAGGAGAAGGGCGAAAGGCATCATCCCAGCCTGGTGCTTGTCAGGGGCCTGGGTACTCAGTTAATCGACTGGCCAACGCAGTTTATCGAGACCCTGGTGGCTGCGGGCTTTCACACGGTCTGTTTCGATAATCGTGATGTTGGATTGTCACAGAAATTTGATCAAGCTGGTGTGCCTGACTTGGCAGCCGTCCTAAATGGTGATGAGGAGCCTCCCTATACACTGCAGGATATGGCGGATGATGTGATCGGTGTTATGGATACCCTCAATATAGATAAAGCGCATGTCCTCGGTATTTCAATGGGCGGTATGATCGTGCAGGTCCTGGCGGCCACTCATGGCGCAAGGTTGCTCGGCATGATCTCAGTGATGTCCACCAGCAGTCGTCCCGGTCTGCCGCCTGCGACTCCAGAAGCAATGGCATCCCTTACGGCACAGCCGGACCCAGCTGGCGGCGATGAGGCCATTGATCAGTTAACTGCCCAGGGACTTGAGATATGCGGCAGCCCGGGTTACCCGCAATCCCTGGATGAAAGGCTGGTCATCGCCAGGCGACGCAGGCAGAGAAACTACAATCCGGCGGGTGTAGCGCGACAGTTCGCAGCAGTGAGTGCCTGTGGCAGTCGGGTCGAACTTCTGGCGTCCATCAATCTACCCTGCCTTGTTATTCATGGTGCCGAAGACTCCTTGATTCCAGTCTCGGGAGGAGAAGATACAGCCCAGTGTATTGCCGACTGTGACCTGGAAATCATTCCGGGAATGGGGCACAACATTCCCGATGGTGTGGTACCAATACTGGCCAAGTTCATTGCGGATTTCTGTCATAGGACTGTGTCATGACCTGGATGGGCAAGATTTTGGGCGGAGGTCTGGGATTTCTGCTTGGGGGTCCTATAGGTGCAGTCCTTGGGGCCGTCCTGGGCCACCACACCATGGATTCAGGTGGCGGGTTCAGTGGTCTTGAAAACAAACAGGGTATCTATTTCGCCGCTACCTTTTCAATGCTGGGCAAGATAGCCAAGGCTGATGGCGTTGTTACTGACGACGAAGTCCAGGTCATTGACCAGGTGATGCGCAACAACCTGCAACTCTCACCCCAGGCAAGGCTTTTTGCCATCGATATCTTCAATGTTGCAAAGGATTCAGATGCGCCATTCGGAGATTTTGCCCGCCAGTTCTATGGTGAGTTCAGACATTCCCAGGAAATCCTGGTTTCCCTCGTTGATTTGCTGCTCCTCGTTGCCTATGCCGATGGGGAATTCCATCCGGGGGAAGAGGCCATGATCAGGGAGGCGGTGCAGATATTCGGCCTACAGGATCAGTTCAGCCAGCTTAAGAGCCGTTTCAGTGGTTTGCCTGACGATATCAACCGGCACTACGAGTTATTGGGCTGCCAGCAGGGTGACTCCATGTCAGTGGTCAAAAAGAAATACCGAAAGCTTGCCATGGAGCATCATCCGGACCGGGTCCATGCCAATGGTATGCCACCCGAGTTTGCCCGGGTGGCGGAAGACAGATTTAAGGAAATCCAGCATGCCTATGATCTGGTGGAGAAACACATTGGTGGCAAGTGAGTGACTAGGGGTTCAAGTGCCCGAGCCCCTCGACTGTTATCTGCTTTCTATATTAAGTCTCAAGCCAAGTCCCCGTATAATTTTGGTAAAGCTGGACAATTTTGGAGTTTGAGCTGAGGCTAACGAATTTCTTTCAGTGCTGATGTAAGAAAGTGATGGATCCTGGCGGGGTGATTGTCACGAACTTTGTAGGGTTAGCTCTGTAACCGATATTGATGCAGGGTGGTCATATCCAGGGCGTCCGTCCCGGT
>PVBE012159514.1_pt1 | contig 21834 bp, 19 predicted proteins | sample 1631181 | NCBI WGS metagenome assembly PVBE01 (sample SAMN08397723, study PRJNA350692) | Marine metagenome, whole genome shotgun sequencing project. | isolation source: water | place: Pacific Ocean | collected 2012-04 | reverse complement strand
CATCAATCGGTTCATTGATTATGGCTTGCGGTGACTATATCTTCTTTCCCGCGCACACGGCGCCACGCAGCGTATTCCTGATGGACTGGGGCGCCACGATCTTCCTTATTGGTGGAATCCGCGCCGCCGGACGGCTCATCGAGGAACACTCCATCATACCGTTTCTTGGCAATCATCAAGTGCCGGTCTTGATTGTCGGCGTTAATCGATCGGGCGAGTCGTTGCTGCGTGCCATTCGCAGTAATACGAACTTGCATTACCGAGTTGTGGGGTTCATCACGGAGAACCGGGCTTCGTTGAAGTCACGGATTGGCGGAGTCCCGGTGATCGGCGTGCTGGACGACACGTGCCGACTGGCGAAGAAACACGGTATTTCGCAGATTCTTATTACTGCTGGTGAACTTTCTGGACAACAGGTCCGCCAGTTGGTGGAAAGCGCTCGTCAGGCAGAAGTTCTGGTCAATGTACTTCCCAGCTACGAGCAGTTAATTGGTGGACATGTCGACCTTCGACCGCGCGAAGTGTCGATCGAAGACCTATTGCATCGCGACCCAGTCACCTTGGATACAGCGGGACTCCACGATTGGATCAACAATCAGACGTTGCTTGTGACGGGGAGCGCAGGGAGTATTGGGTCGGAGATTTGTCGCCAACTCTTGCAGTATTCGCCGAAAAAGCTGGTGATCGTGGATCAATCGGAGACCGGTCAGTTCTTTTTGGAGCGTGAACTTTGCCAGCTGGCGAGTCATCTCGACATTGTCGTCTACATTGCCGACACGTGTGACGCCATGCGGATGAATCAGATCTTCTCTCAGCAAGAGCCCGACATTGTTTTTCACGCCGCAGCCTACAAGCATGTCCCCTTGATGGAAGCCAATCCGGGGGAGGGAATCAAGAACATTACGATTGCCTCGCGACTGCTCGCCGACCTTTCGAATCAACACCGCGTCAAATCCTTCGTGATGGTGTCGACCGATAAGGCGGTCAATCCGACAAGCGTGATGGGGACTTGCAAACGCGTGGCGGAGCTCTACGTGCAGGCCCTGGCCAAAAAGTCAGCGTGCCGTTTCGTGACAGTTCGCTTTGGAAACGTGTTGGATTCGGCCGGCAGCGTGGTCCCCATTTTTCGCGAGCAGATCGCCCGGGGCGGCCCAGTTTGCGTGACACACCCGGATATGCAGCGCTACTTCATGACGATCCCTGAAGCATCGCAATTGGTCATTCAAGCGGGTGCCATGGGACAAGGTGGGGAGATCTTTGTGCTGGACATGGGCGACCCCGTGCGAATCGTCAATTTGGCTCAGGACATGATCCGGCTGTCTGGCATGACCGTGGGGTCCGACATTGAAATTGAATTCACTGGCACTCGGCCGGGCGAAAAACTCTTTGAAGAGCTGCATGTTTCAACAGAAAAACACGTAGCGACGGCGCATGCCAAGATTAGTGTTGTCGCCTCGGCGCCGCTTTCTATCTCCTTAGTTCGCGATCGAATCGATACTCTTTCAAAACTAGCAAATGCATCGACACCGGAAATCATTGAAATGTTGAAACACATCGTTCCGGAGTTTCAGCGGTCGACTCCCGCGGAACACCCGTCGCGATCAGCTGCAGCATAACGATGCCACACAAGAAGGGACAACGAATGAATTTTGGCTTGATCGGCGCCGCTGGCTACATCGCCCCAAAACACATGAAGGCGATCTACGATACCGGAAATTCGCTCGTCGCCGCTGTCGACGCGCACGATTGCGTTGGACGCCTGGACAGCTTTTTTCCGAATGCCCATTTTTTTACCGAGATCGAACGATTTGATCGTTTCCTAGAGAAGCGTCGCCGCAGCACCAAGGAGCAACAGGTACATTATGTGAGTATCTGCACCCCAAACTATTTGCACGACGCTCACATTCGCCTAGCTTTGCGCGTAAAAGCGCACGCCATCTGCGAGAAACCCCTCGTGATTTCGCCATGGAACCTTGATACTCTCGAGGACCTTGAGAGCGAACATGGTGGCCGTGTATATAGCGTGTTGCAGCTACGGTTAATACCGTCGTTACTGGCCCTAAGAGAAGAGATTTGGCAGCAGACTTCCGGCCAACGAGCCGAAGTCTGTTTTTCCTATATCACTCGGCGAGGTCGCTGGTACGACGTCTCCTGGAAAGGCTCGCAAGAAAGATCGGGCGGCATCGCCACCAACATTGGGATTCACTTCTTCGATCTACTGCTGTGGCTTTTCGGCGAGTCCGACGATAGCAAGTTGCACCTGAATCAATCCCGAAAAATGGCTGGGGTCTTGGAACTCGAGCGGGCTCGGGTCCGTTGGTTTCTCTCGACCGACAGCGATGACCTGCCGACACATGTTCAAGAGAGTGGCGGCTACGCGTATCGGTCGATGACCGTCGATGGCCAAGAGCTCGAGTTCTCCACGGGCTTCACGGACCTGCACACCAAGGTCTACGAAGAGATCCTTGCTGGACGTGGAACGGGAATCCGCGACGCGCGACCCGCCATTGAACTTGTGCATGGCATTAACCAATCGGATGTCGAGAACATTCTCATTGGTGCTCACCCACTCGTTGCCCAAACCTCGGCGGCACCAGGCCGCAAGAAAAGGCAAGATCGCAAAGCTGCATAATCCAGAACACGGCATTAGTGAGTCGCATCGCCCTCAATCTCCACCGATCATTGTTGCAGGGATTAGCTGGTATGTCAGTCCAACCGGATTTCAGCGTTCATGAGTCATCCTACATCGATGACGGTGTCGATATTGGCGAGGAAACGTGTATCTGGCACTTCTGCCACGTGCTCACCGGATCACGGATCGGCGCGCGTTGCCGGATCGGTCAAAACGTGGTGATCGGGCCTCGCGTCAAGATCGGCAACAATGTCAAGATCCAGAACAACGTGTCGGTCTACGAGGGTGTAACGCTAGAGGATGATGTCTTTTGTGGCCCGTCGATCGTGTTCACCAATATCTCCACACCTCGCTCCGCCTTTCCTCGCAACGAGAGCGAAGACAACCTCGCGACACTCGTCAAACGCGGTGCCAGCATTGGTGCCAATGCCACCATTATCTGCGGCAACACGATTGGCGAACATGCACTCATTGGCGCTGCCGCGGTGGTCACCAAGGATGTTCCACCCCATGCCGTGGTCTATGGCAACCCGGCGAAACAGCGTGGCTGGGCCTGCGAATGTGGGATCGTCTTGAGCCTATCCGGCAGCGACGCGGAATGTTCGACATGCCGTCGGCAGTATCGACTGACTGGCGGCGTTTTGACCGAACGATCCATGCCAACGTCTCAACTTGATGCCGCTTAGGAACGCGGCGCGGCGTCCGTCATTCCCGCGCAGGCGGGAAACCAGATTGACTGGGTGCCCGCCTGCACGGGCATGACGTGAACAGTGCGGGCATGACGTGAACAGTGCGGGCATGACGTGGACAGCGCGGGTGCTTGCAGCACGACGAAGTCGTCTTTACCAACTTGCTCCGTTTCTCTACGATCACTCCCCGTCGGAGCGTCCAGGAAGGACAGTCCTGCAAATGGTTTGGCGTTCAAGTCCGCATTCAGTCGGCTGACGCATTGACAAAACAGATCACTCCGATCAAAACCTCCAACTCGTGTTCCCGGCACGGCTGCCAACAATGCACATCCCAATCTGTGACCCGAAGCTAGAGTACCTTTCCCACAAGGCGGAGATTGACGCCGCGATCCATCGCGTGTTGGAAGATGGAAACTATATCCTCGGACCTAATGTTGCCTCGTTTGAGAGCGAATTCGCCGAGTATCTCGACTGCCCCTTCGCGGTTGGTGTTAATAGTGGCACTGATGCATTGCATCTCGCGTTGCGGTCACTTGAAATTGGCCCAGGCGACGAAGTCATTACTTCGCCTTTTATGTTCATCGCCACAACCGAAGCAATCGGCATGGTGGGGGCGACACCCGTCTTTGCCGATATCGACCCACGCACATTTAATGTTGATCCACAACGCATCGCCGAAGCGATTACGCCGCGAACAAAGGCGATCATGCCGGTCCATCTCTTCGGCGCTCCGTGCGATATGGACGCGATCTTGACGATCGCCGATCAGCACAAGTTGTTCGTTATTGAAGACTGCGCTCAAGCGACCGGTGCGATGTACCGCGGAACCAAGGTTGGCACACTGGGCACGATTGGATGTTTCAGCTTCTTTCCCACCAAGAATCTGAGTTGTTGTGGTGATGGCGGCATGGTCGTTTCAAAAGATGAGCAGATCCACCAGCGATTAGAAACGCTCCGTCGCCATGGTGCGCGGGTAAAATATCATCATAGTCGGCTAGGGCTCAATAGTCGGCTGGACGAGATCCAGGCCGCCATTCTCCGCATCAAACTCAAGCATCTGGATTACCGCAATCGCTTGCGACGCAACCGTGCTACGCGATATCGAGAACTCCTGGCCGACGCCGTAGGGATTCACCTACCCGAGTCGGATCGTACTTCGTACGATCTACAGTCAGACGATTGCCCCCCAGACAACGCCATCATGGAATCTGTCTACCATCAATACACCGTGATTCTCGAGGATCGCGAGTTGGTCCGATCCACGTTAACGAACGCAGGAATCGGCAACGCCGTTTATTACCCGGTGCCGCTGCACCTTCAAGAAGTTCACCGGGATCTGAATTTGGGCGAGGGGGCATTTCCTGTTGCGGAGGATACCTCCAAGTGTTGCCTTAGTTTGCCGATGTTTCCAGATCTTCAAGTCGTGGACCAGAAAGTCGTTGCGGAAACAATTGTTGCCGCAACACGTCGTTGTGAGGTTGGTGGCAAGAAAAAGGCTGGGTAGGTACAAAACCATGCGGCACGGCAGTGATCCACATTCGCGGCGGCCCAGGCCGTTTGATTTGAACTAGCTCAAAACCAACACCTGTTGTAACGGCAACATCTTGCCGTACCGGCTTCTGCGCGGCCGAATTCCAACGACGCGTTTTGAAAACAGTTTCAGGCACGTTTGCACAAGGTAGAGCTAAGGAATGCTAACCAACGACTCCATGCGAGTATGGCTGGTCACCATTGGCGAACCGCTACCGACTGACGGCAGCCAAGAGCGGCTCTTGCGGACCGGGATTCTGGCCGAGCAACTAAGCCAAAATGGACATCAGGTCCATTGGTGGACGTCGTCCTTTGACCATTTCCGTAAGCAACAGCGAACACGTTGCGACATGCGTGTCACCATTGGCGAAGGATACGACATTTCCTTGCTTGCCGCCAACAGTTATTCCAGGAACGTCTCATTGAGACGCATCGCTAACCACAGGGAAATCACGCGGAAGTTCAACGCGCAGGCGCAACTTGAACCCTCCCCCGACGTGATCGTGTGCTCGTGGCCGTTGATCGAGTTGTGCGCCGCCGCGGTTCGATTTGGCAAATCCCGCGGCGTCCCGGTGGTCCTGGATCTGCGGGACATGTGGCCAAACGCGGTGGTTGACCTGTCCCCGCGTGTGCTTCGCCCCGTGGCGAAATTGGCCCTTTCGAAGTCGTTCCGGGATGCCAAATTCGCAGCTTCTGGCGCCACGGCAATTACAGGCATTACGGAAAATATTGTCGATTGGGGTATGCAGTTCGCCAGCCGCCCGCGTTCCACCGCCGACTGTGCCTTTCCAATGGGATACCAATCAAAGTCATTTTCCAACGAAAGCTTGCAGGCGGCGACTGAATTTTGGCGAGTTCATGGGCTGGCCAAGGACAATTGTGAATTTGTCGCTTGTTTTTTCGGGACCATCGGTCGCCATTTCGAGATTCAGACCATCGTCGAGGCGGCAGGCAAACTGGCTCAAAGCGGCCGCTCGATCAAGTTCGTCTTGTGCGGCGATGGGCCCCAACGCTCGCATTGGCAGCGTTTGGCGGCAAAGACCCCCAACGTTATTCTGCCTGGTTGGGTTGACGCAGCCAAGATTCACGCCCTGATGCAGTTGTCATCGGTTGGCTTGGCTCCTTACTACAGTAGTTGGGACTTCCAATTAAGTATTCCCAACAAGCCAATTGAATATTTGTCGGCGGACCTACCGGTAATTTCCAGCTTGCAAGGAGTGCTGGCGGACGTGTTACATGAGAACCGATGTGGCCTGACCTACCAAAACGGGGATTCCGATGATCTCGCGCGACAGCTCGCAACCTGTTACGACAATGTTGACATTCGCGCGGGGATGGCCAAAAACGCCCTTGCCCTGTTTCGGCGGCGTTTTACCGCAGAAGCCGTGTACGCCGACATGCAAGAGTACCTCCGGGAAATCGCAGGTTATGCGAATGCGAAAAAGGCAGCATAAAGTCGCCGTTGGTAATCGAATTGCTTTCGCCGCCTGGGCGGACAACCCTCGCCCTCCCAATGGATTTGCCACACACGCGCGCGTTCTTCCGCCCAATTCGTGCCCGTCAAGGAAACTGCTCTTGGGGTAAAAGTTGATTCTCGATTAAAAGGCACTCTTTCGCAAAAAACACCGACCATGTTGGCTTGGTGTGTGTGGCCAGACAACCTCGCTATCCGATGGATCATGATCGTTCTGCGACCTCGCCTTTCGGATATTCTCAGCTTCGAGTTTCTCTTTATTCTGTTCCTGGTCTCAGGAGCAATTAAGGAAGCGGCCTTTATCGCACCCCTCAACGCGCGAATCGACGTGACGGTGTTAACGGTGGCCTGTGGTCTTCTGGCGGGCACCGTGGTGGTTCTGAGGCGACCGAGGCTGCTCAATCAAGATCAGACGCAATTTGCTTTGGCATTTTGCCTGCTCGTGGGACTGACAGGGCTTTCGTATGCAATCAGCGGCTTGCCGACGGATGAAATGACATTGAAATTACAAAAATTCGCCGTCTTCAATGGCTGGGCGGTAATGGTGCCGTTGCTTGTGGTCAATACGCCCACGAGAGTCGAACGGCTTTTACGACTATTTGTTGCTTACACCGCGATCGTAATTCTACAAGCACTAGTGGCATCCCAGCAACAAAGCTCAGTGGTGTTTGTCGGTGTCTTCGGCACCAATCATTATCACGCACTGGGCCGCGCTGCCGGCATCGGTGGCATCCTGGCATTTGGCCTGCTGCTCCTTGATTCCAAGAAGAGTCATCACGTCATCTACGCTGGTGCACTGGCGTGCGCCATAATGGTCGTCTTTGTCTCCTCGATGCGGCAGGCCCTCGTCGGGATGGCTCCGGCGGGCTTCTGCCTGCTTTGGTGGATGAAGCGTTGGCGTTTCTCACCATTACAGGTTGTGCGTTCGTCGATTGCTGTCGTTCTGGCAGTGGTCGCATTCATGTTCGTCAAAAGCGATTTACTTTCGGAAGTGAATCTGGATCACGTTTGGAGACGGATGCTCGCCGTGTTTGGCGTGGGAGGAGCAACACGAGCGACCTTTGTAGATTCAGGGCGCCCGCAGCTTTGGGCCGAAGGGATTCAGCTTTGGATGTCTCATCCCTTTTTGGGAACGGGTTTCGGATCTCATGCACATTTCAGCCCCAGTGGCATGAGGCACCCACACAATTTCTTTGTCGAGCTATCCGCTGAATTGGGAATTGTCGGTTTGATCCTGGGAATTGCCTTGATCACTCCACCCATCCGAAGAATGTTCTTTAAACGGCGAGACCGTCAGGCGTGGTCATTGGCGATTACCCAAGCCATCTGCGTGTTCTTGTTTACCTGCGCCATGGTCAGCGGCGACCTTACGGACAATCGGCTTTTGTTTGCTTTTATGGCCCTTTCGCTGACTGCGAGCGAAGCGTCAAAGCCAACCACCGCGAAGCGGGCAATGCCGTTCTCAACACCAAAGCATTCCACGCATGCATCAGTTCACCCACGTGAAAATCCAGCCAGCCCACCAGTCAACCGGTCAACCTTGCTGGGAGAACAGTCATGTTAGTCGTCGTTGATACCAAGATGGGAAATATTGGATCGATCACGAATATCTTGAGGCGCCTGGGCGTCGTGGCCGTTGTTTCCTCGCGAAGTGACGACATCGTGGCGGCCAGCGCGTTGATCTTACCCGGAGTGGGCACGTTCGATCATGGAATGCGGCAACTGAGCGAATTAGGAATCACGCCGGTCTTGCAACGCAAGGTAATCAAAGAGAAAACGCCAGTGCTTGGTATTTGCCTGGGCATGCAACTGATGGCCAAGCATAGTGATGAGGGAGTCTTGCCTGGTCTGGGCTGGATTGACGCGGAAGTCAAGCGGTTCGACCCGGAACGATTCGAATCGCCGCAAAAGGTTCCGCACATGGGGTGGAATTTCATCGAACCGAAGCAGCCGCACATGCTGTTTGACGGAGCCGAAGGTTCTCAGAGGTTCTATTTCGTGCATTCGTATCATATGTGCTGTCGAGACTCCACGACGGTTCTGGCTGAAACCGACTACGGTTATCGATTTACCGCCGCCGTGTGTCGCGACAACATTGTTGGAGTGCAATTTCATCCGGAAAAAAGCCATCGCTACGGATTGAACCTGTTGGCGAATTATCTGAGGTACTGTGAACATGTTTCGAGCGAGAGTCATACCCTGCCTCCTATTGGAGCGAGGAAGGCTGGTTAAGACAGTGCGTTTCCAAAAGCCCCAGTATGTGGGCGACCCGGTCAATGCGGTACGTATCTTCAATGATCGAGAAGTTGACGAACTGGTGGTGCTGGACATCACCGCTCGTCGCGCCGGCAGCGAGCCGCCGTTTGATCTGCTGGCTGACTTCGCTAGCGAATGTTTCATGCCGCTTACTTATGGCGGCGGCGTGACGAGCCTCCAACAAATCGAACGGCTGTTTAAACTCGGCCTGGAAAAAGTCGCCATCAACTCAATGGCATTTCGAGAACCAGAACTCATTCGTCAAGCATCAAGCGTTTTCGGGTGTCAGTCAATTCTGGTGTCAATGGACGTCAAACGCACGTGGATGAGGGGCTACCAAGTCTACGTCGATGGCGGGACGACGGGAACGGGACTCGATCCAGTTGCCTACGCCCGTCGCGCCGAGGAACTCGGAGCCGGCGAAATACTGCTGACTTCAATCGATCGCGACGGCACGATGAACGGTTACGACCTCGAACTGGTATCGCGGGTTTCTGCGCAGGTTCAGATTCCCGTGATCGCCTGCGGAGGTGCTGGCGCACCGGACCACCTGGTGCAGGTTATCAAGCAGGGAGGTGCGGCGGCGGCCGCGGCGGGCAGTCTGTTTGTTTTCCATGGCCGATATCGCGCCGTGCTCATCAACTACCCATCCGCGCAGTCGCTGCAAGAGATTCTGACCTAGTGCGGTTCTGGGCGACTTGGTACGCTTTCGATCCTCAAATTGTGCATCCGTCGACGGAGTTGCGTTCAATGACAAGTGTTGTTTCATCACGACCAACCAGAGTGCGTCAACTCGAAAAAGCCGGCTATCGGCTTTGCTCACGGTGCATCATGGACACATCAGATCCCGACATCCACTTTCTTGATGACGGGACGTGCAATCATTGCAATCGTTACGCGGAAAGAGCGGAATCCGAGATATTTCATGGCGACATTGCCGCAAGCCAGCTCGCTAGTTTGGTCGACGAGATGAAACGCAATGGTCGCAAACGGGACTACGACTGCATCATTGGCGTCAGTGGTGGTGTTGACAGTACGATGGTGGCGTATCACGTCCGGCGATTAGGGTTGCGCCCCTTGGCATTGCACCTGGACAACGGCTGGGACTCAGAACTTGCCGTAAACAACATCCATACTACGCTCGCAGCGCTGGACATTGACTTGCAGACCCACGTGATCGACTGGGAGGAATTCCGTGATCTTCAGTTGTCCTTTTTGCGTGCATCAGTCCCAAACTGCGAATGTCCCACCGATCATGCGATCAACGCGTTCTTGCTGAAAACAGCGGCCCGAACGGGCATTCGCTACGTGCTACATGGCGGAAACGTCGCCACGGAAAGTATCATGCCGCTCGCTTGGTCGTACTACAACCAAGATTTGCGCCATCTGAGAGCCATTCATCGACGGTTCGGTAGTCGCAAACTAAAGACGCTTCCCCAGATCTCCTTTGCCGGATTCGTGTCGGCCATCCTTCTCCGCGGCGTGCGATACATTCCGATTCTCAACTACCTCGATTACAACAAGCATGAAGCGAAGGGCGTGATACAAAACGAATTGGGCTGGAGAGACTACGGTGGCAAGCACTTCGAATCGATCTACACCAGGTTCTTCCAGAGCTACATTCTGCCAAGAAAATTTGGTTTCGATAAACGCCGGGCGCACCTTTCGACATTAGTCTGTTCGGGCGAAATGAGCCGCGACGAAGCGCTCGAAGAAATGAAAGCCGAGCCCTACGCAGCCGCGGACCTGGAGCGGGATCTCCAATACGTACCCAAAAAGCTCGGGATTACGTCGGGTGAATTCGAAGAAATCATGTCCGCCTCACCCAGGAAGTACAGCGACTATCCCTCCAACCGTTTCCTGTATCACGATTTGCGAACCCTGAAAGCATGGTTCAAGCGGATCGCCACGGCCAGAAAGTCAAGTGAATAAGAGGATCATCGAACGCGCATGAATATTCACATGTACCCTTCCACCTTCACCTGCGAATCTCGCATGCTGCGCATTACGGGATCGCTGGCAAAGTCGAATATCTTTGACCAGATTCACATCCTCGCGATGTGGGAAGAAGGCCTTCCCGAGCAAGAGACATTGGACGCGACTCGCACCGTCTGGCGCGTGCAAACACCCGTGTTCGGAAGCGGCGGGGGACTCATCCGCAAGACATGTCGATTTGTGGAATGGACCGCAAGGTGTATTTGGAAGTTTCGTGGTAAGAAGATCACCTGTGTCAATCCGCATAGCCTCTCGATGCTACCCCTCGCGCTTGCCTTCCGGCTCTTGAAGCGGTGCAAGATCGTGTACGACACACACGAGTTCGAACCCGAGACCATCAATAACCATGGCATCCGCCAGGCCGTTTCGAAAGTGATTGAGCGGTGTTCAATGCCGTTTCTAGAAAGAGTGGTCGTCACGACGGATGGATACGGACAGCTTTACGAAAAGCGTTATGGCATCGACAACGTCCTTGTCGTCAAAAACTACCCTCTGCGTTTCGACGAAGTACCGCCGACCGAAGGCGGCATGAAACAGCGCCTGGGGATTCCCGACGACGAATTATTGTTCGTCTATCAAGGGTTATTGGCGCCGGGACGCGGGATCGAGTTGTTGCTGGGTGCATTCGAGCAACTTGGCGATAAGAAACACCTGGTTTTTATGGGCTTCGGACCAATGCAGGCGGAGGTGGAAAAGTTTGCCGCCGAACGATCAAACATCCACTTTCTTCCCGGGGTCGCGCCGCTTGAAGTCGTCAGGCATGTTAGTACGGCGGACGTTGGATTCTGCCTGATCGAGCGAACCTGCTTGAGCTACTACCATACACTGCCGAACAAGATGCTCGAATGTTTACAGGGTGGCGTTCCCGTCGTGGTAAGCGACTTCCCGGATATGGGCGGATTGGTAATCGAGCACGAATGTGGCTGGACGACAAAAGTTGATCAGACAAGTTTAATCGCGGTCCTGGACGCGATTACTGCCAGCGAGGTCGCTGGCAAGAAAGAACACGCCAAGCGTTGGAGGGCGGCATTTCACTGGGAGGTAGAGGCCGAATGTTACCTGGAGATGATGCGCGAAGTTCTGGATATCGGACACGATAAAGTTCACAAACTGCCGCATGTTGCCGCGCCTTCGGCGGCGTCCGCGTCGACATCCGGCAGAGCTGCTGGTTAATTCAACACCGAATCACGATTCAGAAAGATATCGGAGATTCCATGGATAGGAATAATGTGACGGAGTTCCTTGGTGGCAGGAAGATTCTCGTGACCGGTGGAACTGGCAGCTTCGGCAAGCAAATCGTCCGAGAATTGTTGCCGCACGGTCCGGCGGCGATCTGCATCATGAGCCGTGATGAGAAGAAGCAATACGACATGCAGCAGGAATATGCGGACTGTGCTGGTTCGCTCAAATTCGTTCTGGGAGACATTCGCGACCTGGAACGAACGCGTGAAGCATGTCGGGGCATTGACGTTGTTTTCCATGCCGCGGCACTTAAGCAGGTGCCGAATTGCGAGTTTGCGCCCTATGAAGCCGTCCGGACAAATATCGAAGGCGCCGAAAATGTTCGTCGTGCGGCGATCGAACATGGAGTGGACACCGTGGTCGCCATCAGCACGGACAAGGCCGTCAAACCTGTCAATGTTATGGGAATGTCGAAGGCGCTGCAGGAGCGGATTATGCTCCACCCGGTCAACGGCGAATCTGGAACACGATTCGTGTGCGTGCGGTACGGCAACGTCTTGGGCAGCCGCGGCAGCGTGGTTCCATTGTTCTGCGAAAACATCTTAAACGGCCGGCCCTTGCCAATTACTCATCCAGGAATGACCCGTTTTCAACTGACCCTTCCGCAAGCGGTCCAGCTGGTGCTGCTGGCGGCCGTGAAGGGTGAAAGTGGCGATTTGTGGGTTCGCAAAATGCCCTCTGCAACAGTCGGCGATTTGGCTCGAGTGTTGGCCTACGGCTTGACAGGTAAGCAGAGCTACCAGCAACAGATCCTCGGGACGCGACCGGGCGAAAAAATGCACGAGGTACTCGTCTCAGAAGAGGAAATGTGGCGTGCTACCGAATTGGAGGATCATTTCCTGATCCCCTCGTGGGCAAAGTCGGCCGACAAGCATGGGATTAATGAAGGTCCCATTTCCGAATACGCGTCCAATAATGTTCATCTTCTGAACGACACCGAGCTGCTTGATTTGTTGCGGCTGGACGGCTGGGTGAGTGAACCGGGGGTCCCTGGACCGAAGGCTCGCCATTTGGGCTACGGCGATACCTTTTCTGGCGATGAAAAGCCAAAATCAGGCAACTTGGCCAAGGCGGCCTAGGACGCGCCATTGACTCCAAAGTGCCACGATTTGGCGAAGCATCCCTTTCAACGACAACGCCAACGGTGCGCTATGCCGCGCAACCGTGTACCGAACGAACCTCGAAGGATCGACGATGCACTACCTCAGGAAAGGCGACCACCAACGCCGCTCCACTTGCCGGGCTTGCTTGGGCACGAGCTTGACTAGCTTCCTTGACTATGGCTCGGTCCCGCTCGCCGGTGACTTTTTGCCTCAAGCATTCGTTGGCCGCGAACGCCTTTATCCGATGGACCTGGTCGTGTGTCACGACTGTTCGCTCGTGCAAATTCTCAACGTTGTCGCAGCAGAAGAATTATTCACGGACTATCGGTACCTTTCATCAATCACGAGCACTTTGACCGACCATTTCCGCACTTACGCCGTATTCTTGCAACAATGCTTGGCGGACGAACCGGAACCATTGGTCGTCGAGATTGGTTGCAACGACGGTGTCTTACTTTCGCCGTTGAAAGAACTCGGGATTCGCGCTGTCGGCGTCGATGCCGCTGAAAACGTCGCGGAGATTGCGTTAAAAAAAGGTTTGGACGTTGTACATGCGTTCTTCTGCCATGCGGTTGCCAAACAGTTGCGGGCTGGTCACGGCACCGCAAACGTGATCACCGCGAGCAATGTTTTCGCACATATCGATGATCTTGACGAAGTCCTCAAGGGTGTCGACTGCTTGCTTGCCGACGACGGGACGTTCCTCGTCGAAGTGCATTACATCGCCGACCTTTTGGAGAAATTTCAGTTCGACACGGTCTACCACGAACATCTCTGTTACTACTCACTTCATGCGCTTCAGCATTTGCTCGGTCGATTCGACTTCGTTCCTGTCGACGTCCAGCGACTGCCGATGCACGGCGGTGCCATTCGCGTCGCTTTCCAGCGCACCGCAGCGGCCAGGGTCCAGCCGAGCGTGGCGGATCTTCTCGATTTTGAACGCCAAACCGGAGTGACGTCGGTCGACACCTATCAGCGGTTTGGCGCACAGGCACAGGCATGCAAAGCGAGTATTCGGAAGTTTGTCACGCAACGTCGATCCAGTGGACGGACGATCTCTGGATATGGAGCCGCTGGCCGCGCGACCATTCTGTTGAACTACTGCGGCCTTGACCGATAAATCATCGAGTACGTTGTGGATGAGAGTCCTTCGCGGGCGGGTCGTTTCTTCCCGGGCGTTGGGATTCCCATCGTTTCACGTGAACACTTTCACCAACACCCGACGGACGATTGTCTGTTAACCGCCTGGAACTACCGCGAGGAAATCGTCGGCAAAGAGCCAGAATTCCTGCGAAGCGGCGGCTGTTTCCTTGTGCCACTCCCTAAATTGGAAGTCATTCAAGACTTCGCGCCATGGCAAAAGCACGCATCCTGATCTTGGGCATCTCGGGTTCCCTGGGAGGATATCTGGCCAATCATTGGGCCGGCCGGTTCGAGGTGCTAAGTCCAGTGCCCCGGCAACGGTCCATCAAGAACCGTCTTTTCCGAATCGGCTGGGCGGATACTCCGCTGGATTTGGCCGACCTCACGACGCTGCGAAAGCTATTGGAAGAAATCCGACCGGAAATCGTGATTAACGGAATTGCCGTCACTCCAGGTCATGCCACTTACCTTAACCGGGCAACCGTCATTCAGGTCAACAGTACATTTCCCCATTTGCTCGCCGAAGCCGCTCATGCTGTGGGCAGTCGAGTGATCCACTTCAGCACGGATGCAGTCTTTTCAGGCCTCAGGGGGCGATATCAGGAAACGGATCCACCCGAACCCCATGACTGGTACGGATGGTCGAAATTGGCAGGAGAATTACCCTCGCCCGATCTGACCCTTCGCACCAGCTTTTTCGGCCTGCTTCCAACTGGGAAAGGGCTCGTCAACTGGCTACTGCAACAAGAAGGAGGCAAGGTTCAGGGATATTCCAACTACGTGTTTTCAGGGATTTCCGTCGAATCGCTAGCGGAAGCGATAGTGACGGCGATGGAACGGAAGATGGCAGGCCTCTTTCACGTTGGGGGCGCGCCCATTTCCAAGCTGGAGTTGCTTCGCCACCTGCGAGACGCCGCCGGGCTGAACCTGGAAATCCAACCCATAGATACGCCGCAGGTCGACCTATCGCTCGACTCGTCCAAATTCTGGCAGCACGTGGAAATGCAGGCCCCTAGGATGCCGGAAATGCTTGATCGCCTGCGCGGGGAATTCAGCGAGCTGCGCGGCGGCACGCGGTCTGCTAAAGCCTCCTGATCCTTGATCCGAAAGTCTTCCCATGACCACAGCCGTCCCGCAATCTCCTTTGCTCTCCATTATCGTGCCGACCCGAAATCGTGGTTGCTACGCGGCCCCCGCCATCAAGGCGCTGCTGAGCATCCCCAGTGAGGACTTCGAACTGGTGGTTCAAGACAATAGTGATACGGCAGAGTTGCAGAAGCAACTGGCATGGGCGACCGACGACGCACGCTTGAGGTACGTGTACAACCCCGTTCGCTGTAGTCAGGTCGACAACTTCGACGACGCGCTCGGTTCCGCCCGTGGCGAGTATGTCACGATGCTTGGTGATGACGACGGGATCAACCCGGAGCTGTTGGCTGCGGTTCGCTGGGCTCGAGATCAACAGTTGGATGCGTTATTGGCTTCGCGCCCGGCTCAATACTGGTGGCCGGACATCCGGTTTCGTTATGGAGGGAATCTTGCTGCGGGAACCCTTGACTTGGCCGAATTCACAGGCAAGATCACCCGGGTGGACGTCGAACATGCGCTGCGAGCCTGCCTGGCAGCCGCCGGAGCGAGCCTTGGTAACCTGCCTCGCACCTACTACGGCGTTGTAAAAAAGAGCTGCCTCGATCAACTGCAAGAGGAAACAGGACGCTATTGTTTTGTCAGCCCTGACATGTCGTCGGCAGTCGGTTTGGCCAAGTACGTTCAGCGGATGGCCAGAATTGATTATCCGCTGTTCTTACCCGGCAGTTCGGCAAACAGCGGCGCGGGCATGGGTGCGCGCAAGCAGCATGTAGGCCGACTGGAGGACCAGCCGCACCTGGCAGCCAGGTGCATCGACAATTGGTCGGATGTGATTCCCAAGTTCTTTTCCGCCAGCACGATCTGGGCGGAAGCCTGCGTTCAGACTCTGCGCGCGACCAGCCAAGAGCACCTGCTACGGGACTTCAATTTCGTCGAACTCCATGCTGGCTGTCTTGTCTTCAATCCAGCGTGGTCTCGGGTCGCGCTGGCCAGCTTTTATCGGCAGCTCTCGGCAAGCCGTACCAACCGCATCTGGGGCACGTGTCGTTTGGGGTTCGCTTACGCTCGGCTCTGGGGCGAACGTGGTAGATCACTTGCGCAGAACCTCGCAAAGTTCTCCGGCGTCGCGACCACCATAAAAACATGGGACGGGATTGACGATATCGAAGTGGCCATGATCCGGCTCGGACAGGAACTTGCCGCCCGCGGGGCCTCGATTGAACCGCTGTTGTTGACTCCTGGTGATGCCGCGAAAGCGACGAGGTCTTCGCAAGCAGCGTAGGAATTCGAATTCGCCGCTTCATGCACCAAGAGTTACATCATGTCTTCGATTACACCGCCGAACCAGTCACGCCCTGCGGGTTCGCTACGTGCCAACTTCATCGCAAACCTGTGCGGTCGAGGCTGGGTCATTGTCGCGAATCTGGTGTTTCTACCAGTTTACGTGCAATTCCTGGGCGTCGAAGCATACGGTTTGGTCGGGGCCTACACGACCCTATTGGCCGTTTTGGCCGTGGCCGGACTGGGTCTAAACGCAACGCTAAGCCGGGAAACCGCCCGCTTGTCGTCGCGTCCAGAAGACGGTCAGGATCTCGTCGATACCGTGCGCACGATCGAAATCGCGTATTGTATTCCTGTCACAATCGTGGCGACCGTGTTGCTCGCCTGCGCCGCCCCGTTGGCCGTAGACTGGTTCCGAGAGGCCAGTTTTTCCGAATTGACGGTCATCCGCGCTGTGCGGTTAATGGCCTTGGCCGTGGGTTGCCAATTTGTGATCAACTTGTACGAAGGCGGACTGATGGGACTGGAGCAACAAGTGCTCATGAACGGTGTCCGTTTCCTGATGGGGCTCGTTCAATCCGTAGGTTCCGTCCTGCTCCTTTGGCTCGTGTCGCCGACCATCGAGATGTTCTTTGTCTGGCAGGTGGTGACGACAGGGATTTATGCCCTGCTGCTACGCTCACTGGTCTGGAACAACCTGCCGACCGCGCAACGTCGACCGCGATTCCGCATGTCCGTGCTTTCCCGAGTCTGGCGATACTCGGCGGCCATGGTCGGCTTGAGCCTCACGGCGGTCGTCATTACGCAAACGGACAAGATCGTCGTCAGCCGAGTGCTTCCGCTTGGAGCTTTGGGGATTTATACCATCGCCTGGACTCTTGCCCGTGCGCCGCTGAGCATTGTCTCGCCCGCGCATCAGGCATTCTTTCCACGATTGACACGTCATGCAACGTCGCACAATAGCGCCGCGGCGGCGGCGCTATTCCATCAAGCCAGCCAATTGGTAAGTGTCATGGCGCTGCCTTGCGTAGCGATGCTCGTCTTTAACGCGCGGTCGTGTTTGCATGTCTGGTTGGGTGGTTCCGTCGATATCGAACCGGCAGTCCCGGTGCTGGCGTTGCTGGCAATCGGCACGGGAGCCCAAGCGGTCTCGCAGGTCCCACACACGTTGCAACTGGCGCATGGCTGGCCAATGTTGTCCGTCTGGCTCAACACGTCAACCGCCATTCTGTCGGTGCCCCTAACGATTGTGCTCACCTCCCTGTATGGGGTGACGGGTGCCGCACTGGCTTGGGCCATTCTAAGTGTCGGGATTGCCTCGCTGGCAACGGCCCTGATTCTGCGCAGATTTCTCGTTGGTCAAGGTCTTCGCTGGCTATTTCGGGACGTTTTGGCGCCCGCCTTGGCTGCGAGCATTCCAATCATCGTCGTCCGCTTCGCAGTGCCGCCAGAGGCGCTCGACTCGCTGGTCCGACCCGTCCTGTTCGTCTACCTCGTGGGGGTCTGGCTCACTGCGAGCGCAGCGGCCGCGATGGCGGCGCCGCAATTCAGATCAGCCCTGACCGCAGCTGTCCACAGTAGCTGGAATCTGGGACGCACGCTGCTTTCACGTGAGCCCGGCAAGCGAGCGGCAAACTAACATGGACAGCGACGTTCACTGACGCCTGAACAATCGACGAGCCAGATCCATGCTGACCTTAGCAACAAAATTCAAACCGGCCAAAGATGCCTTTCTGCGGGCTCATCAGGCAGGCTTCGCTGCGGTCGAATTCTGGCTGAACCGCGATCTGTTGGCGGATTGGCGGGATATTAGTCGCACGGCGCGTCAATCCGCCATGTCCTATGCGCTCCACTTCCCTAATAGTCTGAACCTTGGCCCCGAATCACTGCGACATGCCGTCGAACTCTACCGGTCATTGGACTGCCAGGCGATGGTCATCCATCAACCGATGGTTGATTGTTTTGCCGAGTCCATTCTTGCCATTGATCAGGAGATCTGCCTGGCGGTCGAAAACCATATCCTCTCGAAGGACGAATTTGCCCGCTGGGCAAACGAGAATCCCGCGCTGACGCTGGATGTCGAACACTTGTGGAAGTTCACGCTACGCGATGCGCCGCTGGATGCATTGTTAGACGCTGTCGAGGATTTTCTCGCAAGATACGCCGACAAACTCAAGCACGTCCATTTGCCGGGCTACATTCCGGGCGAGGCCGAACACCGCCCGATGAACCGCAGTCACAAGATGGTCCAACAAGTGCTATCGCGGCTAGCGCGCGCGGAATTCCACAGCTTCATTGTGAGCGAAGTCGCGACCGCGTTTCAAAACGTCCCAGATATGCGCGTCGACGCTCAACTATTCGCTGCCTGGCAGCGAGCTTTTTACGACACCCTCGCGTCGGGTTAACCAGATCACGTAGCCGACCGCCACCCTTGGTAATGGTTGTCCACCGGCTGAGCATACCGGGTCGACGCAACTCGCTGCACCCGACAAGATACTACCTGCGATCAGGTCCGCTTCGGCTTGCATAGCGAGCTGGTACGCCGCGCACGTCTTTAACCGCGACGATATTGAACGCGTGACGGGGCCGTCTTTGGGAACCGACAAGGCGGGTCATCAGAAGCCCGTCAAACACCAGTGTCCCGGGCAACGGAAGCCGGGCTTCTCCCATATAGCCGCGAAGGTACTTTGTACCGCAGGTGCCATACACCCGATAACCCACACCTTGAAATTCTTCGGGAAACCAACCGGACAGGTGTCGTTGGAATTCGTTGCCGAATTCCGGACCTTGCTCGACAAATCCATTCGGCGTTTCCATGATCACATACTTGCTGGTTAACTGTTCGCACTTTTCCAACAGTTTCCAGCCTTCAGATTTTGGCAAATGCTCGATCACGCCGTAGGCGGATACCAGATCGAACTTGCGTTCACCGATCTTTTCCGCCGCCAAATCGCCCAATTCTTCAGCCGACATCTTGATCACGTCGGCCAGAATGTAGTCGTCATGCACATTGCATCGTCTGGATTCCTCGATCGACTCAGGGTCGACATCAATTCCGATCGTCTTGATTCCCGGTCGAAACCGACTGAGGTGCGAAGAGACACCACAACCGATGTCCAACGCAATCTTGCAATCGCTCTGGTTCACAATTTGTTCTGTATAGTCAAGGACTGTTGGGATCCCGAGCGTCTTGTCAAGCCAAGAGCCCATGCGGCCCCGGAGATCCAGGGGGCGAGCAGCTACTGATGACACGTTTGCACCTCGTATTTTTGGTTGGTGGCCATGATTTTCTCCCTTAGTTGGCGGCCAAGTCCGTGCGGAGAATACAGAGGGACAGGGAGGGTGTCGAGGCCATTCGGGAGGGTGATTTTGGTCGCCAGCGACGGCAGATTTTGCCATTGCGAGTCGATTCGACGTGGGCGCTGCCATCAAGTCTCCCGCCGACTGAAGCAGTCACACCGGGACATCAGATTCGTCATGTGCGGCGATAGACCACAGCTGAACAGGTGGCGGTCTCTGGCATGGGGAGTCTCAAGTTTGGTGTTTCCCAGATGGGTTGACGTAGCTCAGATCCAGGCACTCATGAAGCTATCATCGGTTCGGCTGGCACCCTACCACAGCACGTGGGACTTTATGATCAGCATCCCCAACAAGCCGATCGAGTATATGTCCGCCGGCCTGCCGGTGGTTTCAAGTCTGAAGGGAACATTAGCCGATCTGCTAGCAGATTCTGGCGCTGGCATGACCTATGAAAACGGCGACTCCGACGATCTTGCGAGAGTACTGAGCTGTTGTTATGATCACCGCTCCGAAATGGACAGGATGTCCTCAAACGCGACCCAGCTCTATCAACGGCGATTTGTTGCAGAGTTGGTCTATTCTCAAATGGCCGACTACTTGCTTGGAATGATAGACACGCACAGGTCAAAGCAAGCTGCATGACCGTCGCGTCTTCGCATGGAGGCGAAGTTGATTAAACGCTGTTTTGATTTTCTGTGTAGCGGGATGGGGCTGTTGGTTCTGGGTCCCCTGCAGATCGTGTTCGCGGTAATCATCAAGGTTACTTCGCCGGGTCCAGTCCTTTATCGCGGACGACGATCTGGAAGAAATGGCAAGCCATTTCGAATCTTCAAGTTTCGCAGCATGGTTGTTAATGCCGAGAGCCTTGGCGGGCCATCCACCAGTGACGGCGACGCGCATCACCAAAGTCGGAAAGTTTATGCGAAAGCTAAAACTGGACGAGCTGCCGCAACTTCTGAATGTGTTCGCGGGCGACATGAGTTTGGTTGGCCCTCGCCCCGAGGTTCAGAAGTATGTCGATCTTTACACGGAGGAAGAACAGGTACTTCTTCAGCTACGACCGGGCATTACGGATTGGGCATCAATCTGGAATTCGGACGAAGGTGCCGTGCTCGCCGGATGTGACGATCCCGACCGCGGCTACGAGGAATTGATTCGACCAACCAAATTGCAGCTTCAGTTGGCCTACGCTCGTAATCACTCCGTTTTGATTGATCTGAAGATCATCTTTGCCACACTCTTGAAACTGCTGAAGAAGGACTTCGTAATTCGAGAAATCCAGGAAGTTCTCGTTGCGACGAATGCACCCAACCTGAAACAGATGATCGAGTCAGGGAGCCAGCCTCAGGACTATTCGTCCGTAACGGAAATGCCTGGCCATGGAGCAACCGGGGAACAACTGTCGATGCTGCACACTCGCTACCAATTCGCCGCCGAGCTTGCCGATTCGAAGGATGTTCTGGAACTGGCCTGCGGCCCTGGTGTGGGGCTTGGCTGCTTGGCTCGGCCCGCGCGAACCGTTGTCGGAGGAGACTTCGACGCGGAACTGGTCAATTCAGCGGTCCGGCATTATGGGAAACGCTGTGAGATTCGCCAAATCAACGCCGAAGACCTGCCATTCGAAGACGCTTCGTTTGACCTGATCCTTTTATTGGAAGCGATTTACTACCTACCGGATCCAGAGCGTTTTCTCAGCGAAGCGCGCCGCGTGTTGCGGAAAGACGGGACAGTCTTGATTTGTTCGGCGAACTGCGAGCGTCCTGATTTCAATCCCAGCCCGTTCACACATCGCTACTTTTCGGCAAAAGCACTTCAGGAGCTACTGCTCCAGCACGATTTCCAAGTCAGTGTTTACGGTGCCTATCCGGTCGCCCCCAGCGGCAACGCTGTGAAGCATTTTGAGACAGAAAAAACCGGGGTTTCGCGATTTCGGAGTATATGAAAAAAAGGCCAGATTCCCACTAGTATTCCGTCGCAGCTCGGTTTTCGGGTATAAGGCGGTTCGAGACAGGATGTCCGAACTTACTGGATCAAGGATGGCCCGATGTCGAACCGCAAAATCTACCGTATCAAGCTGACCGAAGAAGAACGCGACACGTT
>PVBE010032825.1_pt1 | contig 21836 bp, 24 predicted proteins | sample 1631181 | NCBI WGS metagenome assembly PVBE01 (sample SAMN08397723, study PRJNA350692) | Marine metagenome, whole genome shotgun sequencing project. | isolation source: water | place: Pacific Ocean | collected 2012-04 | reverse complement strand
TGTCCTTCGGCCTAGTGGGCGCCGAACGCCTCGGGCTCGTCCATCTCGCCGTCACCCATGAACGCCCAAACTTTCCGATTCCCGGTTGCGCTCAGGCCGCGATTTTCCAGGTAGCGCATGAAGCGAGCCTGATAAATCGCCATGATCGGTCCCAGCCCCATCGATACCGTCGGGAATTGCCAGAAACGCGGCATGAGCCACGGGTGTGGATATGACGTCAAGCCGTCACCGCCGACGTCCTGGCGAAAATTGTCGAGTTCTTCTTCGGAAATTAAACCGAGCAAATATGCTCGGGCGTAAACTCCGGGCGCAGAATGCCCTTGAAAAAAAACCAGGTCCCCGTCGTGATCATCGCTCGGCGCGTGCCAGAAATGGTTGTAGCCGATTTCGTACAGGGTGGCGGCAGACGCGTAGCTGGCAATGTGGCCGCCGAGTTCCGCGTTCTTCCGATTCGCCTTGACCACCATAGCCATGGCGTTCCAGCGGTTGATCGATCGGATCCTCCATTCGAGCGCGGGATCTCCCGGCGTGGATCGTTCCTTATGCGGCGGAATTGTATTGATATACGTCGTATTAGCCGAATAGGGGAGGTAGGCGCCGGATCGCCGCGCCTTTTCAATTAAACGTTCCAACAAATAGTGGGCGCGGTCGAGTCCTTCGGCCTCGATAAGGGACTCTAGGGCCTCGAGCCATTCGTTGGTTTCCTGGGGGTCTACATCTTCAGATCCGGACATCGTGTTCTTTGATGCTATCCGCAATTTAGCTTGCAATAATGCTCTTTCCCGAGTCCGACGGATCGCACGCCGGGCACCGACTTGCTTTATCTTATGCTACTTGTTGGTACTTTTCTCCCGCAAGTTCGTACAGGGTACTTCGGCCCGGCGATCTGGAAACTTGAAGCCGTCGACGACCGCCGCTCGTAAAACGCCGTTCAAGCCGTCTCGTAGCAGAAAGAGCAGTTCCCGCGCCTTGACGAACCGCGAGGCGCGCGAGCGAGAAATGTGGGTTGGGCTAATCTGCCGCGCCGTCGGCGGGACAAGGTCCTTCCCTGTCGCATTTTAATCCATTTTCATACATGAACTGAATGAACTCCGATCCTGGTACGAACCGCTTTTCGAGATCTTTGACCTGCGAGCCGCGATCGATTTCTGAAAGGTAACAGTTTGTCGTCTCTCCCTCCCGGTTGCAGACGAAATGAAGTGGGCGCACAAGATCGAAGTTCGTCGTCATCAGATAGCCCCCTGCCTGCCGCGTCCAGGATTTTACGAAGCGGGTACCAGAGCAGTCACAGGACAGATAACGATCCGCGAATTCGACTAATTTTCCGACCGTGATGCGCGGTGTGTTTTCGTTCGCCGCCGGATTGACCAAGCGCGCGGTGAGCAACTCGCGGGGCGTTACTTGCAGGTCCAAGCTTGCGGCGACGCGGGTCGGTTCGGGTTCGGGTCGAGGCTTTCCCTTAATGAACGAAGGTGTAGCACAGGCCGCAAGCAGAAATCCGACCGTTACCGTAATAGCAACGCGTAATAGTGTATGAGTAGCAGCCGAAATCATTTCCTTACAGGTAACCATGCCCTTGCGGTGTCGTATCAAACCAGGGTTCCCCTGACTCAGTCGCTGAACGTCGTATTGCTTCGGCATTTGCCTATCCCTTCATCGCGGCGCCGGCCGATAGGCTTATCTCACCGTCTGCGTCCGCGCTGCCTTGGTCCGAACAATTTCGACTACAATCCGGCAGTCCCGGAATTAATCAGATGTTCTTCTGGTTTTCAAGCTGAAACGCAAATTTCTCTCGTTCGAATAGGATCCTGGCGATAATGATGTCGAGTATCGTATGCACGCGTTTTTCTAATTTGCGCCGTTTTCGGTAGTCGGCCGGGGCGAAGTAATCTATCCGATTTACGCTAGCGAGTTCGCGGCAGACGGCGATCGACGCCGCGTTACCCGGCTTGTGCACGGCAATGGCGAATCCTCCATAGTTCTTGACGACTGTCATACAGGGTACGTCGGTCAGCCCATCGCCGATATAGAGCATATTCCCAAAGGGGATAGGCCGGTCGGCTTCAGGCATATATTCATTGATCGAATCGCCCGATTCTTCACGCCCCTTATTTATGCGAAATAAATACTGTGTCTTCGTCGTATCGTTGATGACGATCGTGGGGAAGCAGGCTGCTTCGTGATGGTTGAAAAAGTATTGCGAGGCGTAGATCCGCTCAAATTTAGATTTGATGCTGACGCCTTCCAGAATTTCGCCGAGACCCGCCGATATTATGTAGTGTCGTACTTGGATCTTGCCCGCCGATTTATCTTCCACATATCGGTTTATACGATCGAACCACACCTCGACGCCCGGGAAGTATTTGATACGGGTAGCCAGGTCGCGCAGCGCCTCGCGGCTGAGATGTTTCTTATTTTGGTCGATCTTTTCGACCAGCAGGCGCATATACGTGAGAATACTATCGCCGCCCGTACGTCTTACTTCCGAATCGACTTCGCTCCAGAAATCCTCGCCGCTGATCCCCAACTGCGGGAGCACCGTATATTCTTGCATCGGTTGCGGCGTCAGCGTCCCGTCAAAATCGTATACGATCGCCAGAATGTTCCTCGTGAATCGTTTTTTCGTTGTTTTCGACATGTCTCGGTCACGAATACAGATCGGTTTCAATATCAGACAGTTTTCGCTGGTAGGCGTCGAGCATCCGGTCGCTAAAGCAAGCGAAGAGGACTTCTTCGACGCACTTACTTTGCGCTAGGCGCGCGACCGTCGTTTCGACAGCGATTTTCGTGGCACTGTCTACGGGGTAGCCATAAACTCCGCAGCTGATAGCAGGAAAGGCGACTGTTTTCAGGCCGTATTGCTCGACCAGGGCTAGCGCGCCTCGATAACAGTCCGCTAATAACCGTGGTTCGCCCGATGCACCGCCATTCCAGATAGGGCCTACGGTATGAATCACGTACTTTGCGGGCAACCGGTAGCCGCGAGTGATTTTTGCGGCCCCGGTTCGACAGCCGCCTAGCGTACGGCATTCGGTAAGCAATTGTGGGCCCGCGGCGCGGTGAATAGCGCCGTCGACGCCGCCACCGCCGAGCAGTGAATTGTTCGCGGCGTTTACGATCGCATCCATATTCAGCGAGGTGATATCGACCAGCGCGGCGTCGATCTTTTTGCTAGGCTTCATTCGTAGAACCCCGTCTACCGGCTTCGGGCCGCAAGGCCGGTCGGCGGGTCCGGTTTCGCTGGCCATCATCTCCGTACAATGGGTTTCCATCGTTCCGCTTCAAATACGAACGCCATTTTTTCCGCGCCGCCGCGCTCCGAGGTCCAGAATACCATTGCGTGGTGCCCGGTGATTTCCTGCCGTGAAAATTCGGCCGTTTTTGCCGACTGAGACCGCAGTGTGATCATTTGGGGCTCTGCGCGTTCGACGCCGGTCATCAGCGCGATAAAAAATTCGCGCGGCCGCATCGTCGCCAGAATCTGCGGAGGGATCTGAAACTTCAGGCGCATCGCTTCACGATATTTCGGATCGCGTTTCACGTGAGTCAAGACCCTGATCGTGTCCTGCTTCGATTCGTCTGACAGGATGTCCCACAATGCGCCGTAGTTACGCTCACCGTAAGCTTTCATCGCCCGCTCCCAGGCAGCGCGGGGAGTATCGCCCCGAATACCTTCGCAGCCCGCGACAATTGCGATTAAGGCGAGGCCTATCGCCAGTAACGGGACTTTCGCACTCCGTGCTGGTTTCGACTTCATTCGTTCCCGGCTTCCGGAGGTTTAGTAACCTGCCATTCTCCGTTTACCCGGCGCAGGTGTACCTGTGCTTGCTTTTTTCCTTTACTGTGCTTTTTGGAATAAGTCGCTTTTGCCGTTGCGCGATCGCCGTCTAAATCTGTAATTTCGACGCTGTCGACGTGCACGTTCTCGTTCGGTTCACCTTCCTCGGAACTTCGGTCCTTCGCCATCGCTTCATATTGATCAGGATCTGAGATCTCGCGCAGCAATGCTTCATTTTTCGACTGGTGCCCGTAGACAAATACTTCGGCCGTTGCGGCAGCGTCTTCGACCGCGTCACGCGCGTGGGACGTGGCGGCCACCATCAGGGCGACGAGAGGAACGGAAACGACGACGATAATTCTGAACATCTGTATTCTCCTAAACGGGGCCAAGATTTCTGAGAAAGATTGCGACCTTTTCGGAACATTTTACTTTTTGCTGCGGGGCCGCGCGCTTCTTCACCTTATGCTCACGGGCAAACTCTCTGGAACCGTCCCTTTCCGCAACCTTGAGGCGCTGAGTCCGATCAAGCTTCGAGGAGGTCGAGGACGCATGCTATGGCCGCATCCATTGAAGGGAGTACTTTGGTGACGAGTTCTCGAGTCTCCGCGTCCGGCGTTTTCAAATCCGGCACCATGATGGTGTACATCTTCGCCGCCGATGCGGCCCGAACGCCGACCGCGGAATCCTCGATCGCAATGCATTCGGTCGGCGCGGTCGAAATGGTTTTTGCGGCCTTCAGGTATATGTCGGGCGCGGGTTTCCCGTTCTCCACCTCGTCCCCGCCGATGACGTGGTCGAAACGGTCACCGATGCCCGCTAGATTTAGAGATAGTTGCGCTCTTTCCCGCGGGGTGGACGTGGCTACGGCGTAAGGAACGCTGAGGTCGCATAGTCGGTCTAGTAACCCGTGCGCACCTGGTTTAACGGCGATACCGTGCTCGGAAACATGCGCTAACCAGCGCGATTCGAAACGGTTGACAAAATCATCGAGCGGAAAGTCCTGTCCGAAGGCATCGACGATCCCACTCGCGACTTCGGCGTTTGGGAGACCCACTAAACTCAGGTACAACTCGTCGGTAAAACAGCGATCGAGATCTCGCGCGGCGTCCTTTGCCACTGCTTTGAATACCGGTTCGGAGTCGATGAGCGTACCATCGAGGTCGAAAATCACGGCACCATATTTCAAGCAGTCACCTCGCGCTGCTCTGAGCGGCACACCATTGTTGCACCGCAGCGGCGAGTTCTGGATAGATGGCACCTGCATCGCGCGCCGCGGATTTCAAAAATCCGAAAGAATGATCGGCTCCCTCGAATTTCTGTAAGGTAATTCGGTCGCCCAGGACACGGCAAACCGACTCGATCTCTGAAATATCGGCCAGCTTGTCGCGAGTTCCCTGCAGAAAGAGCATGGGAAGCGTGACGTCCGTCAAGTGTGCCGCGCGTTTCTGCGACGGTTTCCCCGCCGCGTGCAGCGGGAAACCAAAGAAAACCAATCCGAGAGCCCGCTCGAGCAATCCGTCGGCGGCCGCGATAGACACGATGCGGCCACCCATCGATTTGCCGCCGACAAACAGCGGGCGACTGCCGCACAACTCGTGCGCAACCGCGGCGGCACTAACAATGCTCGATATTAATTTGTTTTGGCGGTCCGGCGCCCTTCGGCCCTTTTCCATATAAGGAAATTGGAAACGCAGGGTGGCAATCCCGGCATCTAATAATGTCTGAGCCATAGTTGTCATGAATTCGTGCTGCATTCCTGCCCCGGCGCCGTGGGCGAACAACAAAACCGATCCGCATTCTGCATTGTCGAGGAATTCCGCTGACACTCGTTCGGTGCCACGACCGGTATCGATCTCGATGCTTGTCATGGAGGTTTTGTTCAACCTGGGCACATCGCGTCGAGTAGTGCCTCGGCGTCCTCTGATCGAACGATCGCGTTAATGTGCCGCGCTTCGATAAAGTCCTCTGTGACGGCGTGTTCCAGTGCAGTGAACCACGGCACAAAGTACCCGCTGACGTCGAGGACCCCTATAGCTTTGTCTATTCGTTGAAGCTGGCGCCAGGCCACGACCTCCAATAGCTCGTCGAGTGTGCCGATACCTCCTGGTAACGCGACGAACGCATCGCTTAGTTCTATCATTTTCGCCTTCCGTTGGAAGAGATCTTCAACGAATACAGTCCTCGTCAATCCTTGGTGCAATACTTCGGCGTAAGCCAGGAATTCTGGAATGACTCCCGTCACCGCCGCACCATGGTCGAGCGCGGTCTGCGCGACCGACCCCATTAACCCGATGCTCCCCCCGCCGTAGACCAGTTCGAAGCCGCACGCCGCGATCGCCGCACCGAGTTCTGAGGCGGCCTGTTCGTATGCATTATCGGCGCCGGCACGGGCCCCGGCGAAGACACAGATACTGATATTCTGTCGCATAAGTCGATTCTACAACTAGCTCATCGGTTAGTTCTTAAGCCCGCGATACCCTATGCAATCGAGATCGGCCACAAAGAACATAAAGAACGCGGGGGTAAGAATATGAAATTCCTATATAAAAACATCCTTCCCATAGTTCTTCGTCGTTCGATTTTGTGCTGCACAGCAATGTCCGCGCTTGCTTTCGCTGGCTCGTCCACTATTCCGGAGAGGTTATCCAAACGAGTTCACCGGTTGTTACCCGCCAGTGACCGGCATCGGTCATCACGAGATTGACGAGCCTGCCCGAACCGCATTGAGCGCCGCATTGGTATTCCAGGTAGAGGACCGCAGCTTCCGCCACATCGTCTATACCGGGGCGCGACACCCTGATGATCCCGCCAGCCTGCGGAAACCTCGTACGGAATTGTTGCCAGTTAACGCTCGGGTTTTCGTCGTTGAATATTTCTGATCGCTCCGTTTCTTCCAGGAGCAAATACTCGCCGGTAATCGCCAGCTTTTCACGTAGAATATATCGGCGTTTGTTGCTTCTTGACCATTCGCGCAACGCGATCACCGTCGTGCCCAAATCCTGCGCGAGTTCGTCAGGACTTCGTGTCGGATCGACGACACTCACCACTTCTCCCGTTGTGACTCCGTCGATTATGATGTTGCCGGCGCTGCTGCCAACACCGTGATCGATAACCGTGGAAATGACTTCGTATTCGACGTCGTATAATTGGGTTCCCGCTGCGACCGCAATGGAAGTTGAGGTGACCAACACGCTGCATAGCGACATCCGAACAAACCAGGTCAACATCATTTCACTCATGGTTAGGACACTCGTTTACTAAAATCTCATCAGCTATCGATCACGAACTTGTTTCCAAACACGCTTCTCATCGCGTTGACCTCCAGGAATCTCAGCGATCATCTGCCGAAGCAAGACCCGCAATGCGGTCCCGTCGCAATCCAGCTAATCGCCTCTAACGCAACTCCATATCGCGAACGATTGTGGCCGCAATTTCCTCGATAGAAATAGTAGTCGTGTCGAGAAACCGAATGTTTTCGTGGTTGAAAAGTGCTTCGGCCTGTGCGACTTCCGAACGACATTGGGCCAACTTTGAATAGTTGCCGTGAGGTCTGCGTTCTCGACGAATACGGCTCAGTTGTTCCGGGACTATCGTCAGGCCATACAGTTTGCCGCGACAAACCTCGAGTACCTTTGGTAATAGCGGTTGTTCGAAATCGTCGTCGGTTAAAGGGTAATTCGACGCGCGCAACGAATAGTGCATCGCCAAGTAGAGGCACGTCGGAGTCTTTCCGCAGCGTGATACTCCGGCGAGAACGACGTCGGATCCGTCGATGTCGCGAGTACTGAGGCCGTCGTCGTGCCCGAGCGTAAAATTTAGAGCGCTGAGTCGTTGCTCGTACTCGCTGATATTGCCCATCCCGTGCATCCGCCCGGCGGTATGCGACGATTCCATTCCTAACGCGTCCTCTAGAGGTTCGATGAAAGTTCCGAAGAGATCAAATACAAATTCGGTGCACGTGGCGATGATATATTGGGTAGCCGGGTCCGTCAGCGTACTGAAGACTAAGGGAGCGATTGCGTCATGCTCGTGTGCCTCGCGGATCGTCGCGGCGGCTTTTTCCGCCGCTAACTGATTGGTGACGAAGGGCACATTGGTGATACGAAATTCAATGTCGGGGAATTGCGTAAGTAAACTGCGGCCGAGGGTGTCAGCCGTGATCCCCGTACGGTCCGATACGAAGAAAACCCGCCGTCTCATCGATGCCCCCCGGGCGTGTAGACGTAGAAACCCTTTGCGTACAACGACCCGCAGCTTGCTCGGTGTGAGCAAAAAGTCACCATGACCGTTCATCGAAAGCACCGGCTGTCACGGGCGAGGCACTCGCGACCAAGCCAATCCGCCCGGCTTTTTTTTGTGTGAATGCTCGAGACCCAGCCTGACGGCTGAATACTCGGTTACAATGTCGCGCCGACTCACTCACAGTTTATCATCATCGTGGAAATTTGAATGGCGGATTATATCGTTTCTCTGGCACAAATCGGTATGTCCGATCTGGGGCAGGTCGGCGGCAAAAATGCATCGCTCGGAGAAATGATCCGTCATCTCGGTGCCGCCGGGGTAACGGTTCCGGGTGGGTTTGCGACGACCGCTGATGCGTATCACGAATTCCTGTCTCAAAGCGGACTCGGTGACAGGATCGAACGCCGCCTCGAGAATGTCGACATTGAGGATGTCTCGGCCTTGACCGCCTGTGGGAAGGACATTCGCTCCTGGATAACGGAAGCGCCGTTACCGGTTGCATTGGAGGAGGCGGTCGCATCGGCGTACACCCGTATGACCGAAGGGGAGCAGGGAGAGTTTTCGGTGGCAGTGCGCTCCTCGGCGACCGCGGAAGACCTGCCTGAAGCGTCATTCGCGGGGCAACAGGAAACCTATCTCAACGTTAGGGGGTTGAAGGACGTAATCCGTCGAATAAGGGACGTTTATGCGTCTCTGTTCAATGATCGGGCGACATCCTATCGGGTTCACCAGGGGTTTGACCACCGGCAAGTCGCGTTGTCGGCCGGTGTCCAACGAATGGTCCGAAGCGATCTCGGAGCCAGCGGCGTCCTGTTTACGCTCGACACCGAATCCGGTTTTCGTGATGTCGTGTTCATTACCGCAAGTTACGGGCTTGGCGAACTCGTTGTCCAGGGAGCGGTTAATCCGGATGAATTCTACGTGTATAAGCCGGCGCTCGCGGCTGACCGCGCGGCTATATTGCGGCGAAACCTCGGCAGCAAGCACGTGAAAATGACATACGCCGATGAAACCAACGGCGATACCGTCGAGACACTCCCAGTGGACGAGGCCGACCGGATCAGATTCTGTATCAGCGATGAAGAAATAAATGAACTCGGTCGTATCGCGATGGCGATCGAAAAACACTACGGGCGTCCGATGGATATCGAATGGGCTAAGGACGGTGAAACGGGGCAAATCCACGTCGTTCAGGCGCGTCCGGAAACGGTCCAAAGCCACGGCGATCAGATTATCGAGCGGTATGAACTTCGCGGGTCTGCCGCCGTGTTGACGGAAGGTCGCAGCATTGGGCAGCGGATCGGCGCGGGGAGAGCTGTCGTCATGGCCGATGTCAGCGCGATGGACGACCTTCGCGAAGGCGATGTGCTCGTAACCGATATGACCGATCCGGATTGGGAGCCGGTAATGAAACGCGCGGCCGCGATCGTAACAAACCGCGGTGGACGAACCTGTCATGCGGCAATTATTGCGCGCGAACTCGGCGTCCCCGCAGTTGTCGGCTGTGGCGACGCGACGGAGCGCGTCGCGACTGGACGGAAAATCATGGTCTCATGCGCCGAAGGCGATACCGGTTTTGTCTACGATGGCGAATTGGAGTTCGACCGCCACCAGATCAAACTTGATTCAATGCCGGATATTCCGGTAAAAATCATGATGAACGTCGGCAATCCCGATCGCGCCTTTGCGTTTTCGAACCTGCCGCATAGTGGCGTCGGCCTAGCGCGTTTGGAATTCATCATCAATCGCATGATAGGTATCCACCCGCGCGCCTTGGTTGAATTCGAGAGCCTTCCGCCCGATCTGAAAAGCGAGATCATTCCGCACTTCCAAGCCTATGGATCGCCACGCGAGTTTTTTGTTACCCGCCTGACGGAGGGGGTTTCGACGATCGGAGCCGCCTTTGCACCGCACCCGGTCATCGTGCGCTTGTCCGACTTTAAATCAAATGAATACGCCAACCTCATCGCCGGGTCGATGTATGAACCGCATGAGGAAAACCCGATGTTGGGGTTCCGCGGAGCTTCTAGGTATGTCGCGGAATCGTTTCGTCCGTGCTTCGAAATGGAGTGCGAGGCTTTGCTGAGGGTTCGCAACGATATGGGGCTCACCAACGTCGACGTGATGGTGCCGTTCGTGCGGACGGTCGCCGAAGCAAAGCGCGTGACCGAGCTACTCAGAGACTGCGGGCTCTCGAGAGGAGAAGATGGGCCGCGATTGATCATGATGTGCGAGTTGCCCGCGAATTCATTGTTGGCGAGCGAGTTTTTAGAGTATTTCGACGGATTCTCGATCGGATCCAACGACTTAACTCAGTTGACCCTGGGGCTCGATCGTGATTCCGGGCTGGTTGCGAACTCGTTCGACGAGCGCGACGACGCCGTCAAAGTATTGATGGAGTTGGCGATATCGGCTTGTCGGAAAGCGGGCAAGTATATCGGGATTTGTGGGCAGGGCCCCTCTGACCACGAGGATCTTGCGCAATGGCTGTTAGATCAGGGTATCGAGAGCATGTCCTTGAATCCCGATTCGGTCGTCGAGACTTGGATCGATCTGGCCGCACGCTGAACCGTAAACTGTGTCGGGGGGAACGGCGCCCGTCCGGCGGGCTGTATAGCTCATACCCGATCTGCGGGCGCACAAACCAGTTTTGTCAGATATAGGTTTCGAGCATCTCTCGTTCGTCATCCGTGATCGAGGTATTTTGCATGCGGTTCCGGATCATCAAGTCCGTAACGCCGCCGGAATTGATCAGCAATTTTTTCTCATCCGGCAGCAAGCTGTCGAGAAAGAACAAATTACTGGGCGGTATGAGCTTTTCTTCGACGATCATATCGACTTCGTCCGTCATAAGCCGATATTTTCCGATCCCCTGCAACATTCTGCTTTCGGCAAATTCCTGGGTTACAATTCCAGCGCCGTAAGCAGAATGGATTTCCATTTTGTAGCTCATGATCGCCGACGGATCATCCCCCCGGCCTATCTTCGCCTCGATCGAGCTGAAACGGGCCGGTAGAAGTTCACGAAGAGTGTCGAGTAATTCGGCGTCTTCGAGCCTTTCGGTATAAATATCGAGAATATTATCGATATCGAGACCGTCGTAGGTGTCGGTAGAAAAAAGTTCGTTGCGTCGGTAGGAGAGGAGCTTGTAGGAAGTGAATCCGATCACCGACAGAATGTCCGTCAGGTCCCGGATGTTTTTGTTGAATCCGAGAGCGCAGACTAGCTGCGAATGGTTGACATCCAGCTGACTGGCAGTGTGATTGATCTTCGCGATGAAATCGTCGTGCTGGAGTGGCTTGATTCGATAGAAGATCTGCACGAGTTTCTCTTCCGGTGCCGCCAAAATATCTCGAAACTCCGCCATTCGCCATAAACTCCCTAAGGCTCGTTAGCGCTGTAAGCGGCGCCGCTACTGAGCCGGTTTTGGCGCGATCCTGGGCGCGTCCATCGCCGTCTATTTGTAATGACCAAACTTCTCTCCCCGCGCCAAATACGCCACAACTAGTGCGGCGAGGCGACGCCGCCGATAGCTTTACCGGCCCCGAGCACCGTGCGCTATTCGCTTGTGTGCTAGGAATCCAATAATTGTAACTGCTCTTCGAGTACTTTGCGTTCCTGCGGCGAAACGGTCCCATCGGCCAATCGCTTTTCCACTAGTTCCTTAGGGATAAAGCCCCTGATTATAAGGCGGCGCTTCTCCTCCGGAAGTATTGTATCGCGAAAAAATATGTCACCAACTGGTATCAATCTTGCCTCAACGATCATGACCACTTCATTCAACAGTGCTCGAAAACCGCTATGAGTTTTGCTCAGGCGACCCTCGGCGAATTCGATTTGCGCGACACCGTCGTTGTATATCGCGCGCATTTCTTTCTTGTACCGCTCGATGACGATGGAATTCACGGTGGCTTCTATCCGATTCTCGATATGGTGCAGCCGATTGATCAGCAAATATTGCATTACTTCAAGCATCTGCATGTCGTTCGGTACGTGCAGATAGGCCGCCAGTACGTCTTTGATACCGAGCCGATCGTAGATGTCATTGGCAAAGAATTCGTTGCGTTCCCGCGCTAACTCGTCATAAGAGTCGAAACCGACGATTTCGACTACATCCGGTAGATCCTGGATATTTGAATTGAAACCGAGGGCGCAGACCATTTGGGCATAGGTCAAGCCTAGGTTTCTGGCGTACTCTCTGGGGGATGCGGCCGATTTGTTCCCGGCGCCCGAACTCGTTTTGTACAGCAGCTTCAATAGGCTTTCGCCCGAAGATCGTAATATCTCCTCAAATTTTGCCATCGTCGGTACGCGCAAGAGCTTCGGTTGAGCCATGATATCACCGCCGGGCGACGCCGCCGCAATCGTCGTGCGGTAGGATTTAGTCGACCACCAGGTTTTGGATGGATTCGAACCGACGCACCCAAGGTTTGTGGACGCGCAACGCTGGTTCGAGCGCAGCGAGATGCGCGGCAGCTTCGGCGTAGGATCGGAACGAACCGACAAGGGCGAGGTAACGGACTCGTTCGTCGCGTACTACTCGTAGATAGGCCCGTGCGGATATCGGGTCGTGATGTTCCAGGACTTTCCTGATTGCGGTTTCGCTAATCCCCGTTGCAACCTGCAACGTGTAGCTATCCGCGCTCTGGTTCAACACCCATTCCGTCGTATATATCCCGGTTTGCGGGGAAGCGTCTTCGATGCTAGATGGTCCGCCGAGGCGCTGAAACGAGTCCCGGGCCGCGTCGACAGTTGCCGCTGCCCGGCGATACCAGGAACGGGCCTTCGTGAGGTCGGGCTCGCAGCCGATTCCCTGCTCGTACATCGCGCCTAAGTTGTATTCGGCGATGGGCAGCCCAGCCGCCGCCGCAGCCTCGAAGCTAGCGAAAGCGGCGGCTAACTCAACCTCCGATTCAGCGGATTCGAATTGAATTGCGCCTAGCGCGAAACGCGCTTGCACGGAACCGGCGGCGGCAGCGCGACCGAACCACTGCGTAGCGGCTTCCCGGTCGACCGGGAAGCCGGATCCTTTTGCGTATGCCAGGCCGAGGTTAAATGCGCCGGCGGCCGATCCGTTCGTCGCCGCAACGCGCCACCAAGCGACGGCGCGCTTGACGTCGCGGGGGATCTCTTCGCCGAGGTAATTCCGGTTGCCGAGTTCGAGTGCCGCCTCGGGCAGGCCCTGGTTCGCAGCTTTGCGCAGCAATTCGAGCGCGGGGACCGGATAATCGGACACGATCGTACCCGACTCGATAAGCGTGCCGAGCGCCGCTTGGGCCCGCGGATCCCCGGCGTCGACGAGGTGGCGGAGAACGGTCGCCGCCCCGTTGTAGTCGAGCCGCTCGAGCGCGCCGAGTGCCAACTCGAGTTCATTCGCAGAGCGGGCGTGGTGGCTCCAGCCCGACATCGCTAATACCGCGGCGAGAAACGGCCAGAAAATAGGCGTACCCGGTCGTATCCGGTTACGGATGTCGCGGCTTGATGCAGTCCGGTCCTTCATGGGCGGGTGAATTGACAAAAGTACTCACGGCGACTGCGCTAAAGGTAACATCTGCGGTTGGTTTTAGTAATCCGACGAGCCGTTGTGGCCGCGATCCATCATCGAGCCACGTCGCGTAATGCTCCCGCGCAACGACGACCGGCATGCGGTGATGGATCCTTTCCAATTCACCGTTTGCCTCACAGGTAATGATCGAGCAGCTCAAATACGGATAACCGTTCGCGTCGGACCATTGCTCCCAGAGGCCCGCGAAAGCAAACGGGCGGCGGGACGCGGCAAAAATGTAATAGGGTTGTTTGCCATTTCGCTGTTTCGCCCACTCATAGTACCCGTCGGCCGGGAGCAGACATCGCCGCTTGCAAAAAGCGGTGCCAAAAGCGGGCTTAGTGGCTACCGTTTCGGCCCGGGCATTGATCAATCGGGAGCTGATCTTCTTGTCCTTCGCCCATCCGGGAACGAGACCCCAATGCAGGTTTGCCGCCTCGCGCGAACCATCTTTTTCCACGATCGCCGGCACCACCTGGCTTGGGGCGATATTGTAACGAGGAGCCCAGGCGGCCAGACCCGTTACGCCGAATTCTTCGACCAGCGTCTCGCCGTCGATCGCTAGTGAGTAACGCCCGCACATTCTGCGTTACGCGGACTCGGCCATTCGTTTCGTCATAGCATGAGTTTTTCAGGAGCTGTCCGCTACCGTTTCGGCACAATTCGTTGCGCGTGTGCTTTATCGGTGAACATTGGGAGGTCTGCGCTGTCGCCAAGCCTCATTCAGATTCGAGCGAATCACCGCGCGAGCCAAAGCGCATGGAGAAATCGATAGCCGTCAGGTGTTTGGTCAAGGCGCCGACGGAGATGAAATCGATGCCCGTTTCGGCAACCGCCCGGATCGCGTCCAACTCAAAACCACCCGAAGCCTCGAGTTTAGCGCGTCCGCCGGTCGCGCGAACGGCGTCGCGAAGCGTGTCGATAGGGAAATTGTCCAACAGTACGATGTCGGCGCCCGCCGCGATGGCTTGTTCGAGTTCTGGGATCGATTCGACTTCGACCTCGATCGGAATGTCGGCGAATTGGGACCGCATCCGGGCGACAGCTCGCGCGATGGATCCGGCCGCTTCAATATGATTTTCTTTGATCAAGATGCCGTCGAAAAGGCCCATGCGGTGGTTGTTTCCGCCACCGCAGAGCACTGCGTATTTTTGCGCAGAGCGCAGGCCCGGGATCGTTTTACGCGTATCGAGCAGGACGACGTCCGTTCCGCTCAGCACCTCTGCATACCGTCGTGTCGCGGTCGCCGATCCCGACAGTGTCTGCAGAAAATTGAGAGCCGTGCGTTCGCCCGTAAGCAGAGCGCGGGCACGACCTTCGAGTTCGCAGACGATGTCACCCGGGTCGAGCCATTCGGCGTCGTTACGTTTCCACGAGACCGAGCAGCCCGCGTCCAACTCCGTGAAAGCCCTCTGGAACCAGGCGGTGCCGCACAGTATCGCCCGTTCGCGGCAGACGACCACAGCGTTTGCCCGGGCCTCGGCGCCGATCAATCGAGCGGTGATATCGCCGTCACCGACGTCTTCGGCGAGCGCGCTGTGAACGACAGCGACGATGTCTCGAGGCAATTCCAGTGCGCTCCCCTGGCTATCGGCGGACATTTTGAGTGTCTGCCTTTTCCTGGATGTAGTTTCGTGTTTCCGAAAAGATAATCGGGCTCAGCAACAATATCGCTATCAGATTCGGGACTGCCATCAGCCCGTTAAACAGATCGGCGAACGCCCATATCAAATTCAGTTTAAACATGGCACCTACGAGGATCGCCGCGATCCAGACGGCTCGATACAGCGGAATCACGCCGGTTCCGAACAAATATGCGGCGCACCGCTCCCCATAATAGCTCCAACCGATGATCGTCGTGAAAGCAAATACCGCCAAGCCGAGCGCCACAATATGGCTGCCCGTGGCACCGAGGCCGCTGGAAAACGCTATCGCGGACATACTCGCGCCCTGCTCCCCGGAAACCCACGCACCTGTCACGATGATAACGAGGGCTGTCAAAGAACACACGATGATAGTGTCGATAAACGTTCCGAGCATGGCCACCATACCTTGGTGCACGGCATTGTCGGTTTTTGCCGCGGCATGGGCGATCGCCGCGCTACCGAGTCCTGATTCGTTGGAGAAGATGCCGCGCGCGAAACCCCACCGGATGGCCATCCAGACCGTCGCCCCCAGAAATCCGCCGCCCGCCGCGGCACCCGAAAACGCGTTGTCGATAATCGTCGCGAACGCCTCCGGTACGACCCGGGCATTGAGTACCAGTATCGTCACCGCGGCAACGATGTAGCAAACGGCCATCAATGGGACGAGGCGTTCTGCGACGTCCGCGATCCTGCGTACGCCGCCAATGATGACGCTCCCCGCGGCAAGCGCTATCGAGAGACCGGTGACGTAAGGCGGTATGGCGTAGGTGGATGACAGTACGTCCGCCACCGAGTTTGATTGCACCATATTCCCGATCCCGAATGCGGCAACCATCCCGAATAGTGCGAATGCGCCGGCCAGCCATTTCCAGTTCGCGCCCAAACCGTTTCTTATGTAATACATCGGGCCACCAACGTACTGTCCATTGTGATCGATTTCTCGGAATTTCACGGCGAGCAGCGCTTCACTGTATTTCGTTGCCATACCGAACAATGCGATCACCCACATCCAGAAAATCGCCCCGGGACCGCCGAAATAAATTGCCGTTGCGACACCCGCAATGTTGCCGGTGCCGATGGTCGCGGACAGCGCCGTTGTCAGCGCCTGGAACGGCGATATCTCGCCTTGAATCCCAGGTTTGAGCGGCTGTCGCAGCAAGTGAATCGCATACGGCAAATAGCGCCACGGCATCGCGCGCAAACCGAGCGTCAGATAAATCCCGACCAGCGCCAGCATCGGGATCAGCACGAAGTCACCCCATACAATGCCGACGAGACGGGTGATCCAAGTTTCGACTAGTTGCACTACTACTCTCCGCGAGGTAGTTGTTTACGGTTTGGGTCGAGTGGTCCAAGATAGCGCTGAGTCAAAATCAGTATGTCGTCACGCTGCGCGAAGTCCAGGCGTTTTAGGAAACTCATGCCCAGAAGAACCTGCTCACCGGCAAGCGCCGGAACAATGCTCGCCGCGACATTCTGCTCTTCGATTTCTCCGATGACTAAACTATCGATAGAAGTCGCATAGGCGGTGGTAATACCATTCGCGGTAACCGCTTGCCCCTGGGGCCCTTTGCGCAGGCCGGCCTGTTTTGCGAAAGATTTGGAGACCGATACCGCCGTAGCGCCGGTATCGAGCAGGAATTCCGCGGTGTGCCCGTTGACGCGACCATTGACAACGTAATGCCCGGCGCGGTTTCGTCGCAAAACAATGGACTTTGCGCCGTCGCTCGCGCTGACCGAGATTGGGCTGCGGTTCGGATTACGACGGCGATCGATGGCGTCCGAGAACAAAAGGGTCAGTAGAGCGAGCACCAACACGGCCGCTAGCACATACATTGTCGCGCCGATCCGAATCGGGCTACTCATACGGAATAAGTGATCATTTGGGAACAAAAATTGATTTTTCGGGAGTCTCTCCCGGCCGCATTTGTGTCGTTTTTCACGTTCGAGTGGTAACCTATAGTCGCGCCATAGTAGAGCAATAAAGCGCACCGCCGACCACCGTTCCTACACACGAAGCGATTGGTACAGACGCATGGATACTCCCCTATCAGATGAAATTATATGCCGACCCGTCCGTCCAACGAAATTGGCCCCGAGCTTGTTGGAAGAAGTCGCCGCCGGCCTATTCGCCGCTCGCAAACAATTGCCCCCAAAATATTTTTACGACGACCGGGGATCCGAGTTGTTCGATCGGATTTGCGACGAGCCGGAGTATTACCCTACGCGAACGGAAGACGCGCTATTGAAACAGTCGGCCAAGGACATCGTCGGGCGAGTTGAGCCGTCGCAGATTATCGAATTCGGCAGTGGTATGTCCCGAAAAATTTGTCATTTATTCGATGCCTGCTCGGAACTCGAATGCTATCCGACATACGTCCCGTTTGACGTATGCGATGACGTTTTGATCAAAAGCGGGTACGAGTTAACGAGGAAATACGAATGGCTCGAGGTGGCCCCATTATCGGGCGATTACACGGCCGGTTTGGGAAACCTACCGATCGGATCCGGCCAAAATCTGCTGATGTTTCTTGGCGGGACGATCGGGAACTTTACTGAAGAACAAGGAATCGCATTCCTGACTGAAATACGCACTTTGATGAGCAGTTCAGATTGGTTGCTTCTCGGTGCCGACCGCGTAAAAGACCCCGACGTTCTGCACGCCGCATACAATGATGTGGCCGGCGTTACCGCGGAGTTCAACCTGAACTTGCTCGATGTATTGAATCGAGAGCTGGGTGCTAATTTCGATCGCGGGAATTTCGAGCACTATGCTTTCTACAACCCGGACGGGAATCAGATAGAGATGCACCTGGTCTGCGTCGATGATCAGGAGGTCTGGTTTGAATTGCTCGAACGTTCGTTGATTGTCAAAGAGGGTGAAGGTATCCGTACCGAAATCAGTCGTAAGTTCACCCGAGGCTCACTCGAACATCTGCTGGGTAGCGCGGGTTTTGAGGTGCAGTCTCATTACGAAGCGTCGTCGCATCTTTATTCCGTTGTCCTGGCGCGACCGTTGTAAGAGGTCAACGACTTTTGCTTAGCAGCGTTACCCTCGAACCGGCGTCGGGATGGTTCGCCGATATCGAACGCGTTGTGTCCCCGAATTTTGACGCCCGTCCGGAAGGGGTTGTCGTCGATCTGGTTGTCGTCCATGCGATTAGTCTTCCCCCGGGAGAGTTCGGCGGCGGGAATATCGAGTGTTTTTTCAAGAATCAGCTGGATTCGTTGAAGCATTCGTACTTTCGCTCCATCGAGGACCTCGAGGTGTCTGCGCATCTGCTCATTGATCGAAGCGGGCTGTTGAAGCAGTTTGTGTCGACTAAGTTTCGAGCGTGGCATTGCGGCGATTCATCGTTTGACGGGCGGGGCGCGTGCAATGATTATTCAATCGGTATCGAACTCGAAGGCAGTGATGAGCATCCGTTTACTCCGGCGCAATACGAAATGCTGGCAGATGTTCTCATCGAGGTATCGGTTCATTACCCTTTGGCTAGCGGCGCGCGGATCGTCGGTCACAGCGACATAGCCCCGGGGCGCAAGACTGATCCAGGGCCGTGTTTCGATTGGCAAGTGATGCGGAACATGATGCAGGATAAACGGCGGCTGCGAGAAAAAGGGGGCCCACAATGACGTTTCTGATTGTTTTCATTTGTTGCGCCGCAGAACTTACGTACATGAGTTTCGAACCTTTTCGTAAAGGGCAATGGATCGGTTTCTGGCATCGGTGGGTGGCGAATGAATTAGGGTTGAGGAAATGGTTGGGCAGCAGTTCGTTCGTCGTGTCTCTGCTGGTGCCTTGCTTTTTGACAGCATTGTTGTTCGGGCACGTTCTCATCGATTCGACGCTGCTATCTATGATCGCAGGGATCGCGATATTGCTATTTTGCTCCGGACCCGGAGACATTGCCCGTGAAATTGATTCCTACACCGATAGTTACCTCGATGAAGAAGGGGAATTGCCACCGCCCGAAAATGCGAATTTTCTCAGCGTTGTCAGCGCCAATGACTTAGATCCCGACGGGCCCTACATGCGAGCGGTCGCGATCCAGGCGAACGACAGGTTGTTTGCACCGGCGTTTTGGTTTGCCGTGTTGGGCCCAGTGGGCGCTTTGCTATTTCGCATGAGTAGCGCGCTGCGTTCCATACTCGATTCGTCTTCGGCTGAGCACGGACTTATAGAACGGCTCTACAATATTCTTATATGGTTGCCGGCGAGATTGCTGGGTGTCGCTCTCGGTCTAGCGGGAACGTTGGGTCCAGTCATCCGGGTATTGCGCGAACACGATTACGGTTTGTCTGGATCCGCGACCCTACTCGCCGACGCATCGATCGCCGCACTGGAGCGGCACGAGCATGACGATCCGGGCCGTGGTGACGAGCACATTGCCGCAATTATCAGCATGTTCAGCCTTGTGAAACGCGGTTTCGTTGTCTGGCTCGTCGTGCTTGCTCTCCTGGCTGCCGCCGGTCTCGTTTGACAATCAGAGGTTCCCTAGGCAGATTCTAATACCGCGGTGCGGGGTCACGCGGTCGCGGCGTTCGGCGCCGCGACGAAGTCGGCGACGGACATCCGACGGAGACCGGACTGGTCGTAAACCGCGACCATTCCGTCTTCGTACCAATCTCCCAGGACAACACGCTCGAATTCCGTGCCGCCGTCGCGGAAGGTGTGGATTGCAGGACGGTGGGTATGTCCGTGAATGAGGCGGACAACCTGGAATTCGCCCATGATACGTTCAACCGTCGATTGTTCGACATCCATGATGAAATCATCTTTTCCCGACATCGACGCTTTCGTACCGTTACGCGTATCCGCCGCGATCTTTCGTCGTTCATCGACGGGCTGTGCTAGAAAACGTTTCTGATTTTCCGGATCCCGGACATATTTCCTGAACGCCTGGTACTGAATGTCTTTGGTGCACAACAAGTCTCCATGGGTAAGCAAGGTGCGGGCACCGTACAGATCAAGCGTGTGCCAATCGTCGAGCAGGGTCGCGCCGGACGCCCGCTCGAATTCGTCGCCCAATAGAAAATCTCTATTTCCGCTCATTACGAATAGCCGGGCACCGGAGTCCGCAAATTCTCGCATCGCCCGTACTGTTTTTGGGTGAGGATCCGAGTCGTCGTCGTCGCCAAGCCAGATGTCGAAAAGGTCGCCTAGAATGTAGAGTGAGTCGGCGACTCCCGACGCGCGTTTAAGAAAATCTTCGAATAGGGAAACTTTTTCGGGCCGCTCCGAACCAAGATGCAAATCGGATGCGAAAATATGGCTCACGGGAATCGCCCGGATTATTCTTGCTCGACCCTGGCGCCTTTGATTTCGATTACGTCCGTCGGAACGTCACGCATGTTGCCATGTGAGGATGTCGATACGGACTTAATCGCGTTAACGGTTTCCATCCCTTCGACGACGCGTCCGAATACGCAATAACCCCAACCGTCCGGCGATGGTTCTTTGTGGTCCAAGAAATGGTTGTCCTCGACGTTAATGAAGAATTGTGCGGTCGCCGAATGAGGATCCCCCGTGCGGGCCATCGCTAAGGTAGCGTTAAGATTACTGAGGCCGTTGTCGGCTTCGTTCTTGATGGCCGCGCGAGTATTTTTGGTATTCATATTCGCGTCGAGGCCGCCTCCTTGTATCATGAATCCGTCGATGACGCGGTGAAAAATCGTACCCTCGTAGAATCCCTCCTCGACGTATTGAACGAAATTCTCGACAGTATCAGGGGCTTTTTCGCGTTCGAGTTCCAACGTGATAACTCCCACGCTTGTCTCGATTCTCACACGGGTGGCGCTCGTCATACTTGCAACTCACAGTATTTTGGGTCGGGTTATGGTGACTCGGGGGCCGACGGAGCGCAAGCATCGGTACGAGGTCTGGCCAAGCGCGGATAATGTTGCAACGGGTCCGGGTAATTGACCCTCTTATGGGTCCTGCGTATCATCGCCGTCTCCCGCATAAAGCGGGTTTTGGCTGCGGTTTTTCTACGGGGCATAGCGCAGTCTGGTAGCGCACCTGCTTTGGGAGCAGGGGGTCGGGGGTTCGAATCCCTCTGCCCCGACCAGGTCGTAGGAGTTCGTCGTGTTCGGGCGCCCGTCGGGACGCTTAGTCGAAATCGAGGGTTCGAAGCGCCTGTAGCTCATATGGATAGAGCATCGGCCTTCTAAGCCGAGGGTAGCAGGTTCGAATCCTGCCAGGCGCGCCAAATTACTTAAGCGTCACGAAGTGACGTTTAAGTAATTTGGAGTGCGGCGGGATGAGAACCTGCTAAGCTCTCGTCATCCCGCGACTTGATCGCGGGATCCAGTTGCGCGGCAGAGCCACGCGGTTTTTTGAATACTGGATTACCTGCTTTCGCAGGTAATGACGAAAAGAAGTGCAAGCAACGACTGCGCAAGCTTTGATCATTGCGTGCATGATTTGTTCAGAATTCCAGGCATGGCTTGCTTAGCATGCTTGCTGTTGTAAATTTTATTACGTCATGGTGGGCGTAGCTCAGTTGGTAGAGTCCCGGATTGTGATTCCGGTTGTCGTGGGTTCGAGCCCCATCGGTCACCCCAAACCTTTCGACAAGCTTTATCTATCAAGTGGCAGTTTGGAGGAGTTAGCCCAGTTAGT
>PVBE010103313.1_pt1 | contig 21838 bp, 19 predicted proteins | sample 1631181 | NCBI WGS metagenome assembly PVBE01 (sample SAMN08397723, study PRJNA350692) | Marine metagenome, whole genome shotgun sequencing project. | isolation source: water | place: Pacific Ocean | collected 2012-04 | reverse complement strand
CGGATTTATGGGTGAATTTACCGTTCGCGATGCGCTGCGCGACGCCATGGCCGAGAAAATGCGCAGTGACGCCGATGTTTTCCTGATGGGCGAGGAAGTGGCCGAGTATCATGGCGCCTACAAGGTGAGCCAGGGCCTGTTGGAGGAATTCGGATCGGGCCGCGTCATCGACACCCCGATCACCGAGCAAGGTTTCGCCGGCCTCGGTGTCGGTGCGGCCTATTCCGGATTGAAGCCGATCGTCGAGATCATGACCTTCAATTTCGCCATGCAGGCGATGGACCAGATCATCAACTCGGCCGCCAAGACACGATACATGTCGGGTGGCCAGATGGCCTCGCCAATCGTCTTTCGCGGCCCCAACGGTGCCGCCTCGCGGGTCGCCGCGCAGCACTCGCAGTGTTATGCCTCCTGGTACGCGCATTGCCCTGGCCTGAAAGTGGTGGCGCCCTATGACGCGGCCGACGCCAAGGGCCTCTTGAAGGCGGCGATCCGCGATCCCAATCCGGTGATCTTTCTCGAAAACGAAATCCTCTATGGCCAGAGCTTCGAGGTGCCGCTGGTGGGCGATCATGTGGTTCCGATCGGCCAGGCCCGGATCGCTCGGACCGGTGCCGACGTCACCATCGTCGGCTTCTCGATAACTGTCGGTCATGCGCTGGCGGCGGCCGAGCGGTTGGCCGAGAGCGAGGGCATCGAGGCGGAGGTGATCGATCTGCGTTCATTGCGGCCGCTCGATATGGACACGGTCGTCACCTCGGTATTGAAGACCAACCGATGTGTCACGGTCGAGGAGGGCTGGCCCACCTGCGGCATCGGCGCCGAGCTGGCGGCGGCGATCATGGAGCGGGCTTTCGACGCGCTGGATGCACCGGTCAGACGGGTTGCCGGCGAGGACGTGCCGTTGCCCTATGCCGCCAATCTGGAGCAATTGGCGCTGCCCGACGCCGCCAGGGTGGTGGATGCGGTCAAGGCCGTCTGTTATCGCTGATCCAGAGGCCCGAGAAACAAGAACGAGTGGGAGAGCAGAGCGATGCCGATTACCATCACCATGCCGGCGCTGTCGCCGACGATGACCGAGGGCACCCTGGCGAAGTGGCTGTTGAAGGAAGGCGACGCCGTCAACTCCGGCGATATCATCGCCGAGATCGAGACCGACAAGGCGACGATGGAAGTCGAGGCGGTGGACGAGGGCACGCTCGGCCGCATCCTGGTCGCCGAGGGCAGCGAGGGCATTCCCGTCAATACGCCGATCGCCCTGGTGTTGGAGGAAGGCGAGGATGCCTCCGCTCTCGACGCGGCAGACACCGCGCCTCCCGCTGCTCCGGCCCCTGCCGCCGAGGCCCCGGCCCCGGCCGAGACGGCAGCGCCAACACCAAGCCCCGCGCCGTCGACGGCTACCGGCGAGCGGACCAAGGCGAGCCCGCTGGCCCGGCGGATGGCGACGCAGGCGGGCCTCGATCTGGCGACGGTTTCCGGCAGCGGCCCTGGCGGTCGTATCGTCAAGGCGGATATCGAGGCGGCACTCGCCGGCGGCGCCCCCGCCGCGGCTTCGGCGACAGCGGCGCCGGCGATCCCGGCGGCGGCCGCCGTCGAGGCGACCGGCTTGGAGCCGGCTTTCGAGCTGGAGCCCCTGAGCCAGATGCGCCGGATCATCGCGCAGCGGCTGACCCAGGCGAAGCAGACGGTGCCGCACTTCTATCTGACCGTCGATTGCGAGATCGATTCCCTGTTGGATCTCTGCCGCCAACTCAACGACAAGGCCGACGGCGCCTACCGGCTGTCGGTCAACGATCTGGTGATCAAGGCGGCGGCGGTGGCCTTGCGCCGCGTGCCTGCCGCCAACGCGTCTTTCTCCGAGGAAGGCATCAAACGTTATCGCTCGGCCGATATTTCCGTCGCGGTAGCGACCGAGCGGGGCTTGATCACGCCGATCGTCCGCGCCGCCGAGGCCAAGGGGCTGGAGGCGATCTCGAACGAGATGAAGGTATTGGTCGAGAAGGCGCAGGCCGGCAAGCTGGCGCCCGAGGAATACCAGGGCGGCACTTTCTCGATCTCCAACCTCGGCATGTACGGCATCAAGCAGTTCGAGGCCGTGATCAACCCGCCGCAGGGCTGTATCCTGGCGGTCGGCGCCGGCGAGAAACGACCGGTGGTGCGGGATGACGCGCTCGCCATCGCTACGGTGATGAGCTGTACCCTCTCGGTCGATCACCGGGTCGTCGACGGTGCCGTCGGGGCCGAGTTCCTGGCCGCCCTCAAGCGCCTGCTCGAGGATCCGGTCTCGATGCTGCTGTAGAAGGAACGGCTACGACATGGCGCAACAATCCTTCGACCTCGTCGTCGTAGGCGCCGGGCCCGGCGGCTACGTGGCGGCGATCCGCGCGGCGCAACTGGGCTTGCGCGCGGCCGTCGTCGAGCGCGAGCACCTGGGCGGCATTTGTCTCAACTGGGGCTGCATCCCGACCAAGGCGTTGTTGCGCTCGGCCGAGGTCTACCACCTGATGCAGCGGGCCGACGAGTTCGGCCTCAGCGCCACCAACGTTGCCTTCGATCCGAAAAAGATTGTCGAGCGGAGCCGCGCCTTCGCCGCTCGCCTCAACGCCGGCGTCAAGCACCTGCTGGCGAAGAACAAGGTCACCGTGATCGACGGCCAGGGCCGCCTCGACGGCAAGGGCAAAGTCGCGGTCGAGAAGGACGGCGAGACGGTGGCCGAACTCGCCGCGCCGCACATCGTCCTCGCCACCGGCGCCCGCGCCCGCGAGCTGCCGGGCCTGGAGGCCGACGGCAAGTTGGTCTGGACCTACAAGGAAGCGATGGTGCCGGAGGCTTTGCCGAAGTCCCTGCTGGTCGTCGGCTCGGGCGCGATCGGCATGGAGTTCGCCAGCTTTTACAACACCCTCGGCGCCGAGGTGACGGTGGTCGAGGTCCTGGACCGGGTGCTGCCGGTCGAGGACGAGGAGATTTCGGGCCTGGCCCGAAAGGCTTTCGAGAAGCAGGGCATGACGATCCATACCTCGGCCCAGGTCTCCAAGCTGGAGAAAGCCAGGGGTAAGGTCACGGCGACGATCGAACAAGGCGGCAAGGCGGAGCAAGTCACGGCGGAGCGCGTCATTCTCGCCGTCGGCATCGTCGGCAACGTCGAGGATATCGGCCTCGAGAACACCGCCGTCGTGGTCGAGAAGAGCCATGTGGTTGTGAACGAGTGGTCGGAGACGGGCGAAGCCGGGGTCTACGCCATCGGCGATCTGACGGGGCCGCCCTGGCTCGCCCACAAGGCCAGTCACGAAGGCGTCGTCTGCGTCGAGAAGATCGCCGGCCTCGACGACGTGCATCCGCTCGATACCTCGAACATCCCTGGATGCACCTATTGTTTACCACAAGTCGCTAGTGTCGGGCTCAGCGAGGCGGCGGCGTCGGCCGAGGGCCGCGAGGTCAGGGTCGGCCGCTTCCCCTTCATGGGCAACGGCAAGGCGATCGCGCTCGGCGAGGCGGAGGGCCTGGTGAAGACGGTGTTCGACGCCAACAGCGGCGAGTTGCTCGGCGCGCACATGATCGGCGCCGAGGTCACCGAGCTCATTCAGGGCTATGCCGTCGCGCGGACGCTGGAAAGTACCGAGAAGGAGCTGATGCAGACCGTCTTCCCGCATCCGACGCTCTCGGAGATGATGCACGAGTCTGTGCTTGACGCCTATGGTCGGGCGATCCATTTCTAGGCTGAAAGGCGAGCGATGACCGCAGGCGTCGACATCAAGGCGCTCCGCCATCCCGAGAAGCGCCACCGGCCGGACAACCCGATCCCGCGCAAGCCAGCCTGGATCCGGGTCAAGGCGCCGACCTCGCGCGCCTATGGCGAGACCCGGCGGATCATCCGCGACAACAACCTGCACACGGTCTGCGAAGAAGCGGCCTGCCCCAACATAGGCGAGTGCTGGGCCAAGCGGCATGCGACCATGATGATCATGGGCGATACCTGCACCCGGGCCTGCGCCTTCTGCAACGTCAAGACCGGCCGGCCGGCACCGCTCGACCCCTTCGAGCCGGAGAACGTGGCGATCGCCGTCGCCAAGCTGGGGCTGGCCCACGTGGTCGTCACCTCGGTCGATCGCGACGATTTGGACGATGGTGGCGCGGCGCATTTCGCCCGGGTGATAGGGGCGATCCGTCGGGCTGCGGCCGGGACCACGATCGAGGTTCTGACGCCGGATTTCCTCGGCAAGGCGGGCGCCGTCGAAGTGGTGATGGCGGCCGGGCCGGACGTCTTCAACCACAACCTTGAAACGGTGCCCCGGCTCTATCCCGAAGTCCGGCCGGGGGCGCGCTACTTCACCTCGCTGAAACTGTTGTCGGGGGCGAAGGCGATGGCGGCGGAGCGGTTCACCAAGTCGGGCATCATGGTCGGGCTCGGCGAATCTCGCCAGGAAGTGCATCAGGTGATGGATGACCTGCGTGCCGCCGAGGTCGATTTCCTCACCATCGGCCAGTACCTGCAACCGACCGTCAAGCACCACGCGATCGATCGGTTCGTCACGCCCGAGGAGTTCGAGAGCTATGCGCAAGCGGCCCGCGGCAAGGGCTTTCTTTTGGTCTCGTCGACGCCGCTGACCCGATCCTCCTACCATGCCGACCGCGACTTCGCCGAGCTGGTGGCGCGCCGCCGGGCGGCGACAGAGACCCGGGCCTGAGGGGCGCCGCGCATGCCCACGCACGCCGAACGCCGCCGACTGCCCTACCGGCCGGAGCAGCTTTTCGCCCTGGTCGCGGAGATCGAGCGCTATCCGGAGTTCCTGCCCTGGTGCATCGCCTGTCGGGTCACCCGGCGCGAGGGCGACGTAATCTGGGGCGACCTGATGGTCGGCTTCAAGGTCTTCCGCGAGAAGTTTACCTCCAAGGTGACGTTGTCGGCGCCCGACCGGATCGACGTCGAATACATCGACGGCCCCTTCCGCTATCTCAACAACCACTGGCTCTTCATCCCCGAGGATGGCGGCCGCGCCACCACGATCGACTTCTACGTCGATTTCGAGTTCCGCTCGCGGGCCCTGCAGGCGGTGGTCCGCGCCGCCTTCAATGAGGCCGTCAAGCGGATGGTGCAAGCCTTCGAGAAACGTGCCCACCAGGTCTACGGCGCCCAAGCCCCGGCCGCCCACACCGCCCCCAGCGGCGTCGCGGATTAGGGCGGGGGCTCGGCGAAAGGCCTCTTCCTCAGCCGAGTTGCCAGAAGACCCAGAGAAAGGGGAGCGTGTTGTTGGTCGCGTGCGCCAGGATCGGTGCCCAGAGGTTGCCGGACCACTCGTAGATCAGCGCGAAGACGAGGAAGACCGCGAACAGGGCGGGGATTACCGCCGGATCCAGGTGGAAGAGGGCGTGCAGGAGGGCGCTGAGCGTCGCCGCGAAGCCGATCCCGAAACGCCGCCTGAGCCAGCCGTAGAGGGCGCCTCGAAAGACGATCTCTTCCCACATCGGCGCCAGCACGACGCCGACGAAAAGCAGCACGGCGACCAGCGCCGGGGTGATCCCGCCGGCCTTGAGCAGCAGATCCTCGAAGATGTTGAAGGGGAGACCGAGCCAGGGGCTGGTCGCGGTGACGATAGTCCAGGAAAGTCCCGCCACCGCGAAACCGCCGCCGACGGCGATCAGGGCCCAACGCCTTTCGAGACGGGCGAGACCGAGCAGCAACTCCGGCGCTTCCGCGGTGGCGAGCGTCCAGCCATAAGCCCAGAGCAGAATCGCCAGCATCGGCATCAAAACCAGCACGGCCAGAAAGCCGGCGCCGTCCTCCGGCGTCAATCCGCCTACGCGGACCATGGCGAAAGCCAGGATGCTGGCGGCGATGAGGACGCCGAGCCCGCCGAATATCAGGATGGCGGCATGGCGGCCGCTCATTCGGATCATCGCCCCCCGCCCCCCGGTTCGGCCGTCTGATCGAGCAACATGTCGAGCGCGGTCTCGATCGTGGCGCGACGAATGGAATCGCGACCGAGGTCGCCATAGGCCATGCGCCGGTGCCGGGTTTGCGCGCCCTTCCGCGCGCACGCCAGGTGGACCAGGCCGACCGGTTTTTCCAAGGTGCCGCCGCCGGGGCCGGCGACGCCGGTGACGGCGACCGCGAGATCCGCCCGGGAGCGGGCAAGCGCCCCCTCGGCCATGGCTCGGACAGTTGCTTCGCCGACCGCGCCATGGCGCGCCAGGGTTTCCGCCGGCACGCCCAAGAGCTCTTGCTTGGCCTCGTTCGAATAGGTGACGAAACCGCGGTCGACGACATCGGAGGAGCCGGCGATCTCGGTCAGGCAGGCGGCGATCAGGCCACCGGTACAGGATTCGGCGGTGGCGACGGCGAGGCCTTGGGCGCGGCAGCTATCCAGGACTCGCCGGGCCAGCGCCAGCAATTCCTCCGGCAGCATTTAGATAGCTTCCACCAGGAAGCGCAGCGCCAGCACCCCCAGTGCCGCGTAGGCACCGGCGAAGAGGTCGTCCACCATGGTGCCGAGGCCGCCCTTGATCCGCCGGTCGGCCCAGCCGGCCGGCCAGGGCTTGTAGATGTCGGCGGCGCGAAACAGTACGAAGCCGGCGGCCATCAGGCCGATATCGCCCGCCGCCGGCAGCAGCGTCAGCCACTGCCCCGCAACCTCGTCGACGACCACGTCGCCCGGGTCTTCCTTGCCATGCGCGCGAATGTAAAGCGCCGCCGCCCACCAGCCGAGCAGGCTGACCACGACGACGGCGGCCGCCAGCAGCCAAACGCCGCCGTAGAGGTGGATTGCCCAGGCGAAGGGCAGGGCGACGAAAGAGCCCCAGGTACCGGGCGCATAGGGCAGCAGACCGACCCCGAACCAGGTGGCCACGAGCCCGGCCGGATGAGAGAGCGGCAACGCTGGCGTGCGGAACATCAATGGCTCGGCAGGCGGATGGTGGCAGTGGCCTGGGCGGCGATGCCTTCGCCGCGGCCGAGGAAGCCGAGACGTTCGGTCGTCGTCGCCTTGACGGAGACCCGGTCGAGGGCGAGCGCCAAGATCTCGGCGACCCGGGCCCGCATCGCCTCGCGATGGGGCCCGATCTTCGGGCGTTCCAGGATCAAGGTCACGTCGACATGGGCGATCGCGCCGCCGGCCTGGGCGACGAGGTCGCGGGCATGGCCGAGGAAGCGGTCCGACGGCGCATCGCGCCACTGTTCGTCGTCGGGTGGAAAGTGCTGGCCGATGTCGCCGGCGCCGATCGCGCCCAGCACCGCGTCGGTCAGGGCGTGCAGGCCGACGTCGGCGTCCGAATGGCCCTTGAGGCCGGCCACGTGTGGTACCCGAACGCCACAGAGCGTCACGAAATTGCCGCTCTCGAAGCGGTGCACGTCGAAGCCGTTGCCGACGCGAATATCGCTCGGACCCCCGTCGAGCAGGCGCCGAGCCCGGGCCAGGTCGGCCTCGTCGGTGATCTTGAAATTGCCCTCTGCCCCCGGCACGACGGCGACCGAGAGGCCGGCCCGCCTGGCCACCGCGGCATCGTCGGTCAGCGACAAATCCCGCAACTCGCGATGCGCCGCCAGGATCTCGCCGTAGCGGAAGGCTTGCGGCGTTTGCACCCGCCAGATGCCGTCGCGGTCGACGTCTTCCACGATTTCACCGTCGGCGGCGCGTCGCAGGCTGTCGACCACGGCCAATCCCGGCACCGCACCTTGGTGGCTGTCGAGCGCCGCCAGTACCGCCGATATCGTCACTGCATCGACGAAGGGGCGCGCCGCATCGTGGATCAGCACGCGATCGGGCGGGTTCTGGGCCAGGCTTTCGAGGCCGAAGCGAACAGATTCCTGCCGGCTTGCACCGCCGGCGACGGGCGCCAGCAGCGCCAGCCCCGAAAGTGCCTCGTCGTGGCGGCCTCGCTCGGCGGGATCGATGACGACACCGACGGCGGTTACTTCCGGGTGCGACAGAAACGCCTCGACCGACCGGCGCAGCATTGGGGCTCCGCCGAGCGGCAGATATTGTTTCGGCGTTCGGGCGCCGAGCCGGATGCCGCGGCCGGCGGCGACGATCAGGGCAACGGTGTTGTTCATGGGGTGCTGGTCATGGCCGAGACGGTGCTTTCGAAGCTCCTTGTTGCGCGGGCCACAGCCTAGCCGCCGCCGTCCCGGCAGCCAAGGAAAAGGCGCCGGCATCGCGGCGGCGCGGTGGCTGGCAATATTGCTAATTCCAAGCTTCTGACATAATTTCTGCCCCCAGCCGTGCAAACACGATGATTGCATAAATAATGTGCATCGAAATTGGACCACTACGCCTCGACAACGCCGTCTTCCTCGCCCCGATGTCGGGCGTCACGGATGCGCCGTTTCGGCGTCTGGCACGTCGGATGGGGGCCGGACTGGTGGTGTCCGAGATGATCGTCAGCCGGGGCGTCATTCAGCGCACGCGCGAGAGCGAACGCCGCCGTCAGCCGGACGGGGCGGAGGGGCCGCTGGTGATCCAACTGGCCGGTGCCGAGCCTGAGCTGATGGCCGAGGCGGCCCGGCTCTCCGAGGGTCTGGGCGCGGCGATGATCGACATCAACATGGGTTGCCCAGTGAAGAAGGTCGCCAAGGGCAAGCAGGCCGGCGCCGCCCTGATGCGCGACGAGGATCTGGCGGCGCGCCTGATCGAGGCCACGGTCGCCGCCGTGTCGGTGCCCGTGGGCTTGAAGATGCGAACCGGTTGGGACGCGAGCCGGCGCAACGCGCCCAGGCTGGCGCGCATCGCCGAGAGGGGCGGCATCTCGTTGATCACGGTGCACGGCCGGACCCGCGAACAGGGCTTCGCCGGCAAGGCCGACTGGGATTTCATCGCCCGCGTCAAGGCCGGGGTCGGGGTCCCGGTGATCGCCAACGGCGATGTGGAGAGCTTCGACGACGCCGCCGAGATCCTCTGCCGTTCGGGCGCCGATGGCGTCATGGTGGGCCGTGGTGCCTGTGGGCGGCCTTGGTTTCCAGGCGCCGTTGCGCGTTTTCTCGAGACCGGCCAGCGGCCGGCGGCGCCGACGCTCGCGGAGCAAAGGCGCATCGCGCTCGAGCACTACCGGGATATGCTCGGCCACTACGGCACCGAGGCTGGTCGTCGGATTGCACGCAAGCATCTCGGTTGGTACCTCGACAAGGCCGGCGGCACGGTGGCGACCCGACGCGCCATCCAACGCGAGGACGACCCCCGCCGCGTCGTTCGGCTGCTCGGCGACGCCTATGATCGGCTGGCGGAACGAGAGGCGGCTTGAGATGGACTTGCCGGCAGATACGGCAAAGCCCGCGACGGCGCGGACGCTGGACGCGGACGGTATATTGGCGATGCTGCCGAACCCGGTCCTGCTGGTCGATCCCGACCGCACAATCCGCTACGTCAACCAGGCCGCGGAGCAGTTCTTCGCCTCCGGCGCACCGCATCTTCTGGCCGCCTGGATCGCCGATTTCACACCCTACGACAGCCCGCTGCTGGCGCTCCTGGAACAAGCCGGGCGCAGCGGCATGACGGTATCGGAATACGCCGTCGATCTGGGCACGCCCCGGACCGGCCCGAGGCTCTCCAATATCACCGTGGCGCCGCTGGCGGAGCCGTCCGGGGCGGCCGTGATCGTCATTCAAGAGGCCTCGATCACCAGCAAGATGGACCGCCAACTGACGCACCGGGGTGCGGCCCGCATGGTGGCCGGGATGGCGGCGGTGCTGGCACACGAGATCAAGAATCCACTGTCGGGCATTCGCGGCGCGGCGCAGCTTCTAGAGCCGAGCGTCGAGCCACAAGACCAGCCCCTGACCCATCTGATCCGCGACGAGGTCGATCGTATTTGCGCCCTGGTCGACCGGATGGAAGTGTTCTCCGACAAGCCTATCGAGCGAGAGCCGGTCAATATCCACCGGGTTTTGGAGCGGGTTCGCAGAATCGCCGAAAGCGGCTTCGCCCGCGGCGTCGCCATTGTCGAACGCTACGACCCCTCGCTGCCGCCCGTCCACGGCAACTTCGATCAGTTGGTGCAGGTGTTTTTGAATTTGGTGAAGAATGCCGCCGAGGCGGTGCCGGAGGAGGGGGGTGAGATCCAGCTCTCGACCGCCTTTCGCCATGGCGTCAAGCTGGCGATTCCGGGCTCGAACAGTCGCGTCCGGCTGCCGCTCGAGGTCACCGTTACCGACAACGGCGACGGCGTGCCGGAAGACCTCAGGCCGCATCTCTTCGATCCGTTCGTGACCACCAAGCGCGAGGGCACCGGCCTCGGTCTGGCGCTGGTGGCGAAGTTGATCGGCGATCATGGTGGTATCGTCGAATGCAATTCCGAGCCCCGGCGGACCACTTTCCGCATCATGCTGCCGCTGCACGAGGTCGCCGGCGACGAAGACGTTGGCGGAGCACGACCGTGAACGAGGCCACGATCCTCGTCGCCGACGACGACCGAGCGATCCGCGTGGTGCTCGACCAGGCCCTGGGGCGCGCCGGTTTTCAGGTCCGCAGCACCGGCAACGCGGCGACGCTCTGGCGCTGGATAGAGGACGGCGAGGGCGATCTCGTGATCACCGATGTGGTGATGCCGGACGAGAGCGGGCTCGACCTGCTGCCCCGGATCAAGAAGCTGAGACCGACCCTGCCGATCATCGTGATGAGCGCGCAGAGCACCATCTTGACCGCGATCCGCGCCACCGAGCGCGGCGCCTACGAGTACCTGCCGAAGCCCTTCGACCTGAACGACCTGATCAACGTGGCGCGCCGCGCCCTTTCGGCGGCGGCCCAGGGCACGGCGCGCGTCGACGCCGAAGGCCTGTCGGAGGAAGAGTTGCCGCTGATCGGCCGATCGCCGGCGATGCAGGACATCTATCGCACCTTGGCGCGGCTGATGGCGACCGATCTGACCGTGACCATCACGGGCGAGTCGGGCACCGGCAAGGAACTCGTGGCCCGTGCCCTGCACGACTACGGCAAGCGCCGCGCCGGCCCCTACGTCGCCATCAACATGGCGGCGATTCCCCGCGAGTTGATCGAAAGCGAGCTCTTTGGGCACGAGAAGGGTGCCTTCACCGGGGCCGACAGCCGCAACATGGGCCGCTTCGAACAGGCCGTCGGTGGCACCCTTTTCTTGGACGAGATCGGCGATATGCCGGCGGAGGCACAGACGCGGCTCTTAAGGGTTCTGCAGCAGGGAGAGTACACCACGGTCGGTGGCCGGACGCCGATCCGGACCGATGCGCGGATCATCGCCGCGACCAATCGGAACCTGCGCGGGCTGATCCGCCAGGGCCGCTTTCGCGAGGATCTCTTCTACCGCTTGAACGTGGTGCCGCTGCGCCTGCCGCCGTTGCGCGAGCGCCGCGAGGACATCCCGGATCTGATCCGGCATTTCCTTGCCAAGGCGATCGAGGAGGGCTTGCCGCCAAAGAGCCTGGAGCCGGCGGCGATGGAGCGACTGGTGCGCTATCGGTGGCCCGGCAACGTTCGCGAGCTGGAGAATCTCGCCCGTCGACTGGCGGCGCTCTATGCCGAGGACAGGATCGGATTGGATGTCGTGGAGGCGGAGATCGCGAATGCCGGGCCGGATCCGAGCGAGGCCGAATCACCCGTCGGCGACAGCGTCGGGGCCGCCGTCGAGTGGCATCTCAAACGCTATTTCGACGCGCATGGCGAAAGCTTGCCGCCGGCGGGCCTTTATGGCCGGGTGCTGCGCGAGATGGAGCGACCGCTAATCGAGCTATGTCTCGGCGCGACGCGGGGGAACCAGCTTAAGGCGGCCGATCTTCTGGGTCTCAACCGCAATACGCTTCGCAAGAAAATACGAGAGCTTGACATTCAGGTCGTTCGCGGCCTCAAGTGAGGCAGATTTGCAACAGTCTGTGCCCTCGAGGTCTCAGTTGGGGGGGCAGGTGATTGCTTAGAAGGCCCGCGGCATCGGGTGCGGCTCTCTCGGCCAGCCCGTCCATCACCGCTTCGAGGCGTGCATGGCGAGCGTAAGCGAGAACCAGGAGAGATCGGGTCGACTTCGCTACCGGCTCGCCAGTTGGGCCCGGCAGAGCCGTCTTTCGGCCAAGCTGACCATCTTGCTGGTCGTCGCCGCGGCGGTGGCGGGCGTGGCCACTTACGTCGCCTGGACCGGAACCGCAACCGCGCCGCTGGGCGCCGATCCTGACCTGGTACTGGTGTTGTTGGTCGTGGATTTGGTGTTGCTGCTGCTGCTGGGCGCCCTGATCGCGCGCCAACTGGTCCGGCTTTGGGTCGAGCGTCGCAGTGGCTCGGCGGGGTCTCGGCTGCACCTGCGCTTCGTCGCTCTCTTCAGCCTGGTCGCGGTGGCGCCGGCGATCATTACCGCGGTCTTCTCCGCCTTGATCTTTCAGCTCGGCTTGCAGTCGTGGTTCAGCGAGCGCGTCCGGACCGCGGTGCAGGAATCCTTGGCGGTGACGCATGCCTATGTCGCCGAACATCGAAACGTGATTCGGGGCGACGTGCTGGCGATGGCCAACGATTTGAACCGGATGGCACCGCGTCTCGCGCGTGATCGGCTGTTTTTCGACAACGTCTTGCAGACGCAGGCGGCGGTGCGCTCGCTCAGCGAGGCGACGGTCTTCGATGCCGCCGGCCGGGTCATCGCGCGGACCACGCTCAGTCTCGCGGCCGCCTTCGACAAGGTGCCGCTCCTGGCCGTGGAGCGCGCCGACGACGGCGAGGTGGTGATCTTGGGCAAGGAGGGCGAGGACCAGGTCTACGCACTGGTGCGGCTCGACCGTTTCATAAACGCCTACCTTTATGTCGGCCGCTTCGTCGACCCGGTGGTCACCAATCATGTCGAGCGAACCCGCGAGGTGGTCGCGGAGTACGAGGCCCTGGAGGGCGTACGCTCGCAGGTCCAGGTAACCTCGCTGCTGATCTTCATCGTCGTCGCCCTATTGCTTCTGGGGGTCGCGGTTTGGCTCGGACTGTTGTTCGCGAACCGTCTGGTGCGCCCGATCAGCGCTCTCGTCGTTGCCGCCGAGCGGGTCCGTCAAGGCGATCTCGAGGCCTCGGTGCCCGAGCAGGGCGACGACGACGAGATCGGTACCCTCAGTCGGGCCTTCAACCGCATGACCAGCCAACTCGCCGGGCAGCGGCGCGAGCTGGTCGAGGCCAACCGCCAGCTCGATCGCCGCCGCCGCTTCACCGAGGCGGTGCTGACCGGGGTCTCGGCCGGTGTCATCGGGCTCGACCGAGACGGCCGCATCAACTTGCCCAACCGATCGGCGGCCAAGCTGCTGGAAACCGAAGTGGAGGACTTGATCGGACGCCCCTTCGCCGAGGCGGCACCGGAGATGGCATCACTGTTGGAGACCGCCCGGACGCGGCCCGATCGCGTCGCCGAGGACCAGGTCAGAATCTCGCGCAAGGGCCGCTGGCGCACCTTGATCGTTCGGGTCGACAGCGACCGGGCACAGGGCGGCGCGCCGGGCGGTTATGTCGTCACCTTCGACGACGTCACCGAACTGGTGGCGGCACAGCGCACCGCCGCCTGGGCCGATGTCGCCCGGCGGATCGCGCACGAGATCAAGAATCCGCTGACGCCGATCCAGCTTTCGGCGGAACGCCTGAAGCGCAAGTACCACGACGAGATCAAAAGCGATCCTGAGGTCTTCACCCAGTGTACCGACACTATCATCCGCCAAGTCGGCGATATTGGCCGCATGGTGGACGAATTCACCGCTTTCGCCCGGATGCCGGCGCCCAATCTGAAGTCGGCGGACCTATGCGAGATCATCCGCCAGGAGCTTTTCTCGCAGAACGTGGCACACCCCGAAATCGACTACCGGCGCGATTTGCCGGAAGCACCGGTGGTGCGCCGCTGCGACGGCCGCCAAATCAGCCAGGTGCTGGCCAACGTCCTGGGGAACGCGGCGGACGCGATCGAGGGACGGGAGGCGCCGGCCGAGGGCGCGCTGGCCCCTGGCCGGATCGACGTCTCCATGGCGTCGACCGAGGACGACTTGTCGATCGTCATCACCGACAACGGACGCGGCCTGCCGCTAGAGGACCGCGAACGCTTGACCGAACCCTACGTTACGACGCGCGCCAACGGCACCGGGCTCGGGCTTGCCATCGTGCGGAAGATAATGGAAGACCACGGCGGCCGCCTGGTGCTGGAAGACGCGGAGGCTGGCGGTGCTCGCGTCCGGCTGGAATTCGTCGGCCTCGAGGTCGGCGCGACGGAAGATGCGGCCGAGACGATGGACATGGACGGAGCAGCATATGGCGCGTGATATCTTGATCGTCGACGACGAGGCCGACATCCGCCAGCTCATCGCCGGCATACTGGAGGACGAAGGCTATGAGGCACGGGTCGCCGGCGACAGCACCGAAGTGCTGCGGGCCCTGGCGACCAGGCGACCATCATTGGTGGTCCTCGATATTTGGCTGCAGGGCAGCGAATGGGACGGACTGCAGCTACTGGATCACCTCAACCAAGAGCATGCCGACGTGCCGGTCGTCATCATCTCCGGCCACGGCAACGTCGAAACCGCCGTCGCCGCCATCAAGCGCGGTGCCTACGATTACATCGAAAAGCCGTTCAAGGCCGACCGGCTGCTCGTGATCGTACAACGCGCGATCCAGGCGGCACGCCTCGAACGCGAGAACCGAGAGCTCAAGCAGCGGGCCATCCACGAGACCGAGTTCATCGGCAAATGCGCCGCCATCGGTGTTGTTCGGGCCGCGATCGACAAGGTGGCAGGGACCGGAAGCCGGGTTCTGATCACCGGCCCGGCGGGCTCGGGAAAGGAGGTGGCGGCGCGGCGCCTGCATGCATTGTCGAGCCGGGGCGAGGGGCCTTTCGTCGTCCTCAACGCGGCCATGCTGGAGCCGCAGAGCGTCGAGATCGAGCTTTTCGGCGAGGAAGGGCGGGGCAACGGCGGCAGCGGCCGGCGGGTCGGCCTGTTCGAGCAAGCGCACGGCGGCACCCTCTTTCTCGACGAGGTCGCTGACATGCCGCTCGAGACCCAGGGCAAGATCCTGCGCGTTCTCGTCGATCAGAATTTTCAGCGCGTCGGCGGCGGCGGCAAGGTCCAAGTCGACGTCCGCGTGATCAGTTCGTCGACCCGCGACCTGCGGCAAGAAATTGCCCGGAAGGGGTTTCGCGAGGACCTCTATCACCGCCTGAACGTGGTGCCGATCCAGATCCCCTCGCTCGGGGAGCGGCGCGAGGACATTCCGCAGTTGGTCGGCTATTTCATGCAACGCTCGGCCGAGATGCTGGGCTTGGCGTTGCGCAAGGTCGGCCCGGACGCGCTTTCGGCGCTGCAGGGCTACGAGTGGCCCGGCAACGTTCGCCAGCTCCGCAACATCATCGAACGCCTGTTGATCATGGTGCCTGGCGAGGACGACGACGTCATCCGCGTCGATATGCTGCCGCCCGAGATCAACGCGCCGACGACGGCCTCGCTAATGCCCGACAACAGCGCCGAGATCATGTCGATGTCGCTGCGCGAGGCGCGCGAGGTCTTCGAGCGTCAGTATCTGATGGCGCAGGTCGGCCGCTTCGGCGGCAACATCTCGCGCACCGCCGAATTCGTCGGCATGGAACGATCGGCATTGCACCGCAAACTGAAGACGCTGGGCGTGCACCAGCGAGGACCCGGCGAGGTGGTGACGACGGGCGCGCTGGACGTCGCAGAGGCATGAAAGTCGTCATCTGCGGCGCTGGCCAAGTCGGCTATGCGATCGGCCGCCACCTCGCGGGCGAGCACAACGACGTCACCATCATCGACCAGGACCGCCGCCTGGTCGAACGCGTCAACGGCATGCTGGACGTGCAGGGAATGGTGGGCTTCGCCTCGTATCCCGATGTGCTGGAACGGGCCGGCGTCGCCGAGGCCGACATGTTGATCGCGGTGACCTATGCCGATGAGGTCAACATGGTCGCCTGCCAAGTCGCGCACTCGCTCTTCGACGTGCCGACCAAGATCGCCCGGGTCCGCGCCCAGAGCTATTTGAGCCCGATCTGGCGCGATCTCTTCAGCCGCGATCACATGCCCATCGACGTCATCATCTCGCCCGAGATCGAAGTGGCGAGGGCGGTGCAGCGCCGCCTGCACGTGCCCGGCGCCTTCGACACCATTCCCTTCGCGGACGGCAAGGTGCAGGTGATCGGGGTAGCACTGGGCGAGGACTGCCCGGTCGTCGATACCCCTTTGCGACAACTGACCGAGCTTTTTCCCGATCTCAACATCGTCGTCGTCGGCGTCGTCAGGGGCGATACCATGATCGTGCCGGTCGGCGACGACCGACTGCTGAGCGGCGACGAGATCTACTTCGTCGCCGACGCCGGCCACGTGCCGCGGGCGATGAGCCTGTTCGGCCACGAGGAGCGGGAGGGACGGCGCGTCATCATCATCGGCGGTGGCAATATCGGCCTCTGCCTGGCTTCCTTCATCGAAGAGGAAGGCAGCGGCGTCAGGGCCAAGATCATTGAGATTGATGCGGCCAGGGCCGAGTTCGTCGCCGATCAATTGGAGCGCACCGTGGTGATCAACGGCAGTGCGCTGGACCGTGACATCCTGATCGAGGCCAACGCCGCACACACCGAAACCGTGGTCGCCGTCACCGACGACGACCAGGTCAATATCCTGGCTTCGCTGTTGGCCAAGCGGAACGGCTGCGAGCGCGCGGTCACCTTGGTCAACAACGTCGCTTACGGTCCGTTGATCTCATCGCTTGGCGTCGACGTGGCCCTCAATCCAAGGGCGACGACGGTTTCCTCGATTCTCCAGCACGTCCGACGCGGCCGCATCAGGGGCGTCCATTCGCTGCGCGACGGCATGGCCGAGGTCATCGAGGCGGAGGCACTGGAGACCTCGAGCATGGTCGGCGTGCCGCTTCGCGATGCCCGCACGCCAGCGGGCGTGATCGTCGGCGCCGTGGTCCGGGGGGATCAGATCATCATTCCACGCGGCGATACCGTGATCGCGGTCGGCGACCGGGTCATCATGTTCGCCCGCGCCGACATGGTGCGCCAGGTCGAGAAGATGTTCTCGGTTCGCCTCGATTTCTTCTGACCGCCGTCCAGACCATTGTTCGACCCGACGCGATTGCCCGCTGACCCGCCGGCGCAGCAAGGTGTATCCTTGTCGGGCGTTGGCGCGGGGGCCGTTGGTGGCGGGCCATGGTGTTCAACGGGCAAGGCCATAGGGAGGCCGCCTAGTCGATGTCGTTCGCAAGCATCTTTCGTCTGCTCGGTTGGGTGCTGGCGGCTTTCGGTGCGGCGATGGTGTTGCCGGCGGCATTGGCGCTGGTCGCGGGCGACGGCGATCTGGTTTGGACCTTCGTCGCCTCCGCCGGACTGACCGGCTTCGTCGGTATCGGCCTAGCGGCGGCGACCAGGGGGGGCAGGGGCGAGTTCGGCCGACGCGAGGCACTCGTCTTCGCGGTGTTGGTCTGGTTCGTGCTCGCGGGATTCGGTGCCGTACCGCTCTATTTCGCGGATTTCCCGGCGGCGCCCGTGGATGCCTTGTTCGAGGCCGTCTCCGGTCTCACCACCACCGGCGCGAGCGTCATCCAGACTCTCGACGAGGCTCCGGCGGCGGTGCTTTTCTGGCGCGCCATGCTCCAAGGTCTCGGGGGCTTTCTGACCGTGCTGATGATGGTGCTGCTGCTCTCGCCGCTCGGCGTCGGCGGTCTCGATCTCGCCAGCAACGCCCTGCCCCGAGGCGAGGGGGTCGACCTGCCGGAGCGGCTGGCGCAGACCGCGAGGGAGACCTCCTGGGTCTACCTGGCTCTCGTCGTCGTCTGCGGGCTTTCGCTCTGGCTCGCGGGAATGCCAGCTTTCGATGCCGTCTGCCATGCCCTCTCCACCGTCTCGACCGGCGGCTTCTCGACCCGGGCCAGTGGCATCGGGGCGTTTGGCGGCCTTGGAATCGAGTTGGTGCTGTCCGTCTTCATGTTGCTGGGTGCCTGCAATTTCACGCTCCTCTGGGTGCTGGCAAACGGTCGTATGGCATCGCACCGGGTCGACGCGGAAACCCGCTACCTGGTCTACGCCGTCGTTTTGGCCGTATTCCTGATGACCACGCTCGCCGTCGTCGAGGCCCGGATGCAGCCGGGCCAGGCGGCCCGTTTTGGCCTCTTCACCGCGATCTCGCTGCTGACCACGACCGGCTACGAGAGCGGCGTCGGGCCGGCGGGGGCGGGGCCGTCGCCGGCGCTGATGATCGCCCTCGTGCTGGTCGGCGGCGCCAGCATATCGAGCAGCGGCGGCCTGAAGCTGCTAAGACTAGCGGTTCTGCTCAAGCAAGCCCGGCGCGAGTTGGCGCGATTGATCCATCCCCATGGCGTGATCCGCCTCAGGCTCGGCGACCGTTCCGTCGGCGACCATCAGATCTGGGCGATCTGGAGCTATGTCTTCGTCTTCGCGTTGAGCCTGGCGGGCACGGCCATGGGCCTGTCGGCGTTGGGACTGTCGGCGCCGGCGGCGATGGCGACCGCGGTCGCGGCGCTGACCAATGCCGGACCGGCGCTGCACTTGATCGAACCCGCGGCTCCCTTGTTCGCGGAGCTCGGCGCCGCCACGAAGCTTTTCCTCGGCTTCGTCATGGTCCTGGGCCGGGTCGAGCTGTTGACTTTTTTCGTCCTTCTGAACCCGTCATACTGGCGCGGTTGAAACCGAAGGATAGGAAGCGTCATGAGCCGGATCGCCTATGTCAACGGCCGCTACCTGCCGCATGCCCGGGCCAGCGTGCATGTCGAGGATCGTGGCTATCAGTTCGCCGACGGGGTCTACGAGGTGATCTGGGTGTCGGGGCGGCGCCTGGTCGATGGCGCGCTGCACTTCCGGCGCCTGGCCCGGTCGCTGGCGGAACTCGAGATCCGGATGCCGATGGCGGAACGGGCGCTGGAAGCGGTGTTGGCCGAGACGGTGCGCCGGAACCGGGTTTCCGACGGCATCGTCTATCTACAGGTGACCAGGGGCGAGGCCCGGCGCGATCACCCGTTCCCGGCAGAATCGCGGCCGAGCCTGGTGGTGACGGCGAAATCGGCCCAGCCACCAGCGAGCGCGCTGCTCGAGCGCGGCGTCAAGGTGATCACGCTTCCCGATATCCGCTGGACCCGTTGCGACATCAAATCCGTGTCGTTGCTGCCGAACGTCTTGGCCAAGCAGCGGGCCCGCGAGGCGGGGGCGTTCGAGGCCTGGCAAGTCGATGGCGCGGGCTTCGTCACCGAGGGCGGCTCCACCAATGCCTGGATCATCGACGCCGAGGGCACCCTGATTACCCGGCCGGCGGAGAACGCGATCCTGAACGGCATCACCCGGCTCAGGCTGATCCGGCTCGCCGAGGAGCACGGGATCCGGGTCGAGGAGCGCGCCTTCACCGTCGAGGAGGCGAAGCGCGCCAGAGAGGCCTTCGCCACCAGTACCACGGCGTTCGTGATGCCGGTGGTCGAGATCGACGAGACGCCGATCGGCAACGGCCGCCCGGGTAGCTTGAGCCTCGATTTGCGCCGCTTGTATGAACGTTTCGCTAGGGGAACGATAACGGAAGACGCGACCGCCGCTTAAGAAACATCACGAACGCTTGAGTTTCCTTCCGTCGATACCATTTCTAGAATTGGCCGTAAGGTCGAGACCGGCGGGATGACCTGGGAACGCGGGTCGCGTGGCCGGTCGGGGCGTTGCCGTGAAGACGGGCGGGCTTTCCGCCACAAAAACAAACGAGCGGCTTTCCGCTCGAAAAAAGAAGGTGCGTAAATCATGTCGGATCGAACTGCCAACGTTCAGGACGTGTTCTTGAACTACGTCCGCAAGAATCGAACCCGGGTGACGGTGTTTCTCGTCAACGGCGTCAAGCTTCAGGGCGCGATCAGCGGGTTCGACAATTTCTGTGTCCTGCTGCGTCGCGATTCGCACGTCCAACTGGTCTACAAGCATGCGATCTCAACCGTCATGCCGGCGGGGCCGATCCAGCTCTACGACCCCTCGCAGGAGGCCGAAGCCGAGGCGTGAACGGCGACGGTCGGAATAGCACTACCGCCGGGGAACGGCCGGCCGGCTCGTCTGGCCGCGCCCTGGTCGTGCATCCCTACCTCAAATCCGGAGCGCCGACGGCGCGGGCGCCGGCGGATCACCTAGAGGAGGCGTTGGGGCTGGCGCGGGCGATCGGGCTCGACGTCGGCCATGGCGAGACCGTGGCGCTGTCGGTGGCGCGGCCGGCGACCTTGCTCGGTGCCGGCAAGATCGAGGAACTGCGGGGCATCGTCGCCGATATCGGAGCCGACGTGGTCCTCATCGACGGGGCGCTGGGACCGAAGCAGCAGCAGAATCTCGAAAAGGCCTGGAACTGCAAGGTGATCGACCGCACCGGCCTGATCCTCGAAATCTTCGGGGCCCGGGCGCGGACGGCGGAGGGCAGATTGCAGGTGAGGTTGGCGCAGCTCAACTACGAGCGCGGCCGGCTGGTGCGCACCTGGACCCATCTGGAACGCCAGCGCGGCGGTCTCGGCGCCGTCGGTGGGCCGGGTGAATCGCAGCTCGAGTCCGATCGCCGGATGCTCGACCGCCAAATCGTCCGTCTCGAACGCCGGCTTGGCGACGTCAAGCGGACCCGGGCGCTGCACCGAAAGCGCCGCCGCCAGGCACCCTGGCCCGTGGTGGCCTTGGTCGGCTATACCAACGCTGGCAAGTCGACGCTCTTCAACCGGCTGTCCGGGGCCGAGATCTTCGCCGAGGATCTGCTTTTCGCAACCTTGGATCCGGCCATGCGGGCGGTCGATCTGCCGAGCGGCCGGCGCATCGTGCTGTCCGACACGGTGGGCTTCGTCTCCGAGTTGCCAACGCATCTGATCGCCGCTTTCCGGGCCACCTTGGAAGAGGTCCTGGAGGCCGAACTGGTGCTGCACGTGCGTGACATCGCACACAACGACACGGTGGCGCAGAAGCAGGATGTCGAGACGGTGCTGGCGGACTTGGAGTTGGCCGCGGTCGACGAGGGGCGTCTGGTCGAGGTCTTGAACAAGATCGATCTGTTGGAGCCGGCGGCCCGGACACGGATCGCCAATGGCGCCAACCGGCGCGACGATCAGATCTCCGTCTCCGCCGTGACCGGCGAGGGCGTCGAGGACCTGTTGGTGGCAATCGACGGGCGGCTGTCGGCGAGCCGCGAGTTGATCGAGATCGCGCTCGATTCCAGCGACGGCTCGGGTCTGGCCTGGCTCTACCGAAACGGCGAAGTGGTGAGCCGGGAGGATCTCGACGGGCGGGTGCTGCTTAAAGTCGGTCTCGACGCCGCCGAACTCGGCCGTTGGCGACAGCGGGGCGAATGAGGCCCTATTCGACGACACCGGATAGCCTCTTCGCGGGCCCTATTGACAGTCTCTCCGAAGCCGAGCTATATCCCTGGCACTCGCTGGCTCTAACTGCCAGCAATTCATGACATGACATCATTAAATCGGAGGTTTTCAATGAAAATCAAGCCGTTACAGGACCGAGTCCTGATCCGGCGCCTCGAGAGCGAGGAACGCACCGCCGGCGGCATCATCATCCCCGACACCGCCCAGGAAAAGCCCATGGAGGGCAAGGTGGTCGCGGTCGGCGCCGGTGCCAGAGGCGAGGATGGACGCTTGCAGCCCTTGGACGTCAAGGCCGGCGACAGCATTCTCTTCGGCAAATGGTCGGGTACCGAGGTCAAGGTGGAGGGCGAGGAGCTCATCATCATGAAGGAATCCGACATCATGGGCATCATCGAGTAGGGAGCCGGGACATGGCAGCCAAGGAAGTTAAATTCGATGTGGACGCGCGCTCGCGGATGGCGGCGGGTGTCGACATTTTGGCGAACGCGGTCAAGGTGACGCTGGGCCCGAAGGGTCGCAACGTGATCCTGGACAAGTCGTTCGGGGCG
>PVBE012893812.1_pt1 | contig 21842 bp, 23 predicted proteins | sample 1631181 | NCBI WGS metagenome assembly PVBE01 (sample SAMN08397723, study PRJNA350692) | Marine metagenome, whole genome shotgun sequencing project. | isolation source: water | place: Pacific Ocean | collected 2012-04 | reverse complement strand
TTTCGCAGGTTCTTGCATATGCATCAGAAAGGCAGTGGGCTGGCTGAATGCCAGTGGTGAGTTTGATCACATGGTTGATTGTTCAATGTGCTTCTAGTGCTTTCACTGTCTTCAGGCTGATTTCAGTTAGGCCTGGGGCGTCAATAGCAGGTGTGCTATCAGCACTAGATCAAAAAAACCTTTAGGGATGACCAAGAGCATTCACAGTTTTGGTCGTCCTGGTTAAGCAGGGTGGTATTCAGGTGTTCAGACAAAGCAGTTTTTCTTCTTGCCATCGTCGCTGCTGCGATGGGTCAGCGTGATGGACGAGCACCTTGAGACCCTTTATGAGGTTGGTGTCTTGCCTGATGGCTCAGCTTTGTAGAGAGGTCAATATTGCCCCCAAGCTGAAAGCTGCCGAGTCCTTAGTGTCCGCACCAGAGTGCACAAGTGGCAGTAACGACAGCGATGACCAGTCCGCCCCATTTGATGACTTTCTGGGGAGCATTGAATGTTGTGCCCACCAGGATTGCGGAAAGGTTGATCACCATGAGCTGATCAGCTGAAGGCGAGATGCCGAAAGGCCCTGCAGTGGCGAGGAAGTTCATAGTGAGTATTTACAGTGAAGAGACATTAGAACGAATATTGTCTTGGATACAGCTTAGTTGTGTTTATTCTCCTAGTTTTAGTTAGCAAGGCTGCTTTCAATCTGAAGGCGAATTAGTTAATCAATATCCCGTACACATGAAACTCATCATTGTAGGAGTGAAAAAAACTTAAACTCATTCGATATAGGAATACAGGTAGCGCTTGCGCAGGGGGAAATACTTCCTAAACATCTTTTTTTAGCAGGGATATCAAAATCTATTGGTAGTGATGGAATACTCGCGTCAACACGATCCGCAAGAGGAATACAAATTCTTAGCCCAGCCTGTTAGGGCTTTCTTTTTCAATAGTTAGGGAGTTGTTGAGCTTCCCTATCACCCGATTAAGTTGATTCGTGATAGTAGATAGGGGATTTACAATGGCGAGTCTATTTCTACAATGTTGATTGAACTGCTCAACATGTTAATGCCCATCTTCTAGCAGTTTTGGTTGAGCAGTCGTCACCAGTAGCGACTTGTTTTTAGAAATAACCCATCGTCGATAGGTCTGTATGCCGGAGTGTTTGGCTTTAAGTGCTAACCAATTCATGCTGACAGTAAATCTGCTAAATCAAGTGCGCCAAGTTTTTCAGCTGCTGAATGTAAGGGATTTTCAGAATTAGATTTGAGTGATGAGTGTGACTTTCCTCGATAAAAGAACTGTGGTGCCATTTCAGCAGCGCTTTCATTTGAGCACCTATCAGATCTTTTCTCTTGGCTAGGTGATTGGCCTGTTGATATGCGTTTCCCTCGCATTCGTTAGGCATTGGTCAGGAACAACTCGTGGCTATTGGCTCATCGCGATGGTGTTGATCAGGATGGTGTAAAGACTTTGGGGAGTTGGTTGATCTTGAGGGATCATTCTAAGCTTTTAATCACCCAGAAAACACACCCTAACCTGTCGTCGTCGTGGACCGTCTAACTCCACCAGGATGACGTCTTGATATCGACCCAGCACGAGTTGGGCATTCTGGACAGAAACCGTGAGGTGATTCCCGAGCAGCAGCGCCTGTAAGTGTGCATGGGCATTTCGCGGTTCATCTTCAGGGATATTGGGGCGAAGATGAAGGTCGTTGTGTTTCCAGGTCAGATTTGCTGGGGCCAATTGATTGAGCCAATGCTTGATGTCTTCAAGCAGGCGTTCTTCCCATTCATTCACGATCAGGGCTGTGGTGGTGTGCAGACCAGTCAGCACCAGAGCACCATCTCTGTAACCGTGTTTCTCGATAAGTTGCTGCAGGGGCTCGCTGATGCGATGAAAGGCCAATGGTCCTTCGGTCATCACCGTGATGAGACCCTTATTCAGCTCGAGAGTGTTGATCTCATCAGTAGGCATGGGGGCCAAACCTCGTCAGTGATGAAATTAGCTGCATAGCTATTTTGTCGCTGAATATTGGTTCATATGGAAGTCAGTTTTTGCGTTCACCTCTGGCTTCTGAAATATGGACACAGCCTTGAGGACTCTTCAATGAGCCATCATTAACTGTCCAAGCCGAGTCAATCGAATGGCACAGTCATTTCTCCATTAATGATAAGTGCTTTTGATTCCTGAATTTTATTGAAGGCTGCTTGTCGTTAATGCGTGTGTGCGTGATCGTCTAAGTGCGTCAAAAGGAGGTTCATGGCTGCGCTATTTGTTTTTGTGCTTATTCTTCTTTCTTTTGGGGGCATTGTTTTAGGGGTTGGTGCTTTAATCCTGCTGCTCAATAAAGGTGAAAAGGCTGAGGAGATAAAAGCCCTCCTTGAGGGCATGTGGATTGACCTTAAAGATCTTTCAGTTAGAGTTGTAAGATTATATAATCTTCTTGAGGCATTTGTTAAAGAGCTAATTCAGCGTGAACCAGAGGCAATTGATGAAGTCGCAAAAGCTGAAGATGTGACTTCTACTGCAGTAGTCAGCAAAATCGACGAAGCCGCCATTAATGAAAGCATTGTTGAAGACACAGACAATAATGATCAGTCTTAGTACTGATAAGACAAGTCAATGTGTTTAAGAATTGATCGCTATTCGTATATAGATTGTAATCCTTGCTCATGCTCATGCAGTTACTCTTTAGTCAACTCAGTAATCATTCCAGGTTGATCTATAGAAATGCCTTGGCCTTCCATTGGTGGATCTTTGTGCTTTTATGTGATATCTGCTGCCTGTGAACTCACTTGTGGGAATATTTTTACTTGACTTACTATTGATTTTTTAATTTCGGATTGATGGTTGACATCCCTGGCGAGGGTAAGTAGATGAATAAATTTGTTTGGCCAAGTAATTTTAAGTCTTGGGAATAGAATAAAGGAACATGCACGTAAGATTTTCCCTGACTCAAAAGAACAGCTCCTCTAGTCATTGTCCGCTGAAGTATAGAGCCTCTTCAAATTGCACTGCTGCGGGGCTAGCTGGTGCTGAACCGATATAGTAAAAGTTATCCGCTCAATGATGCATAGCTTTCCCCTAAAGTGAAAATTAAGCGCGCTCATTGTAAAAAAAACCGAGGTACGGTTGGAGAATTCCTCAACTCGTTTTTTCTGGCTGCACGCCCCCTGATGGATTCGAACCATCGACCGACTGCTTAGAAGGCAGTTGCTCTATCCAGCTGAGCTAAGGGAGCACCAGAGCATTGTGGCAGTCAACATCGAGTTGGCCTCCTATGGTTAGAGGCTGCGAACTTGCATGCGATGGCGGCCAGCCGGCTCAGCGACAGCCAGAAATCTGAGCTTGTGGAGCGTTACAGGGCAGGTGATGCCACAGCAAGCCTTGCCAAGGCTTACGGCTGCAGTCCTAATACTGTCACTCGCACCGTTAAAACGCTGCTTTCAGAGAAGGACTACGTCGCGGTGAAGGTTTCTCGTGCCCGGCGGGGTGCCATCTCTAAGACTCTCTCTGCTGTTGGAGAAGCAACCGTTAAGGATCAATCAGAGTCGAGCTCATCGAAGCTGAATTCGCTTGATGAGGTGAAGCTTGAAGAGGGGAAGGTGGATGAGCTCGCGTTGGACGACGAAGCCGCAGGTGTTCTTGCTCTCGATGATGCCGATGACTTTGGTCATGATCCGGAAGAGGACTCCAGCGAAGATGATGATCTCGAGGCGGACATGGGAGATCTGCCTGGGTCCGAGGTGTTTCGCGAGCTGGTTCCTTTAGTCGCAGATTCTGTTGCTTTTACTGATCGTCCAAAGGTTCAATGTGAGCCTCTCTTGCCTGGCTTGTTACCTAGCAGTGTTTATATGCTTGTCGACAAGACAGTTGAACTTGATGCACGCCCGCTGAAGGAGTTCTCAGAGTTGGGTTTGCTAGCCGATGATGATCAAGACAGACGGGCTCTTTGTTTGTTTGCGAATCCCCGTTCTGCCAAACGTCAGTGTGGACGTAGTCAAAGGGTGATCAAGGTGCCTGATACAAGCGTTTTTGAGCTCACCACCTCCTATCTGTTGGCTCGCGGCATCACCCGTTTGGTGCTGGAGGGTTCACTGATTGCCCTTGATGCTCAAGCCCCATAGATCTGAAAGGTTCTTGATTCGCTGCAGAGTCAGTCGTTCAGGCTCTTGGCCTTGGCAGCAGCAGTGCGGCTGTACTGCCGCCACTAATGACACCTGCGACGATTGACATCCCTACCAGAAAACCTGTGGGGAGCTCTGCGCTTTTGGCATCACCGAGCTTGAGACTGTGGCGATCAGTGAGATTTTGGGCTCCCAGGCAGAGCACGATCAGGAGCAAGCCGCCGCTGACAAGACTGGTTGTTAGTAGTCGAAGCCGCAGCAGCATGATGTGTTTTCGATGGTTCTCTTAGTTTGCCGTTTCTAGGAATTCACTCGCTCTCGTTTTCTACCATTTGGTGTAGCAGGGCATAGAGAACCCTTCTGGATTGTCCTGATTGTTGAGCTAGTTGTCGAGCGGCATCACTTGCACTTGCTCCACTGGCCATCAACGCTGCCAATTCCGCTCGCCAATGCGCGTCACTTTGCTTATCTGGTACTGAAATTGGAGCACCTCCTAGGACAAGAGTGCATTCCCCTAGAGGCTTGTGTTCAAGAAAATGCTGTAGGGCTGCTGCGATCGTTGGCCCTACTTGTTGTTCATGGCGTTTGGTGAGTTCCCTGGCCACCTGTAAGGGCCGCTCATCCCCGCAAAGTTGCGCCAATTCTTTCAGCAGTTGCACCAGTCGGTGTGGAGCTTCGTAAAGAATGGTTGTTCGGGTCTCGTTGGCGACCGCTGCCAGCAGCTGCCGCCGTTGCTTGCCTCTGGAGGGTAGAAAACCTTCAAAACAAAAGCGGCCACATGGAAGTCCGCTGCTCACTAAGGCTGTTGTTGCTGCACAGGGGCCGGGAATACAGATCACCTGGTGCCCCGCTGCCCTAGCGGCTGCGACGAGTTGTTCGCCGGGATCGCTGATGCCCGGCAGCCCGGCATCACTGATTAAAGCCAGGCTTTGTCCTTCGCTGAGCAGTTGAAGCAGTTGGGGGAGGCGAGCTTTGGTGTTGTGTTGGTGGAAGCTGAAACGTTGACTCTGCGCGCCTAGGCCGTTGAGTAGATGGCCGCTATGGCGTGTGTCTTCACAGGCGATGGCCGAGACATTCGCGAGCACAGAGCGTGCTCTGGGTGAGAGATCTCCGAGGTGACCAATGGGCGTGCCAACCACATAGAGCACCCCTGGTGCTGGTTCCTCTCGCTGACTCAAAATGAGGCTTGCACGTGTCTATTCATGATGCCGAACGCAGCTGTTCTCCCTGCTGGTGTGAACCTGGAGGTTTTGTTGCAGCAATTGAGGCGATTGAGCTGGGGTGCTGCAGACATCCTGCTGGCCTATGCCCGGGGAGAACAGCCACCTCATGGATTTTCTAAGGCTCTGAGTGTTGACGATGGTGGTGAGGGACCTGTCTCTGCTGCTGACCTTGCGGTGAACCGTTGGCTTCTGGATGGTTTAGAAGCGAATTTTCCCTTGGCAGATTGGGCTCTATTGAGTGAGGAGACGGCAAAGGATCAACTCACTGCAGGCGAACCCTTAGCGGCGGAATGGTTGTGGATCCTTGACCCCTTGGATGGCACAAAGGACTTCTTGCAGGGCACAGGTGAATACGCCGTGCATCTTGCCTTGGTGCATGGTCAACGACCAGTGCTTGGCGTGGTACTTCTGCCAGAAGCCGAGGAGCTTTGGTTTGGTGTGATCGGTTCTGGTGCCTGGTGCGAAGACCGGCAGGGACAACGTTCGCCGGTGCGTTTTAGTCAGCGCCAGGCTTTTGGTGAGTTGATGCTGGTAGCGAGTCGCAACCACCGCGACAACAGGCTTGAAGAGCTGCTAGAGATTCTTGCTCTTGGTGGTAGCAAGGCTGTGGGCAGTGTGGGTTGCAAGGTGACCACGATTCTGCGCGGAGAAACAGATCTGTATGTCTCTCTTTCAGGTCGTAGTGCTCCAAAAGACTGGGATATGGCTGCTCCAGAGGCGGTGCTGATGGCTGCAGGGGGACGTTTCACTCATGCTGATGGACGCCAGCTTGCTTACAACAGCGGTGATGTACGTCAGGCCGGATGTTTGATCGCCAGCCATGGACTCGCCCACGCCCAGCTTTGTGAAGCAGCGGCGCGGGCTATGCAAGAGATCGACCCAGGCTTTCAGGTTTGAATTGACCTGTAGCCCCTCAGTTGAGAGGGGCTACAGGAGTTGGAGCTGGCTCTGACTGAGTCTCTTCGCCGTTCTGAGGAACGCCTCTGAGTGTGAGGTTGATACGGCCACGATTGTCAATTTCGCGTATTCGTACTGTCACCTCATCACCTACTTTCACGACGTCGTCGACCTTCTCCACACGAGCCTCTGACAGCTGGGAGATGTGGATCATGCCCTCTTTGCCGGGCAGGATCTCTACGAAAGCCCCGATCGGAATGATCCTTGTGATGGTTCCGCTGAAAACCTCCCCCTCGTTTACTTTGCGGGTGAGTCCTTCGATGATGCGTTGAGCTGCCTCTGCAGCAGCCCCGTCATGAGAAGCAATCGTGACGATGCCACCGTCTTCAATGTCGATCTTGGTGTTGGTGCGTTCTGTGATGCCCTTGATTGTGCGACCACCCGGGCCAATCACTGTGCCGATCAGTTCTGGATCGATTCTGAAGCTCAGCAGGCGCGGGGCATGGGGAGAGAGGCTAGTCCTGGGCGCGTCAATGGCTTCCAGCATCTTCTCGAGGATATGGATCCTGGCAGGGCGGGCCTGATTGACAGCTTCTGCAATGGTTTTTACCGGAAGGCCGGTGATCTTCATGTCCATCTGCAGGGCCGTGATGCCATCTTTTGTTCCAGCCACCTTGAAGTCCATATCACCGAGGAAGTCCTCGATTCCCTGGATGTCAGTGAGGATGCGAATCTCAGCATCTTCCTTGATCAAGCCCATGGCGGCCCCGCTTACTGGAGCCTTCAGCGGAACACCTGCATCCATGAGGGCCAGGGTGCTGCCGCAGACCGAGCCCATCGAGGTGGACCCATTGGAGCTGAGGACTTCGCTCACCACCCGGAGCACGTAAGGGAAAGTGTCCTTGGGAGGCAGGACTGGAATGATGGCGCGTTCAGCGAGGGAACCATGGCCTACCTCACGGCGGCCGGGGGATCGCATTGGACGTGTCTCGCCAACGGAATAGGGGGGAAAGTTGTAGTGGTGTAGATAGGTCTTCTCAGGTCCAGGGTTGAGGTCATCCATTTCCTGGGCATCGCTGGGTGTGCCCAGGGTGGCGGTGGACAGCACCTGGGTTAGTCCGCGTTGGAAGAGACCAGATCCGTGCACGCGTTTTGGCAGCACGCCTGCGGCGGCACTGATGGTGCGGACCTCATCGAGATTGCGACCATCGACGCGTTTGCCTTGCTTGATGATCTGCTCACGCATCAATTTTTTGGTGAGCGCCTTGAAGTTGTTGCTCAAGACTTTGCTGTTGGCATTCACTGACTTGCGAACGGCATCGTCTTCCTTGAGGCTGTCAATGGCTTCAGCTGTTTTCGCTTTGATGGCATCCAGCTTGCTATCGCGTTCAGCTTTGGTTTGCTCAAATTGCTTAAGCACTTCCCCGATGCTCTTGCTGCAATTTTTTTCCAGATAAGTCGACAGCTTGGTGTCTTGAGTGGGGGCTTCCGGCTGTACCTGCTTAATCCCTGCATCCTTGAGGATGGATTGCTGTGCCTTGATTAATTCGCAGACGGCTTCATAGCCAAAGTCGATGGCTTCGATGACGTCCCCTTCTGGCAGCTGGTTTGCACCGGCTTCAACCATCACAACCCCATCTGGGGTGCCAGCCACCACGAGATCGAGATCGCCACGTTCGATTTCTCGATAGCTGGGATTCAGAACGAAATCATCACCGAGAAGCCCTACCCTCACTGCAGCCATTGGCCCCTGGAAGGGGATGCCTGCTAGCAAGGTGGCCATGGAAGCTCCCGTAACGGCCAGCACATCTGCTGGAACCCGTTCATCGAGGGAGAGGCATGTTGCCACGATCTGTAGGTCGTCCCTCATCCAGCTAGGAAATAAGGGCCTCATGGGGCGGTCGATTAGACGCGCGATCAGTGTGGCTCTCTCTGGCGGGCGACCTTCACGTCGCATGAAACTGCCAGGAATGCGGCCAGCTGCATAGAGCCGCTCCTCGTAGTCGCAAATCAGGGGAAGAAAATCGATGCCTTCGCGGCCTGTCGATCTGGTGGCGGTTACCAGGACGGCGGTGTCGCCGCATTCCATCATCACGGAACCACCGGCCTGGGGGGCATATCGCCCTGTGGTCAGCCGAATCTCCCGACCATCAAAGGAGATCGACTGTGTCTGACCTTGCACGTTCTCTTATGTTTTTTTTGTCAAGCACCATACTGGCACTTTGCCGAGTCAACTTTCATGGAATTTTGGAATTGATTCCTGTTGGTTCAGTTGCTAAGCAAAAAAAAGAGGGATGGATGACTTCAATCCCTCTTGCGAATTACTAAGAGCTCTCCACATCCTAATTAGATGCAGAAATGGTTTGAGAGTTACCAGCTGGACTTGACGACACCAGGAAGTTCGCCCTTGTGAGCTCGTTCTCTCAGCTGGTTGCGGCATAGCCCGAAGTCGCGATAGAAGCCTCGTGGCTTTCCTGTGGCCCAGCAACGATTGCGGATGCGGTTTGGAGCACTGTTGCGCGGGAGAGCTTGAATCTTGCGGTGGATCTCAAGACGTTGCATTGGATCCTTGGCTGCATCGAATGCTGCCATTAGAGCCGCTCTCTTGGCTGCGTAGCGCTCAACAATCTTCTTGCGCTTTACATCACGGGCGATCATTGACTTTTTAGCCATGCGGCAGTTTTGAAGCGCGAGGGTAGATAAAGCACTTTACCTTCCAACTGCTGCCATTGTTTTGCTTGCCCAGGTTTCAGCTGTTCAGGCTCCTGCAAATAGGGCAGATCAGTGACCGATCAGCTGTTGCACCACCGATAGTTGAGTGGTGTCGCGAACGATCAGCACCACACTGAGACCTACCAATAAAAAAAAGCCTGATTGCATGAAAGCCATCTGGATGCGCTCCGGAATTGGTCGCCCACGCACGCCTTCTAACAGCAGTAGCAACAGTTGGCCGCCATCAAGTAGGGGTAGCGGAATGGCATTGAGTACGGCGAGATTGATCGAAAGCAATGCCGCGAAGAGCACTAGGCCAGAACTACCCTGACTGGATAGCTGGGCGCCCATTTCGACAATCTTCACAGGGCCACTGACTTGTTGGGCTGTCGTTCCGAAATCGGTGATTAGTCCTGAATAGCCCTTAATGGTTCGACTGAGCAGGGAAATGAATTGGCTGTCAACATGGTTCAGAACCTCTCCGGGGCCGTGGGCCCGGCGGGTTTTGCCTGTGACGTTGGCCTGCAATTGGGCGCCCACCCTGCCATTGCCTTGTTGCTCCGCGGGGGTGAGCACAATCTTGCTGCGTTGACCCGAACGGACTCTGTCCAGGTGAAGTTTGCTCCCTGGTGAGTCTTTGATTTGACTCACCAGGGCCTGGATCGCTTCTTGCCCTCGCCCTAGCTCGTTGCCATCCACGCTGAGGATTCGATCGCCAGCGGCTAGCCCTGCTGCAGCCGCGGCTTCTCCAGGTTGAACGGCTACAACTATTACACCTGGATCCGGTTGGCTTGGGAGCCCGATCATGACCGCTTGGCCCATCAGCACCAGCCATGCCAGCAGCAGATTGGCCATGACCCCTGCACAGATCACCAGGGCTCGTTGTCTGATCGGCCGGTTGCGTAGTAGGTCGGGATCATCAGGGGGGATTTCGCTGTTTTCGTCGTCATCCGGAAATGAAACGAAGCCCCCTAAAGGCAGAACTCGCAGCGCATAGGTGACGCCTTTTCGTTGCCGTTTGATCAGCGCCGGTCCAAACCCGATCGAAAATCCATTCACACGGATTCCCTGAGCAGTGGCAGCCAGAAAGTGCCCAGCTTCATGAATGATGATCAGCAGGGCTAGAACCGTCAGCGCCGCAAGAACGTTCATTCAGCTTCTAGTAATTGGTTCATTCTGGCTCTAGTCGATCTTTGCCGAAATAAGGCACAAGTGCCTTGGGGAGTAGGACACTCCCATCAGATTGCTGGCCTGTTTCTAGAAGGGCAGCCATGGTGCGTCCTACCGCTAGGCCACTGCCATTGAGGGTGTGGATGAGTCGGGTACCTTTTCCGTCTTTGGTGCGAATAGCAGATCGCCGTGCTTGGAAGTCTCCACAGATACTGCAACTTGAAATTTCCCGGAAGGCGCCTGCTCCTGGTAGCCAGACTTCGAGGTCGTAGGTGCGTGAGGAAGAAAACCCTAGATCACCTGTGCAAAGTTCAATGACGCGGTAGGGCAATTCCAAGGCCTGCAGCACGGCTTCGGCATCGGCTGTGATCTGAGCGTGGGCAGCCTGCGAATGGTCTGGATGGACGAACCAATAGAGCTCCACCTTGTTGAATTGATGCAGCCGGATCAGGCCCCGGGTGTCTCGTCCATAGCTTCCAGCTTCGCGGCGAAAGCATGGACTGTAAGCGGCGTATCGCAGTGGCAGTTGGTCAGCGGGGATGATTTCATCGCGGTGCAGAGATGTCACCGGCACTTCTGCAGTTGGTGTTAGCCAGAGGTCGTCTTCAGCGCAGCGGAAGCTTTCTTCGGCGAATTTTGGCAGCTGGCCAGAGCCCGTAAGGCTGGCGGTATTCACCAGTACCGGAGGCATGACTTCTCGATATCCCTTTGAGGTGTGGAGGTCGAGCATGAAGTTGATGAGTGCTCGTTCCAGTCGCGCACCCTGACCCATCAGGGTGACGAAGCGACTTTGGGCAATCCTTACAGAGCGTTCTGTTTCGAAAAGGTTGAGCCGCTCGGCAATTGACCAGTGCTCCAGAAGGTCTTTCCCTTCACGTGGCTTGCCCCAACAGTGTCTTTCCTGGTTGTCGTTCTCGTCGCGTCCTTCAGGACAATCAGGGGAGGGCAGGTTTGGCAAGCTCAGCAGTTGCTCTCGCAATCGGGCTGATAGTTGTTTCTCCTCGTCTTCTAAAACGGCCACCTTTTGCTTGATTAGGTTGCCTTGTTGTCTTAGTTCTGCCACGTCGCTGGCTTTTGGGTCGCTTCCCTTCTGGATACGTTGACCGACTTCCTTGCCGATGCGATTTCCTTCTGCCTGGAGGCTGCTGCGCTGTTCCTCGAGATTTCTTTGTTGCTGGGCGATCAGTTGTAGACCCGTTAGGTCTAACGTCATGCCCCTTCGGCCCAGTTCGTTAGCAATCAGGTCGGGGTTGTCCCGCACCAGGCGCTGGTCAAGCACGAGGGTTTTGAAGTCAGCGCGGGCAGCCTAAGTGTTGTTGGCCTAGCAATTGAATCCTGTTTGCTTACGCCTATTCAGCTTGCGACATTGGAAGCAACAGAAGATGCTGCTCGGGCTCTTCCGCTAGCGGCCCATTCCTTGAGGGCGTTGAGTTGTTCTCGGGCTGTGCGGGAGAGTGGCACCAGTTGGCTGGCAGCAAGAATCAGGTCGGTCTCTCCAAGTTCTCGACGTTCGGCGAAGGCCAAGTGCATGGCCTCAATCACAGTCTGTTCGAGTTCGGCACCTGAGAAGCCTTCGCTTCGATCGATTACCGCAGCCAGGGGCAGGTTTAAGTTCGGTCTTCGTCGCTGAATATGTAGCTCAAGGATGTTGCGGCGTTCCTCGCTGAATGGCAGGTCAAGCAAAAAGATTTCGTCGAAACGACCTTTACGGAGGAGCTCTCCAGGTAGGCGTTCTACGCCATTAGCCGTAGCGACTACAAACACCGCGGAGGTTTTCTCCGCCATCCAGGTGAGCATGTTGGCAAGTACACGTTGACTGGTGCCGCCATCACTTCGGGCGTCGCCACCAAAACCTTTGTCGATCTCATCGATCCAGAGAACGCATGGAGACATGGCTTCTGCCCGCTGGATCGTCTCTCTGGTACGTGCCTCGCTAGCACCCACTAGCCCGGCAAATAGGCGGCCTACATCGAGGCGAAGCAGTGGCATCGACCAGTTGTGGGCGATGGCCTTGGCGGTGAGCGATTTGCCTGTGCCTTGGGGGCCGATCAGTAGAACGCCGCGGGGCAGTGGCAAGCCAAAGTGACGAGCTTCGTCGGAGAATGCCTGATGGCGTTGCTCCAGCCAGCCTTTAAGGCTATCCAGTCCTCCTATGTCGGCAAGCGAGGCTTCTGTAGCGCAGTACTCAAGAACCTCACTGCGGGCCACGGTCTGACGCTTTTCCTCAAGGACCTCGGCGAGATCTGCCCAACCTAGTTTTCCCCGCTGGGCTAGGGCACGGGCTGCTACCTGACGCACCCTCATTTCGCTGAGGCCGCTGCAAGCGTGGGTTAGTTCTTCTAAAACGTCTGCTGAGAGGGGGGAGCCGCTTGCCTGGGCAATGTTCTCCAGCAGTGTTCGTAGTTCTGGTTCCTGCGGCAGCGGTAGATCGAGAATGGTCAGGGAATCATCAAGATCGCTGGGCGGAGTCCATGGCCCTGAGCAGAGAACCACAGTGTGGGGTTGGTGGCGCAAGTGAACCGATAAATTGCGCAACATGCGTGCAATACCAGCGTCTTCGCAGAAGTGATAGAAATCTTTGACTAGCAATAGGGTCGGACTACTGGCTTCAAGTTGTTGCAGCCATTGCAGGACGGCCATCGGTTGACGTGCCCCAAGCCCTTCTTCGTTAAGCACGCCTTTGAGGCCGCCAATAAAATCCCAGCTAGCAAGGCGACGGGGCTGTAGTCGTTTTGCGGCTTTCTCAAGCAGCACTTCAACACGCTCCTCTTCGCTGCTGCGAATCCAAAGGAGAGGTGTTCTGGCTCTGATCAGCAGATCCAGCTGGTTATCCCAGCTCGTCATGGCGAGGTGAGTTTTTGTAATGCTGCCCAGCGTGGATCGAGATCAGCTCCCTCAGGCTTAAAGGCAGTGGTTTTAGCTGAGGGTTGCAGCTGAGCTGGACCGGGACAATCAGCCCCACAACGCTTGACTAAAGGCATCTGCAGACTCAGTTGTTCGAAAACCCAACGTTCTGGGTCAAAGCTGCCAAAAGGGTCAAGGCACTCCATGAGTGCATCCATATCATCTGAATGGCTCGAGACATTCAGATCGTTTGGGTTTGGACCATTCCCCTTTAGCCAAATCAATTCTTCGGTATTACAGGCGAGGGTTTGATTGAATTCGCTTAGGCATCGATCACAGCAGAGGGTGACGATGGTTTGGAATTTTCCTTTCACTTCAAGAATGCTGCCTTGATGCTCGGCGCTGATGCTGCCTCTCAATGGGGTGAGAGAGGACATCTCGTCCAGATGTCCCTCGATAGACCAGTGCCGAGGAGCAGCCAAGGCTTTTAGGTCTTGCAATGAAATGGGTTGGAGCCCTGGGATCATTTACGTTTTTTAGGTTCAAAGGGAAGGCGATCTGATCCCCCTATGGCTTCTGTTGCCAACGCAGGTTTGGACTGCTGTTCATTGAGGATTTTTTGCAGGTTCTCAGGTAGGGCTTCACGACTAAGCAGAAAAGTCTGACCTGCTTGAAAGATGTTTGCGATCACCATATACAGCAATACACCTGCTGGTAGTGGAAAGAACAAAAACATGCCAGTGATCATCACTGGAGTGATCTTGTTGGCTGTTGATTGTTGAGGGTTCGCAGGTAGCCCCCTGCCGGACAGTATTTGCGAGACCAAAAGCGTCAAGCCGAAACCACCAACCAGGATTGCGATATCCCAGTTGATTTCCCCATCGACGTAGAAACCAACTTGACCAAGGGCCTTAATGAAAAGAAAGCCACTTTGGGCAGCCAGGCCAGGAATTTTGCCTTGAACGGTGGCATCGCCTTCAGACAAAGCCTGGATAGTGCCATCGGCAGACACTTTGACAAGATCATCCCCCTTGGTGACGCTCCAGGTTGGCGTGAACTTGGTTCCACCTTCCACGCCAGAAAGCCTGCTGGTGAAGCTTTCGCCAGTGAGTGTTTGGAGCTTGATTTGAGCCTTGTCTCCCACTCCTAATTTTGTGCCGCTTTGCAGAGACGCAATCACCGGGAAATGTTTGGTTTCACTGATAAAAATTGAATGCTTGCTACTGGTAAATGGCTTGGGCTCAATGGCTGCAATTTGGTCGCTAGGCAGCACCTTGAGGTTCACCAAGTAAGGCACATCAGCAAAAGGTGATCCTCTAAGGGTTGCAAACAGGGCGAAGAGAATTGGCATCTGTACCAATAGGGGTAGGCACCCTGAGAGGGGGTTGCCGAACTCCTTCATGACGTTCCCTAGTTCCTCCTGTTGCTTCTGAGGGTCTTTGGCATAACGCCTCTTGATTTCATCCTGGCGCTTCTTCATGGCCGGCTGGGCGATCCGCATGCGACGAGCGCTACGAATGGATCCAGCACTTAAGGGGAACAGTGCCAATCGGATGACCACTGTGAGGGCGACGATGGCGAGGCCATAGCTCGGCACTAATCCGTAGAAGAAATCCAGGATCGGGAGCAGAATGTTGTCGGAGATGTACCCGATCACGATCGATTGCTGAGGGTGGATGGAACTGTGATGCCAGTGTGCATCAGCACCTATATGGCTGGGTTACACGCTGGGGGCTATTTAAGCCGCAAAGCCCTTTAGATCCTGGGGTGAACCTTTGGCCCTGCGGGCGTTAATCCGCGCATTGATGTATTTCTCGGTTTCTCTGAATCCAGGTAAAGAGCGCATCTCAAGTCTTGAGCCATCGTTGAGTACCAGTACCATGTCACCCCAGGAGCCCAGTCCGCGGGGCACTGAGCGCACCTCCTTGATTTGGCTATACACGACTTGGGTCTTATCGCGTCCCAGCCATCCCCCAGTCACCGAAACGCGTCGATTGGTAATGCGAAAGCGCAGCCACAACGCTCGAATCACCGCTCCAATGGTGAAAGGAAGGCCAATCAGTGTTAGCCCCATCAATAGGTTGATGATGAGATCGCTTTGAGCGGGGCCTCCCTCATAGAAGACCTCTTCTGAGGTTGTGATCATGACAACAAACCTGCCTGATGGAGCAATCTGTCTCATTCTTCCAGCAATGGTGACGATTCTATTGCGGAGGCGACTGGCTTGAGGCTGATCAGCACCCAGTGATTGGCATGCTCGGGTGCAACCTCAAGCCTGCTTCTTAGATGATCGTGCAGAAGTCGACGCAGACGGTTGCGAATGACGGCCCGTTTGCTCACTTTGCTGCTGATCACAACGGCACAACGGCATGCCGTGGAGTTGTGGTGCCGATGGGGTGCTTTGAGCAGTTGGGGATCTGCTTCTATGACACGGAGCACCATTGAAGTTCCATAAAAGCGATAGCCCCACTTCTGAAGGCGCTCAAAACATCGACTTCCCCTTAATCGCATTGATGCTGGCAGCACCATTGGAGGTTGGCTTCCTGAGGAAGTGGCGTGATTTGAGTGATTGACCCGCAGTGTTATGGCTTAGACAGCGAGACGTGTGCGGCCACGTTTTCGGCGACTGCGGATCACTCTTCGACCAGTGTGAGTTCGCATGCGGACACGAAATCCGGAGACGCGCTTTCGCTTGCGGCTGGTTCCACCAAAGGTTCTTTTTGTCATTGAAGGAGAACGGCGTACAGCCTTTCGTCAGTCGACCAACTTATCAGTTCAGTTGATGTCAATTAGCCAGCTGCCAAGGTAGCCGCCCATTGGCACATCTCCAGGAGCCTGAGCAAGGGCATTGAACTGGAACATCCCACGTTGGTCGGGGTTAAAGATTTTCATGACCACCGCATAGGTGCCTTCTGTAGGGATGGGGGTGTCCGGGAAGACTTCAATGCTTGTTTGGTCTTCAGAGACTTCGAAAATCGCAGGAACCTCTTCTTTGCAGCGGGTGCGTGAGAGCATTCCCCCTAGATGGACAAGGCAAAGGTTCAGCTTGTTCGGTTTGATCTTTGCATCGAAATAATCAGGGACAGTGATGCTTAGCTTGAGGATCGCAGTTTTGCGGTCCTTTGGTTTCAGCATCAGGTAATAGGTTGCCCGGTCACGCCTGATGGTTGAGCTTTGCCAGTAATAGAGCTTTTTATAGTCTTTAGAGTTCTCCCAACGAAATTCAAGTAGCGCTGGTGTCGCCTGGGCTCGAACCTTTGGTGGTGTGATGCTTTCAAGCATCACACTGGAACCGATCAAACCTGCAGTGAGGCCTCCTAACGCAAGGGTGCCTGGAATACAAAACCTGAAGAGCTGCTTAACCATGAGATCAAAGCGGGTGTGTTGCTAACCACCAGCACTAAAAAGTACATGGATTCTCCTTTGCTCGCCTCTATGAATCACAACGACTAGGACGGCCTAGTAGTTGGCAGCTTTTGGTGCGCCAAGTGATTCAGGATCGATCTGGACGCAGTAGTGAGGTTTCGCCAAGGTAGGGATGTTGAGGGGGCTGATCTGAGGGCAGCCAGGCATGGGCAAGCATGCGGATGCAGCGTTTCAGATCCCCCTCGACATACATTTGCTGGCAGTCCAGCAGTGCTATCGATTCCCATCCTGCTTGACGGCGCGCGATCGCTGCAGGGAAACAGGCGTTTAGGTCTGCCGTTACAGAGAACGTGATGGACACGATTTCTGCAGGGTTGAGTCGATTGCGTTGCATTAGCGCTTTCACGAGCTCGCTGACGGCTGCCTCGATGGCTTTGGTCGTGTTGGCAGAGCTTGTTGTGGCACCTCTGAGCCCGTGTAAGTGGAGGCCTCCATAAGGGATGGCAGTGGTCATGGCAGAAAGAGCCAGAGCACCTGACCACTGTTGCCAAGCTCAAGGTTGAGAAGCTCTGCAAGTTTGGATAGGAGTTTGCTGCCTGGCAGAAATCCCGCTAGCCGTTTTTTGGGGCGTCCCAGTTTGAGCGTTTGGGTGTTGGCTTCATCAAGGTCCGCCAGCTTGGCCGCAAGTTTTCGAGCATGTTCTTCATCTCCCAGCTCATCTACGAGTCCGAGCTCATGGGCCTGAGCTCCGCTGAATACGCGGCCGTCGGCGAAGTTGCGCACCTCTTCGGCACTGAGATGGCGGCCTTCTGCTACCACGTTCACAAATTGCTCATAGCTGCTATCGATCAGTGATTGCAGTAGCTGACGCTCCTCTGCTGTGAGTGCGCGATCAGGCGAGAGAATGTCCTTGTAGGTGCCACTTTTTACTGTCTCGAAGCGGATGCCGATTCGTTCCAGCAATTTCGAGAGGTTGTTGCCCCGCAAGATGACCCCGATTGAGCCAGTGATCGTGCCGGGATTGGCAACAATTTTTTCTGCAGCTACCCCGACATACACTCCGCCGGAGGCGGATACATTGCCGAAGCTAGCTACGACATGACAACCCTTTTCTCTAAGCCTGAGCAGGGCCGCATGGATTTCCTGACTGTCACCGACAGTTCCTCCTGGGCTGTCGATGCGCAGCAGAAGAGCGGGAAACTCTCTCTCTTCAACTTCCTTGATCGCTTTCAGCACCCGCTCGCGCGTTGCACCGCTGATTGCTCCGTCAATGGTGATGTGCGCGATCCTTCGGCGAGATTTGCGTCGCCAGAGCCAGCCCATTCAATTTCTTCGTAGAAGATTGGATCTTAAAAAGGAACCTGCTTGCTGCCTTCATGTTGTCAATACGGCACTGGCTGTTGATGGTCCTGCCCTTTGCCCTTTGGGGTACGGCCATGGCTGCGATGACACCTCTGGTGATTTCGGGCGGACCGCTTCTCGTAGCTTGTCTGCGCCTTTTGCCAGCAGGAGTTGTCATCCTGCTGGCCTTGCCGTCGCTGGGACGTCACTGGGCTATCGCCTCAACTGACAGGATTTGGTTCCTGGTCTTTACGGTTGTTGATGCATGTCTTTTCCAAATGTTCCTGGTCAAGGGCTTGGCCTACACCGGAGCAGGTATGGGATCGGTGCTGATTGACTCCCAGCCATTGCTGGTAGCTCTGCTGGCACGCAGCCTCTTTGGAGAGTCCATTAACCCAGTTGGCTGGATGGGTTTGATGTTTGGTCTGGTCGGGATTATCTGCCTTGGTGCCCCGCCGGATTTGTTGCGCCATTGGTGGTTGCTAGGCGAACAGGCGTCTGGTTCCAGTTTGTTGGAGCAAGGGGAAGTCTGGATGCTCGCAGCAGCCATCGCCATGGCCTTAGGCACAGTGCTGAGTCGGTATGCCTGCCGGAGCAGTGATCCCGTTGCGGTCACTGGTTGGCACATGGTGTTAGGCAGCTTGCCGTTACTGCTCTGGCACGGTTTTGATCGCACATGGCCTTTGTGGCCTGATTGGACTGGCTTTGATTGGGGATTGATGGCCTACGCCAGCTTGTTTGGCAGTGCCCTGGCCTATGGATTGTTCTTTTGGCTCGTCAATCGGGAGGAGCTCACAAGCTTTAGCACCCTGGCATTCCTTACACCGGTGTTTGCCCTTGCTGCTGGTGGCTTTTGGCTAGGAGAACGGCTTCAGCCTCTGCAATGGTTCGGGGTGGCTTTGGTCCTGCTTTCGGTGCTTGTTGTGAGTCAGCGTCGTCGACTATGGGAACCGGCTGAAGCTGACTCGGATGTATTGCCGGGCAAAATCGGCTGATGTTATTTCGTTCCTTGCGGTTGGATGGAGATGGTCCACTCTGCTGGCCTGCCCTTATGGCACTTCAGAAGGTATTGGGTCTGATCAGGAACATAGCCAGGGATGCCACCATCACCACATGGTGCTGACGTTTGCTGCGACGGTGTTGCTGTCTCCTCTTCAACGGCGTCGAGGTCTGCTGCTGATCCTGGCGCTTGGGGTAGCTCTCTGCCTGTGGCAATTAGGAGAGTCTGGTTTGGTTGATGAAACCCCGCCTCTCTTTGCCGCGGCAGGTCGTGCCATGAGTACCACAGGAGATTGGCTTACGCCGAGGGTTAATGGTCTGCCTCGCTTCGACAAGCCTCCTCTGGTGTATTGGCTAATGGGGTTGGTTTATGCCTTGCCCGGCCATGAGGTTTGGGACCCACTAGGGACATGGGCGGCACGTCTTCCTTCTGCGGTTGCATCTGTCTTGATGATGCTGGCCCTTGGTGACACTGTGATGAGTTGGCCCCAGAAGGATGACGCTTGCCCACGCCGAACAGGTGTTGCGGTGGCCTTGGCCTTTGCTCTTTCGCCACTGGTCATGGTCTGGAGTCGGGTTGCTGTTAGCGATGCCTTGTTTTGCAGCACCTTGGGGGTGAGTTTGCTTCTGCAGTGGCGCCGCTTTGCCGCCCCGAGTACCCAGCCATGGTGGTTGTCCTGGCTTGTTTTGGGTTTAGCAGTGCTGACCAAAGGACCAGCGGCTGTCGTGCTGACTGGCATGGTGCTTGTTCTATTTGCTTTGCTGCAGTGGAATCTGGCCAGCCTTTGGCAGCGGTTGCGCCCTCTGCCTGGTTTGTTGATTACTGCCCTGATCAGCCTGCCTTGGTATGTGGCGGAATTGCTTGTGGAGGGACAACCCTTTTGGGATAGCTTCTTCGGCTATCACAATCTTCAACGCTTCACATCAGTAGTCAATAGTCACCTGCAGCCTTGGTGGTTTTTCGGACCTGTCTTGGTGGTTGCGTCCCTTCCATTTACCCCCTTGCTGATCCTTGGGCTGTTGCAGGCCTTCGTTCCAGTCAGGAGGGGTGGTGCGCTTTGCCAGACAGAGCCTGAGGGATCTCTGCAGAGTTTTGCGGCTTGTTGGCTGCTGGCTGTGTTGCTGCTATTCACTTGCGCTGCCACAAAATTGCCAAGTTATTGGTTGCCTGCGACACCGGCGGCCGCGTTGTTGATTGGATTGGCCGCAAGTGTTTCGCCCCAACAGCGACCAGGTCTTGTCTGGGCATGGGGCGGATCAGTTGTTTTGGCGGGATTGTTAGCGGCAGGGCTTTGGGCTTCACCGTTCTGGGTTGAATGGATTTATGACCCGGAGATGCCCACCCTTGCGGCAGAACTGCTTGCTAGTCGTCTTGTACTCAGGGCAGCAGTTTTTTTCAGTCTTTTGGTGCTACTTGGGATCTGGTTGGCTTGGCGGCCACGGCCTGGGCGATTGCTGGCCCTTCAAGGGCCATTGGTTGCTTTCCAATTGTTTTCGTTCTTACCGATGTGGTCGTTGGGTGACAAGGTGCGCCAGTTGCCTGTAAGGCAAGTTGCTCATCTGTTGGTCGCTTCTCAGAAGTCTCGCGAACCCTTGGTGATGGTTGGGGCAATCAAACCTTCACTTCACTTCTATACCGATCAGGTGGTGGTTTATGAGGGGCGCTCTGCGGGGGCGTTAGTGAACCTGGATGATCGATTACGAGAAGAAGAGCGCAGGGGATGGTCAGGTCTGCCTATTGAGGGGCCCATGGGATCTTCAACCGCTCTCGTGGTGATTGATCAGGGCACAACGCAGCGGAGGCATTGGCAGGATCTTCAACCTGAGCTGCTTGGCAAGTTCGGGATCTATAGGGTTTGGCGGTTGGATCGTCGTAATCTTGAGAAGCGAGCGAATCAGCTCAAAGCTGAAGGTTTCCATACCAGTTGGCGGCAACCACGACCAGAGCGTTTCTGATGTTTTGGTTGTCTTAATTGCTTGATGTAGTGGGAGCTTCGGCATGCTCTTGTCCTTTGCTTTTGGACCAGCATGCGAGCAAGACGTCTCGCATAGTGCGTGAGCAGGATTTAAGCGTTGGTCTCCGATTGGGTCGGGTCAGCAAGCTGCAGTCGTCTACAGAAACCACATCGTCCCCAGAGGGCCATTTCTCCAGCTGGGGCAGGACTACCGCAGGCATGACAGGCGGCCATTCCATGAACATCAATTCTGCTGGGATGTCGTGCCCAGATGCTGGCTTCACTTTCCAGCTTTGGGGTGCTTGCGGGGTGGTGTTGTTGAATGCGTAGATCTTTGATGTCATGGCCCGCGGCACGCAGGGCAGCCAAAAGTTGGGGGAGATTGTAGAGCAGGGCCTGCCTCCACTGAGGATGGCTGGCGCCGATGATCAAAACCCCTTGGCGAACGTTGAGTGGGCGGCAGTGGGGAGCAAGCAGGGGGCCTGCCAGTCGGGGCCATTCTTGCCAGAGACCAGCCATGGAGCCTTGTTGCTTCCAGTCACGCTTAATGGATTCAAGGCAGTTGGAGAGGGCTGTGGCGGGTGCGGGAGGTGCTTGTTGCAGCACTTCTCCTCGACCAAGCCGTTTGCGTTGCTGATCGGGAGCTATGGCCATCTCAAAAGCCTAAGTGGAGTCTTGGCTCCAGCTCGCTAGCCTCCGAGAGGTCTTTTCAATGCCTCGATGGGCTTCTTTGACCGGTTAAGCCGCTTATTACGTGCCAATCTCAACGATCTTGTGAGTAAGGCCGAGGATCCCGTCAAGATCCTTGATCAATCGGTTGCAGACATGCAAGCCGATTTGGTCAAGTTGCGACAGGCTGTTGCTATGGCCATCGCCAGTCAGAAGCGGCTTCGCAATCAGGCTGATCAGGCTGAGGGTCAAGTAAAAACCTGGTACGAACGTGCTGAGCTGGCTCTTCAGAAGGGCGAGGAGGATCTCGCTAAGGAAGCCCTTACTCGACGGAAGGGTTTCCAGGAATCTTCTACGGCGCTCACCAACCAGCTGAAGGGGCAGGAAGGGCAGGTGGAGACCCTCAAACGGAGCTTAGTGGCTCTTGAGGGCAAGATCGCCGAGGCCAGAACCAAGAAGGACATGCTCAAGGCCCGAGCACAGGCGGCAAAGGCCCAGCAGCAATTACAGAGCGCTGTGGGCAATCTTGGCACTAACTCTGCAATGGCGGCCTT